>Ga0207414_1000173_pt1 | contig 32395 bp, 32 predicted proteins | sample PonA231FremontCA_2_FD_187269 | JGI IMG/M metagenome (GOLD analysis project Ga0207414, IMG submission 187269) | Marine sediment microbial community from Fremont, CA, USA - Pond A23 Sediment 1 (SPAdes) | ecosystem: Environmental > Aquatic > Marine > Unclassified | place: USA: Fremont, California...
CACATCGGCGATCAGTTCCGCTTGACCGATCAGGGAGTTGCCTCTCTGAACCGCCATCGATTCCCGAGACGAGTTGAGAAACAGCACGCCTGCGACGAGAATGTTCAGCGCAACGAGATTGAAAATGATGATCTTGCGTGTCAACGGCGAATGACGGAACGAAAACCTTCGCCGGAAATCTTTCTGTTCATGCGTGTCACGCTCATGCGAATGGGCCGGCGCGATGAAATCATCGCCCAGAACGACATCTCCGTCACGCCTTGGCGCCTCGTCGTTCAAAGTCATCCTTTCCGCGAAAGCCATCAGTCTTCGTTGTACCTGTAGCCGATCCCATACAGCGTCTCAATTGCCGAGAAATCGCTATCGGCGTTCCGCATCTTCTTGCGGAGTCGCTTGATATGGCTGTCGATCGTTCTGTCATCGACATAGACTTGGTCATCATAGGCAACATCCATCAACTGGTCGCGGCTTTTCACGAAACCGGGCCGCTTTGCCAAGGCTTGAAGTAACAGGAATTCGGTCACGGTCAGCGAAACATCCTTGCCTTTCCAGGTGACCGCGTGACGAAGCGGGTCCATGCGCAGCTCGCCACGCTCCATCACCTTGGTTTCCTCGGTGTCGCCGACTATATCGTTGTCGAGCGCCTCCTGGCGGCGCAGAAGGGCACGGATGCGCTCAACCAGCAAACGCTGCGAAAAGGGTTTCTTCACGTAGTCATCCGCGCCCATGCGCAGACCGAGCACCTCGTCAATCTCGTCATCCTTGGACGTCAGGAAGATGACAGGCATCTGGGTTTTCTGGCGCAACCGTTGCAACAGGTCCATGCCGTCCATGCGGGGCATCTTGATGTCCAGCACGGCCATATCCGGCAGTTTCTTGTTGAACGCGTCCAATGCGGACTGTCCATCGCTGAACGTTTCGACCTCAAAGCCTTCTGCCTCAAGGGTCATGGCCACGGATGTCAGGATATTCCTGTCATCGTCCACCAAGGCGATTCTAGACATGGATATGTTCCTTGTACTGCTGATTTGCCTGTATTTTTTCGGCAATAATCCTCTTTTCACGCTTTACAATCAATCCTTAACTGCGAATCAGCCTGCTATTCTTGGGTTATCGTGCATGGGAACCGTTGATGAAGGGTGTCATTGCGCCATGCTCGGGTCACCATCCGGAGGCGTGCGAAAGAAATTCGCCGCGTTTGCGCTAACCTGTCACTGGTTGCGCTAACTGCCTGAAAGTGACCTGTTCTTTTGCCGAACCATCATGTTATGAGGCGGGCATCGGGCCGGTCCGGCCGGTCACGCGTGGGGGGAACTCCCGGCGAATATGTTTCTCAAGGACCGCCGCCACAAACGCGGCTAAAGGAGCTTGCAACATGACATTTGGACGGGTGAACCCGCAATTCCGGCTTGAAGATCAAGGCATCGAAGGGCTGGGAAATGTCTATTACAATCTTTTGGAGTCTGCGCTGGTGGAAACGGCGCTCAAGAACGACGAAGCAACATTGGGCAAAGGTGGCGCATTGCTTGTCAGCACCGGGAAATTCACCGGCCGCTCACCCAAGGACAAGCATATCGTGAGAACGCCCACCGTCGAAGACGTCGTCTGGTGGGAGAACAACGCCGCAATGTCGCCCGAAGGCTTCGATGCCCTTTACACCGACATGACCGAGCACATGAAAGGACGCGACTATTACGTCGAGGACCTGGTCGGCGGCGCGGACCCGAGGTTGGCCATCAACGTGCGCATGGTGACCGAGCTGGCCTGGCACGGCCTGTTCAACCGCCACATGCTGCGCCGTCCAGAGCGCGAGGCGCTCGATAGCTATGTCGCCGATTTCACGATCATCAACTGCCCGAGTTTCAAGGCCGACCCTACACGCCATGACTGCCGCTCTGACACAGTGATCGCGCTCAACTTCGATCGAAAGCTGATCCTGATCGCCAACACCGAATATGCGGGGGAAAACAAGAAATCCGTATTCACCCTGCTTAACTATCTGTTGCCCGAGAAGGGTGTGATGCCGATGCACTGCTCGGCCAATCATGCCATCGACAATCCCGTTGATGCGGCTGTTTTCTTTGGCCTGTCAGGCACCGGCAAAACCACCCTTTCCGCCGATCCGACGCGTACGCTGATCGGCGATGACGAGCATGGCTGGTCCGAGCGTGGCACCTTCAATTTCGAGGGTGGCTGCTATGCCAAGACCATCAGCCTCAATCCCGAGGCCGAGCCGGAAATCTACGCGACCACCGAAAAATTCGGCACGGTCATCGAGAACATGGTGTTCGACCCGGAAACCAAGAAACTCGATTTCGAGGATGACAGCCTCACCGCTAACATGCGCTGCGCATATCCGCTTCACTACATTTCCAACGCGTCGGAGACGGCGCTTGGCGGGCACCCCAAGAACATAATCATGCTGACCTGCGACGCATTCGGGGTTCTTCCCCCTATCGCGCGGCTGACGCCCGCGCAGGCAATGTATCATTTCCTGTCCGGGTTCACCTCCAAGGTTGCAGGCACAGAGCGAGGCGTGACAGAGCCCGAGCCGACCTTTTCGACATGCTTCGGCGCGCCGTTCATGCCCCGCCGCCCCGAGGCTTATGGCAAGCTCTTGCAGGAAAAGATCGCCAAGCATGGCGCGACCTGCTGGTTGGTCAATACGGGCTGGACGGGCGGCGCGTACGGAACCGGCTCGCGCATGCCGATCCAAGCCACGCGCGCCCTGCTCAGTGCCGCCCTGGAAGGTACCCTGAACGACGCCGAATTCCGCAAGGACGAAAACTTCGGGTTCGAGGTGCCGGTCGCCGTGCCAGACGTGGCAGAGGTCCTTCTGGACCCGCGGCGCACATGGGAAGATCAGGCTGCCTACGATGTGCAGGCGGTCAAGCTGGTTCAGATGTTCGCGGACAATTTTGAACAATACCTGCCGTTCATCGACGAAGATGTTAAAGCAGCCGCTATCGGCTGACGCGGTTTGATCGCCCCGATTCAAGAAATCGGGGCGATAGCGTTAATTTTCTCAGGCGGCGATCTCGCCCAGCGGCACATGCATGATGTGGCGGAGATCATCGTGCCCCATCCAAACCATGTTGCAGTCAAGCGGGGTGTTTCGGTTCCGCACTTTCCAGCTGAGGCAATAGGGATCGGTATGCATGTACCCCTCTCGCTCGGCCAGACCGCGCCGCGCCACGGGGCGGAGCATGAAACCGATCAGAAAATCCGGCTGCCAATGTATCAGGCACGACAAGAACGCGACACGCGAAAGAATATCGACGACGCCACGGCCCCGATAGGCACCCGATTCATCATTGAGCCACATCTCTCCGTGATAGCAAACGCGCCCATTGATCCGGTATGATGCCGGCCCCGGCCGAAACCACGATCCCTCGAGGTCCAGATCCACCCCTCCCGGTGGGAAATCATGGAAACGTGCCTGCATGTACTGGGCCAGCGACTGGTCAGCCAAATCCAGCAGGCGCATTGCCTGGGTATGGACAACCTGGCCCTTCGCATTGCGACCAATGACCCATATCCCTTTGGAACGGGGCAGAAATTGCTTGCTCGGATCGAAAGGAGCACCCAGAGGTTGGTCTGGTCGGTGATTTGCGACGATCTGGGAATACTCATCGAAATCGTCGCCCATTGTCAGGAACAACTGTTCTTGACGCAGAGCAGTGATATTCTCACACAATAGCTGCGCACCATCGAAAACATCTTGAATGGTCATGCTGTCTCTCCCTAGTTGCGGACAACCACAGGATGGCCAACGGATGTATCAAAGTCTTTTTCCTATTCCCGGGAGATTTCTGAATCGTCCATCGCCAGCCCGGCAGGCATCGACAACCTGCGCTCTTCCGGAAGATCCTCGATCTCGATGTCATAGGTGCGCTCAACCAAAGAGACCAACGCGAAGCTTTCGTCGGGAAACCGGCATCCCATCAACAAGCGCCGGTAGTTGACCGGTTCGAAAATGCCTTCCTCACCGCGCGCCATCTGCGTGTGGATGTGATCATAGCGCAATGAGTGATGCGCGGCCATTTCCTCGAAGTGACGGGACAACAGATGGGCGAGAGGGGATCCGCCCGGCAAGCTGGGCAAGGCGCGTCCGATTGCACTACGCTCCCATTTCCAGCCATACCAAGTCGCGTATGACGACTTTTGTCCAACCTCGACGCAGACCCATTCCTGTTCGAGCTTGCGGAAAACCATCAGGTAGGGGCGCAAGTCTTCCATTTCGGGGTGCTCAAGCTCACCTGCCGCCAACGCCCAGGCACGCAACCCGCGGCGCAACATCGGGGAGGATTGTGTCCAGACTTTGCTTATCGGGTGTTGCTGCAGGTAAAAGCCCCAGCCATCCTTCTTTTCCATGGCTATATGGCCCAAGCCTTTGACGCGGCGGGACTGGTTTTCAAGCCATGCCATCCCGTGGGCAAGGATATCTTCGGCATCCAGCAGCGATTCCCGCCCGGCCTTGGTCAGGCGATACTGACGATCCTCAAGCACGAACAGCGCCTCTCCGCGCGCTTCTTCAAGTTGAGCGATATGACGCCTAACCGTTTGCCGGGTGCTTCCCAACTCGCGGACCGCGCGCGACAGATTCAGCGTGCGCGCCAGCGTTGTGAAGGAACGCAACATTTCGAACAAGATTGCGCGTGTAGATGGACCATCCATTGTCAGAACTCTAGTCTGTGCGAACGGCTTTCGAACGCCGGGCATTTTCCGATCAGGTGACCGCGATATCTCACGACTTTCAAGAACCTAACCAATGATGGTAAACATATCACCCATATGCGTTACATTCATCACACTATTTGTTGCATCGATAACAAGTTGATTCATTTGCCGCATGAGACATCCTCAGGGTGTAATTTCAATTGCTAGGAATGGTCATGTCGCACCCAGTAGACGTTCATGTCGGAAAGAAATTGAAACAGATCCGTATCCTGCGCGGGATGACGCAAACCGACGTTGCAAGTGGTTTGAACATCTCCTTTCAGCAGGTTCAGAAATACGAGCTGGGCCGCAACCGTATTTCCGCCAGCAAGCTTTTCGAACTGGCACGTATCCTTGACGTGCCACCGGCATATTTCTTCGATGGTCTGGAAGGCGCCGCTTCGGAGAAGTCTCCAAGGATCGACGACGAAGCCGCCAAGGTCGCAGCGATGTTGACGCGCATAAAGGACAGCAAGCTGCGCACACATATCCGCAGCTTCATCAGCGAAATCGCCGCCTCACAAAATGCGCACTGATATCTTCGGGGTCACATGAAAAGTGACCGCCGGATCAGGTTCAGGCCAGCGATGAAAAGGACGAGGAGCGTCGCCTTGCGGAATGCGCCCTGATTGATCCGGTCCTGTATGCGAAACCCGATCCACATTCCGATCAGAGCCGGCACGATCATTGCAACCGAAAACGGCAGGGTTTCCGCCCTTAGTACCCCTGATGCGACATGGGCCCCGAATAATGCCAGGGCGCCCAGGCCGTAGATCACACCTTGAACTCTGATCTGCTCTTGCTTCGGGGTGTCCAGGGCCGTCAGGTACAAGATGGTTGGCGGCCCCCATATCCCCGACATTCCGCCGACGAACCCGGCGAACGCCCCGATAGATGCCTCGACCCATGCATGTCCGCGCACATGCAAACGCGGCTGCCAACCCAAGAGCTGCATCGCGGTGAACAGGACAACCGGCACACCTATCAGCAGCAACAGGACATGCCCGGGAAGAATGCGCACCATCTGTGCGCTGAAGATCAGCAAGACGAACCCACAAAGCAGGAAAAGCTTGAAGCGTCTCAGAGATTGCCATGCTGCCTGCGGGCCTTGTCGAAGTGCTTGCAGGCCGTTGCTCAAAAGTGTTGGCAAGATCAACCCTGCCAGCGCCAGGTCCGGACTGATGAGACCGCCCAGAAGCGAGATCATGATCATCGGCATTGCAAAGCCGACCATGCCCTTGACCACCCCGGCCACCAGCACAACTAGACAAGAGACCAGAAGGGTTTCAGCCGTCAGCATCGGAAACAAGGTCATCATGACTAGGTCATAGCGCTTGCTGGAGGGCGCTGCACTGCAAAAATTAATCGCGCAACTTTCGGTCACAAACTGATTAATTCCGGCATTTTTGTTGCGCTGCAACTGCGAAATAGCTAGGACAAGCTCAACAGAAAGGATTTGATTCATGGCTCATGATGGACAGGGTATCGCGATGAACACACCTACCCCTCTTTCCGACCTTCTGACGCTCTGCGAGGCGGCCCTGCCCCCCGTGGAAAACGTCCTTGAAACCGCGACTTCTCGAGTTCGCGATGCGGTAAGCGAAGACGGCCGCATTTCCGGAAGACTGATTGACGCGAACCAGTCCGCCGCTCATGGCCTATCGTGGCTTGCTACCTATGTCGAAGCCCTGCGCCAGATGCAGAAATGGGCAAAGCACTTGCAAGCCGAGGGAAAATTCGGCGAACTCGAACAGTTGATCCACCAGATAGCCTTCGGCGAATATCTCTGGCAGATACAAGGCGGCATACAGATGAACCAGGGCGAGGTAATTCGCCCGCACGACATGGGGCTTACACCCGAGGACATGGGCGTCATGTCGGTCTCTGCTGTCTCCACGCTGATGCAGGCCGGCAACACACAGGTCGCGCGGGCAAGGCTGGTCGAACTGATGCAGGAGCAGGCCGCTAACGTTACGGTCGGCGCCTCCGGCCTCGATGACGAATTGGAAATGATCCGTGAACAGTTTCGTCGCTATTCGATCGAGCGGATCCAACCGAATGCGCACGATTGGCACCTGAAGGACGAACTGATACCGATGGAGATCATCGAAGAGCTTGCCGAAATGGGTGTCTTCGGCCTGACCATCCCCGAGGAATATGGTGGATTGGGTCTGAACAAGGCCAGCATGGCGGTGGTATCCGAAGAGTTGTCGCGCGGGTATATCGGCGTTGGCAGCCTTGGCACCCGATCCGAGATCGCGGCCGAACTAATCCTTTGTGGTGGCACAGATGCTCAGAAGGAAAAATGGCTGCCCGGCATCGCCAGCGCGGAGATTCTGCCGACCGCCGTTTTCACCGAACCGAACACCGGCTCCGATCTCGGGTCATTGCGCACGCGGGCGACACGGGATGGCGAAGACTATCGCGTAACAGGCAACAAGACCTGGATCACCCATGCCGCGCGCACCCATGTAATGACCCTTCTGGCACGGACGGATCCGGACACCAAGGATCATCGCGGCTTGTCGATGTTTCTGGCTGAAAAGACGCCGGGCACGGATGACAGGCCTTTCCCGGTTGAAGGCATGAGCGGCGGCGAGATCGAGGTTCTCGGCTATCGCGGAATGAAGGAATACGAACTCGCCTTCGATAATTTCGCGGTAAAGGGCGAGAACCTGCTGGGCGGAGAAGAGGGCAAAGGGTTCAAGCAGTTGATGCAAACCTTTGAATCCGCGCGCATCCAGACCGCCGCACGCGCGGTTGGTGTGGCGCAGGCGGCGCTCGACGTTGCCATGCAATACGCCCAGGATCGAAAGCAGTTCGGAAAGTCCCTGATAGAGTTTCCCCGCGTATCCGGCAAACTGGCAATGATGGCGGTCGAAATCATGGTTGCGCGGCAACTGACCTATTTCAGCGCCTATGAGAAGGACAACGAAAGGCGCTGCGATCTCGAGGCCGGAATGGCCAAGCTGCTTGGCGCAAGGGTGGCTTGGACGGCCGCGGATAACGGGTTGCAAATTCATGGCGGCAACGGCTTCGCCTTGGAATACAGCATCAGCCGCATTCTGTGCGATGCGCGCATCCTGAACATTTTCGAGGGGGCCGCTGAAATTCAGGCACAGGTAATTGCGCGCCGCCTGCTGGGCTGATCGACCGGTTCGCAATTGGCTAACCCCCACCAGAACACCCCCGGCTGCATCGGCTTGCCGGGGGTTCGTTTTGTGTGGCAATGTCAACCAGACAAATCTGAGGAAAGCCGACACTCCATGACCAAACCCTGCATAATCTGCGTGGCCATTACCGGATCCGTTCCAACCAAGAGCGATAATCCGAATGTTCCGATCACGGTGACAGAGCAGATTGAAAGCACCCATGCCGCTTTTGAAGCAGGCGCCAGCATTTGCCATGCCCATGTGCGCAACGATGATGGCAGCCCCTCTTCCGATCCCGACAGGTTCGCCCGCCTGAAAGAGGGGCTGGAAAAGCACTGTCCGGGAATGATCATCCAATTCTCCACCGGCGGACGCTCGGGCGCCGGGACGGCCCGGGGTGGTATGCTGCCACTCGGGCCGGACATGGCATCGTTGTCGGTTGGGTCCAACAACTTCCCCACCCGGGTCTATGAGAATCCGCCCGACCTGGTGAATTGGCTGGCCGCAGAAATGTGCAAATACGACATCACGCCGGAAATTGAAGCGTTCGATCTCAGTCACATCCATCAAGCCGCCAAGATGCACAAGGCAAACGCCCTGCCCGGGCAGCTCTACATTCAGTTCGTCATGGGCGTGAAAAACGCGATGCCGGTCGACCGGCCAACATTCGACTTTTACATCGAAACGGTAAAGCGCCTGGCGCCAGACGCCGAATGGTGCGCCGCCGGCATCGGAGCAGGGCAGATCGTGGTCAACGAATGGTCTGTCGCCGAAGGCGGTCACGCTCGTGCCGGGCTTGAGGACAATATCCGCCTTGACCGGAATACGCTGGCTCCGTCGAACGCTGCGCTGGTCGCACGTGTGACCGAGTTGTGCGCGAAATACGATCGCCCCGTCGCAACGGCAGCCCAAGCGCGCGAGATGCTGGGGCTACGGTCTGCCTGACTGCGCTGAGGCATGGCACATTTAGGGGCGCGCTGTTGATACAGCGCGCCCCTACGAGAGCTTCCGGGGAAGGCGGCCTCAGAAGCTCATGACCGTGGTGTCGTCAGCGAGGAGATCGGCCGCCATCGCGGGCGGCTTCGCCGCACCCACGCCGTCAATCATGGCCGAGGCATCAACACCCTTGTTGGGCAGGTAAATCGCGCAAACCTCAACCTTGGTATCGGTTTTTTGCATGATCATTTTCATCAGGCCCTGCGGGCTCATACCCTTGGGCGCCTGGGGCGCGGTTGCCTGCTCGGGCGCATCCTCGAGCGCAAGATCACCTGCCGGCCCACACAGAAGGATTTGCCCCTGCGCGCCCTGCTGCACGGCGTTCATGGTCAAGACCATCGCCATCAGTTGCGTCTGGGCATCCGGTGCCGTGAGGATGGTGACAAGCTTCTTCTGGTCTTCATCGGCTTGCACCGGCATGCCGATAGCGGTGCCAGCGACGATGGCGAGGGCAGTTAGGATAGGTTTCATATTGAACTCCTTTGTTGGTGGTCATGGATTACTCGGGCACGCACAACTCGCCCGCGCGTATCGCACGCAGCGTCCTGAAGATGAGCGCGGCGATAACGACGATCAAAACAATCAATAGGCCGGTTCCGATGGTCTGGTGCACCAGTGAGCCGATGTGCCCTGCGTAGACGAAACTGGCGATGGTGACCGCCGCGAATGGAAACGACAGCGCCCAGAAGGACATTGCAAAAGGCAGCCTGACGATGCGCGGTAATTGCACTGCCACGACAAGCGTAAAGAGGTAGGCACAGTTCAGCAGAAGGCGACCGAACGCATCCACATCGCCCACAAGGCGCGTCCACGCAACAAAGGCAACCGCCGGCGGCGCGATCAGAATAACGAGCGTCGGCTGCAATCTGGCCGGGATCGGGTCATGAAAAATCAACCTGTTGACGACCAACGTGACCAATATGATCCAGAAGATCAGACCGACGGACATGAAATACCAACTCAGTTCCACATAGCCAAGGGGAACGCCGGCGATGGGCACGATCACGTTGCCGACTGCGGGAATGAACCATGCCGGGTTGAGATGCCCTGCCATGAATGAACGCGCGCCAATCCAACCAGAAATCACGGCAATCGTCAGCACCCCTTGCAATACCATCCCGATCAGCCACAGCGCCTGCGCCATCGCCGCGTACGTTGTGAGAGAGCATGTCGCAAGCAACAGGAGTGATATCGAAATCGCCGGAAAAAACGATAGCCGCACGGGATGATGCCACTCGGCAGCAACTGCTCGTGGATATCGTAATCCTTTTAGCGCATAGCCCGTTGCGACGACGACGAACAGCATGGCGGCGACGACAAAAACGGTTCCGGACGCCATCGCCCCCCAGGCGTAGGTGGTTTCCGCGGCATGCAAAGCCAATGACAGGCCCGATATTCCCATCACGCTCGCAAAGAAGGTCACCGGGTAGTGCTCAAGCCGGCTGTGCGTTGCGTCCGGTGCGGTCGAAGCATTCGAAGCGGTCATTCCATTGCCCCTAAGCCGGCCAAGTGGACGAACAGGCCAATTGCCATATCGCGTCCTGCTGAACCCGGTGGTGATATGAGTTGGTATCGCATACGAAAACTCGCATGCGTTATGGCCTCTTGGCTTTGATTCAGATCAAACCGTTATCTGAAATACATCAATTTTTGACGTCGCCCTTAGTGAAACAGCCTTATCAGGAACAAGGTGATTCCAGGGAACGCCACCAAGATCGCAACGCGGATGATGTCCGACGCCACGAACCAGATGACGGCCTTGTACGTCTCCAACATGGGGGTCAACCGGTCCATCGAATTGATCACGAACAGGTTCATCCCCACTGGTGGCGTGATCAACCCAACCTCGACCACGATCAGAACAATGATACCGAACCAGATCGCGACTTCTTCGCTGGTCATCCCGAAATCGAGGCTCGAAATGATCGGAAAGAAGATCGGAACCGTCAGCAGGATCATCGAGAGACTGTCCATCAAGCAGCCGAAAACCAGGTAAAGTGCCAAAATGATGGTAAGGATCATCCATGGGCTATAGCCAAGGCTAACGACGTAGTTGGACAGTTCCTGCGGCACGTGGGTCAACGCCAGAAAGCCATTATAAAACCCGGCCCCCAGCACGATGAAAAAGATCATCCCGGTCGAGCGCGCGGTTGCGATGAAGCTTTCGACAAGGGTGGAACGGTTCAGACCGCCCTTGGCAAGCGCGATAAGCCCCGTCCCCGCGGCCCCCACGGCAGCGCCTTCCGTCGGGGTAAAGACACCAAGATAGATACCACCCACCACGGCAATAAACACCAGCAGGACCGGCCAAACCGCCCGCAAGGCCCGAAAACGCTCGGCATAGGGAATGGCATCACGCACACCCGCCGCTTCGGGATTGCGGCGCACGTAGAGCGAAATCGTGATCATGTACCCAAGCGCGGCCAAAATGCCGGGAATGAAGGCCGACAAGAACAACTTGGCGATGTTCTGTTCGGTCAGGATGGCATAGATCACGAGGATCACGGAAGGTGGAATCAGGATACCCAGCGTGCCGCCGGCCGCAAGCGTGGCTGTCGAGAACCCGCCGGAATACCCGTAGCGGCGCAGTTCAGGCAGGGCGACCTGGCTCATCGTTGCCGCCGTGGCGAGAGAAGAGCCGCAAATCGCGCCGAAGCCGGCACAAGCCCCGACCGCAGACATCGCCACGCCACCCTTGCGGTGTCCAAGCCATGCTTCGGCCGCCTTGAACAATGCCGTGGACATGCCCCCCAAGGTGGCAAAATGGCCCATCAGAAGGAACATGGGAATGATCGATAGCGAATAGCTGGAAAAGGTCGAATAGGTCTCGGACTTGAGCTTGGCAAGCGCGACGGTCGTGCCACCCGTGACGAAATACAATCCGCCCAGCCCGACCATCAGCATCGACAAGCCAATCGGAATTCGCAAAAAGATCAGCAACAGCAGGACGGGGAAGGAGGTCAGACCGATTTCAAGATTGGTCAATGATCTGCCCCCCCGCCGAAGCCAAGCATTGTGTGACCACTGATGGCTTCAATAATCCGCACAACGGCGACATAGACCCCGATCAAGGCGGCGGCTACAGCGGCCACCAAGCTGGCGGCATAGGACCACCAGACCGGAAATTGGATCAGATAGGTTGTTTCACCATAGCGCAGCTTGCTCATCATGCCTTCGTAAAGACGCCACGCGATCAGGATCAGCACGATGGCAAACAAGACGTCCGCAACCACCTGGATCATCCGGTTGACGCGTGTTGGCAGGCCCGAGGTGAAGATATCCACGGTCGCGTGGCCTCCGGTGATCTGGCAAAGTGGAATAAAGGCGAAAATGGCAAAGGCGATCCCGGCCTCGACAATCTCGAAATCACCAAGGATCGGCCCGACCCCTGTGGCAAGAAGCGCATCGGCAAGATCGCCAAGCGTCGTCTGCACCGCATCGCTGTGCAAAATTGTGTTGATTGAACGTCCGGCTACCGAAACGCACGTCAAAAGGATCAACGCAGAAAGAACTGATCCCCCGATAATCGCCAGAATGCGGGCGAGCGCATCCATCGCCCTGTGTAACCGTTGCATTCACATCCTCATCGCTTCGTGTTTCGGCGCCGATACGTTGTCGCCGCGACGGTCGTGAAACCGTCGCGGCGCATTTTCGCTTCACCAAACGGCTTATTCGTCGGTGTGCTTTTCGATCAGGGCCTGAGCCTCGTCAAACACAGCCTGACCGTCAAAGCCCTTTTCATCCATGTTCGCGATCCACTCTTCGATCGTGGGTTGGGCCGCCTCTTTCCAGCGCCCCACTTCTTCGGGCGGCAGGGTGATGATGTTGTTACCCAACTCCTGCGCCGATTCACGCCCCGGCTCGTCTGACGCGGCCTGCGTCTTGCCCGCGAAGGCCGAGAAATCCGCGCCGGAGTTCTCATCGATCGCGGCTTTCAGATCATCGGGCAGCGATTCGTACTTTTCCTTGTTCATCGCGAAAACGAACGCCGTCGTGTAGAGTGCCTCATCCCCAAACGTGGTGTGGTTGTGCACCATCTCCGGCACCTTGAGCATCTCGGTGACTTCCCAAGGTATGACGGCGCCATCGATCACGCCCTTGGACAGGGCTTCGGGGATGGCGGGAACCGGCATGCCGACCGGGGTTGCACCCAGATCACTGAGCATCTGCGTGATGATACGGGTTGGGCCGCGCAGCTTCTTGCCGTTCATGTCTTCGAGCGAATCGACAGGTTCGGCCGAATGGATCAGTCCAGGGCCGTGAACCCACACACCAAGAACCTTGAAGTCCTTGTAATCGCTGTCGAACATGTTCTTTTCCGCATATTCCCAATAGGCGCGGCTGGTGTCCTCCGCATTGGTCATCATGAAGGGCAGTTCGAACACCTCGGCCTGCGGGAACCTGCCCGGCGAATAGCCTGCAACCGTCCAGACCACGTCAGCCACGCCGTCGATCGCCTGATCGATAAGTTCCGGCGGCTTGCCGCCAAGCTGCATCGAAGGATAGTGATCCACCGAAATGCGGCCATTCGAGGAGTCTTCGACGTTCTTGGCCCAGACATCCAGGACCAGCTTCGGCACATTGGCTTGTGCCGGCAGGAACTGGTGCATCTTGATCGTTACGTCCTGTGCGAACGCTGTCGCGCTCATCCCGGCCAGCATGGCCGTGGCCGTTGCCGTGCGAAGGGCATTCTTGAGTAGTGTCATGTTGATTTCCTCCCATTGGTTCAACACTGAGCGGACCCTTGTGACCGGGTCCGGTTTTCGAGTGATACGCCGGTCTACTCCTCATAGTCCGGTTGCCGGGCAGGATGTGCTGCGGCAAATGCGGGCAAAGCCTCGCAACGTTGGTGAATTTCATTCAGGCGGGTCAAGCCGCCTATATCAACCCCGAATCGTGCTGCCGAAAAAATTTGCGGCACCAAACAGAGATCAGCCATTCCAGGCGCGTCCCCGAAACAGAATTTCGACTCTGCATTGCGCCGCGCGAGCATCTCCTCGCACACGGCCAGCCCTTCCGCGATCCAGCGAGAAAGCCAGTTGCGCACCTTTTCCGCGTCGGCGTCCAGGTTCTCGGACAAATGTCCGAGTACACGCAGGTTCTGCAACGGATGAATTTCACAGGCGATGACTTGGGCAAAGGCGCGCGCTTGGGCACGGGTCACCGGATCACCCGGCAGCAATGGCGGCGCCGGATAGGCCTCGTCAAGCCACTCGACGATCGCCAACGACTGCTGCAGCGCCGTGCCATCGGGCGTAATCAGTGCGGGCACAAGTCCCTGGGGATTTATCGCATGGAACGCCGGGTCGCGATGCGCCCCGCTGCGCAGGTTGATGGACTCCGATTCATACTCAATCCCCTTGAGGTTGAGCGCAATCCGGCAGCGGTAGGAAGAAGAACTGCGAAAATATCCCAAAAGACGCATCATTGCGGCGCTCCGATGGTCACCTCGACAGGCTCCAGCCCATCGATCACGCCTTGCAACACATCTCCTGGCGAAACCGGGCCAACGCCGGCCGGGGTGCCGGAATAGATCAAATCCCCCGCACCCAGATGATAATAGAGCGACAGGTCCGCCACGATTTCCGGGATGGACCATATCATCTCGGCAAGGTGCGCCTTCTGACGCAGGACGCCGTTACACGTCATCGCAATCCCCTGAGACCGGGGGGTGAATTGCGCAGCAGGTGTTATCGGGCCGATCACCGCACTGTTTTCGAAATCTTTTCCGAGATCCCAGGGCCTGCGCTTGTCCTTGGCTTTTTGCTGAAGGTCGCGGCGCGTCATATCCAACCCCGCCGCATAACCGAATACCGGCGCCATCGCATCATCCCTTGCCACCTGAAACGCCGGCGCTGCTATGGCGACAACCAGTTCCATCTCGTGGTGGAAATCGCGCGTGCCGGGCGGATAGGGAACACTGGTTCCGCTGAGGCAGATGGTCGAAGCCGATTTCGTGAAATAGAACGGCGCCTCACGATCCACCTCGTTGCCCATCTCCTCGGCATGGGCGGCATAGTTTCGGCCAACGCAAAATATCCGCCGTACCGGAAAGCCCTGCCCGCTTTCCAAAACGGGGATCATCGGTGACGCGGGCAAGTCAAACAGGGGGCTCATGCGCACCCCGGTAAAGCAGAGGCCGCATCATGGAAATCACCGGCGGACGAGCTTGCGCCCGCATGCGGTGATTGCTTTGCGTGTGTCCCAGGCATTCATTTCCCCTTGCCATCCACCGTCACTGACGCGACATGCAAACAAAGCCGACCGTACGGTCACTTTTGCCAAAATGCCAGAAAAAAGTTGGGTGGGGCGAGCCAAATTTCATGCTCAGAACGCCTCGCCCGCAAGGGCAAGCCACGCAGGCTGAACAGAGCGCTTGTAATTCCTGCGCTGCGACAACCCCGATCTTGCCGGAACCAGGTATTGCGCTCTTTGCTCCAGCGACGATCCCAAGTGTTTTCCGGGATCAGCGCCACAAGCAGCGAACGCTGCACCGACGCGGTCAGCACATTGTAGTTGTCACCGGCAGAGTGGCTTTGATGACCTGACAGCCCTGTTGGCACGAGTGTGCCAAGGTGGGGCCGTGCGTTTGATGATGATTCACGGTCATGTTAGAATCGTTTTTACAGGCGCTCTTTCGCGCAGCCCCCTGAGCGAGGCTTCACGGACGAGCCTTTCTTTTTTCATACTTTCGCCGCAAGTGGATACTAGTGGTTAACGTAAAGTTGCAGTCACACGTTAAAGGCAGCGGGTTCCGGCTCGTCAAAGCCTTCGCCAACACGCATAACGGGGCTCGCGACATCCAAGTCAACCAAGTCAGCGGGCGGATCCCGGAGGAAACGAGCGGATAGAACAATGAGACATAAATACCCGACCGTTTTACATGTCGACGATGAAGAAGATATCCGCGTCATCGCCAAGCTTGCCTTGGAGACAATCGGCGGGTTGGAAGTAATCCAATGCGAGTCCGGGCCGGAAGCCCTTAGGCTGGTCCCCAAGACCAATGTGGACTTGTTCTTGCTGGATGTGATGATGCCTGAAATGGATGGCATTCAAACCCTCAAGCTCCTGAGAAAGCTGCCCGGCTTCGAGCATACCCCGGCCTTCTTCATGACGGCCAAGGTCGGCTCCGAAGACAAGGCGGAACTGTTGCACTGCGGTGCATCCGCTGTTATCCCCAAACCGTTCGACCCGATGACGGTGGCCGCCGATATTGTAGACATGTGGCGCGCCGAACCCTGCACTGTTCATCCGGGCGAGTCCTATCGCCCCGGAGAAGTTCACAAGCCTACATGACAGCGGTCAATGCGCCTTGTGATCTGCCCGGCGTTGCGCGTGCCGGTACGGCCGTTCAGGACGCGTACTCCACGACGTCCATCAAGGCAGCCTGAACCCTGTCACCGTCAATGGTCATCACAGGGCCAACCGCTGTTGCATTCATACCCATTCTTTTCAGCCAGCGCTTGAACACGGCAGGCACAATGCCGATAACCTTCGTTGCCCCGACCGATCGCGCGGCCGAGGCCATTCCCTTCATCAACATGGATTGGACAGCCAAGCGGCGCTTGGCCGGGACGCAGTCCGCGATGAAAAGCCGAGTTGCTTCCCAGATGTATTTATCGACGGGAGCATCTTCATAAAGCGCATCGTGGGGTAGCTGGGGAATAAGGCCCAGCTGCGCATCGCGCAGCATATAGGAATGGTTGCCGCACCGGGCAGTCGTCGGCGCGATCCGGACCCCGGCCAACACCACCCCATGGCTGTGTATGACGACCCATCGGGTCATAGGCGTGTCGTATTGGTCGAATTCCATGCCATCCGTTTCAGGGAGTTCCCACCCCTTCTGGACAATAAATACCTCGCGCCTGGCTCGCAGGTAGTTTACGAACAGATTACCAAACTTATGGATGTTTCGCACTGAAAGTGTTGTAGTCAGGGCGTTTTGGGTGGGATCTAATGCCGGTTGAGGGGGTGCCACGTCCGCTTCATGCGAACGCTCCTTCCTGTTTGTTCTCCAGTTGAAGAAGTCCGCGAACGGGCGTTTTTCCAGTTCTCTCTGTGGCACAAGATCCGGGAAGACCATATGGGCTTTCCGGTTAGTGAAGACTTCATGATTACCCATCTGTCGTACCGACCGTACCTTTTGAAAAATTGTGAACAATCAACCGGGTTTCACTAACATTGGACATCATTCTGTCATCAATACGCTTCGCCAATCAATCGAAAAATACAACCTTAGAGTTGCGTAATGCCACTTCTACGGTTCAATGATCGCGGCGTGACTGAAGAGGGGAGCACGAATTTGGAGAGGCGGACGGAGACCAATACTGCTCGGGTAGAAGACCGTGAAGTGGCCGGGCTCACCCAAAACATGCGGGATTATTGCCAGGTAGGCATAGATCTCGTCTGGCAGCGACAAATCACCTTTGCGGCAGCCTTGGCGCTTGCCGCGTACTATTATGACGTTCGGCTGGCCGGTATAGTTCTGGTGCTCATCACGATTTCGGAGCTTTTCGATTTCTGGTTGTTCAAGCGGATACTGACCTGGACGGGAAATGACCGCCAGACGGCGCGGCGGTTCCTATATCTGTTGTATTTCAGCACCTTGCTCAGTGCATCGGTGATAGCCATGTACTCCATCGGTCTTGCCATCTTGCAGGGCCCCACGACACATTTCATGTCCTTGTTCTTTCTTTTCGCGGCTGCCTTGTTCGCCGCGATGAACAACCATCAGGTCTTGTCGGTCCTCGTGATCCGGCTTTCCATTTACGGATTTGCGTTTCTTTTCATCCCAATCCGCGACATCGTGATCGCCGGCGCGCCGCTTGGTTCAGAGCTTTGGGCGCAGTTTTTCACCAGTGTCGTCGTACTCTTCTTCATCATAGACAGTTCGAGGAACTATCTGCGCTTCTACCGAACGCAGCTTGCACAAATGGACATGCTGCGCGCCGAGCACGAAAAGACGCGCATCGCCTACAATGCCAAGTCTGAGTTTGTTTCAACCATGAGTCATGAACTTCGCACACCCCTGACATCGATCAAGGGAGCAGTGGACATGGTCAACTCCGACAAACTTGGCGCGTTGCCTGAAAAGGTCTCAACCGTGCTGGATGTGGCTCAGCGCAACTGCGCGCGACTGCTTGACCTCATCAACGAGATCCTCGACCTGCAAAAGCTGGAAAGCGGGAACCTGTCATTATCCTTGCAGAAAGTTGATCTCCGGTCCGTCGTTTCGGACGCCGTGTCAGACAATCAACCCTATGCATCGAAATTCGGCGTCTCGATCACGGCCGCGATCCCGGAGCAGCCGATCTGGGTCCACGTCGATGAGGTGCGGATGCACCAGGTTTTTACAAACATCCTGTCGAACGCGGCGAAGTTTTCACCACCGGGAAGCGAGGTGCGGGTTTCTGTGAAAACCGCCCGTGCAAAGGTGCGGGTGCACTTTCGTGACGAGGGGGCTGGGCTTTCGGACAGCGACGCAGACAAGGTCTTTGACCGTTTCACGCAGCTCGACTCGTCTGATACCCGTAGATCAGGGGGAACGGGCCTTGGCATGAATATCTCCAAGCACATCATGGAAGCGCATGGCGGATTGATTACCTACTCGAAAAACGCGGGCGTCGGCACGACGTTTGTCGTTGAATTGCCGCTGCCATAGTCGAGGCGGCAATTTCGCAAACGCGGTTGACAGTCACCGGGGGCACGTTTTGCCGGCAATCCACCGTTCGAAGCCGCCTGCCCTGCCGAGTTCATTCCCGAGCCTGCCAAAAGTACCCGATCCAGGCATTGGCCAAGGTTAACAGCATCCGGGGCGAATATGGCCATGATCGCCGACGGCAAGCCGGTGAAACCTGCAATATCAACAAGTTCCTTTGACGGAACCTGCATGGCTCCCGGCCGACATCAGCAAGGCACAGGCCCCTTTCATACTCGCCGCAGTGGCTGTGGTGGCAAGGATCGTCAAAAGGGATTGCACGATCAGGGCCATTGATCTGAAGGGGCACAGCAGAAAGGCCCGTTGACGCAGGTTAATGCCACCGGCCGATCGGATAGCTTAACTCGTTGAGACATCCGACCATGGAGCGGGAATGAGCGGCGACACGGATAATCAAGTGATCGGGCATGTCGTGTCCATCGAAGGCAGTATTGCCGACATCGTCTTTTCGGGGCGAGCACCTCACGCGGGAACACGGCTCATCAGCACGTCCGAGCCACATATCGTGATCGAGGTTGCCAGCCAGCCCTCCGCCGATACGGTTCGCGGGCTGGTCCTCAATCCGCTCGACGGGCTGCGCCTGGGCATGGCGGTGCGCGACACCGGCGCCCCCCTGGACGTCCCGGTGGGAGAGCCGGTTCTCGGCCGTATGCTAAACCTCTTTGGTCAGACCATCGATGGCAAAAAACCGATCACGAACGCAACGCGCCGCCCGATCCGCAGCGCCCCGGTGCCGCTGGCGCAGCGCCGGGTCGAGGGTGAGATATTCGAAACGGGAATCAAGGCGATTGACCTGCTCAGCCCGCTGGAACGCGGCGGCAAGGCCGGCCTGTTCGGTGGCGCGGGCGTGGGCAAGACGGTGCTGATCACCGAGATGATCCACAACATGGTGGCGGAGTATGATGGTCTGAGCCTCTTCTGCGGGATCGGCGAGCGTTGTCGCGAAGCCGAAGAGCTTTATCGTGAGATGGGCGAGGCCGGGGTGCGGGACAAAACTGTCATGGTCTTCGGCCAGATGAACGAAAGCCCCGGCGTGCGGTTTCGCGTGGGCCATGCCGCGCTTACCATGGCGGAGTATTTCCGCGATGAGATGCAGCGCGATGTTCTGGTTCTGATCGACAACATCTTCCGCTTCGTGCAGGCGGGGTCCGAAGTGTCGGGCCTTCTCGGCCGCATCCCCAGCCGCGTTGGCTATCAGCCATCTTTGGGCACCGAGCTGTCGGAGTTGGAGGAACGTATCTGCTCGACCGACAAGGGCACGCTGACGTCCATACAGGCGGTCTACGTGCCGGCTGACGACTTCACCGATCCCGCCGCCACGCACACGTTTTCGCATCTTTCCGCCTCGATCATGCTGTCGCGCAAGAAGGCGGCCGAGGGGCTTTACCCCGCGATCGATCCCCTCGGGAGCTACTCCAAGATGCTGACCCCCGCCACGGTCAGCGAGCGTCATTATCGCGTGGCCCGCGCCGTGCGTTCGACATTGGCGGAATATGAAGACCTCAAGGACATCATCGCCATGCTGGGTCTTGAAGAACTATCCGAAGGCGATCGGGCCACCGTGCAGCGCGCAAGGCGGCTTGAGCGTTTCCTGACGCAGCCATTCTTCACCACGGAGCAATTCACCGGCAAATCCGGGAAGCTCGTTCCGCTCGAAGACACGCTGGACTCGTGCGAGCGCATTATGGGCGACGAGTTCGGCGATCGCCCGGAGGGCGACTTCTACATGATCGGCTCTGTGGATGAACTGACAGGCGGGGCGAGCGATGATGCAGCTTGAGATCGTGACCCCGACCCGCGTGGCACTGGATACGCAAGTCACGAAGATAAACACCGAGGCGCCGAACGGCGCCTTCGGCCTTCTGCCGCGGCACGTCGATTTCATCTCGCAACTTGTTACGGGAATTCTCGCGTTCACCCCCGAAGACGGGCCCGAACGCTTCGCCGCGTTGAACGGCGGTACCCTGGTGAAATGCGGCGACAAGGTCACGGTTTCCACCCGCAACGCGATTCTGGGCGATGACCTGGAGGCGCTTCAAACGCGGGTGCGCGAAGAATTCCGCCAGATCACCGAACACGAACGCGAAGCACGCGCAGCGCTGGCGCGACTGGAAGCGGGCATGGTGCGGCGCTTCATGGAACTGGGCGAAACACAATGACCAATAGGAATGACGACAGCGACGCCATCACCCGAAAGGCAAAGCGCAAACTGGCCGCACGCAAGCGTGGTGACCGTGGCGCGTGGTTCGGTCTGGGCATGTTCGGCCTGGTGGGCTGGGCCGTGGCGGTGCCGACCGTTCTTGGCACGGCGCTTGGTCTATGGATCGATTCCGCGACCGGGTCCGAGCGTTCCTGGACACTCGCCTTGCTGCTGGCCGGCGTGGCAGTGGGCTGCCTGAACGCGTGGTACTGGATCCAGCGCGAAAGCCGGGACGACTGAGACCCGCCAAGGAGAAAGGAAATGACATGCCATCACCCATCTTGTCCCTGCTAATCGGGTTCGCGGCGGGAACCGCCGCCGGCTTGTTCTATTTCTCCGCGCTGTGGGCCTCTGTGCGGGGTCTGACCGCCGATCGCAGCCTGCGCAAACTCGTCCTCGGCGCCGCAATACGGCTGGGCGCGGTGCTTGGCGCGCTTTGGCTGGCGTTGGCCGCCGGGGTCGGCGGCCCGACCGCACTAGCGGCAGTTCCCGGCTTCGTCATCGCACGGATGCTGGTCACCCGATGGGTTCGCCCAACCGCGACGGAAGGCTGAAACATGCAGATCACACCCGATGAATGGATATTCCTGGAATGGCGCGGGTTCGTGCTCAACGCGACGGTGGTTTTCACCTGGGGCGTCATGGCGATCCTGTCGCTGGGCTCATGGATAATAACCCGTCGCCTGTCGGAAGGGGAAGCCGTTTCGCGCTGGCAGGTGGCGCTTGAGGTGATCGTCGGCACGATCCGCGACCAGATTGACCAGGTCGGCGCACAAAGACCCGAGCGCTACCTTCCCTTCATCGGCACGCTTTTCCTGTTCATCGCGACTGCAAACCTGCTGATGATCGTGCCGGGGTACCGGCCGCCGACCGGGTCGCTTTCGACCACCGCCGCGCTGGCGATCTGCGTGTTGGTGGCGGTGCCACTGTTCGCGATCCTGCAGCGGGGGCTGAGCGGCTATCTCAAGAGCTACATCCAGCCCAACATCATCATGCTGCCTTTCAACATCATCTCGGAACTGTCGCGCACGCTGGCCCTGGCGGTACGCCTGTATGGCAACGTCATGAGCGGCACGGTCATCGCCGGTATCCTGGTCAGCGTCGCGCCCTTCTTCTTTCCCGTGCTCATGCAGCTTCTCGGCCTGCTGACCGGCATGATCCAGGCCTACATTTTCGCCGTTCTGGCGATGGTCTATATCGCCGCCGCGACCAAGGCAGAGCAGAAGCCCCCTGACAATGATCCTCAACATCAAGGAGCGTAAACATGGATGCCTCGATCTGGATTTCCATAGCCTCGATCGTAACTGCCGGGCTTACCATCGCCATCGGATCGATAGGTCCGGCACTGGGTGAAGGGCGCGCCGCGGCACAGGCTCTGTCGGCGCTTGCGCAACAGCCCGATGCCTCGAACACGATAACCCGCACGTTGTTCGTCAGTCTCGCTATGATCGAGTCCACAGCGATCTATTGCTTCGTGGTATCCATGATCCTGATCTTCGCCAATCCTTTCACCGATCTGGCCACACAGACCGCCGGGGGCTGACAACATGCAGATCGACTGGCTGACCGTCGCGGCGCAGATCGTCAATTTCCTGGTTCTCGTCTGGCTGCTGCGAAAACTTCTCTACGGGCCGATCATCAACGCCATGAAGCGGCGCGAGGAGCGCATCGAGGAGCGCCTGTCGGACGCCCGCGAGACCCGCGAAGCGGCCGAGGAAGAGGCCCGAAGCCTCAAGCAAAAACAGGCGGACCTGGATGCGCGAAAGGAAAAGATGGTCGAACAGGCCCGGCAGGAAGCCGAGGATTTGCGCCAGACACGCGAACGCGAGATCGAGCAGGAAGCCGATGAACAGCGCGCTGCCCTGCGCGAGCGGATCGAGGCCGAGCGCGACGACGCCCTGCGCGACATCCGCAAGCGCGCCGCGGCCAGCACCTTCACGGCGATCCGAGACATTCTACGCCACTTCGCCAGTGCTGATCTGGCAGACGAGATGGCGACCCGCTTCGCCGAGCATCTCAAGACGCTGCCCGGGGATGACAAGGACCGGCTGACCAAAGCTGCGCAGGACGCTGACGCGCCGGCCCGGGTGATCGGTAGCACCGAACTGTCCTCCGCCATCCGGTCCAAACTGACCCGTGCAATCCATCAAACCTTCGCGGAAGACCTGGAGGTCGAATATGAGACCGACCCGGATATGCTTCTCGGCCTGCGGCTGAGCATTTCAGGCCAAACGGCCGAATGGTCGGCCAGCCGGCATCTGGACCGGCTCGAAGAGGATATTCGCGAGACCCTGACACATGCCGTGCCTGCGCAAACGCAAGAGGACGCTGCCTGAAAGATGCTTGAGGAGATCGCCCCGGACCTGTTCGACCTGATCGATACGCGCCTCGCCGACGCGGTACCCGAAATGGTCATCGCCGATATCGCCCGTGTCGTCAGCGTCAGCAACGGGGTCGCGCGCGTGGTCGGTTTCTCGGACCTCGGAGCAAACGAATTGCTTCGCTTTCCTGGCGGAGTTTTCGGCCTGGCCACCAGCCTGAACCGGGACAGCGTGGGGGTCGTCCTGTTGGGCAAGAGCGAGGCCGTTCGCGTCGGCGATAACGTCACCCGCACGCGGCGCGTGGCCGACGTGCCGGTGGGTGACGCATTGCTTGGCCGGGTCGTTGATCCGCTGGGGCGCCCCCTTGACGAGGCGGGGCCAATCCGCGCAAGCGAGCGAGTGCAGATCGAACGCCCCGCCCCCGAGATCATGGACCGCAACCCCGTCGATCAGCCGCTGCAAACGGGGATCAAGGCAGTGGATGCCGCCGTGCCCATCGGCCGTGGCCAACGCGAGTTGATCGTCGGCGACCGCCAGACCGGAAAGACCGCCATCGCGGTCGACACGATCCTGAACCAGCAAGAAGGTGACGTTGTCGCAGTATACTGCGCCATCGGACAGCGTGCTTCGGCAGTGGCGCGGGTGATCGAGAAACTGCGACGGAGCGGCGCTCTTGAGCGCACCATCGTGCTGGTTGCCTCGGGCGAGGATGCACCGGGCCTGAGATATATCGCGCCTTACGCAGCCACCAGCATGGCCGAACACTTCATGAGTCAGGGCCGCGATGTGCTGATCGTCCATGACGACCTGACGCGCCACGCCCGCGCCTATCGGGAGTTGTCGTTGCTGTTGCGCCGTCCGCCGGGACGCGAGGCCTACCCGGGCGATATTTTCTACATCCATTCCCGCTTGCTGGAGCGCGCCACACAGTTGCGCGACGAGCACGGCGGCGGGTCGCTGACCGCGCTGCCGATCATCGAGACGCAGGCGCAGAACATCTCGGCGTTCATCCCCACCAACCTGATCTCGATCACCGACGGGCAGATCTACCTCTCGCCCAAGCTTTTCGAGATGGGCCAGCTTCCGGCCATTGATATCGGCGAGTCGGTCAGCCGTGTGGGCGGCAAGGTGCAATTGCCCGCATTCCGCGCCGTGGCCGGAGATTTGCGGCTGTTCTATTCCCAGTTCGAGGAATTGGAGAGCTTCGCCCGGTTCGGCACGCAGATGGACGACGACACCCGCGCCAAGCTGGAGCGCGGCCGCCGGGTGCGCGCGATCCTGCGCCAGAACGAACAGGATCATATGGATGTGGCTCCACAGATCGCCGTGCTGCTGGCCGCGACCGAGGGGCGTCTGGACGACATCCCCGTGGACCTGGTTCCCGAGGCGGAAAAGGCCATCCGCAGGCGTCTTGCCGACGGCAACGATGCCCTGCGCGAGGCGCTCTTGTCCGGTGACAGGCTGGACAACGAGGATCGGGCCACGCTGCTCGACCTGATAGATGACGCTCTCGGCGGTATCGGAGACGACAATGGACACGCTTGAGTCCATCGCTGGTCAACTGGATACAACGCGCGAGATCCAGTCCATCGTGCGGGTGATGAAGTCACTCTCGGCGGTCAGCATCACTCAGTATGAAACCGCTGTCGATGCGCTTGGTGCCTATCGCGATACGATCGACAAGGGGATGCAGGTTGTCCTTCAGGATTTCCGCATTCGTCAGGGGCATCTTCCGCTCCGGCTGTTCCCGGACGCGTCCGGGCGCGAGGGCTGGATCGTCATCGGGTCCGACCGCGGCCTTTGCGGCCGTTTCAACGAGACGATCGCCAGCTTTGCCCAAAGCCGGCTGGACAACCACGAGGAGCGGCCCATGCTGTGTGTCGCCGGGCTGCGCGCGGCTGCGCGGCTCAAGACATCGGGGCTTGATGCCGACAAGCTGTTCACGCTGCCGGGCTCGGTCGAAGGGCTGATTGAAATCGCTCAGTCGATCCTGATCGAGGTCGAGCGCTGGCGGGATCACGGCGGCGTGCACAGGGTTCATGTCGCCTACAATCGCCGCGGCGAACAATCCCGCGCAGCACCCCGCGCCATCCAGATCTTGCCAGTGTCGCAAGAGGATCTTCTGCGCTTGGCCGACGCCCCATGGCCCGGGCCCAGCCTGCCGAGTTTCAGCATGGCGCCCGACGCGTTGCTGTCCTGGCTCGTGCGACAACGGATGTTCTTGGAAGTCTACGAGGCTTTGGCGCAATCACTGGCCAGCGAACACGCCGCGCGCCTGGCCGCCATGCAGGCCGCCGACCGCAACATCGAGGAACGGCGCGAGGATATCGAAAGCCTCTATCGCCAGAAGCGACAGGAAGCCATCACGCGCGAACTGCTGGACGTCGTCGCCGGGTTTGAAGCCTCGGGCGGCAGGAGCTGAAAGCGTGTCACTTTCTGCGCCTGAAAGCAGGCAGTAAGGAAAACACCCGAGATCATGGCCGGGAGCACCAGGTTTAAGCAAGGAAACGGCACGCCAGCCGCCCGGGGCCAGGGCATGGCATGCCTCCGATCAGATCAGGTCGATCGCGGCCCGGGCCAGAATGTTTTCTTCGTCCGTCGGCAACATCAGTATCTTGAACCTGCTGTCGGTGGCAGAAATCACCGGTCCATCGGCCCGGTTGGCACGGGCGTCGAGTTTCCCGCCTTGCCATTCGACCGCCTCGCAAAGCCTTTGGCGCAACTCCGGCATATGTTCGCCCATACCCCCGGTCAGGACCAGCCCGTCGATTCCGCCCAAAGCCGCCGTGAGGGACCCCACCTCGCGGCGGAAGCGATAGACGAAAAGTGAGACGGCCTCCGCCGCTTCCGCAGCGTCCGAGGCCAGTAGATCGGCCATTTCGCCGCTGATCCCCGACACGCCCAGAAGGCCGGACTGCTGGTACAGCATATCGCGCAACTCGTCCGGGGCGATGCCACGGTCAAGGATCATGTGCAGCACCGCGCCGGGATCGAGGCTGCCGCAGCGCTGGCCCATCGGCATACCCTCAAGTGCCGTCAGCCCCATCGTCGTGGCCACGCTGCGCCCCTGATCCAAGGCACACAGGCTGACGCCATGACCCAGATGCGCGACGATGGTGCGTCCGGCATGCAGGTGCGGATAATCCCGTTTCAGCGTTTCCGCGATATGTTCATAGGACAGGCCGTGAAATCCGAAACGCAGGATACCGTCCTCGCTCAGGTCGCGCGGCAGGGCATAGAGTTGCGCCAGCCTCGGCTGGGATCTGTGAAAGGCTGTATCAAAGCAGGCAACCTGCGCGAGATCGGGATAGCGCTCGGCGAGTTGCCGGATCGGGCGCAGGTTATGCGGCTGGTGGCTGGGCGCCAGCGGTGACAAGCTGTCCAACCGGTTCACAAGATCCGTCGTCACTGGCGCCGGCGAGGTGAACTCCTGTCCGCCATGGACCACGCGGTGGGACGCGGCGCGCAGGTGCGCCATGTCGATCAGGTCTTCCAGGTGGTCCATCACGGCAGCAAAGGCATCTTCATGCGGGGTGTCGCCGGGGGCGGGCAACTCGCTTTCATGGGTGGTGTTGGCGTCGTGATCGACGACCTCCAGGGTCATCTGTCGGGGCAGGCCACGGATCGAGATTGAATAAGCCCGTTCGGGTGTATCCTCGGCCAGGCAGTAGACACCGCAGCGCAGGCTGGACGAGCCGGCATTGAAGGTGACGACGAGGTTGTCGTTCATGGCGTCTTCCTCTTGCTTCGCTTCGCCGCCGCGGCCAGACAGGCCAGAGCGGCGGAGGCGCGGCGCTCGCTCTCGGTGTCGGCGCGGCTGGTCAGGGCAATGGGCACCGCCGCGCCCATCACCACGCCCGCCGCGTCGGCCCCGGCGAGATAGTCGAGATCCTTGGCCAGGATATTGCCGGAAATCAGATCGGGCACGATCAGGACATCGGCCTGCCCCGCGACCGGCGAGGTGATATTCTTGATGCGCGCCGCCTCGGGCGAAACGGCATTGTCCATCGCCAGAGGCCCGTCAACATCTGCGCCGGTGATGCTGCCCCGGTCGGCCATCTTGCATATCGCGGCGGCGTAGATCGTCGACTGGATCTCTTCCGAGACGTTTTCGACGCACGACAACAGCGCAACGCGGGGCCGCTCGATGCCGAGCGCATGGGCCAGGTCGATCGCGTTGCAGGTGATGTCGCGCAACTGGCCGAGATCGGGGCGCACGTTGATCGCGGCGTCGGAGATGAACAGCAGTCTCTCGTAATTGGGCACGTCCATCGCAAAGACATGGCTGACGCGCCGATCGGTGTGCATCGCGCGCTCTTTCAGCACCGCGCGCATCAGCGTATCGGTATGCAGCGCGCCTTTCATCAGCGCATCGAGCTTGCCGGCGATGACCAGTTCAACGGCTTTCTCGGCGGCGTCGGCCTCGGTTTCCGCAGGTTCGATGACCAAACTGTCGGGGTCGGCGCCTTCATCGCGGGCAAGGTCGCGAATGGTATCTTCAGGGCCGATGAGAACCGGGGCGATCAACCCGAACTCCTTTGCCGCCAATGCGCCTTTCAGGCTGGGTGCGTCGGTGGGATGCACAACGCCCATGGTGATACGCCCGGCCTCAAGCGCGATCTCTTCAAGCCGCGCGAAGCGGTCGATGCGGTCGGGCTTGCTGCTGGTCCGGTCCTGGGACATGGCGCACCCCCTTCAGCGTTGATGGACATATGTGCCCGGCGCATCCTCCTGCGGCGCCAGACGAGGTGAATCGCCGCCCATCTTCGGCGGCTTGGTATCACCCGTGGATTTTTCTTGCAGCCACCGCACCAGTTCCGGCCACCATGATCCTTCATGACGGTCGGCCGCCTGCCGCCACGCCTGGGGCGACATGTAGCGCGCGTCGCCTGGCGTCGTGCGGATACGGTACTCGCGCCCTTCGTGACCGGGTTCACTGACGATGCCGGCATTGTGCCCGCCGCTGGTCAGCACGAAGGTGATGTCCGTATCGGCCAGCAGGTGCAGTTTGTGCACCGATTGCCACGGCGCAATGTGGTCGCTTGCGGTCGAGACACAGAAAACGGGCACGCGAATGTCGCTGATCGCAACGGGGTTTTCGCCGATGCGGTATTTTCCTTCCGCCAGCGCGTTTTCAAGGTAGAAGCTGCGCAGGTATTCGCTGTGCATCCGGTAGGGCATCCGCGTGGCATCGGCGTTCCATGCCATCAGGTCGAACATGCCCTGACGGTTGCCGCGCAGGTATTCCTTGGTGTAGCGCGACCAGATCAGATCGCGCGACTTCAGTAGCTGGAAGGCACCAGCCATCTGCTTGGTGTCCAGATAGCCCTGATCCCACATCATGTTTTCCAGGTAGGAGACCTCGCTTTCGCTGGTAAAAAGCTGCAACTCGCCCGGCTCTTCGAAATCGGTCTGGGTGGCGAAAAGCGTGAGGCTCTGTAGCCGGTCCTGGCCATCCCGGGCCATTTGCGCAGCCTTGGCCGACAGCAGCGTGCCGCCGATGCAATAGCCCACGGCATGCATTTTCACCTCCGGAACTATTTCCGACACCGCGTCCATCGCTTCGGTCAGGGCGTTTATGTAATCGTCCATGCCAAGGTCACGATCATCGGCAGTGGGATTGCGCCAGGACAGGCAGAAGACGGTGAAACCCTGGTCGACAAGGTACCCGATCAGCGAATTATCCGGCGACAGGTCGAGGATATAGTATTTCATGATCCAGGCCGGCACGATCAGGATCGGCTCTGCCTGTACCGTGTCGGTTTTTGGTCGGTATTGCAGCAGTTCCACGAGGTGGTTGCGGAAGACGACGCGCCCCTCGGTCGTGGCGACCTCGTGACCGGGGCGGTAGTCTTCGGCGCCCACGGGCAACTTGCCGGAAATCTCGCGTTCCCAGTCCTCCAGGAAGTTCTGGAAACCCTGGACAAGGTTCATGCCGCCGCTTTCCAGCGTCAGGCGCGCGATTTCGGGATTGGTCCAGACGAAATTCGACGGCGAGACCAAATCGAGCATCTGGCGGCTGACGAAGGAGGCGACCTGTTCGTCGTGCCGCGACAGCCCGTCGATGTCGTTGGTGGCGTTGTACCACCATTGCTGGGTCAGCAGGAAATTCTGCGCCATCAGGCTGTAGGGCCAGCGGCGCCAATCCTCGCCCTCGAAGCGGTCGTCATGTTCCAGCGGCTCGATGCAGGGCGGCGTTTCGGGGTCGCGCAGCGCGGCGCTTTGCTGGACCGTAAGGCGCGCCGATTTTCGCGCGGCCTTTTCGGCCAGCTGCACCTGCTTGCCGGGCGAGCCGGCCAGATGGGCGCCCCAGTTGAAGAAGGTCGAGGCAAGGCCGAACGGCGACACGCCCAGCGTGAAGCGCGCCAGATGCGCTTTGAACGCCCGATCGATGCTTTCGGTGCTGTAGCGGTCGACATCCTCGACCGCGTCGGAACATTTCAGTTCGGGGGGCTCGGTATCGAGCCCCTGGTGGCGGTCGCGGGCCTCGGTCGTCTTTTCGGGATCGGCCTTGGCGGCGGGGAGTTGGGTGACTTTCGCAGTTTTCCGGGCCATGGGGCACCTCTTTCGCTCGATCCTACTTGATATGAAATCCGCCATTCACCGGCAAGGTCGCGCCGGTGATGAACCCGGCATCGCCGGACGCCAGAAACGCCACGCAGCGGCCGATTTCATGGGGCTCGGCAAGGCGGTGCAGCGGCACGTCGTCGATGATGCCCTCGACGATCTCACCGGGGACGGCATCGACCATCGGCGTGTCGGCATAGCCGGGGGTGATGGCGTTGACGGTGATGTTCCTGGGGGCGGATTCGCGCGCAAGCGCGCGGGTAAAGCCAAGGACACCGGCCTTGGCGGCGCAGTAGTTGGTTTGCCCCGCCTGCCCGCTTTCGGCATTGACCGACGAGATGTTGATGACCCGTCCGCTTTCGCGTTCACGCATTCCTTCGATCACGGCGCGGCACATGTTGAACATCGATCCCAGATCGACGTCGATCACCGCATCCCAGTCCGCGCGCGACATCTTGTGCAACATCTTGTCGCGGTTCACACCCGCGTTGTTCACCAGAATGTCGATGGGGCCGACTTCTTTCTCGACTGTGGCGACGCCTTCGGCGCAGGCGTCCGGGTCGGCCACGTCCCACTCATAAACGGGCATTCCCGTTTCTTTGGCGAACGCATCGGCGCGTTCACCGCCGCCCAGATGCGTGACCGCGACCTTTACCCCGGCGTCGGCAAGGCTGCGGGCCGCCGCGGCGCCCAATCCCTGAATTCCGCCGGTAACCAGTGCAACGCGCTTATCGTCCGACATGTATCCTCCGATCGTGCAAAAGTGTCAGGCCGGGAAGGCCACGTTCCATCATACATCGCATGCCGCGCTGCGGCGAGCATTAACCGTGGTTAACCGTCCCGCTGCCATCTCAAGAGGACAAGGGCGATCTGTCCGACGACAAGCGGGGTCAGCCCCCCGGCCGCGGCCAGCGCCCAAGCGGATGCCGAGGCCGGCACTTCCAGTCCCAGCAGGGTCGCCAGCGGCGGAAAGAAGATCGCCAGCGCCAGCAACGCGCCGGACACACCGATCGCGGCCCAGGCGAAGGGGTTGCGCACCACGTTGTTGCGCAGAACCGTGCTATCGGCGGAGCGCATGTTGAAGATATGCCACAGGCGCGCCGTGGCGTAGCAAAGAAAGGCAACCGTCACGGCCTGGCCGGCACTCATGCCATACACGTTCAGCGCCAGGGCGAAGACGGCAAGGACACTGCCGCCAATCAACGCCGCGAACCCGGTGATTGCCCACCACTGGCCCCGCCCGAGGATTGGCTCGGCCGGGTCGCGGGGCGGCTCGTCCATGACCGACGGCTCGTCGTCGCCAATCCCGAGGGCCAGCGCAGGGAACACGTCCAGCACCATGTTCAGGAACAGGATCTGCAACGGAAGCAACGGCAGGGGCGCACCGAACAGAACCGCGCCCGATACCGCCAGTATCTGGCCCAGGTTGCCCGAAAGCAGGTAGATCACGAACTTGCGGATATTCAGAAAGATCGTCCGTGCCTGCCGGATCGCCATCACGATCGTCGCCAGCCGGTCATCGCGCAGCACGATGTCAGCGGCCTCGCGCGCCACCTCGGTGCCGCGCTGCCCCATGGCCAATCCGACATCGGCCTTCTTCAGCGCGGGCGCGTCGTTCACGCCGTCGCCGATCATCGCCACGATATCACCGGAGTTCTGAAACGCCGCGATCAACTGCATCTTGTGGGCAGGATCGACGCGGGCGAAGGCCTTGATCTGCTCGATCCGCGCATCATCGGCCTGTTCCAGTTGCGCGCCTTCCAGAACCTCGGCCTCGTCCGAGTCGAGAAGACCCAACTCGCACCCGATATTGCGCGCGGTGGCGACCTGATCGCCCGTTGCCATGACCACGCGAACCCCCGCAGCGCGGCAGGCTTCGATGGTTTCCGCCACATCCGCACGCGGCGGGTCGTAGAACCCGACCAGGCCCAACAACTCCAGGTCATCATACGGCGCCGCCTCGATGCTGTCGGCGGTCTTGCGGGCGGTGGCCAGAACGCGCAGCCCGTCGCCGGCCAGTTCCGCGTTGCGGCGCAGCCAGTCGTCGCGCGCGGCATCGTCCATCGGCTCGACCTTGTCGGCCCGCACCTGATGCGTGGCGGCGGCGATCACCGCCTCGGGCGCGCCCTTGACGGCGACAAGATGGCCCGCCCCGCTTTGGTGGAATGTCGCCATCATCTTGGTGTCCGAAGAAAAGCTTTCCTCGCGCTCTTCGGGCGTGTCTTTCAGCAGGTCTTCGCGGTTCATCCCCGCATCGCGCCCCGCGCGCAACAGCGCGACCTCCATTGGATCGCCATTGGCGTCATCGTCATCCCCGGCCAAGGCGGCGTTGCTGCACAGCACGCCGACCCGCAAGACCTCGGTCAGTGCCGGTGTATCGGCCGGATCGATGCGTTCGCCGGCGCGGTCAGAGCCGAGGGTGATGCAGCCTTCGGTCAATGCGACGCGGCGCACGGTCATGCGGTTCTCGGTCAGGGTTCCGGTCTTGTCCGTCAGGATCACCGTGGTGGCGCCTAGGGTTTCCACGGCCGACAGTTGCCGCACCAATGCCTGCCGCCCGGCCATCCGCCACATGCCCCGGCCAAGCGCGATGGTGGCGACCACCGGCAAGCCCTCGGGCACCGCCGCGATTGCCAGCACGATCGCCGTCTCGATCATCAGCGCCATGTCTGCGCCGGCGGCAATACCTGCCAGGGCAACCACGACACCGACACCCGCGACC
>Ga0207414_1000174_pt1 | contig 32273 bp, 25 predicted proteins | sample PonA231FremontCA_2_FD_187269 | JGI IMG/M metagenome (GOLD analysis project Ga0207414, IMG submission 187269) | Marine sediment microbial community from Fremont, CA, USA - Pond A23 Sediment 1 (SPAdes) | ecosystem: Environmental > Aquatic > Marine > Unclassified | place: USA: Fremont, California...
GGATCTCGCCAAACAGGACGTCCCCGACGCCGTCGTCAAAGCCTACGGCGACCAACCGCTACAGTTCGGCCCCGAGTACATCATCCCCAAACCACTCGATCCACGCGTCCTCTTTGAGGTTGCACCGGCGGTCGCGGAGGCGGCCGTCGAAAGCGGCGTCGCACGCGACGACCTCGATACGGGGCAGTACGCCGAGCGGCTCGAGGCCCGGTTGGGGAAATCGAGAGAGATGATGCGGGTCGTGCTGAACAAGGCGAAAAGCGACCCCAAACGCCTCGTCCTCGCCGAAGGTGACGACGAGAAGATGGTCCGTGCCGCCTACCAGTTGGTCGATCAGGGAATCGCCGAGCCGATCCTCATCGGTGACCGCGAGGAAATCTGGACCCACGCCGAACGGCTGGGCCTCGATTTCGACCCCGAGATCGTCAACCCCGAGGAGGGGAATCTCGCGCCCTATGCCGACCGGCTCTACGAACTCCGCCGACGCAAAGGCGTCACTCGGCGCGAGGCCGACGAACTCATCGAGGACGGCAACTACCTCGGCAGCGTCATGGTGGAGATGGGCGACGCCGACGCCATGCTCACCGGGCTGATGCACCACTACCCCTCGGCGTTGCGGCCGCCGTTGCGAGTTGTCGGCACCGCCGAGGACTCCGACTACGCGGCCGGGGTGTACATGCTGACGTTCAAAAACCGGGTGGTCTTCGTCGCCGACGCCACCGTCAACCAGGCCCCCGACGAGGATGTCCTCGAGGAGGTAACAAGACAGACAGCCGACCTCGCCCGCCGGTTCAACATCGAACCGCGGGCGGCGCTGCTGTCGTACGCCGACTTCGGCAGCGTCGACAACGAAGGGACAAAAAAGCCACGGGAGGCGGCTCGGCGGCTCCGCGAGGATCCCGAGGTCGACTTCCCCGTCGACGGCGAGATGCAGGCCGACACCGCCGTCGTCGAGGAGATGCTTGAGGGAACCTACGGGTTCTCCGACCTCGAGGAGCCGGCGAATGTGCTGGTGTTTCCGAATCTGGAGGCGGGCAACATCGCGTACAAGTTACTGCAGCGGTTGGGCGGTGCCGAAGCCATCGGCCCGATGCTGGTGGGGATGGACAAGCCCGTCCACGTCCTCCAGCGCGGCGACGAGGTGAAAGACATCGTCAATCTCGCCGGTGTCGCCGTTGTCGACGCACAGTCAAACGGAGAGTAGTCGCGAGCGTAGCAGGCGGCGTTTTTCGCCCACGGCTTTCGACGAGCAGGTCGCGAAGCCCCCCCGAGAATAAAACGGTGGGAGTCAAAGATGTCGCCAACTCCGCCGGCGTTGCGGCCATCGACGCGCGGCCCGACGCGTCCTGATCGGCCGGTCCCGTCTCTACCGTCCGTTGGAAGTTGTTTCACGGCGGTCGAATAGCACGAACTCCGACAGACGATAGTGAACGATCTCTTCTAAACGCCACCGAAAACGGCGATTTCGAGGGGTTCGAGGTCGAAACGTTGAAACCGTGTTCAGCCAACGTTGGGGACATGGCACGCGAACGGACACCCAACCGACGGCAGTATTTGACCGCGCTCGGCGTAGGGGGCGCAGTCACGCTGGCCGGCTGTATGGGCGGCAACGGCGGCGGAAACGGAGACAATGGAAACGGGGACGGAAACGGTAACGGGGGCGACAGCGGGAACGGTAATGGCGAATCCGAGACGATCGTCATCGGTTCGGACATCCCCTACGAACCCTTCGAGTACCGGAACGAGGCCGGCGAACTCTTGGGATTCGATGTCGAGATCGCCGAAGCCGTATTCGGTGAACAACTCGGTCTCGAATACGAGTTCCAGCAGACCGGCTTCGACGGCATCATCGCGTCGCTGAACAACGCAAATTTCCGGGTCATCATGAGCGCGATGACGATCAACGAGACGCGAGCCGAGCGGGTCGACTTTTCCGACCCGTACTTTACAGCCTACCAGACGGTACTGGTTCTCGAGAGCGACGACATCACAGAGCGATCCGACCTTCAGGGCATGACCGTCGGCGTCCAGCGCGGGACGACGGGCGAGGCGGCCGCGGAAGACCTCCAGTCCGATTTCGACGGCGACCTCGAAATACAGAGCTACGACCAGATTACCGGCGCCTTCGACGCGTTGCTCAACAATCAGGTCTCGGCAGTCATCAATGATAACACGGTGAGCGCGGAGTTTGCCGCGGAGACGGACGGCGTCGTGTTTCTGGAGGGCGACGGGGTCGCTGCGGACCGCGAGGACGCCCCGGACTACCTCACCCTGACAATCGAGGAGTACGGTATCGCGTTCAGACAGGCCGACGACGAGTTCCGCGAGGAAGTCAACGGTGCCCTTGCCGCGATCCGCGAGGACGGCACCTACGACGAGATCTACGACGAGTACTTCGGTGCCTGATCGCCGTCCTCGGTACAGTTACGTCACACCCACCTGAGAGACACACGACACAACGCATCGACCATGGCAACACAGACAGATTCGGAGTCCGGAACGGGCGGCGTGATGATGCGCGATCGGTTCGTCAAACGGCTTGGGGAGATCGCCGCCGCCGGCTTCCTCGTAGCCGTCGGCGGCCTCCTCGTGTGGATCCTCTCGACGCAGGTCAACTACACACTTCTCGCCTCGCCGCTGATCGCGGGGCGCTTCGCCGAGGCGTTTCTGTTGGTGTTGCGGATCGTCGTCATCTCGAGTCTGCTCTCGGTGTCGTTCGGCGTGCTGGTCGGCCTGGGTCGGATCTCGACATCCGCGGTTACCGGCCGAATCGCGAAGGGATACGTCGAGTTCTTCCGCGGGACGCCACTTCTGTTTCAGCTGTTCGTCATCTTCTTCGGCATTCCGCGGCTGTGGGAGACTGGACAGTTCCCGATCCAGAACTGGGCGGTTCCGGCGGCGATCATCGGGTTGACGCTGAACCACGCCGCATACGTGGGCGAGGCGATACGCGGCGGGATCAGCGCAGTCCCGGACGGCCAGATGGAGGCCGCCCGCTCGCTCGGCATGTCCCGCGTCATGGCGCTTCGGGAGGTCGTGCTCCCGCAGGCGTGGCGTAACGCCCTCGCCGCCATCGGCAACGACCAGATAATCCTCGTCAAGGACACGTCGCTCTTGACAGTCATCGCCGTCCCGGAGATCATGAGTGTCTTCCGAAATATAAACAGCAACCAACTCGATCCCTGGACGCCGCTTGTGTGGGTCTGCGTGCTGTATCTCGCGATCACGATGTCGATGAGCCAGTTGGTCAACGGCCTCGAACGGCGCTCCAATTGGGGCTCCGACAGCGGGATGTTGGGTCGCCTCTCAAGAGGCTCAAGCGGCCCCGATGGGGGGGATGGCTGAATGGTCGATCCCCTCGTCGAGTTCGATAGCGTGGACAAGTTCTTCGGCGAGACCCACGTTCTCAAGGACGTCGACCTCACTATCGAGGAGCGCGAGGTCGTCGTCGTGATCGGTCCTTCCGGGTCGGGCAAGTCGACGCTGTTGCGGTGTGCAAATCGGTTGGAAAAAATACGGGACGGCGACATCAGGCTCGACGGTCGGTCGGTGCTCGAGGCGGACGTCAACGAGATTCGCCAGCAGATCGGGATGGTGTTTCAGTCGTTTAATCTCTTTCCGCACAAGAGCGCCCTCGGCAACGTTGCGCTCGCGCCGAACAAAATACGGAGGCTTCCGAACGACGACGCCGAGGACCGTGCTCGCGAACTCCTCGACCGGGTCGGCCTCGGCGACCAGACCGACTCCTATCCCGACGCGCTCTCGGGCGGCCAACAACAGCGCGTCGCGATCGCACGGGCGCTTGCGATGGACCCAAAGGTGATGTTGTTCGACGAGGTCACGAGCGCGCTCGACCCCGAGTTGGTCGGTGAGGTGCTCGACGTGATCGAGGGCCTCGCGGCCGACGGCATGACGATGGTGCTCGTAACCCACGAGATGGGCTTCGCCCGCGAGGTCGGCGACCGGATCGTCCTGATGGCCGACGGCCGAGTCGTCGAGGTGACCGACAGCGAGGCGTTCTTCGAGCGCCCCGAAACCGAACGCGGCAGGCAGTTTCTCTCGCGGTTACTATAGCATCACATGAAATCGGAGAGACCGGACTGCCCGTCGTCCTCCTTGGCGTCGGTATCGGGATCGTCAGGGATGTCGCCGTCAGCGTCGCCGTTTTCCGGTCCCGATGCCCCGAACGCCGCGAGCGTCCCGTCAGAATCAGCGTTGTCCCCGTCGCCGTCACTCTCTCCGGTAGCCTCGCCGCCCTTGCCGTTCCCCTCTAACGCCGCGAACGCGCCGCCGGAGTGCTCGACTGCCTCGGCTTCGGTCCGCTCTTCGGCCTCCTCGACGATCCCCTGTACCTTGTTCGTCGTCTTCCCCGACCCGGTCACGAACGCGACGTGTTCCGCCTCCAAGTCGTAGCGCGCGGTCATTCGGACGGTCAACTCACGGTTCCGGCAGTGGTGGGTCATCGCCTCGAGATACGGTAGAATCTCGCGCCTGGCGGTCGCCGTCGAGACGTCGGCCGTCTCCGCGATCCGTTCGGCGACGTAATCGCGGGTCGCATCCCGCGTCGAGCGGTACGGGGCGCCGCCATAACGGGTCCATCCGCCCCGGTCGCTCCGTCTGACCGCGGCGACGCCCGCGGCGACGTTGTCCGTGGTATAGCGCCAGTAGCTGTAGTTTTGTGTCTCCCGCACCCGCCCGAGCCATACGTCGGCGTTAGCCAAGTGCTCGTAGGCGTCGGCCAACTCCGCGCCCTCGTACACCTTCGGGACCTTGTCCTCGATCCACAACAGCAGGTCGTCCGGCGTCTCGTCGGCCGCGTAGGCGGTCTGGAGGGCGTCTTCGGCGGACTGTTCTTTCAACACCGCGTCGAGAAACGAGAAGATGTCCTCCGTGCGGTCGCGCTCGCCCTCGCTGCCCTCGGCCCGGATCCGACCCTCCTGCACCCGCGATTGGGTGTCTTTGATCGCCCCGCGGAGATCCCCGCGGTTCGCTTCGGCGATCCGCTCCAAGACGGCTTCGTCGAACTCGACGCCCTCTTGTCGGCAGATATCCCGCAACACGGGAACGATCGAGCGCGCGGAGATATCGCGGAACTCGATCTCTTGACAGGCGCTTCGAAGCCCCGTGGACATCTCGTAGTAGTCGTTAGCGATGAGGACGATCGGCTGGGCGGCGTCCTTGACCACCCTGGTCATCGCGGCGGCGCCGCCACGGTCCTTGTGCCGGTGGAGGTTGTCGGCTTCGTCGAGAATGACGAGTTGGCGCTCGCCGCCGAGCGTCGAGTTCGACGCCGCCCGCCCGGCGAAGCGCTCGATCTCGTCGGCCGTCCGGGCGTCGGAGGCGTTCATCTCGAGAACCGGCCAGCCCTTGTCGTTGGCCAGCGCGTGGGCGGCTGACGTCTTGCCGACGCCCGGCGACCCGTGGATGACGGCTGCCTCGCCGTGGTCGGCCCAGGTGTCGGCCCACTCCTCTAGAGCGTCGCGAGCCTTGTTGTTGCCGCGGACGGCCGACAGCGTTGTTGGCCGATACCGCTCGGTCCAATCAGCCATATACTACGTAGGACATACGTTTGTTCGCGTAGATCGGTACCATACAAACACTACGTTCACGACGAACTTAGTCGTGTCTAACTGCCTAAAACCATGGATGGCGCGTTCGGATCGAGGGGACCCGCAACCCCAATCAAACACCTATCGAGTGGATCACACGGGTCAAAACCCACGGTTGTTTTGACGACTAACCGACGCCCCGAGCGGACCGATTCGCCACACTTGCCTTGTCGTCGCTCCACCGAATTTATAGCCGGTTCTTATAAATACGTATAAATACGCCGCTCTTGGCGATGGTAGGTATTCAATTTCTTATGAAATTCCCGAGTTTTTTATACTTGATTTCCGTACCTTAGATCGGGTATGTGGGGACAGAGCGAGCGCTACGGTGGGGGAATCAAATGAACGCGACCGATAACACGATCCACACTCTTCTCGTTGACGACGAACCGCAGTTCGTGGAGACGATCGCGACCGTCTTAGAACGCGAAGACAGCCGCTTCGATATCCGAACAGCAACCGACGCGGAGGCGGGGCTTGAGATCCTCGAGAACAGCCCGATCGACTGCATCGTCTCCGATTACGGGATGCCAGGAATGGATGGCATAGAGTTCCTCGGCCGGGTCCGTGAGGATCATGGTAAACTTCCGTTCGTTCTCCTGACCGGGGAAGGCGACGAGATGGTCGCAAGCGAGGCAATTTCGGCCGACGTGACCGATTACGTCCCGAAAGGACGACGTGAGAGTCGGTACTCGCTTCTCGCTACCCGACTGACCGACGCCGTCGAAAAGCGCCGGGCTAGGCAGGCGTTACGGCGCCGGAAACAGGAACTTGAGCGCCTAAACGATCGATTCCAGTCGTTCGTCAGACACTCCCCGGACATCATCACGATCACCGATGCGAACGGTCAGATTCAATACAACAGTCCGGCACTCAAACACGTCCTCGGGTACGAACAGGACGAACTCGTTGGTGAGATCGCGTACGAATACGTCCACCCCGAGGACCGCGAGCGCGTTCGATCGAAGTTCAAGACGCTTGCCGAGGCCGGCGAAAACAAGCGGGTACGGTACGAGTATCGGTTTCGACACGCCGACGGTTCCTGGGTCTGGCTCGGATCGGTCGCCAGCGACCAGGCTGGGGCGGACGGGCAGTCGTTTCTAATAAACACCCGCGACATCTCCGAGCGCAAGTCCAGAGAGCGCGAACTTGAGGCGAAGACCGAACGACTCGACAAGTTTGCCAGCATCGTCAGCCACGACCTCCAGACACCGATCACGGTCGCCGACGCCAGACTCGATCTCGCGATGTCGGAGTGCGACAGCGAGCACCTCCCGCCGATCGGCGACGCTCTAGAGCGTATGGAGGAGATCGTCGACGCGACGCTGACGCTGGCCCGCGAGGGGCAGGTTGTCGACGAGACCGAAACGGTCGAATTGGTCGCCGCCGCCGAGCGGTGGGCCGACCCGATCGGACCGGACATGACGCTCCGGATCGAGGCCGGCAACCTCACTGTCGAGGCCGACCGAGAGCGCCTGCGGCGTGTCATGGAGAACCTCTTTTCGAACGCCGTCGAGCACGGCTCAACGAACAATCGGTCGGAGGCCGATGACGCGGTCGACCACTGCGGTGACGAGGTGACCGTGGTCATCGGCGAACTTGAGGACGACGACGGGTTCTACGTCGCCGACGACGGCCCCGGTATCCCCGATGATGTCGGCGACGAGATCCTCGAGCCTGGACACTCACTCTCACCCGATGGGACCGGATTCGGATTGGCAATCGTCAAGGAAATCGCCGAGGCCCATGGGTGGGAGATCGATGTGACCGAAAGCGAACTCGGTGGCGCGCGTTTCGAACTCTCGGGCGTCGATATGGTAACGTGACCCGTGACTCGGCGAAACAAGGGTTATTTATACTGCGGGCACAGATCCTGTAACGACGGACGAAATAGCCGGAGCATATATAACCGGCGTTGAAACAGGGGAGTCAGACAACGGGAGGGAACGCTGTGTGGCGGGTTTCGTTGCTGTAGGGCGTAGCGCCCGCCGCGGCGACTGAGGCCGGAGCATGGTCATGACAGAGGATCATCAAAGAAACGACGTGGTGGGAGGAGAGATTGACAACGAACCAACGGGGGACGCGACCGCCACATCGGCGGACGATGAGAAACGCACGCCGGGGGAAGACGCGTGGTCCGACCCACTGAGGCACATCCGCCGAACCGAGACGATCGCCGATCGGGTCGAATTCGAAGCGCTCCGTAACGAGCTTTCCGGGGGCTGGGAAGTAAAACCCGATATCGTCCAGTTCGGGGCGGCACCGCTCGCGGAGACGATCGCGTTCGAGCAGCCGGGGGCCGGCACAAGACTTCTGCTCAAGCCGGTTAACGACGCCGACCCCGGTGGAGAGATCCAATTGTACGAACGGAGCGGCCCCAAGGCTGCCCGCCGGCCAACGATGACCATCGACTCGCTACAGGCGGCGTTGCGCGTAACGGTCAACCGGGCCCACCAATTGAATCGAGATTAACCCGGAGGCCGCTCCGCTTCTCGATCCGTGGATTCCGGGGGGAATCGCCTCGTCGGGGTCGGAACGCCGCGCTCCTCGAAGGCGGCAAGCGACCGCTGCGTCACGTCCGAGGCGTAGGCGTTTTCATCGCGTAGGTCCGCGACGTAGCCTTTTCCACGGATTGTCCGGTGATACCCCTCGTCCTCGATCAGGACCGTGACCGGATGGTCGTCATCGACGTAAACGTACGGTGACGTGACAAGCGCGTCGTTGACGATATCTTGGGCCGTCTCGAGATCGGCGTCGGGAGCGACAGCTACCTCCGTGACGACGAGCATCTCCGGGTCGCCGGCGTTGGCATTGGCGATATTCGAAGAGAAGAGCGCGTCGTTCGGGACGACAACCGCCGTATCGTCGGGCGTTCGGATCGTCGTCGCCCGCAGTCCGATGTCGACCACCTCGCCGTAGTGCTCGCCGATAGTCACTTTATCGCCGACGCGGTAGGGCCGTTCGGCGACGATGACGAGTCCACCAAGGAGACTGGCCGCGACATCTTGAAGGCCAAATCCGATCGCGGCTCCCAAAAGCCCTGAGACGGCGAGCAGTTGGGCGGCGCTCAGATTCAAAAGCGGGCCGACGACGACGTAGACCGCCGCGCCATAGCCGACGAGTTTGACGACCGGGCGGAACATCTTGATCGTGATGCGTCTCGCGGGCGTGCGCTCGGCGACGACCGAGAGCGCGACCGTCGCTGCCCGCACGAGGAGGTAAGCGACGCCGAAGACGGCGATCGCCTCAAGAAAGAACGAAGCGCCGAACGCCTCCGCGAACTCGGCCGGGTCGGCCTCGGGGACCGTCACAGTATCCGCTCCCGGTCGGTGATCGCGACGGCGGCCGGAACACCGGCCGGATCGAGGCGGACGATATCGCCCGCTCGGACGAGCAATCCCCCGCGAGCGAACCGGTTGAGAAACCGCTCGACGCGCTCACCGAGGCGCTCGACCAGACGCTCCCGGCAGACCCGTTCGGACGCGAGTACGATTCGGAGACAGAAGGCAGCTTCACGCCCCGGCGACGCGTCCGTCCCCGGCGTCTCGACATCGCTCGGCCGTATCTCGTCGTCGTCTCGGCACCACTCGAGGAGTGCGAGCGCGACACCGGGGTTGCCGTCCGAGACCGCCGCGAGCCGCTCGAACACCGCCTCCATCGGCGATGGTCGGTCCGCCCGCCGGGCCGTGATCGCCGCCCGGTCCGGCACGGGAACCCCGAGTGTCCGCCCGCGGATCGTGTAGCGACGCGTCGAGATCAGTGACTCGTTCGGGTCGTCGCGCCGGAATGTCGGCAGGGTGTCGACTGTTCGTCGGGCGAGTTCGAATAGCCGATCCGCCGGGAGCCCTTCGACAGTCAGCGCCGTCGGGATGGTCGCGTCGACGTTTTCGATGGCCGCGAGGTACGACCACGCGTAGCTGTTCCAGCCCGTGACAACCGCCGAATCGGCCCCCGAAAGTGCGTCGAGAAACGCCCTGAGTGCGTCGAACCCGCCGACTTCGCGATTGAACAGGTGTTGGCAGTTCGCAACCACGAGTGGCGCCGACCCCACGGCATCGATAGCGGCGCTTGCGTTGCTCTCGGGGCCGAGTTCGATACGCCGCGCGCCGAGTCGGCGTTCAGCGGCGTCGAGCACCGCCTCCCGCCCGGCGAAAGGCTGGCCGACGACGGCGACCGAGGCGGAATCCGAGTCGTCAAGCGCCGCCGCAAGTGCGTCGTCGTCGCTGAGCAACGCCGTCGGAGACAACGCGTCGGTCCGGACTACTGTGTGACTCATCGAAGCCGGGCGTCAAAACACCCACAGAGTCATGGGACGCCACGGCTGATAATTGTATGGGTGCCCTGTGATGATTCGGTAACTGTGCGGCCCCGTTCGGGCTCGAACCGACAGCAACGGTTCAAAAGGGTATGGCCCACGACCGGGAGGGTGCCGCGGGGCCGCGCCCGTGGACGGCCGTCATCGACCCGTGTCGTATTTATACGTCGCCTCGTCGGGGTTGATCCCGAAGTCCTCCGGCGTCTCCTCCGGGCCGGAGTCGGACTCGGGCTCAGATTCGGCAGCGCGCTTGAACCGTTCGCGGAGCCGATCCGGCATCTGGAAGCCGTCGGTGTCAATCGCCATCGGGACGGCGTCGGGGTCAAGTCGCTCGCGTTTGGCTTCGAGACGGTCGGCGAGGGCGTCCGGCAACTCGGGTTCGGGGACCGCCTCGAAGCCGAACTGGGCGAGGTACTCGTGTGCACTCGTGAGCGAGTAGACGCGGTCGAATCCCTTGGCTTCGGCCCCGTCGACGAGCCGTTCGACGACGTGTGCGCCGACGCCGTGGCCCGTCCAGCCATCGAGCACGCCGATGCTCGTCAGCTCGCAGATACCCTCCTCGGGCTCGTCGCCCTTGTGGAGCCGGACCCGGCCGAACCCGGCTCGGGCGTTCGACTCCTCGTCGACGGCGATGACGTAATCGCGGGACCGAAACGCCGTCTCGTCCAGGTCCATTGCCTCGATGTGCTCTAACAGCCAGGCCTCATCGCGGTTCTTCGCGTCCCGGACATACATAGAGCGACTTACGGGTCGCCGATGCAAAACCGTTCCCCCTTCGCCCGAGAGACATTGTCAACGAGTAGTTGTCGCATCCGACGTGCGCATTGAGGCGGCCAGCTAAACGTGCGCGTCCAGGAACTCGACGATGGCGGCGTAGGCCTCAATCCGGTTCTCGCGTTTCGAAATGCCGTGGCCCTCGTCCTCGAAAAGCAACGTTTCGACGGGGACGCCCGCGGCCTCAGCGGCTTCGGCAACCTGCCTGGCTTCGCCGACCGGAACCCGGGGGTCGTTTTCGCCGTGGAGGACGAAAAGCGGTGCCTCAAGCCGGTCGATCGAGTTGATCGGCGAGATGGATTCGAGAACGTCCCGGTCGTCTTCGAGGGAGCCGTACTCGGCCTCCCGGAGCGACCGCCGCCACGATCCGGTGTTCTCGAGAAACGTGACAAAATTGGCGATCCCAACGATGTCGATTCCCGCAGCCCACACGTCGGGATATTCCGAGAGTGCCGCGAGCGTCACGAACCCGCCATAGGAGCCGCCCTTCACGATCAGTCGGTCGCCGTCGACCTCGGGGCGCTCGGCGAGCCACGCGGCGGCGGCCTTGATGTCCGCCACTGAATCCATCCGCCGCTCGACGTCGTCGAGGGCGGCGTACTCGCGGCCGTATCCAGTCGATCCCCTCACGTTCGGCTCGAACACCGCGTACCCATGCGCGAGAAAGTACTGTTTGAGTGCGGAAAACGACGGTCGGCGCTGGCTCTCGGGGCCGCCGTGGACATCGACGATCGTCGGCGCGCCGCCTTCGGGGACCGTCTCCGGAACCGACAGGTACCCCGGGATCTCCCGGCCGTCGAAGGTCCCGTAGCGGACGAGGTCGGACTCAACGAACGTCGAGAGAGGGATCCCTGCTGTCGGGGCATGCGTCCAGCGCTCGGCGGACCCGGTCTCGACATCGACAACATAAATATTCGCGTTGTGGGTATCGGTCGTGACGGTTACGGCGAACCGGTCGGCCCCGTCGTCGAAGGCGACACCGCCGGCGAGCCCAGCCGGCAGTCGGGGATCGGGCCGGGGATCGATTGTCCCATCAACGAGATCGCCAACGGTCAACTCGGTGTAGCCGTCGACGTTCCGCGAGTAGGCGATCCGCCCCGTCTCGTCGTCGATCGCGACGCCGTCGACGTTCCATTCGCCGCCGTTCTCAACGGAGTCGAGCGACCCATCTTCAGCGTCGAGGCGAACGAGCGAGAGCGTGTCGCCGTCGCGGTCGCTACAGCAGTACACGCACTCGCCCGCCGGCCCCCACGAGAGACTTTTATACCGGACCGCCTCATCTCCGGCGTTCCCGTCGCCGGGGAACCCTTCGCCGGTGAGCGGGGTCACCGACTTCGATTCGGTATCGAGGACGTAGACATCAGTATCGACGTTCGAGCGGGCCTCGTGGATGAGCAGCCGCGAGTCGTCGGGGCTCCAGCCGGCGACCGACAGCCAGCCGTCGCCCTCGAGCAGTCGCCGTGCGTCCCCGTCGACCCCGTCGCGCGGCTGCACGTAGATGTCGAAGACGGACTCATCGCGGCGGTTCGAGGCGAACGCGACGTGATTCCCGTCGTGGCTCCAGCCGCCCCACCGGTGCTTCGCGTCGGGTGGGGTCAACTCCGTGACGCGTCCGGCGTCGTCCAGCCGGAACAGCGATCCCTGCTCGTCGCCGCCCTCGTCCATCCCGAAGACCGTCTCCATACGTTCGGGCGACGGCGATGCGAACGTGACACGTTCGTCATAAAAGGTCCGTTGGGTCGGCCACGCGCCCGCCTCGGGAACCGTCCACACCTGCGGCGTACCGGTCGTGTTCATTCGAAACGAGAGCGTCCCGTCGGCTCGGAACGCCGCCCCGAAGGCGCTGCGGACGTTCAGGTAGCGCTCGATATCGTACTCGTGCACACCGGACGATCGAACCGGCGAATAATATCTGTTCGCCCCGCCCCGTTCCGGGCCATTTTTGACAGCGGCCCCCGTCGGCCGTCGTATGCGAATCGCGGTCGTCTTTATGAATCCGCCGCCACAGTCGGAGCGCGCCGGCGCGGTGCGGCTCCGGCGGGTCGCCGCGGCACTGGACGACCGCGGACACGAGGTCCGAATCTACTGTCTACCGTGGTGGGAGACCTCGGGACGCCGGATCGAAATTGACGGCCTCGAACACGAGGGGGTCACCTTCGAGCACCCGGCGCTGTACTACAGCCGGATCCCGGGGCTACTCCTCCGGCACGCCCCGGATCTCGTCTTGGCCTCGGCTGATCCGCCGGGGGCGCTCCTCTCGGCGTGGCTTGGCGCGCGGCTGGCGCGGGTGCCGCTTTTTGTTGACTGGTACGGCGACGAGCCCAGCGTGGCCGACTCGGGGTGGCTCGGGCCGGCGTCAAGCCTTCCGACGCGGGTCGTTACGCCCTCCGAACACCAGCGAACTCGCGTCCGCGAGTACGGTGCAAGCGAGGCGAATACGACTGTCGTCCCCGGCGGGATCGACTTCACGAAGATCACGGCGACCGATCCCGGCGAGCGCGTCGACGTCGCCTTTGCAGCCCGTCTCGACGACGATTCGAACCTGGAGGACCTCCTCTTAGCGCTCGCGGAACTCCGGGAAGCGAGCGAGTGGTCGGCAACGGTAGTCGGCGACGGTCCCGAACGGGCCGCTTTCGAGACGCAGGTCAAAGACCTCCGGCTTGCCGATCGCATCGAGTTCGTCGGCGACTGCCCCCGCGAGGAGCGGATCGCGATCTACCGGGGGGCCCACACCTTCGTCCAGACGGCCCGACGACAGACGTTCGCCGAGGAGTTGCTGTGGGCGCTGGCCTGCGGCTGTGCCGGCGTCGTCGAACTCCAGAGCGACTCAAGCGCTCACGAGCTCGTCGAGCGCCGTGATCGCGGGATCAGAGTGACCGATCCCGACGCACTCGATGACGCGATCGCGGAGTCGTGGACCTTCGGGTTCCGCGATGTCGACACCGCCTTCCAGGGATTCGACCACGCCGCGGTCACCGGCCAGTACATCGAGTTGTTCCGCGAGGCCGGCGTCGATGCGCGCTGAGCCGCCCGGAAGCACCACACTCCGAACCGTTAGTTGTCGCCGAAGCGCCCCGGCTCCTCCGCCGCGGCCGCCGTCTTCACCGCGGCGACGTTTTCGGCGACATCGTGGACCCGGACAATGTCCGCGCCGCGCTCGGCCGCTAGCGCGCTCGCTGCGACGGTCGCCGCGAGGCGTTCCTCGGCGTCGCCCCGGTCGATCAGCCCGAACATCGACTTTCGGGAGTGGCCGACCAACACCGGACAGCCGAGCGACCGAAACTCGCCAAGCCGTCCGAGTAACTCGAAGCTCTCGGTGGCGGATTTGCCGAACCCGATTCCGGGATCGACGATGATCCGAGAGCGGTCTAACCCGGCCTTCTCGGCGAGGAGAACGCGCTCCTCGAGCGCATCGAGGGTGTCGGAGACCACGTCATCGTAATCGATGTCCGTGTCCGGATCGACCGGCGTCTCGATCGAGTGCATGACGACGACTGGAACGTCATATTGGGCAGCGACGAGCCGCATCTCGGGATCCTCAAGCCCCGAGACATCGTTGAGGATATCGGCGCCGGCGTCGAGGGCAGCGCGCGCGACGGCCGCCTTTCTGGTGTCGACCGAGACGGCAGCCTCGGCGTCCGCAAGCGCCTCGACGACCGGGACAACCCGTTCGAGTTCCGCCTCGACAGGGACGGGATCGGCGTTCGGGCGCGTCGACTCGCCGCCGACGTCGACGATGTCCGCTCCGGCGTCGATCAGCTGTTCGGCCCGATCGACGGCGTCCTCGAGCGCCTCGTAGCGGCCACCGTCGTAAAACGAGTCCGGCGTCACGTTGAGGATGCCCATGACCGCGGTGCCGTCCGACCAGGCCCGGTCCGCAGCTCCCGATTCGGGGTCGCCCGATCGCAGACGGCCAGCTTTAGTGGCCGCCCTGGGGTCGAGTTCGCGCTCGATGGCGTCGACGATGGTCGAAACCCCCGGTGCGTCCGTCTCGAGATCATCGAGCAGCCGATCGAACTGCGAACGCGTCCCCATCAGAACCGCCTCAACGAGTTCGTGGGGGCGCGCCTCGACGGCCGACACCGCACACTCGCCGCCGACCGAGCGGAACGCTCGATCGAGGCGGTTCGCCGCCTGTGGGCCCGCGCGGACGGTGATAACCTCGTGGACGGCGTCGGTGCGGACGCGTTCGACCTCGCGGTCGGCGACATCGGCCCGCCGAAGCGTTGCCGCCGCCGTCGTCGCGTCGTCGACCGAACTCGTGACGGCGCTCGCGGTCCAGCGCCGCCGGGCCTCGGCGACGACAAAAAGCGACCCACAGGCGACGACCGCGTCCTCAGGGTCGGCGGCGGCGAGCGCGGATTCGAGTGCCGACGCGACGCTTTCAGCGGTCTCGATCCCCTGTGCCCGCCCGTCGGCCTCGAAGACGGCGGTGACCGAGTCCGCCGTCTCGGCGCGGTCGATGTCGGGTCGGCAGGCGTAGACGGCGGCCGGGGTCGGCAGTGCCGACGCCATCCCGGCGATATCCTTCCCCGACATCGCGCCGAAGACGAGATGGAGGTCGTCGAATTCAAACGACGAAAGCGTCTCGGCGACGCCGGCGCAGCTCCCTGGGTTGTGCGCCCCATCGAGGACTACGAGCGGGTCGCGCTCCATCATCTCGAAGCGCCCCGGCCAGTGGGCGTTCCGGAGTCCCCGTTCGAGGTCGTCGGTCGCAACGTCTGCGAGTTGCCGACAGAGGGTGGCGGCGACACCGGCGTTTCGACACTGGTGTTCGCCGAGAAGCGGAAGCCGGGTCTCGACGCGCCACCTGCCGGCTTCGATGGTAACCTCCTGTTCGACGCCGGTTCTACCCGCCGTGGAGACAGCGATCTCGGCGTCGTCCTCGGTCGATCCGACGCGAAGCGTCTCGCCGGCAGTCTGGGTGATCGCATCGAAGGCCGAGCCGTCGGCGGCCGTCACGAGGGGGCGATCGGACGGCGCGATCGCGGCCTTGTCCTGGGCGATCTCTTCGACCGTGTCACCAAGGAGGTCGGCGTGCTCGAGGGTGACATTTGTAACCGCCGCGGCCTCCGGCGAGAGCGCGCTCGTCGCATCGTGTTCGCCGCCGATGCCGACCTCGAGGACGGCGACGTCGACGCCCTGCTGGGCGAAGGTGTGGACGGCGAGCCCCGTGACGGCTTCGAAGAACGTTGGCGGGGTGCCGTCGGGCGTCTGTTTGCGGACGTACGGTTGGATTGTCTCGACGTACTCGCGGACAGCGCGCTTCGCGACCGGGCGACCGTCAATCCGGACCCGCTCGCGCACGTCGTCGAGGTGCGGGGAGGTGTAGAGCCCGACATCGTAGCCCGCTTCCCGGAGGACGGATTCGACCATGCGGGCGGTGCTGCCCTTCCCGTTCGAGCCCCCGATCTGGATGACCTGAAACGGCGGGTCAGCGACCCCGAGATGTTCGAGCAGCCGTCGGGTCGGCGCCACCCCCGTCCGGGAGGGGTACCGACGGAGGTCGAACAGGAAGTTCGCCGCCTCGTGATACTCCATACGGAAGGCAGTGTGGCGAGCGGTTTATCGCTTTTCGCTTCGGAACTGCGGCCGCTGTGGTCCCACACGCTAAATTACATTTTAATGATAGTATATAATTACTATAAATATATTTACTGTAACGAGACACGTACACGCTCGTGGAGCCTCGATGTAGTTTGGTTGCCCCCGCCGGCCAATGAGTGGATCACCTCAACCGCCCAGGTCGGCGATAGTAATTAGACGAATTAACAACTATAGACGACAAAATATGCAAATATACTATTTATATAATAAATACAAGGAAAAATATTTAAATTATCTCGACAAGCTGTACGAGTGCGTCCACACGCCGCTTGTCGAGAGCGCGCGCTCGGGGCGTAATCGCGCCGCCGACTGAGAGCCGCGGCGCGCAGTCAGACACATCTCTCGATGCGAGCTCGGCTTAATATATAATTTATATTTATATACAAGATATACGAATTCGTCGAAATGCAATCCCTAACCCACCGTCAACGGGGTCCCACTGCCGGCCCCCGGTGTTGTCGAAATCGCACCGACCGCCGCTGTTGTCCCCGGTGCTCACGGGCGGTCGATCGCGCTACAATCGAGAGTTCTATAGCCAACAGCCGCGTCACAACGCTGGCCGACGCTCTCATTGGGGAGGTTCATCGCGTAGACCACATCCCTTGAAAAACACATAACAAAATTAATTCTGTTATAAAACAATATCGACGGCGAGACAAACGTTTCGGCTATGTCGGATTGATGCCGGTGATCCAATCGGCGCTTGGTACCGCGATATCGTTCAAAACGGGGATTGGACGAACGACGGGGTGAGCCGGGACACAAGCGTGGCTGAGGCCACAGCGGCGGTGGGTGGCAGGTAGTGGGTATCGGGCGGCAGGCGCGGGGCGGGCCGTGGATCTGGCCGAAATTTCTTTCGGCCAGGCCGAAAAAACTAATTTGTCCTCGGCCGTCGTGCCAGTAATGTCCGACCCCGAGAATCGATCCGTGACGCGCGCCTTCCAGATCGTCGATGCCCTCTCGAAGCGCGACGGGATGGGTGTCTCCGAACTCGCGGCAGCGGTAGAGTTGCCGGTCAGCACGGTTCACGACTACCTGCAGTCACTCCGCTCGACCGGCCACGTCGTGAAGGAGGGCACCGACTACCGAACCTCGACGCGGTTCTTGGAGATCGGCCACCGGGAGCGGAGGCGACGCGAGATCCACACGGCGGCGGCCGAAGAGTTGCCCGCGGCGGCCGATGAGACCGGTGAACAGGCGACGCTGATCGTCGAGGAGGGCGGCGACGGCGTGCTGTTGTCGGTCGCTGAGGGCGAAGGGGCCGTCGATCTGCCCGCCTACCCTGGCGCCCGGGTACCGCTGTACGCGAACGCCGGGGGGAAGGCGATCCTCGCACACGTCGATCCGGAACAGCGTGAGGCGCTGTTCGACGAGCAGGCCTTCGAGCCGATCACGAAGCGGACCGTGACCGATCCGGACGTTCTCCGTGCGCAACTGGAAACCGTCCGCGAACGGGGCTACGCGATCGATCGCGGCGAGCGGATCGCGGGGTTCGTTTGCGTCGCCGTCCCGGTTCTCGACCGCGGGGACACAGTTCGCGGGGCGATCTGCGTCTGCGGTCCCGAGAGCCGGATGGGCGAGGAGCGCCGCGAGGAGATCCTCTCTACGATACGGCGGGTAGCGAATATCACGCAGGTGAACATGGACTACGTGTAGCCGGGCGACGAGGGGATGTGTGGAACCCACACGAATTATGTTCGTGGACAATGACGGTTCGGTATGACCGCAAGCGAACGCTCGCTCATCGAGGAGACGGTTTCCGACTTCGTCGAACGTGAGGTGCGGCCCGCCGCCGCCGAAGCCGACGCGAAACAAACGTTTCCCGAGGACGTCTGGGACGGTCTCGCCGAATTGGACCTGACCGGGCTTACCGTCCCCGAAGCGTACGGCGGCTTCGACGCCGACCAACTGACGTACAGTGTCGTCAACGAGATACTGGCGAGGGGCGACCTCTCGGTTGCGACGGCGCTTTCGGTCCACTGTCTGGCGACGTCCTGTATCGCTACGTTCGGCACCGACGAGCACAGAGAGCGGTGGTTGCCGGACATGGCGGCGGGGCGGCCGATCGGCGCGTTCGCGCTCTCGGAGCCGGATGCGGGGTCGAATCCAGCCGAGATGTCCACTGTCGCCCGAAAGGACGGCGACGAGTACGTTATCGACGGCAAGAAACAGTGGATCACGAACGGGAAGCGCTCGGGTGTCGTCATCCTCTTCGCGAGGACGGACCCCGACGACCCCGACTCGGTGACACAGTTTCTGCTCCCGAAGGACCTCGACGGCCTCGAGGTTGGTACAAAGGAGGACAAACTCGGCCTCCGCGCCAGCGACACGACCCCGATCGTCTTCGACGGCGCCCGGGTCCCGGCATCGAACCGGCTTACCGAGGTCGGTGAGGGGCTCAAAGCAGCCTTCTCGATTCTCACCGGCGGTCGGATCGCCATCGCGAGCCAGGCGGTCGGGGTCGCCGACGCAGCGCTCAATGCCGCCGTCGAGTACGCCGACGAGCGCGAGCAGTTCGGGAAGCCAATCGCCGATCACCAGGCGATCGCGCACAAACTCGCCGACATGGCGACTAACGTGCAGGCTGCCCGGCTGCTGACACGGGACGCCGCCGAAAAGAACGAGGGCGGCGTCGACGCGATGGCCGCGAGTATGGCGAAGTATTTTGCCAGCGAGACCGCCGTCGACGTGGCGAGCGAGGCCGTCCAAGTCCACGGGGGCTACGGCTACACGAAGGATTTTGACGTCGAGCGCTACTACCGAGATGCGAAGATCACGACAATCTACGAGGGGACCTCGGAGATACAAAAGGAAGTTATCGCACGACACCTCGGGGACTGACCGCCGGCTTCGTTGTCGACACCCCGAGGCGATGCGCCCGCCTCAGTCGTATTTATAAAACCCTTCGCCGGTCTTTTTACCGAGGTCGCCCGCTTCGACCTTCCGTTTGAGCAGGTACGCGGGCGTGTAACGGTCGCCCAACTCCTCGTGGAGCGTTTCGGTCGCGTGTAGGCAGATGTCGAGGCCGATGTGGTCGGCCAACTGGAGGGGACCCATCGGGACGTTGGTTCCGAGCGTCATTCCGTTGTCGATATCCTCCTTTGTAGCGACGCCCTCGTCGAAGGCGCGGATCCCCTCGTTGATCCACGGCATCAGGATGCGGTTGGTGACGAAGCCGGGTTTGTCGTCGGACTCCCATGTTTCCTTGCCGAGGTCCTCTGCGAAGGCGTGGGCGAACTCGAGGACATCCTCGTCGGTCTTCTCGCCGTTGACGACCTCGACGCCTTTCATCACCGGCACGGGGTTCATGAAGTGAAGGCCGAGGATGGATTCGGGGCGTTCTGTGGCGGCCGCGATGGTCGTGATCGACAGCGTCGACGTGTTCGTCGCCAAGACGGCGTCCTCGTTTATGACCTCGTCGAGGTCCGAGAAGATATCACGTTTGACATCGATGTCCTCGAGAGCTGCCTCGACGACGATATCGCAGTCGGCGAGATCCTCGAGATCAGTTGTCCCTTCGATCCGGGCCTGTGCGGCGTCGGCCTCCGACTCGGTGACCGTCCCGCTCTGGATCTGTCGTCCGAGGCTGTCCTCAATCGTCTCAAAGCCGCTTTCGACGTACTCCGTCTCGATATCCCGCATGACGACGTCGTACCCCGCGACGGCAGCCACCTGTGCGATCCCGCTGCCCATTGTTCCGGCGCCCACAACGCCGATGCGTTCGACCGCGTCAATCTCTCGTGTCATGGCGAGACACACGGAGAGATTTCGATTAAACGTTCCGAATCCCCGACGACCGATAGGGTCGGCCTCCCGCCACGAATACGTTTATTTTTCAACATGTATGGCAACGCTTTTGCTGGCAGACTGTGTGAATATAGGTAATGTTCGGAAACGACGACCTTGAGAGGATCCGCGAGCAAAGAGCGGAGTGGGAAGAAGAAACCCTCGAACCGTTCCTCGACGCTGGCGAACGGAAAGAGCGGTTTGCAACCGTCTCGAACCACGAGGTCGATCGGCTCTACACCCCCGAGGACATCGCTGATATGGATCTGGATGAGGACCTCGGTTTCCCCGGGGAACCGCCCTACACCCGGGGGCCATACCCGACGATGTACCGGGGCCGGACGTGGACAATGCGTCAGTTTGCGGGGTTCGGCACCGCCGAGGAGACCAACGAGCGGTTCCACTACCTCATCGACGAGGGGCAGACGGGCCTCTCCACCGCCTTCGACATGCCGAGCCTCATGGGGATCGACTCCGATCACCCGATGAGCGAGGGCGAGGTCGGCAAGGAAGGCGTCGCCGTCGACACGCTCCGGGACATGGAGATCCTCTTCGACGGCATCGACATCGGCGAGGTGTCGACCTCTTTCACTATCAACCCCTCCGCACCGGTCATCTACGCGATGTACATCGCGCTCGCGGACGAGAAGGGCGTCCCCCGCGAGGAGGTCCGCGGGACGCTGCAAAATGACATGCTCAAGGAATTCATCGCGCAGAAGGAGTGGGTGATTCCGCCGGAGCCGAGTCTCGACGTCGTCACGGACACTATCGAGTTTGCCGTCGAGGAAACGCCGAAGTTTCACCCCGTCTCGATCTCCGGCTACCACATCCGCGAGGCCGGGGCGACCGCCGCACAGGAGGCTGCGTTCACGCTGGCTGACGGCTTCGCGTACGTCGAGGACTGCCTCGATCGAGGCCTTGAGGTCGACGAGTTCGCGCCGCTTTTGTCCTTCTTTTTCAACTCTCACAACTCGATCTTCGAGGAAATCGCGAAGTTCCGGGCCTGCCGCCGGATCTACGCGCGCGTAATGGACGAGTGGTACGGCGCCGAGGCGGACGCCTCCAAGCGGCTGAAGTTCCACACCCAGACCGCGGGTCAGTCACTAACGGCCCAACAGCCACTCAACAACATCGCCCGGGTGACGATCCAGGCGCTCGCCGCCGTAATGGGCGGCACACAGAGTCTCCACACTAACAGCTACGACGAGGCGCTCGCGCTGCCGAGCGAGGAGGCCGTCCGCGTGGCGTTGCGAACCCAACAGATCATCGCCGAGGAGTCCGGCGCAGCGGACATCGTCGACCCGATGGGCGGCTCCTTCGCCATCGAGAAACTCACCAACGAGATGGAGGCGGAGATCATGGGGTACATCGAGGAAATCAAAGAGATGGGCGAGGGGTCCGTGCGTGACGGCGTCCTTTCGGGAATCCCGGACGGCTACTTCCACCGCGAGATTCAGGAGGCCGCATACGAGTATCAAAAGCGCGTCGATAAGGGCGAGGAGGTCGTCGTCGGCGTGAACCGCTACGAGATCGAGGAGGACGCCGACCCCGACCTGCTCCACGTCGATCCCGAGACCCGCGACCGACAGATCGATCGGCTCGAATCGGTCAAGGAGGAACGCGACGACGAGGCCGTCGAAGCCTCCCTTGACGCGATCGAGGCGGCGATCGAGGGCGACGAGAACGTCATGCCTCCGATCGTCGACGCGGTGAAAGCCTACGCGACGATGGGCGAGATCATGGCCGTCTTCGAGGACTACCACGGCGCCTATCAGGAAACGCTCGTCACCGTTTGAATGCGCGCGGAGCGGTTTTCGACTGTATCGAAAACGTCTGATCGTATCGAAACCGCCCGGCACACAGGAGCGACCCGTCTACGGCATCTCCGAAACGACGGATTGCGATGAGGCGATGCGGACGACCGAGACACATTTACTGTCAGACGCCCCACAGAGAGATGAAATAAATAACAGTGTTATTATCGTTAGCTGCTCTGTCATCCGCACTATCCGATGACTTAGGCGACAACGTTACACACATACTGAAGCATTGAGAGCGCTACACACGGCAATTTATTCAGTATACGTGAACAACTATCGCGTCTATTTGGCTCGGCACGTGCGAAATATACACCATTGAGGGATACATATAATTACAGGGGGCGATACAGTCAGATATGATTCGGGAATCGTCGACGAGGCAGGTCAAGTCGGTCCGGACCGGCTTCAGAATTATCGAGATCCTGCAAAATCGCGACGGGGTGCGGCCGGACGAGTTGGAGCGACAGTTGGAGTTGGCAAAAAGCACTATCCACAACTACCTCTCCACGCTCGAGTCCATGGGGTACGTCGTCGAGCGGAAGGGGACCTACCACCTCGGCCTCCGCTTTCTGACCCACGGGATGGCGGCGAAGAGTCGACTCGGGATCCGCGAGGCGGTGCTTGAATCGCTGCCGGCGTTGGCCGGAGCGGTCGGCCAACCCGCTTGGTGGGTGACAGAGGAGCACGGCCGGGGACTGTTCGTCGAGTCGGCGATCCCCGAGGACGGCTACCGCGTGTACGGACGAGTCGGCAAGCGTTCCAATCTGCACACGCACGCGCCCGGCAAGGCGATATTGGCGGCGCTGCCCGACGACTACGTCGAGGCCATCGCCAAGCACCACGGCCTCCCGGCACACACTAAAAAGACGATCACCGACTCCGGGGTGCTTGCGGAGGCGCTCGCGGATGCCGCCGAGCGAGGGTACGCCGTCAGCGACGGCGAGGCGGCGCTCGGCGTCGGATCAGTCGGCGTCGCCTTCGAGGGCCCGACCGGTCGCCATCACGGGATCGGGGTCTTCGGATACGCACACGAATTTAACGCTCAACCGAATCAGGAGATCAGGTCGGCACTCGATCGAGCAGTCGCGGAGATACGCGGCGCGGCCGGAACGGAGGGGGCCTGAACGATGCCTGAACGGAGACCGCCTTCAGGGGTGGAAACGCTTGGGGAAGCCCTCGAACGGAAGGCGGCCGAAATCGCCGACAAGCCCTTCCTCCGATACGGCGACGAGCGGATCACGTACGGCGAGTGCGACCGGCGGGTGAACGAACTGGCGAACGGGCTCGAAACCCGGGGAATCGGTCCCGGCGATACAGTCTGTCTGTTCATGTACAACTCCCTTGAGTACGTGACGCTCTATTTCGCGCTTGCGAAACTCGGAGCAGTCGTCGCGCCGATCGACACGCGGTTTACCGGCGAGACGCTGTCGACGGCGCTCTCGATGTCCGGCGCGGAGATGGTGTTCGTCGACGAACGAACGCGTGAGACCTACGAGGCGGTCCGAGGAGACGTACCGGATGTCGCGGCGGAGTATTTTGTCGGGGACCGTCCAGAGGACCACCCGTACCGGCCCTTTCGGTCGCTGCTCGGCGGGGAACCGACGGACGCGCCGGGCGGTGAGCACGATGGCACGGATACGGCGTCGGTGACGTTCGTCCAGCGACGCGCCACCGAACAGCCGAAAGGCGTGTTGCTCCCGCAGTTCGCCTACATTAACACCGGTTGGACGGTCGCGAAGGAACTCTTCGGATACGACGGGGGCGATCGGATCTTCACGACGCTGCCGTTGTACAGCATTTTCACCTTCCAACTCGGTGTGGTCGGCGCGCTGTTTGCGGGCGCCGAGTTCGTTATTTCGGACCCCTTCGACCCGGACACGTACTGGCGAGAGGTCGAGGCGTGTGAGGCGACGATCATTCTCTATCTCGGCCGAATGCTGTCGGTGCTGCACAACCAGCACCCGGGATCGGGGGAGCGATCGAACCCCGTGGAACTGGCGATCGGCCACGGGTTCGGCTTCGGTACCGACGAGACACTCATCCGAGAGTTCGAGGAGCGCTTCGGTATCACCGTCCTCGAGGGCTACGGCATCACGCAGACATCGACGATCGCCACCTACAATACGCCCGAGGAGCGCCGGATCGGCAGCTCCGGCAAAGCGGTTCCGTACGCCGACGTCGAAATCGTCGACGAAGACGACTGGCCGGTCGACACCGGCGAGTCAGGCGAGATCGTGATCCGCCCGAAACGCCCCAACGCGATGTTCAAGGGGTACCTGAGCGATCCGGAAGGGACCGTCGAGGTCTGTCGTAACCAGTGGATTCACAGCGGCGACATCGGGTACAAGGACGAGGACGGGTTCGTCTACTTCATCGCCAACGAGGACAACTCGATCTACCGCGGCCGCATCGCGGGGCGGGTCTCCTCGCTGGAGATTGAGGGCGTTATCGACGCGGCGCCGAACGTCCGCGAGTCCGCGGTTGTCGGGGTCGAAGACCGAAGTGGAACCGAGGAAATCAAAGCGATCGTCGTCCCCGAGGCAGGCACCGAATTGAGCCCGATCGACGTCTATCGGCACTGCAAGCGGTCGCTGCCGTATCTCAAGGTGCCCCGGTACGTCGACATACGATCGGAAATGCCGCGCAACCCGACCGGAAAGATCCGTCGGACGCGGCTCCGCGAGGACGGGATCGAAACCGCGTGGGACCGTGAGGCCGGCTACGAATTCAGCCGGTAGCGCGGGCGCTATTTGCCCACCGGCCGTTTCAACGACAGTACTGTCCGGTCGAACGAACAGACCAGCGGCTCGTCTGTGTCGACCGAGGTGGTCCCGTCCGACGCCCCCCCCGAACGGTCGTTCACCCTGAACACCTCAACGTGCATCGTGACGACGCCGCGTTCGCCGTCGCTCGTCTCGCGTTTCTCCATCACGGTCGATTGGACGCGGATCGTATCGCCGTGAAACACGGGGTCGGGGTGTTCGACGTTGTCGTAGGAGAGGTTCGCGACGATGGTGCCGTCGGTCGTCTCAGGGATCGTCAACCCGACGGCAAGGCTCATCGTATAGAGGCCGTTGACCAACCGTTCGCCGAAGTCGGTGTCGGCGGCGAAGTCGGCGTCGAGGTGGAGCGGCTGTTGGTTCATCGTCATGTCGCAAAACGCCTGGTTGTCGGCCTCTGATATCGTCCGACGCTTGTCGTGTTCGATCGTCTCGCCCACCGCGAAGTCCTCGTAGTAGCGCCCCGTCATAGGACTGTTCCGTGCTTCTTGTCGGGGCGGTCTTTCTCGACGCCCTCGTAGAACGCAAAGCGGTTCGTCAACTCCTCGCGGAGCGTCGACGGCGGGACGACATCGTCGATGACGACCTCACTTGCCATCCGCCGGGCGTCGATATCCTCGCGGAATTCCTCGCGGAGTTCCGCCTCCGTGCGCTTTCGCTCCTCCGGATCGTCGATCGCGTCGAGCTTTCTCGCGTAGACGGCATTGATCGCCGCCTCGGGGCCCATAATCGCGATTTCGCCGGAAGGAAGCGCGATCGTCGACTCGGGGTCGTACGCCGGGCCGGACATCGCGTAGATCCCGGCTCCGTATGCCTTCCGGACGACGACGCACTGCTTCGGTACCGTCGCCGCGGAGGTCGCATAGATCATCTTTTTACCCTGCTCTAGGATGCCCTCCTTTTCGACCCCAGAGCCGGCCATGAACCCGGGTGTGTCAGCGAGATACAACAGGGGGATATTGTAGGCGTCACACGTCCAGACGAAACCGGCGGCCTTCTCGGCCGCGTCGGGGAAAATCGCGCCGGCGCGGTGTGCTGGCTGGTTTGCAACGACGCCGACGGGGCGGCCATCAACTCGGGCAAAGCCCGTCAGGATCTCCTTGCCGTACTCGGGGCGGAGTTCGAACCAGGAGTCGCCGTCGACGACACGCTCGATCACGTCGACCATGTCGTAGCCGCGGTTCGGCTCCTGCGGAATGACGCCGTCGATGCCCTCCGGGGACTTCGAAGGGGCGACCGGGTCCACTCTTGGGGGTTTCTCGTCGCTGTTGTCCGGGAGGTACCCCACGAGCTGGGCGACGAGTTCGCGGGCGTGTTCCTCGTCGTCGGCGATCAGGTCCGCGCTGCCGGAGTGTTTGGCGTGGACCTCGGGGCCGCCGAGGTCCTCTAAACTGATCTCCTCACCGGTGACCATCTCGACCATTCGGGGGCTGGCGATCGCCATTGCACTCATGCCCCGAACCATGACGGTGAAGTCGGCGAAAACAGGGGTGTAGGCCGCCCCCGCGATGCAGGGACCGTACAGGACGCAGATCTGTGGCACCCGCCCGGAGAGCATCGAGTGGTTGTAATAGTACTTACCGATCCCCTCGCGGTTGGCGAAGAAGCCGGTCTGCTGGTCGATCCGGCCCCCCGAAGAGTCCATCAGGTACAACACGGGCTGGCCAGTTTTTAGCGCCCGCTGTTGCATCCGGAGGAACTTCTCGACGCCCTTGGCCGCCATACTTCCTCGTTTCACCGTGTAATCGTTGGCCATGAAGTGGACGTCGCGCCCCTCGAAGGAGGCCCCGCCCGTGATGAGACCGTCCGCCGGGAGCACGTCATCGTCGTCGAACGCCGCGAACTTGCCGTCCTCGAAGAGGAAGCCGTCCCCGGCGTCTGAGCCGCCCCCGGAATTGAACCACAGGTCGATCCGGTCGCGGACGAACTTCTTGCCCTGCTCGGGGAGCTGTTTCTTGTACTTTTCTTTGCCACCAGACTCGATCGTCCCGATCTCGTCTCGGAGGCGTTCCTCCCGCTCGGTAGGGCCGAGGTTGGGAGCCGCCTCGTCCGGTTCGGCGTCTGTGTTCGAGTCCTCGGCTCCGGCGTCGCCGTCGTAGCTCGCGTGCGTCAGTTCCTCGCCGCCGGCGACGACCGTCACGTCGTCGTGGAACTGCGAGGCGAGCGCCTCGGCGACCGCGCGGGCCTGTGTTTCCGCCATGTCGTCTGATACGCTGAGTTTCATTTCTGTATCACTCCAGTCGCAGCAGCGTGTCGCCCTGATCGACCGAATCACCCTCCGAAACCGCAACTTCGGCAACGGAGCCACCCGCTGACGCGGTCACGTCGTTTTCCATCTTCATCGCTTCGAGGACGCAGACGACGTCACCGGCGGACACCGTCTCCCCCGCTCCGACCTCGACGGAGAGGATCGTCCCCTGCATCTCGGCCGTTATTGCGCCGGCCGCGACCGATGCTCCGTTGCTGTCACCGTCGCCGTCGCCACCCGACGGTGCCTCGACGAGGCCGTCCTCAACGAGTACCTCGAACCGCTGGCCGTCGACCTCGACCGTCAACGTCTGCGTCGGCGGCGCCGCGGGGGCCCCGGTGCTGTCAGCGCCGTCCGGTCCCCAGCGCTCGACGGCCTCGCGCAGACGGTCGGGATCGAGTTCTTCGTCGAGGTATTTCGTCGTGTGGGCGCCATCACGGAAGGTCTCATCCGCGAGCATCTGCCTGTGAAACGGGATCGTGGTGTGGACGCCCTCGACGCCGAAGTGCTTTAACGCGCGCTCTGAGCGGCGAAAACAGCGCTCACGATCGGGCCCGTGGACAATCAGCTTCCCGATCATCGAGTCGTAGTCGCCGCCGATCTCGTCGCCCTGTGCAACGGCGTGATCCAGCCGGACGCCGACGCTGCTCGGCGGGTCGTACGTCTCGAGGGGGCCGGGCGTCGGGGCGAACTCCGCGGCCGGGTTCTCGGCGTTGATGCGGAACTCGATAGCGTGGCCGTCGATGTCGACATCGTCCTGTTCGAAGCCGAGTTTCTCGCCGGCCGCGATCCGGATCTGCTCAGCGACGATGTCGATCCCCGTCACCGCCTCCGTGGCGGTGTGTTCGACCTGGATTCGGGTGTTGACCTCCATGAAATAAAACTGCGGTTCGGCGGCGTCGCCCCTTCCTCGTTCCGTCTCCGACGCAACGCTGTCCTCGACGAGGAACTCGACCGTCCCGGCGTTCGTGTAGCCTGCATCGCGGACGCCGCGGCGGGCTGCATCGCCGATTTCCTCGCGGAGTTCTTTGGACAGCGCCGGGCTCGGCGCCTCCTCGATGACCTTCTGGTGGCGGCGCTGCAGCGAGCAGTCCCGCTCGCCGAGGTGTCTGACGTTGCCGTGCTCGTCGGCGAGAATCTGGACCTCAATGTGCTTCGGCGAATCGAGGTATTTCTCGACGTAGACGGAGCCGTTATCGAAGTACGCCTCGCCCTCGCGCCTGGCGGTTTCGAAGGCGTCGTCGACCTCGGCCGCCTCCCGAACGATCTGCATCCCGCGGCCGCCGCCACCGCCCTCGGCCTTTATTGCGATCGGGTAGCCGTACTCCTCGCCGAGCTTCTCGACCTCCGCGGCGGTTTCGACGGGGTCGTTCGTGCCCGGAACGACGGGGACGCCGGCGTCAGCCATGACCGTCCGGGCTTTCGTCTTCTCGCCCAGCCGTTCCATCGTCGCGCTGCCGGGGCCGACCCAGGTGACTTCGTCGGCCTCTTCGACGCGCCGCGCGAAGTCGGCGTTCTCGGCGAGGAACCCGTAACCGGGATGGATCGCGTCCGCCCCCGCACGCCGTGCGGTGTCGACGATCGCCTCGCCGTCCAGATACGACTCGGCGGCCGGGGCGGGGCCGACGTTGTACGCTTCGTCGGCGTAGCGGACGTGACCGGCGTTTCGGTCGGCGTCGCTGTACACCGCGACGGTGTCGATACCCAACTCCTCACAGGCGGCCATCACACGGACCGCGATCTCTCCGCGGTTGGCGACAAGTAACTTCCCGAACATGGCTCAGTAGGACTTCGGGAAGCCGATCTCCTGGCTGATGTGGTTGTACGCCATCTGCTGGGTGACGGGGGCGAGCCGGGTGAGATTTATTTCGCGCCACCAGCGCTCGACATCGTACTCGACCGCGTACCCCCAGCCGCCGAACGCCTGCATCGACTGTTTGACCGTCTCGATGCCGGCCTCGACGGCGGTCGCCTTTGCGACGTTCGACTCGTAGCCGCAGGGCTCACCCTGATCGTAGAGCCACTCGGCGTTCCGGCGCATCTGGGCGGCGGCTTCCATGCGCGCGTACGGCTTCGTGACCGGGAACGAGACCGCTTGGTGGGTGCCGATCGGCTCGTCGAACACCTCCCGGTCGTTGGCGTAGTCGATAGCCGTGTGTGCGGCGAGCTTTCCGATTCCGGTCGCCGCAGCCGAGAAGCCGATCCGTTCGGGGTTGAGCATGCTGACGAGCGCCCACCAGCCGTCGTCGAGGCTCCCGAGAATGTTCTCCTCGGGGACCCGGACGTCGTTGAAAAACACTTCACAGGACTTCGAGTAGTTCATCGCGTGCTTTTCGATCGGCGAGACGTCGATACCCGCCGAATCCATGTCGACGACGAATAGTGTGATCCCGTCGGTGCCGTGGTCGACCGCCTCACGGGGTGTCGTACGGGTGACGAGGATCATGTCGTCGGCTCGATCGGAGAAGGTGATCCAGGCCTTCTGGCCGTTGAGGACGTACTCGTCGCCGTCCTTTTCAGCGTTGGTAGCCACGTCGAGCGTGTTCGTCCCGGCTTCGGGTTCGGTGATACCGATCGAGAAGTTCCGGTCGCCGGCAGCGATGTCGGGCAGGTACCGCTCCTTTTGTTCGTCGGTTCCATGCTCATTGATGCCAACCGTCGCCATCCCGGCGGTCAAGACGAGATACCACGTCCCGGCCATCCCGCAGCCCTCCGCACACAGGGTCTCCATCGCCAGGCCGAGTTCGGCCATCCCCATGCCCGCCCCCCGGTACTCCTCGGGGACAAGGAGGCCGTGGAAGCCCGCCTTGCCGAGTTCGTCCCAGAAGTCCCCGGCGAACTCCCCGTTTTCCTCCTTTTCGCGCCAGTATTCGGGGCCGAACTCGGTCGCGATCTCCGTCGCGGTCGAGGAGATCATCGAGTGTTCGGCACTCGTCTCAAATGTCATGGTCGTTCCTCACTCATAATCGGATGTTCATCACATTAGTAGTTTGTGTCGCGGGGGAGGGCGACGGTCGGACGGCCGAGTAACGCTCCGGACGCGGACGCCGACGATGACCGACACCGGGGTTGTCGGGCTGTTCCGGGAACCGCCGGAGGGCAGGCACTACGATATCGTCCGTATCATACGAAAACTAAGGGATGGGCGAATGATTTAAATAACCGTGTTCGTATGTATCGTAACAGCATGAATATAGATGACAATACCCCCGAAACGTCCCGTCACAGCAGGCGAGGCTTTCTCAACCAGGCCGGCGGGGCTGCGGCCGCGGCTGCGACCGTCGCGATCGCTGGCTGTTCCGGCAACGGCGGCGGCACGGAGGGCGGCATCCGGGTCCCCGCGCTCTACGATCTGAGTGGCGGCACGGCGGACGTTGGCCGGCCGACAGGGATCGGGTCGCGCGACGCGATGGCTTGGATCAATAACAACGACGTCCTCGACGAGGAGATCGTCCACGACTGGGTTGACTACGCCTATCAGGTCCCGCAGGCCCAACAGCAGTACGACAGCTACACCGCCGACGACAACCCGCCGATCATCATCGGCTGGGGGACCGCCGACACCGAGGCGCTGGCGAGCGACGTGGCCGCCGACGAGATCGTCTACATCTCGGCGTCGTACTCCGACAACCTGCTGAGCGAGGAGACGGGGTACAACTTCTTCGCCAACCTCGATTACACTAGCCAGGGGCGGGCCCATCTCCAGTGGATCGCGGACAACGACCCCGGTGCGACGATCGCCTACATCCACAACACGACGCCGTTCGGCGAGTCACCGGTCGAGGGCGGGGAAGCCTACGCCGAGGAACTCGGCCTCGAAGTGGCCGACAACATCGCTCTCGAACTCGACGCCAACAGCGCCGACACGCAGGTTCAGCGGGCCGAAGGCAACGGCGTGGACTATCTCATTCATCAGAACACCGCCGCACCCATGCAGGTACTCCTGAGTTCCATCCAGGAGAGTGACGCCGACATCACGGTGATGGGGCTCACCTGGACGGTCGACGAGTTCCGTGCCGAGACGGCCCCTGAGCTGTTCGAAGGTGTCAGGTACGTCAACTCGAACGTGTCGTTCGCGCAGGCGATGGACTCGGACGCCCGTGGGTGGGATATCATCACGGACTCCTTCGAACGCGAGGGGCGTGACATGAACAACCCCGAGATCGCCAACATCAATTACGTCCGCGGGGTCGTCCACGCGCTGTTGGCCGTCCAAGCGATCCAACACGCCCAGGAGATGGGGATGGACCCGAGCGACGGGTCGAACATCCGCGAGGCACTGTTCGACATGGACGACTTCGACGCCTGGGGGCTGTTGCCCGAGACCTACGATTATCAGTCGGGCGATCGTCGGCCGACGATGAGCGGGCAGACGTATGTGGTAGAAAACGGCGAGATGGTGCCCGACGAACTGATAGAACTCGAACGCCGCGAGGACTGGCTCCCGTAGTATGAGCGACGCGCAATCCCGATCAGAGGCGGCCGCCGGGGACGGCGACGACCCCCCGGTCGTCGAACTCGACAACGCCGAAATCGTCTACGATCGGAACTTCCTGGCCGTTCAGGGCGTCTCGATGAAAGCCGACCGCGGTGACATCGTCGCGTTGCTCGGCCCCAACGGGGCCGGTAAATCGACGATCCTGAAGATGATCTCCGGAATCGGGCGCAGCGAGCGCGGCGAGGTCACCCGTGGCGACGTGTATTACGAGGGCGAGCAGGTCACGAACTTTCGGACGAAAGAGATGGTCGACCGGGGGATCACGCATATCCTCGAGGGGCGACGGGTCTTTCCGGACCTGACAGTCGAGGAGAACCTCCGCTGTGGGCTCTACCGCGAGGGGCGGTTGATCCGCTACGACAAGTCGGATTACGAACTCGCCTTCGAGTACTTCCCGCAACTCGAGGACCTCCTCGACGTGCAGGCGGGCTACACGAGCGGCGGCGAACAGCAGATGCTCGTTATCGCACGTGCGCTCATCCATCGGCCGAACCTGTTGTTGCTGGACGAACCCTCGCTCGGACTCGCACCGAAGTTGGTCAAGGATATCTACGGGACGCTTCGGGAGATCAACCGCAAGGAGAATATCACGATGATTATCGCCGATCAAAACGCCAAGCGGACCCTCGAAATAGCCGACTACGGCTACGTCCTCGAGAACGGGCAGATCGAACTCAACGATCCGGCGGACGTGTTGGCCGACCGCGAAGAGATCAAGGAGTTCTACCTCGGCACGTCGAGCGAGGAGAGCCGATATTCGGATATCCGGCATTACAAGATCCGAAAACGGTACACCTGAACGCATGAGCAAAACGGTACACCTGAACGCATGAGCA
>Ga0207414_1000175_pt1 | contig 32180 bp, 34 predicted proteins | sample PonA231FremontCA_2_FD_187269 | JGI IMG/M metagenome (GOLD analysis project Ga0207414, IMG submission 187269) | Marine sediment microbial community from Fremont, CA, USA - Pond A23 Sediment 1 (SPAdes) | ecosystem: Environmental > Aquatic > Marine > Unclassified | place: USA: Fremont, California...
AACCCGGGTCTATTTTGAATTACAACTATTCTTGTCATTCCTGCGAAGGCAGGAATCTAGAAAAAGAAACTGGATTCCGGCCTGCGCCGGAATGACGGATAAAAAAATGAACTTTCGTTGTAGCACTAAGATTATTTTATGCTTACCCCCAATCTTGGGACAATTCCAAAATTAGAATTGCTGCAATTTTCCTGTTAGAAATTGACATTTCGTCAGATCTTTGTTTATATTATACTACTTACTTTGAGCTGTTATTCTTTTAAGAAGAACAAAAGGAGATCTTTATATGTCGAAAAATCCAGCCCTGACTGTTTTTGTATTAGTCTTTTCGCTTCTGTGTGCCACATCAGCCTCAGCCCTGCCGTTGGTCGACGTGGGAGTGGGGGCTAGATACTGGGGAGCCGCACCTTCCGGAGATATGAGTTACAAAGGGGAGAATCTGGACTTGGATGACAATCTGGGATTTGACCGGGAATGGTCCCCCAATGCCTATGCCCGGGCACAACTGCCTTTTATTGCCGTGGACGCACATTTTACCCAGCTGGATTATTCCGGGAAGCTGAAAGATTATAATGATTTCGGCGACAAGGATAAATTTGGCGATATAAATTTATCCGAGATTACCAAAGCCTCAACAGACGCAACTATAAACCTTTTGCACGCCGGGGCCATGTTTTCCCTGCCCATACCCATGTTTGATCTGGGAGTAGGTGTAGGGGCTGATTATATAGACGCCGAGGCCTCGATAGATCCAAAAGACGCTGATATAGACAAAGATACGGGTTCTGGCACTGCTACTTTGCCGGTTGCCAAGGGATATTTCAATTTCAGTCCACCGATATTTGATATCAACCTCTCCCTGGCAGGGGAGGGGGTTACATATTCCGGCAACACATTTTACGATGCCAGGGCCAAACTGGGATACGTCTTCCAGGGATTTTTGGTGGGAGACTTGCAACTGGAAGGGGGATACAGGATTATTTCAGTGGATTACGACGAGGAGGATCTGACATTGGATTCCACCTTTTCCGGTCCTTTTCTGGGTGCCAGCCTCAATTTTTAAACCAGACGATTTTCCGGTACACATAGGCAACTCGAATCTGAAAATACTTTTTTAATCCTGATAGTGAAAAATGTTTCTTGTACTGTCCAAGTATCTGCCCTTGCTTGTTTATCCACTGGGACTGTCCCTTCTGCTGGTTGCGGCAGCCCTTGTCTCCTTGATCTGGCGGCGTATCTTGCCTGCTTTGCTTTTGGGATTGTGTTTTGTTGTGCTTTGGATACCTTCCACAACGGCTTTTTCCGAGTATCTGGCTTCCTCCCTGGAGATGGACTATACTGCCAGGGAAATTGAGAACTATCCCCAAGTGGGAGCAATAGTGGTGCTCTCCGGGGGGGTGTCCAAGATCGGTCCCTCTGCCGACAGTATAAGACCGGATGACAACTTTGATCGCCTCCAGCAGGGGTGGAGGCTATACAAGGCTGACAAGGCCGAGTACATAGTGGTCTCCGGAGGCAATATTCCCTGGATGACGAAAAGTGGGAGTCGCTCCGGAGCAGCCAGAATGGCGGATTTGTTGAGGGAGTTGGGAGTTCCCGGGGCCAGGATAGTTTCCGAGGGCGAGAGCCGCAATACCAGGGAAAATGCTTTGAATACATCCCAGTTGCTGCAGGACAGGGGAGTGGACAAGGTGTTGCTGTGTACCTCCGCAATGCATCTGCCGCGTGCCAAGGCCTGTTTCGAACACGCCGGGATCCAGGTGGTACCAGTACCTGCTGCCTACGAGAGTTCGTTTATCAGAAAATCCTGTTTACTGGATTACTTGCCAAATGCACACGCACTGCAAGTGAGCACTGCGTCTTGCAAGGAATATTTGGGGCTTGCCTATTATTGGTTACAGGGCTGGATTTGAGTAAAGCTTTTATCTCCGGAGGCATACTGCCTGTGAAGCTCATAAGTTCGCTTTCTTACCTGAACCCTTCCAGGGGTTCCACATTGTCCGCATCTATATCCATAGCCACACTTTGAAATATGCTGCTTACTTTTAACAATAGCCTGTAGTTGCCTTTCTTTTTTACCACGATGCCCTGTATTCCTTTGAAAGGCCCTTTTTTGACAATTACTTCCTGGCCTTCTTCCAGGTATTCGTAGGGGTATAAAGGCGCGTCAAGGGATATCGCCTTTTGAATTTGCATCAGTTCCTGAAGCAATTTATATTCGTTTCTAACATCTATTACGTTCGCAATTTGATTGGATCTAAGGGCAGTATAGCGTTCGTGCAGCGTGGCCTTGAAAAAGATGTATCCGCTAAATACGGGCTTGAAGCTGTAGCGAACCCTTTTCTTGTTGGGTTGCCTGGTCTTTAGCATGGGAGCGTAGTAAGCGATATTGTTCTTGAGCAGGAAATTTGCTAGTGCCTTCTCCCTTCTGCTCTTGGTATGGGCAATACGCCATTGCCTGTCTGCGTCTTCTTGATTCAACAAGTCCTCAGGATAGATTTGTATCGGGTTTTGTTCCGGGGATAAGGTCATATAATTTCCCTTTGTGTAGCGAAAGATTGTGAATAGCTCCCATTACTGAGACTGGAACAGATTCTTTATCAAAGTTTTAATAAAATTTCTACAGGGAAAATAAGATTGTTTCAATTGGCCGATCCAATTTTATCTATCTGTTTTTTTTATTCATCATAAATTTTATGCTATAAAACAGTCTCGATGTCAACAGGTAATAATCTTGTTCAGCCCATGTTTGTTCTTTGCTTCAGAGCGGAAAAATCGAGTGTTGCTTTTGATATAAAATTGATATAAATAACTCGGTATTTGAAACTAAATTCCCATTGTAGGTAGGTGCTAAGGAGTGTATGAAAACTGCTATTTTTGGATATTCGGCTAGCGGCAAATCCGAGTTGTTCAGGGCTTTATCCGGGGAGCAGGCCCAGAATTCGAATCAGGCCATCGTGAAGGTGCCTGAGCCCAGGTTGGACCCCTTGATTCAATTGTTTAACCCCAAGAAAGTTACCAATGTGGAGATAGAATACTTGGATATTCCGGGAGGTGGCGATCCAGGTAAAGGTGTGGGACAAAGGGTCTTGAATGAAATTAAACCTTTTGAATGCTTGCTGGCAGTGTTGGATGATTTCAGTGGCTTGGTCACTCCGGAAAAACAATACCGGGAAATGGAATCCGACTTGATGCTCACCGATTTGGCTGTTGCTGAGAAAAGGTTGGAGCGAATTCAGGTAGACAAGAAAAAGGGCAAGGGACTTGTTGACCCCAGGGAAGAAGAGTTGCTGGAATACGTTAAATCCATACTGGAACAGGAGATACCCCTGCGCACAGAGGAAGAGTTGTTAAAAAATCCCTTGTTAAAGGGATTTAGTTTTCTTTCTGCAAAGCCGATACTGTATATCCAGAATGTATCCGAGGATAAGCTGGATATTGAGGGCATGCAAGGGCAAGGGAAAAGCAACGAAGCCCATCTGGTTTTGTCCACGAAGCTGGAAAGGGAACTCTCGGAACTGGAGGATTTTGAAGAGCGGGAGGAGTTCTTGCAGGAACTGGGTTTGCAGGAATCGGCAATGGACAAGATCATTAGGCAGACCTATGAATTGTTGGGCTTGTTCACCTTTTTGACCGCTGGAGAAAAGGAGGTTAGGGCCTGGTCTATACCTAGAGGTTCCAGTGCCTGGGATGCTGCCGGGGCGATTCATTCCGATATCCAAAAAGGCTTTATTCGGGCAGAGGTTTTGGGATGGAACGATTTCCTGCATTACAGGAATTTTAAAAATGCCAAACAAGCCGGTGTATTGAGGTTGGAAGGTAAGGATTATTTGGTAAGGGACGGAGACATAATTACCTTTAGGTTTAATGTTTGATATATTGAGTTTTAGGTTTTACAGTTTTTTAAGTTTTTTCAATAAAGCGAGCAGCTTAAAGTTTTTTTTACTGTTTAGGCTAGCTATTGCAGTTACATTTTTTGATCGGGATAAATTTCCGAAAATCAGGAGGGTGTTATGGAGCAGGAAGGCATGCATTACGAGGGGTTTTGTATCAGGCCTCCAAGCGAGGCGGATAGTATACTCCTGCAGGTAACTGTGGGGTGTTCCCACAATAAGTGCACTTTTTGCGGGAGCTACAAGGACAAGCGGTTCAAGATCAAGGATGATCAGACAATCCTTGACGATATCAAGTTTGCCTCCAGGTATATGCACCGTCAGAAGCGAGTGTTCCTGATGGACGGGGACGCCTTGATCATTCCCCAAAAAAGGCTCTTATGGATATTGGAGAGTATAAATGCCTATCTGCCCTGGATCGAGAGGATAGGGGTATATGCCAACGTGAAAAGCATACGCAAGAAAAGTCCGGAGGAGTTACAACAGTTGCGCGAACAGAAGCTGAGCATTGCCTATTTGGGAGTAGAGTCAGGTGACGACGGGATCCTGGAAGATGTGAACAAAGGCACAAATTCCAGGGAACAGATCCAGATGGGTCAGAAACTCAAGCAGGCGGGGATCAAGATTTCTGTTACTGTTTTGCTGGGACTGGGTGGCAGAGATGGATCCATGCAGCATGCAAAAAACACAGGACAATTGTTGACAGAAATGGATCCTGAATATGTCGGGGCACTGACAGTTATGCTGATTCCTGGAACCCCTCTTTATGATAAATACGAGAGAAAAGAGTTCGAGTTGCCGAATCAGGAGGAGATCTTGAGAGAACTCCGGGAAATGCTGAAATATACCAATCTTTCCAAGGGACTTTTTATCTCCAACCACGCTTCCAATTACTTGCCCATAAAAGTGCAGTTTCCAGGGGACAAACAGAAGGGGCTGGATATGATAGATTCTGCACTGAAGGGAGAAGTCGGGTTAAAACCCGAATGGATGCGGGCCCTATAGGATGGATTGAATATTGTGCTTGGCTCTGGGTATATAAAAAAATATTAGGTTTTCTGGGAGAAAAATGATTAAAAATTCAACTCTCAAAATTCAAAGTGAACGAATGAACGAGGGGAGGTTAATCTCCCTGTAATGAAGAAAAATGTGTAAAAATGTTTTGACAGAGGAAAATAAATAAGGTAAACGCTTAAAGAGCTTGCACTTATTTTCACAATCTAGCTAAAAAAGCTTGAGTTCAAAATATGAATTATTGCCGGACATATAAAACAACTAAGACGGAAAACCAAGGGGGGGTGCATGATTAGTATATCACTTGACTATCTGCTGATACAGCTGGTGAACTTCTTGATCTTGTTAGCAGTGATGAATTTAATAGTTTTTAGGCCGATTCGTAATGTGATCAAGCAGAGAAATGAAAAATTGAACAAGGATATGCGGGAAGTTGAAAATTTCAATGAGCAAGCAGAAAAGAAAATGCAAGATTATAAAGCAACCTTGGACAAGGCGAGAGAAGAAGGTAAATCCATTAGAGAAGAATATAGGCAAAAAGGGCAAAACGAGCACAAGGAAATGGTTGATGCAGCTAGTTCCGAAGCGGTGAAAGAGTTGGAGCAGGCAAGGAGCAGTATACAGGAACAGTCGCAACAAGCTAGGGAAAAGTTGACCAAGGATGTGGATAATTTTGCCAAACTGGTTGCAGATCGCATAACTACAGGTGTGTAAACCCAGGGCAAGGAGGTATGGTTTTGAAAAAGACAAGCTTGATTTTCATTTTTATCACGGCAATGGTTCTGGTAGGTTCCGGGACTGTTCTGGGAGCGGAAGGTAGTGGGGGAGATGGATTTATTCCAGCTGATTGGCAGGATTTTATTCTTAGGATGATAAACCTTGTTTTGTTTCTTGCCGTCATCTACATGCTTGCAGGAAACAAGATCAAAGATTTCTTTTCCGGCAGGAGAAAACAGATTAGCGAAGAACTCCAAAATATGGAGGACCGCAAAAAGGAAGCTGAGAAAAAGTTGCAGGAAGTTGAGAAGAGTATAGCAAATATCGAGCAAGAGCGGCAAGAGATATTGGATCAAGCCAGACAGCAGGGTGAAGCCCTCAAAAAATCCATTGTGGATAAAGCTCATGAGGATGCGGAAAGAATAAAGCAGCAGGCTAGGGTCAAGTCTTCACAAGAATTTCAACAGGCAATTGATTATTTGCGATCCGAATTGGCTGAAGAGGTGATCAAATCGGCTGAACAGATCATACAGCAAAGAATGGGTAAAGAGGAGCAGGAAAAGCTTATTGATAACTATCTAACAAAGGTGGTGGTCAATTGAAAGAACAAATATTGGCAAGACGGTACGCAAGGGCATTGTTCGCTATTGGTGAGGACCAGGGTGAATACAAGAAGTATGGGGAAGAGCTTTTCGGCATAGCGGAAATTTTGGAGAACAACCCCAAATTGTTACAGGTATTTAGAAACCCACTTATCAAGGCAGAAGACAAGAAAAAGATTATTAATCAAATTACCGATAAAATAGAGGTAAGTAAGATTGTGCAAAATTTTTGTCTTTTGTTGGGAGATAAGGATAGATTGGGAAATTTTCCCAGTATTCAGATATTCTACAACAAATTGTTGGATCAGAAAGAAGGGTTGCTACGTGGGAAATTAGTAACTGCAATTGAACTCTCTTCTGAAAAGCAAAAAGATATAAGAAACAAGCTGGAAGAAAAATTTGCCCAGAGTTTGATTTTGGATCACGAAACGGATAATAACATTTTGGGCGGTTTGGTACTGCAGGTTGGGGACAAGGTATATGATGCTAGTTTAAAGGCACAACTGGATCGATTGAAGGAAAACATAAAAAGGGGTGAGTAAACATGGCTATGCAAATAAAAGCAGAAGAAATTAGCCAGATCATCGAAGATCAGATTAAAGGCTATGAACAGCAAATGGAAATGGCCGAAACCGGGACTGTACTCTCGGTTGGTGACGGCATAGCAAGAGTGTATGGATTGGAAAACGTTATGTCCATGGAGCTTTTGGAGTTCCCTGGCGGGCTCTATGGAATGGCCCTGAACCTGGAAGAGGATAGCGTTGGTGTGGCCCTATTGGGCGAAGATACCGGAATTAATGAAGGTGATACGGTTAAAAGAACCGGTACAGTGTTTTCAGTACCAGTAGGTGATGCTGTTCAGGGGAGAGTGATTGATCCGGTGGGAAATGCGTTGGACGGCCAGGGTCAGATTTCCAGGGAGCAGACCAGGCCTATCGAGGTAAAGGCACCGGGAATTATTTCCAGGCAGCCAGTTGACCAACCAATGTACACAGGCCTTAAATCAATCGATTCCATGACACCGATAGGAAGAGGACAGCGCGAGTTGATAATCGGTGATAGACAGATCGGCAAAACCGCTATAGCAATAGACTCTATTATTGCCCAGAAAGATAGTGACGTGCATTGCTTTTACGTAGCAATCGGACAGAAAAAGTCCACTGTTGCGGTTGTTGCTGACAAATTGCGACAGCACGGTGCAATGGATCATACAACCATAATCAACGCCAGCGCTTCCGAGTCAGCTGCCCTGCAGTTTATTGCACCCTACGCCGGCTGTGCGATGGCAGAATACTTCCGGGACAATGGAAAGCATTCCTTGATCATATTCGACGACCTTTCCAAACAAGCAGTGGCATATAGACAGGTATCCCTGTTACTTAGGCGTCCCCCAGGACGTGAGGCGTATCCCGGTGACATATTCTATTTGCATTCCAGATTGCTGGAGCGGGCTTCCAAGCTCAGTGATGACCATGGGGGTGGTTCCTTGACTGCGCTTCCCATTATCGAAACCCAGGCAGGCGACGTTTCCGCATATATACCCACAAACGTGATTTCCATTACAGACGGACAGGTATACCTGGAACCCAATCTGTTCAATACCGGTTTTAGGCCGGCGATAAATGTTGGACTTTCAGTTTCCCGTGTTGGAGGCAGTGCCCAAGTCAAAGCAATGAAGAAAGTCGCTGGAACATTGCGCCTGGATCTTGCTCAATACAGGGAGCTTGCCTCATTTGCCCAATTTGGTTCCGAGCTGGATAAAGCCACTCAACAAAAATTGGAACGCGGTAAACGCATGATGGAACTATTGAAGCAAAACGAAAATCAACCCATGAGGCTGGAAGATCAAGTTCTATCCTTTTTCGCCGGAACACAAGGATATATGGACGATGTAGAAGTGGAGAGTATCAAGAAATTCGAAAACGAGTTCTTGGAATTCGTTCACAATTCCAAACCGGAAATTCTGGATGCCATAAGAGAAAAGCAGGACATGACCGACGATATAAAAGAGAAATTGAGTGCAGCTGCGGATGAGTTTAAAAAAGGTTTTCAAGGTTAATCTGAAAAAAGGGGTTGATTCATGCCTTCACTGAAGGAAGTCAAGGATAAAATAGCATCTGTTGAGAATACTCGAAAAATCACTAGCACCATGAATATGGTGGCTTCAGCAAAATTGAAAAAGGCTCAAGGTCGTATCGAGCAATTTCGCCCTTATGCTGAAAAATTTTATGACCTTTTGGGAAATCTTGCCAGCGGAGTCGGAGCGGATGCTCATCCTCTCCTGGAATCCAGAGAAGAAATAAACACAGTAGGGATAGTGTTGATTACATCGGAAAGAGGACTCTGTGGGGCATTTAATTCCAATTTGATAGACAAGGCCCTGAATTTAGCTTCTGAAAAGAACAAGGAAGGCAAAACTGTAAAATTTTACTGCGTAGGTAAAAAAGGTAGATATTCGATTCTGAAGACTGGATACGAATTGGTGAACAGTTATATTGAATGCATGGATAATTTGGACTTTACCCTGGCTAGCAGTTTGGGGAGTGAAGTGATCAATTCATTCGAGACTGCTGAATTGGATGAAGTTCATATGGTTTACGGCAGATTTCAGAGCGTGCTTAAACAGGTACCTACCAGTTTACAAATACTTCCGGTAAGTGCAGAAGGAATGGAATCCAGGGAAAGTGGTGCGGAATATACTTACGAGCCATCTGCTGAGGGGATTTTGAACGATTTGTTACCCAGGTTTGTAAATGTTCAAATTTACCGGGGATTATTGGAAACTTCAGCGAGTGAGCATGCCGCACGCATGGCAGCTATGGATAATGCCACACAAAATTGTGACGATATGATTTCTGATTTGACATTAACTTACAACAAGGCCAGACAGGCTGCAATTACCTCTGAGTTATTAGATATAGTCGGAGGCGCAGAAGCACTTAAAGGATAAAAAAGGGGGCTAAGAATGAGTGAGAACGTTGGCAAAATTACGCAGGTGATCGGTGCTATTATTGACATCGAGTTTCCTGAAGGACAATTACCCAATATTTTGAATGCCATTGAAATACAGGATCCGAACACAAGTGAAGAAGAGCGATTGATTGTGGAAGTTGCCCAACAACTGGGCGACAATGTGGTACGCTGTGTTGCAATGGATAGTACCGACGGCTTGGTTAGAGGCATGAAGGCGGTTGATACCGGTGACTCCATTCGTGTTCCGGTGGGCGATCCTTCATTGGGAAGGATCATGAACGTGGTAGGTAGGCCTGTGGATGAGCAAGGACCTATTGAATCAGATGATCATCTTCCTATTCACCGCAGTGCTCCTGACTTTACCGAGCAAAACACTTCAGTGGAATTGCTCGAGACCGGTGTCAAGGTTATCGACTTGATGATTCCATTTCCCAAAGGCGGAAAAATGGGGCTGTTTGGAGGTGCCGGAGTTGGAAAAACAGTTGTGCTCATGGAGCTGATTAACAATATTGCCAAACAGCACGGTGGTAAATCAGTGTTTGGCGGTGTAGGTGAGCGAACTCGTGAAGGAAACGATCTATATCTGGAAATGAAGGATGCAGGAGTTTTGCCCAATGCATCCCTGGTTTACGGACAGATGAACGAGCCTCCCGGAGCAAGGGCAAGGGTTGCACTAACCGCACTCGCTGTATCCGAATATTTTCGGGATACACAGAACGAAGACGTGCTGTTGTTTATTGACAATATTTTTAGGTTTACCCAGGCCAATATGGAAGTTTCCGCACTGCTCGGAAGGATGCCTTCAGCAGTTGGATATCAGCCCACTCTTGCCACGGACTTGGGAGAACTTGAAGAAAGGATTACATCCACTTACAGCGGATCCATTACCTCTGTGCAGGCAATATATGTTCCTGCAGACGACCTGACTGACCCTGCTCCCGCAACTACATTTTCTCACCTGGACGGAACGCTTGTGTTGGCAAGGCAGATCGCTGAGTTAGGTATATATCCAGCTGTTGATCCCTTGGATTCTACATCCAGAATATTGGATCCCAATGTTATAGGTGAAGAACACTACAACACGGCCAGACAAGTACAGGAGATCCTGCAGCGTTATAAGGATCTTCAGGACATTATCGCCATTTTGGGCATGGAGGAGTTGTCTGACGAAGATAGATTAACAGTTTCCAGGGCTCGTAAGATACAGAGGTTCTTGTCTCAACCATTCCATGTGGCAGAGCAGTTTACCGGAACTCCCGGTTCTTATGTAAAAACTGAAGATACCATCAGGGGTTTTAAGGAGATCATTGACGGAAAACACGACGATCTCCCAGAAAGCGCGTTTTATATGGTAGGGACTATAGAGGAAGCAAGGGAAAAAGCTAATCAATAATAACTTTTACGTGGGATAAGATTATGTCTAGTACTATAAAGTTGGAAATAGTTACACCAGATAGAAGCGTATTGAGCGAAGAGGTTGAGTATGTAGGTGTGCCTGGAACTGTAGGACAATTTGGGGTTATGCAAAACCATATTCCATTATTGTCTTCCTTGGCCATCGGGTGTCTATATTACAGATCCGCGGAAACTCAAAATAAATATATATTTGTGTCCGGTGGATTTGCCGAGGTGTCTCCGGAATCCATAACAATTTTGGCTGAGAGTGCCGAACAGGCAGACGAGATAGATCCCGAGCGAGCCAAAAGAGCTAAGGAAAGGGCTGAAAAAAGACTACAACAGCAACAAGAAGATATCAACAGAGCTAGAGCGGAGGCCGCTTTATACAGATCTTTACTAAGATTAAACACTGTGGAAAAAGAGACCGGTAAAAGCTATACTCAATAGTCTTTTTTCTTCAGTTAGTAAATTTTGCATAATATTAAAAGCAGGCCTCCGGGTCTGCTTTTTTAATTTCTGACAATCTAAATCAAAATCACACATGGATCTATTGGTATGAACGAGCAAAAGTATTTCAATATAACAGGAGTGGTGTTGGCAGCAGGTAAGGGTACCAGGATGAAATCCGATCGTCCCAAAGTGTTACATACGCTTCTTGGAACTCCCATGCTTTGGTATGTATTGAACACCATGTCTGCATTGGTTGAGTGGCAGGATTTGTGGACAATAATTGGATATAAAAGTGAGGAGATAATATCCGAGTTTCCGGATCTATCCGATCGGATGGTGGTGCAACCCGAGCAATTGGGTACAGGACATGCCATTCAATGTTGTCTCCCTAATATACAAAGATCCGATTCAGATTGGTGCCTGGTAGTAAATGCCGATGCTCCCATGTTGAAATTCCCAATTCTGGAGGAGTTTGTCAATTATTCCATAAATTCCGATATATCGATTTCTTTTTTAACCATTGAACTTGAAGATCCAACAGGTTATGGTAGAATAATAAGGAATTCCGACGGAACCGTTAATTCCATAGTAGAAGAAAAGGATATAACTGATCCGGAAATAAGGAAGATAAATGAAGTTAATGCAGGTGTATATATATTTTCCAAACAGAATTTATATAATTATCTGCATTTATTGAGTAATGAAAATAAGCAACAAGAATATTACCTTACGGAACTTATAGATATTTCTGTACGAAACAATGAAAGAGTGCATGCTTTTTGTGCTGGAAACAATCCAGCGTTGCTAGGTATAAATTCTCCGGGTGAGCTAATCTATTGTGAAGAGACTTTAAAAAATAATCGCAACCAGGACTTGCTAAATGCCGGTGTGATAATCAGGAATCCCTCAACTGTCAGGATCGGTCCCAGAGCGAAAATTTCTCCCAACGTGGATATAACCGGCCCTGTTGAAATATATGGGGATTCTGAGATCGATCCCGGTACTGTTGTTGAGTCGCATGTTGTTGTGCAAGGTTGCAAGGTAGGTGCTGGATGTGTGCTTAAATCCTTTTCCCACCTGGAAGATGCCAAAATGGACAGTCATTGTGAAATCGGGCCATTTGCCAGAATCAGGCCAGGAACCACGATGGATCAAACTGCCAAAGTAGGAAATTTTGTGGAAGTCAAAAAGTCTCACCTCAAGGAGGGCTGTAAAGCCAATCATTTGAGCTATCTAGGGGATGCTGAAGTTGGTGAGGATGTCAACATCGGTGCTGGATGCATTACTTGTAATTTCGACGGCAAGAACAAGCACGTTTCTGTTATTGGGAACAGGTCTTTTATCGGCAGTAATACCTCCTTGGTTGCACCGGTTACGATTGGAGAGGATTGTTTGATTGGGGCAGGATCTACTATATCAAAAGATGTCCCGGAAAATATGTTGTCCATTGCCAGGACCAAGCAAAAAAATCTAAATAAAAAAATGCTCTAATAGTAGCGAGAAAAGTAAATGCAGTCGCTGGATGCACTCGAAGATAAAATTGACAAACTGTTGGGAAAAATCAGAGATTTGGAGGAGGAAAATAGCAATTTAAGATCAAAATTAAATCAGGAAAGGGAATCCAGGGAAATAGTTTTAAAAAGATTGGATAATCTCTTGCAAAAAATCGATGAGGTAGATATAACTTAATGACGAGCCATAATATTTCTATTCTTGGACAAGAGGTGTCCTTTAAGACTAACGCCGATGAATCAAGAATACAGGAAGCAGTTAAGGTTATTGAACAAAGGTTTCATAATCTGAATACCGAAGGATCTAGAATGAACAGTGAAAAAATATTACTGTTGGTTGCTATAAGTTTGGCGGACGACTATTTACAAACAAGCCAAAAGTTGGAAAATACGGAAAACCGGGTTTCTCAACTTTTGGAAAAAATAACTGATCAAGATACATAAAATTAGATTGGGGTTTGTATTACTACCCTGGGAGTTTAGTGATTACTGATGCCGATTTTGAGCCAACATACAAAAAAATAGGGAGCTGCTTCCAGTAACCTGTTGTGCATGCCCAGCTAGGCTGGGAAGCCTGAGGGTTACTAGCGGCACCCACCTGGTTGAACCAGGTTCAAATAGGGCAGTAACACTTACTCCCGGGGATAAAAATTAAGCAATAGCAACCAGTTGAAAATGTATTAAAAAATTGCCAGTTTTATAATAAAACCATTCTAAAAAATCCTGCCTTTGTTCAACTGCTTTTAAAAGTGGTTGTATCTTGGAAAGCATATCTACCCTTAACTGCTTCAGGGGTGAAATTATTAGTTACTAATAGGCACAGCCTGTTTATGAATGTTCCCGAATCAAAAAAATAGAATTGCGTTTGCAAATGTTTATTTTGGCATTAGGATTACCATTCTAAATCTTAAATCTTTTCAAATTGGCACTTTTTGGAAAAGATTCCATAGTTGTGAGTAGTTTTTTTGTTTATTTATAATCAGGCAGCGAACGCTATTTTTTCAACGGACTTTTTTGTCTGATAACATAAAGGAGATTGGAACTATGTGGTATCTTACTATCGCCTTTCTGGGCATAATAATGGGTTTTGTAATCGGTTATTATATACATAACTACATTATTCAAAAAGGTAGAAAAAATGCGAATCAACAAGCTGATAAGATCCTTGAGGAAGCAAGGAAGGAAGCCGAGGCCCAGAAGAAGGAATACTTGGTTCAGGGCCAGGATGAGATTTACCGACAGAAAAAGGAAATGGAGAACGAGTTCAAGGACAGAGAGAATGCAATAAAGAAACAGGAGAACAGACTTCAGAAGAAGGAAGAAAAATTAGATAGCAAACAGGAAAGAGTAACCAATAAAGAGTCAGAGTTGGTGGAGTGGGAAAAAAAGCTCGCCAAACAGGAACGGGAAATCGAGGAAAGACATCAGGAAGTGGAGCAGTTAATCACGGAACAAGAGAACAAGCTGCAGGAAATATCCAGCCTTAGTGCAGAAGAAGCCAAGAATCAATTAATGCAGGATATAGAAAATAAGACCAGACACGAAGCTTCCAAAATGATCAAGCAGATAGAGATGGAAGCAAAGGAAACTGCGGACAGAAAGGCCAAAGAGATCTTGGCTACCACTATTCAAAGATACGCCGGGGATTACATATCCGAACACTCGGTCGCTGCAGTGGAACTTCCAAGTGAGGAGATGAAAGGCAGAATAATCGGCAGGGAAGGCCGGAATATAAGATCCTTGGAAGCAGCTACCGGTGTGGATCTGATCATTGATGATACTCCGGAAACCGTTGTTTTATCCGCATACAATCCTCTAAGAAAGGAAAAAGCCAAGCAGGTACTGGAAAGGTTGATAAGCGACGGCAGGATTCATCCTGCACGCATAGAAGATATAGTGCAGAAAGTGGACAAGGAGATGGAGGTCAAACTGAGGGAGATGGGTGAACAGGCCACCTTTGACGTGGGTGTGCACGGTATTCACAGGGAACTGGTCCGCCTTTTGGGTAACCTTTATTACCGTACCAGTTTTTCCCAGAATGTTTTGAACCATTCATTGGAAGTAGCCTTTTTGTGCGGTATAATAGCATCGGAATTGAAAATGGATGTTAAAAAAGCCAAGAGAGCCGGTTTATTACACGATATCGGCAAGGCAATAGACCACGAAGTGGAGGGACCACACGCTACCATAGGTGCGGACTTGGTTAAGAAGTATTCCGAGGACGAGGACATCGTCCATTCCATTGCTGCACATCACGAGGATGTGCAACCCAATTCACTTTTGGCACATGTGGTTCAGGCCGCTGATAGCCTGTCCGGTGCTAGGCCCGGTGCAAGGAAGGAATTGCTGGAAAATTACGTGAATAGACTGGAGCAGCTTGAAAACATAGCTACCGAATACGAGGGAGTTTCCAAGGCATACGCTATACAGGCGGGCAGAGAACTGAGGGTTATGTTGAACTGTGACAAGGTGGATGAAGACCAGACCTATCTATTGTGCAAGGATATCGCAAACTCGGTGGAGCAAAACTTGACCTATCCGGGACAAATCAAGGTGACTTGTATACGGGAGAAGAGATCTATAGAATATGCAAAATAGCGTTAACAAAGAATGTCTGCGCGTCTTATTTCTTGGTGATATAGTTGGTAAACCTGGAAGGAATGCTGTAAAGAGAAATATTTTAAGCTTGAAGGAAGAACTGCAAGCGGATTCGATAATGGCCAATGCAGAAAATGTTTCCGGAGGTATAGGGCTGACACCGGAAAATGCCAAAGAACTCCACAACTCAGGGGTGAGCGTGTTGACATCCGGAAATCATATCTGGAAGCATAAACAGATCTATTCCTTGCTGGATAAAGTGGATTGGCTTTTAAGACCTGCAAATTATCCTTCCCAGGTACCGGGATCTGGATACAATGTATATTCCATTTCCGGTACCAATGTGGCAGTAGTAAACCTGCAGGGGCGGGTCTTTATGGAAAGTATAGATTGCCCTTTTAAAAAAGTGGATCGCATCCTGCAAGAGATACAGGAAAATGTATCCTGTATCATCGTTGATTTTCACGCAGAGGCTACTTCTGAAAAAAAAGCCATGCTCTACTATTTAAATGGCAGGGTTAGTTCTGTTTTGGGCACTCATACCCATGTTCAGACCAACGATATCCAGATTACTTCCCAAGCTACCGGATATGTAACCGATCTGGGCATGTCCGGCCCTGCTGACTCCATTCTGGGAATGGAGCCCCAGGCGATTATACAGCGATTTTTGAGCCATTTACCTCAGAAGTTCACCCTGGCAACAGGGGATGTGCTACTGCAGGGATCTCTTATGGATTTGGATCCCGCTACCGGAAAGATGATTGACATGCAATTGTGGGAGAGGACTATCTCAGAGTGACAGTTCTGGGATTGTTTCATATTATTTCCCATGCCTTGTCTGGCACAAAAAAACATGAAAAAGTTCTTTTTACACATAAAACTTTGGCAATCTCGACTACGAAGTAGCGAGAAAACCTTAAAACTTAAAACATAACCACTTAAAACTTTTCCTAATAAGTTTAATAAAGGATGTTGCATTTATGCAGGATACGGAATACAGCTTGGAATTAATAAAAAGAGGGACAGAGGAGATCATAGAAAAGGATCACCTGAAGTCCAAATTAAATCAAGGCAGACCCCTGAGGATCAAGGCTGGATTTGATCCTTCGGCCCCGGATCTGCATTTGGGCCATACTGTATTGATACAAAAATTGAAGCATTTCCAGGAGTTGGGCCACAAGATTTTGTTTTTGATCGGGGATTTTACCGGAATGATAGGCGATCCCAGCGGAAAATCCGAGACCAGGCAGTCTCTCACCAGGGAGGAGGTAAGGAAAAACGCAGAGACCTACAAGAGGCAAATCTTCAAGATCCTGGATCCGGAAAAAACAGAGATACTCTTTAACTCCGAATGGATGGATAAATTTACAGCAGCAGACTTTATTCAACTAAGTAGCAAATATACAGTGGCCAGGATGTTGGAGCGGGACGATTTTCACAACAGATATCTGAACAACCGTTCCATAGCAATTCACGAATTTCTCTATCCCTTGATTCAGGGATACGATTCCATAGCAATGCAAGCGGATGTGGAGATAGGGGGTACGGATCAAAAATTCAATCTCCTGGTGGGCAGGCACTTGCAGAGACATGAGGGGATAGACCCGCAAGTGATAATTACATTGCCAATTTTGGAAGGACTTGACGGTGTCCAGAAGATGAGCAAATCCCTGGGGAATTATGTGGGGATAGAAGAGGAAGCCTCAGATATCTACGGGAAATTGATGTCAATTTCCGATGAGTTGATGTTCCGCTATTTCGAGTTGCTCTCTGATAAAAGCATGAACGAGGTGAATCGCTTAAGACAAAACATGGAAGAAGGCAGTTTACATCCCAAGCAGATCAAGGAGGAACTGGCCTTTGAGCTGACTAGCCGATTTTACGATACAGAGACCGCTAAAAAGGCCAAGCAGGAGTTCGACAAGGTGTTTTCAGAACAGGGAATCCCCGAAGATATGCCGGAAATAGAAAATGATCCTGAAGACCCGGCTCCTATTGGAGATCTGATAACCCGGGCCGGAATAACCGCTTCCAAGAGCGAAGCCAAGCGTTTATGTAAGCAGGGAGCTGTTTCTCTGCAGGGGAGCAAGGTTCAGGATCCGAATTATATCTTGCCTGGAGGTGAACATATCTTGAAGGTCGGTAAAAAGAAGTTTTTAAAGGTTAAGTGTCAGTAAACATTCAATGGTTCAAAGACTTGGAGAGATCGAAAATGAAACATACCATTGCCATAGTACTAATAATTTCCATGATGTTTATACTTCCAGGGTTGGTATTCGGACAGGGCCCTGCTTCCCCGGCTGGCGAGTCAGACAAGACACCGCCCCCTCAAGAGGAGACTCCCACCACAAAACAGGAAGGAAAAGAGGGTGAAGCAGCTCAATCCGCGGCTGCAAAAGGAGGAGCTTCGGCAGTGGGAAAAGGTATAAGCACTAAAACCGTTGCTGGTGTTGTGGCAGCAGGAGCAGCTGCTGTAGCGGTGGGCATAGGCAGTGCTACCGAGGAAGGCCACGGGAATTAATGCATACTTAGAAATCCATACATGCAGGAAGACCATTTTAAGAGTGCCTGGAAAAATTTTCCAGGCACTTGAAAATTTTTTAGAGATATGGGAATAGGGTCGCTTTTAAGATCCACTCTCCGGATTCACTGTCCTTGTCCATAGCAACTATCCCCCCGTTTTGGAATTTCACCACTCTTTGCTCGGTTTGTCCGGTCAGCAAATAGGAAGTCAATTTTTCCATAAACGGCAAATGGCCTACCAACATTAGATCTTGATCACTGCTTATCTCATTTGCCAACAAGGATACATCGTCTTTTGCCTTAATCCCTTCCCTTTCTCTAATCCCCTGCCCAGGATTTGCATATTTCTCAAAAATCTCCGCAGTCTGCTTGGCACGCAATTTGGGACTGTGTTCTATTAGCTCTAGTTGGATCCCCTTTTCGCTTGCTTTTTGGGCAATGTCTTCCACCTCACTTGAACCTTGATCAGAAAGTGGTTCATCCGGGTCCTGGTCCTTGGGAACCGCTTTCCCGTGCTGAACTAGATATAATGCCATAAGCAACCCTCCTTGTTGGGATTTGAATTTGAAATCTATGGCTTAAGTTAGAATTATCCTGGTTTTACGGGAAAAAAGGATATTGGAAAAAAACTTCGTTTTGAACATCCAGGGCAAATTTTTTCCGGGAAAATATTCATTACAGGAGTCATGTATCCAGGATTCAAAAACGATACAGGCCGTAATTTTGCAATGTGTTCTCTATTTCCACTAAAGAGTCCTCGGGCCAAAACATCAGGATACAGCAGGTCAGAATTGTGCCGTAAACCAGGGCTGCTGCAGTAAGGTCCTGTTGCGACCATTCCTCTTTTTGGTAAGCTCCCTGGATTAACCGTAGAAAATAATTCCACATTGTAGGTTCGAGTTTTTCCATCAATTCTGAAATATATTCACCTGCGTTTTCCTCTGATATTTTTTTCCAGAGTACGTCCAAAAAACCTTTGGGAAGTTCGCGGGCCTCGTTTTGAGTTTCCTGTCTAAAGGCCCAAACTGTCAACGCTACTACATAGGTTACTGCTGGCCTGCTCTTACCCAGAGTATCCTCCTTGTTCTTGAGAAAATCGAAGATGTCGGGTATAAAGCCCAGATGTTCAACGATATTTTGTGGATCAAAAGCATTTTGATCCACAGTCTGCAGTGTGGAAGCATTTATAATACTCATAGATTACCTGATAAAAGTTTATTTTGGTAACCCTGTTTATAGGGTTAGTTTATTTTCTTTGTTCGTGGTTTCTTTTTTTACAAGGGTAGCTGACAAACCGGATCCAGCATTCAGTCAATACATACTTGAATTTATCCCTTTTGTACAGTAGTGGCTTAAATTTTAACAATTTGATTTAATTGGTATTTGCTAGTAGGCTAAAATAGCCGCGACCATGGATACTGGATTTGATTATTTTTGTAATTATTGTTAAAACTGTAAAATGTGTCAAGCTGGTATATGGATTTCCTTAATTGGGCCGAAAATCAAAGGAGGTATGCATGGATTGGATCGTGGAAGTGAGATCCCCTGATGATGCTTCCGGTAATAATAGAATTCAACTGGGATTAAAAAACGGACAAAACGAGGAAATAGTTTGGGTTACAGCTGAATGTGGTTCACTGGCTGACTGGAAGCAAAAAGTCCAGGAATTGCAGGATGGACTGTTAAAAGCCCTGCATCGAGGAGAAGAATATTGGCAGAATCAACAGGAACTGGGATCTTCAACACAGGCTTCCGGGCAGGAAGCTTCACCTGAGGATGTTTGGGAGAAGATGCAGGAATTTGAGGATGAACAGCAGATGAGTGCATATTTTAATCAGTTGGGACATCGAATAAGGAAAATGACCGCTGAATATATATTGTCCCAAGTGAGTATGTTCAAGGGCAAAGCACCTTATTTTGCCCAGAATTACGATTTTGATTCCAACACCTTGGGTTGAGAGGTGGCAAAATCTTTCTGCATTCTGCAGGCTACTTTTGACCCCTGGTATCAACTTAGGCTAATAAGTTGAGTGCAGCACCAGCTAGTAGGCAATCTCTGTGAGAGGATTATATTTATCGTACCGAGTCGACTTTGTGTTTAAGCATCCCAGTCCTGTCTTTATAATAGTCTATCTTTAAGGTGAGATATATCCTATTGCAATCCTGGCTTAGCTCTTGAAAGCATTTGTCTACAACATTCATTACTTCGGACCAATTCCCTTCTATAGTTGTGCCCATAGCTCCGATCTTGTAATCTAGTCCGCTTTGATCTATAATTTTAACTGCCCTGCTCACATAAGGACTGAGACTGATACTTTGGTTTATCGGGAAAATCGACAATTCGGCCAGTACGCTCATAAAGCCTCCGTTTATAAGTTATAATAAAATCTTGTTTAACAGATAATAATCGGCAGGTTTTTGTAAATACATTTTTATACAGAGATTTGTAGCATATGTTTAGAGTGCTTCTGTATATAAATGGTTTGATCTGACAATTTTCTTTTAAACTTCATTGCAGGGGGAATGGAATGAGATAAACTACTTGCATTTGTAACTTTGTGTGTACCGGAAATTTTGAAATATTAATACAGGAGCCTGCTCAACCTATGTTTACTATAGATAGTTATCTGCTCGATACCAATATCTTAACTACAATGCTAAGGGATGACAATACCGAAGTTGAAGATGTACCCGAAGAACAGACCAAAATAATTTTCCAGGAACAGAAAAGGGCTATTTTCTGCACTGGATGCCATAATTTAATTACTTATCCGGAATATAAGATTGCTGTTAATGGTAAGCACGAACATGTGTTTTTCAATCCACACGGGATAGTGTTTGAGGTTGGGTGTTTTGCCAATGCTTCCGGATGCTTGCCGGTAGGATCCTCTACTCTGGAATTTACCTGGTTCGAAGGATATGCCTGGAAGATTGTGATTTGTTCTTCCTGCTTTGAACATTTGGGCTGGCAATATCTATCCGAGGCTGGCACTGTTTTTTTTGGGTTGATACTTGCTCATATCGAGGAGAAGGATCTGTAGTCACTGATAGCGTTCACAGTTCCACGTTCAAGGTTACAAGAACAAAGGATTGGCATTCAAGTTTGATTCAGTAACACCTTTGAAATCTCGACCCCGTCCCTGCCTTGGCAGGGCGGGGCGAGAAAAGGTACTAAATTTGTTGAATAAACAGACCATTGGTTCTTTTTCTTACACTTAAAACCTTAACACTCTAAAACTGGTTCAAATTAATATTCCTTGGGCAACTCGTCCAACTCGGATTTGTAAAATACAGGACCGTCGTTGCATACATAATAGGGACCCACGTTACAACGTCCGCATTTGCCTACTCCGCACTTCATTCTGTTTTCCAGGCTCATGATGATTTGATCGCTTTGCCAGCCCTGGTTGTCCAACACTGGTTGAGTGAACTTGATCATTACCGGGGGGCCGCAAATAAGGGCCCTTGCATTGTCCGGCTTGGGTTGCAATTGTTCGGCAACCTGGGGTACAAAACCTACATGCTTATTCCAGTCCGGGGCCTCCTTGTCTATGGTCAGGTGGATATCCACGTCATCCCGATTTTCCCATTCTTCTAATGTCTCGCGGTATAGTATCATGCCCGGAGTCCTGGCGCCGTAGATAAAGGTGATATTCTGGTATTTCTTGCGGTTTTCCGGTTCCAAAAGCCAAACCATGGTGGAACGCAAAGTGGTTACCGCGTAACCTCCCGCTAGTATGACCAGATTCTTGCCTTCCATTTCCTGCAGGGGATAGGGATTTCCCAAGGGGCCGCGAACACCCATTATTTCACCTTCAGACATGCTGTGCAACTTGCTGGTAACCGTACCAGCCTTGCTCACGGTGAAAAGCAGATTGTTACCTTCAGTGGGACTGGAGGCTATTCCAATTGGGGATTCACCGTATCCAGGTACACTCAATTCAGCGAATTGTCCGGGCAAGTACTTAAAACTTTCCGCATCCTCGGAATTCAAGAATTCCAATTCAAAAGTCTTTAGCGTCTTGTCTTCAGTAGCTATATCTATCTTCTTTATTCTTACCGGATAGGGTAGATATGGATTTTTCATAATCAACTCGCTTTATTCTAGGATTATTCATTCATTTTATTAACTACTTCCCGTACGTCGATGTTTACGGGGCACTTTTGCGTGCATCTGCCACAGCCAACACAACCTATCGCCCCATCGAGCTTGAAAGGCATGTACTTGAATTTGTGCATGAATCTCTGCCGTACCCTGTCTCTTTTGCTGCCCCTGGGATTGTGTCCGGAAGTATGTTGCGTAAAAAGCCAACTCATGCAAGTATCCCAGTTCCTGATCCTGTGACCGTAATCAGACTGAGTCTCATCCTGGATATCAAAACAATGACAAGTGGGGCAATAAAAAGTACAGGTCCCGCAATTTATACAAGGCTCCTGAATCCGATCCCATATTGGGGATTCATAAAGATCCAAAACTGTCTTTGACTGGATATTATTTGTATTGACGCCTGTGCTGATTGCCTGTTCCGCTTCCTGTTTTTGATTTTCCGCTTGTTTGATTTGGTCTTCACTTGCATCTGAAATATCTGCAATTATATCTTCTGCCTTGGGAGTTATTGCCTTGAGTAGCAACTCATCCCCCAAATCCACCATGAGTACATCAAGTCCTTCCTGGTTGTGCGGCCCAGAGTTTACTGAGGTGCAGAAACAGGTTGGGCAGGGATCCTTGCAAGCCAGTCCTATAAGCAAGGTCTTTTCCCTCTTGTCTTCCCAATAGGTATCACACGGGTATTCATCCTGGCAAAACACCTTGTCCAGTATTGTAAATGCCTTGGCATCACAGGGCCTTATGTTCAAAAGGGCTTGTTTGTGCTGCATTTCCGGTACTTCCTGCATTACCATGCCCTGATTATCTTCATAGCTGTTGGTAAAATGCATCAAACGCTCTGTTTGAGGAAAAAAGAATTGTTTGGGTGACATATCAGTATTGCTGAAATCCCATAAGAGATCCTCGGCATTGCCAGCTTGTTCCCAAACTACCGATGCACCCTGTCTGGCAGGGGCGTATATCTGATAATCCTGACGCAGCTTATCCAACAGCTGGTCCAGATTGTCTTTTTTCAGTATCTTGTCTGACATAAATAAGTTCCTCGTTTTTGTATTGTGCTTTATTCTATTTCCGGATCGTTTTGACTGTAGTTGCTCAGGGGGGAAACTGATTCCAGGTCTAGTCCAGGTGAATAATCATACTTTTCTCTTATGTCGGCTTCCAGCATGCTGGTTAAATGACGCATTTTTATACCCACGGGGCAGGCAGACTCGCAGGCACCGCAGTCTGTACACCTTCCTGCACAGTGAAAGGCCCTTAAGATGTGAAAGGTGTAAATATCTGTCTCTTCCTGCCCCTTGCCACACCACTGGGGATTGCTTTCATCCACGAAACAGACATCGCAGTAGCACAAGGGGCAAACGTTCCTGCAGGCGTAACAACGTATACAGTCCTTGAAAGTCTCCTGGAACTTTTCCCATCTTTGTTCAGGATCAAGCTTGGACCAAGGGTATGCAACCTTGTCTATATTGCCACCCCCGCTTTCCTTACCCTGCTCCCCGATGAATTCGTCGTAGATAACTGCGTTCCTGTGGGTGCAAGTGTAACAATTGTTCCTTTTCACATCCCTGTGAGGAATGTGTTCTGTAAAGTCCTTGCCTTTTACTACCAGTTCTTCCCCTTCCAGGTAGGCTTCCTGTATTACCTTGTCCGGAAATTTATCCTGTACTTTTTTCGCATCCACCATACCAGGGGAATGGATACCCAGTATATACACATTTTCCCTTTTGATTTGATTTTCCTTGATCAGGCCAACTATATTCCTGCTAACGCAGCCTTGGGCAAGGACTGCGGTCTTTCCCGTGTTCTTGATCAAAAAATTTGCCAGGTTGTTGGTACAAAAAACCGACCAAGTAAGTTGATCAGCCTCTTCCGGGGTATAGGCGCAAAAAGGCTGTTCCTGCATGGGTACGGTACCTTTCTTGTATCCCAGGACACAGTCAACCTTGCCCTCGGAAAGCAGTTCTTTGGCCTTGGTTCTGATTTGTTCAACTACTTCCTTCATACCACCTCCTTCTGGATATCCTTTACCAGTCTCTTGGCAGGACCTAAGGCCTTGACAGCTTCTACTACTTCCCGGGCGCTTTTTTGAAATTTTCCGGCCTCAGCGGAAGATATCCAGGTAAAGTGTAACCTTCCAGGTTCAAGGCCGATGTAGTCCAAAAAATCCTTTAACAAGGCGAAACGTCTTCTGGCATAGAGGTTGCCACTCAAATAGTGGCATTCGCCCGGATGTCATCCGGACACCCATACACCGTCCAATCCGTGCCTGAAGGCTTGAAGGATATATTTGGGATTCATGGCCCCGGTGCAGGGAATTCGGATAATTCTGAGATTCGGAGGGTATTGCATCCTGCTTACCCCCGCCAAGTCAGCAGCCCCGTAACTACACCAGTTGCAAAGGAAGGCTGCTATTTTAGGTTCCCATTCTGACATTTTATGTTTCTCCTTTCGAGCTTTTCTGTATTTTGGAATTAATCAGGGGCCAAATTTTGGCCAAGCCTGTTTGACACCACATCAACCGGATTAAATAGCCTCAATCATGGTATAGATCTGTTGCATATCTGCACCTTTCAAGGTGATAGCACCTGATCTGCAGGATGCTGCACATAGACCGCATCCCTTGCAAAGAGAGGTGTTGATTTGGGCCTTGCCTGCATTTGGTCCTTCTTCCACAAAATAAGGGGCAGAGTAGGGACAAATTGTTACACACACCCCGCAACTGCTACAGAGGGCGGGATTTATGCTTGCTGTCTCCCCGGTGGAAAATATCGTTTCCTGGGATAGCAATGTAATTGCCTTGGAAGCAGCAGCCTTGCCCTGTGCGAATGATTCATCTATAGACTTGGGGTAGTGTGCTAGTCCGCACAGAAACATGCCGTCTGTAGCAAACTCCGAAGGCCCCATTTTTGCGTGTCTCTCTGCAAAAAAGCCGTCGTCGTTCAAGGGTAGTTTGAAGAAGTCCACCAATTCTTCCTGATTGTTGGGTTCAATCGCACTTGCAAGGGTCAACAAATCTGTCTCTATTTCCAGGTCTTGCTGCAGGATAGGATCGTGCGTATTGATGGTCAGTTTGTCCTCCTGCGCAGTTACTTGGGGTTTATTTTCCAGGGAATAGCGAATAAATATCACCCCTGCATTCCTGGCTTCATTGTACAGGCCTTCCTTTTCCCCGTAAGTACGAATGTCCCTGTAGAGGATAAATACATTCATATCCGGATTAATTTTTTTCAGTTCCAAGGCGTTTTGGATGGAGTGAGTACAGCAGACCCTGGAACAATATGGCCTGTCCTCATCCCTTGATCCGACGCACTGTATGAATGCGGCAGAATTCAAGGATTTTATCCGTTCCTGGTCTTCATTGAGCATGTTGTCCAATTCCAGGGCAGTCTTGACTCTGGAGTCTTGTCCGTACAAGTATTCCTTGGGCTCGTATTCCCGGGCCCCTGTAGCCATTACAATGACTCCGTGTTCTATGCCCTGTTCCTCACTACTATCGTCCTGGACAGTAGTAAGAAAGTTACCTACATAACCTTCTGCCTTGCTTATCTTTGATTCCAAATGCGTCTGTATGTTGGGATGATTTTCCACCTGTTCGATAATGTCCCTCAGGTTGGCCTGGATGTCCTCACCCTTCCAGGTCTTGTAGAGGTTTCTGGCCTGTCCTCCCAAAACCGGGGAGTTTTCGATCAAGTGTGTTTCGTGTCCCTGTCTCGCCAGGCTAAGTGCTGCGCTCATTCCGGATATTCCGCCACCTATTACCATGGCCCTTTGATCTATATCCAGTTCTTGCTCTTCCAAAGGTTCTTTGTACGCTATACTGGTTACAGCCATGCGTATAAGGTCCTTGGCCTTTTGCGTTGCCAAGTCGGGATTGTTCTTGTGAACCCAGGAATCCTGATTCCTTATGTTGACCATCTCGAAGAGGTATTTGTTCAGTCCGGCATTAACCAGTGTTTCCTTGAACAATGGCTCGTGGGTCTTGGGAGTGCAGGAGGCCACGATTACCCGGTTCAAATTCTTTTCCTTGATTATTTCCGTCATCTCGTCCTGGGTGTTTTGAGAGCAGGTATACAAGTTGACGTCCGCATAATCCACGTAGGGGAGCGTTGCTACATAATCCCTAACCGCAGGCACATCCACAACCCCGGCAATATTGCTGCCGCACTTGCATACAAACACCCCGATACTCGGTCGTTCCCCGAATACATCCTTTTCCGGTACTACTTCTTTGACCTCGGTTTGCGTGTGTCTGGCCTGGTTCAATATCTCTCCGGAAGTGGCAGTGGCGGCGCTTGCATCTACAACAGAGTTGGGGATGTCCTTGGGGCCCTGAAAGGCACCGCTGACATATATACCTTCCCTGTTTGTGGCAATCGGGTTAAAAGAGGAAGTTTCACAGAAGTTTCCGGAGGTTAACTGGATCCCCAGTTTATCAGCCAGGGCCTTGACCTTGGGGCTTACTTGCAATCCCACGGACAAAACCACCATGTTGAAAGTCTCGCTATGCAACTCCCCGTTTTCATCAAAATAGGAGAGTTCCAGGTCCCCGTTCTCCATTTCGTTTATGGTGTGTATCCTGGAGCGGATGAACCTGACACCTTCTTCCTCTTTGGCATGGTTGTAGTAGCGTTCAAAATCCTTGCCATAGGTGCGCATGTCCATGTAGAATATCGCGCAGTCAAGATTATCTGTAGCGTGTTCCTTGGCAATCACTGATTCCTTGATCGCGTACATACAGCAGACAGAGGAGCAATGGGAGTTTTGACAACGGTTGATATCCCTGGATCCCACGCACTGCAACCAGGCGATCTTTTGCGGTTCTTCCCGGTCTAACGGACGCATGAGTTGTCCGAAATATGGACCGGAAGCACTGAGTATTCTTTCAAATTCCGCACTTGTAACTACGTTGGGGAATTTGCCGTAACCCAGGTAGTCCAAGCCACTGGGATCATAGCTCTCAGTGCCGGTGGAAAGTACGATTGATCCTATATTCAGATCCTGTTCTATTGGTTGATCGTTGTACTTGATGGCACCGGCAAGGCACATGTTTTCACAGAGCCCGCAACCCAGGCATGTGTCCTGGTCAATGGCGAATGCCATGGGAATGGCTTGGGCATAGTCAATATAGACCGCCTTTCTCTCCACCATCTTTTGGTTGTATACATCTATTGCACTTACTGGGCAATGTGCTGCGCATTCCCCGCACCCGGTACATGTTTCCGGGTCTATGAACCTGGGCTTACTTTGGACCTTGACCTGGAAATTTCCAGCTTCACCTTGGACTGAATCGATTTCAGTGTTAGCCAAGATGTCTATATTCAGATGCCGGCCGACCTCGACCAGTATCGGTGAGATAATTCACATGGCGCAGTCGTTGGTAGGGAATGTCTTGTCCAGCCAGGACATCATTCCGCCAATTGCCGGAGACTGCTCTACCAGATGAACTTTGAATCCGGAATTGGCGGCGTCCAGTGCGGCCTGCATCCCTGTAATTCCGCCACCAACAACCATTATAGATCCTTGAATATTTTCAGCAACGTTACTCATTTCCACTCCTTTAAAAAACTAGGATTCTGCAGCTTGAGCAGTGATTGTTTTGTAAATACTTTCAAAGCCAAGAGCAGGAATTATTATCCTTGCAGTATGTTATGCAATAGCGAATTCCGGCTTATGATCTTGCATGCCTTTGAATTCCACCATTCCGTCCTTTTCCATGTTTGCCAACAGGAACGATATCTTGTTCATCTCCATTCCGGTCTTTTCATTGATATCCCGGACGCTTTTGTAGCCGTATTCCAGGGCGGTATATATCAAGTTTTTATGGTATTCCTTGGAAGCTATCTGATCCAGGACCTGCCTGTATGTATCCAATTGCCAGGAGCGCCCGTAAACATCACCCTGTTCCGTGATTGTCTTTTCCTTGCCCACTGTCCAGCGTACCAACTCGTTATTCAGGGTCCTGCGAGCGCTTTTCAACTCCAGTTCAAATTCCTTGGGATCCAACTGGCCCAGTTGTTTTATGGTTTGAACGATATCAGTACTAACCTGTGCGAATCTTTGTGCTTCTGCAGAGGATATCCAACTCAGCTTTAGTCTTTCCTCGTCTAATCCGGCTAGTTGCAGGACTTCACTAGTTAATCTGAATTTCTTTTCAGCGTAAACATTACCGTCCAGGTAATGACAGTCCCCTATATGTCAACCAGCCACCAGTACACCATCTGCACCGTCAATTAGTGCATCCACTATAAATTCAGGATCCACTCGGCCCGAGCACATGACTCTAACAGGCCTGATATTTGGGGGGTATTGAATCCTGGACACCCCGGCCAGATCAGCTCCGGCATAGGCGCACCAGTTGCATAGGAAGGCGACTATTTTGGGTTCATTATTTGGCATATTCATACCTCTTTCTATTTATTGTCCATTACTAGTTTACACAGAAACTCGGCAGAGCCGATCCTTATCTGAACATGATTGCTATTTCCGTATCCGGGAATTAAAAATTTCCGGATGGGATTTAATTAATTTTGTTTAGGTCCTACATAGCTGCTTCTATTGCGGCTTCCAGTTGACTGTCCCTGAAATGGAGCATATCTATAGCTTTTTGGGGGCAGGAAGATGCACAAACCCCGCAGCCTTTGCATGATGCGGAGATATTCTCGGCAACCAATCCTTTGTCCTGGACTTCCACCATCTGGATTGCTCCAAAAGGGCAAACCTGGGAACAAAGTCCGCAACCAATGCATTTTTCCTGGTCTATTTGCGAAATAAGCGGAGATATTTGGGCCTTGTCCTGGGATAGGACAGTAGCTGCCCTGCTGGCTGCTGCCCTTGCTTGGGATATTGATTCTTCAATAGATTTGGGATAGTGGGTCAGGCCACACAGATATATTCCGTCTGACGCAAATTCTACAGGTCTTAGCTTGGCATGAGCCTCCATGAAGAAATTCTCTTCGTTGGTCGGGAGCTTGAAGAAACTGGCTATTTTGCTGTTGTCGTTGGGCTCGATTGCTGTAGCCAGATTCAACAGATCCACTTCCACGCTGATATTTTCTTGTATGGTGGGCTCGAATGCATAAATGCTCAGTCCGTTTTCGTTTTCTTGGACCTGGGGTTTATTCTCCAGATCGTATCTAATGAATATCACACCCAACTCCCTTGCCTTCTTGTAGAGCCTTTCCTTGAAACCGGGTGTGCGAATATCCCTGAAAAAGATAAAAATGTTTTTCTCAGGGTATTTTTCTTTTATCTCGATCGCCTGCTTTATGGAAGTAGTGCAGCAGATCTGGGAGCAATAAGGGCGGTTTGAATCCCTGGAGCCTACGCACTGAATAAAGGCAATGGAACTGGCTTGTTCTATTTCCTTTTCCTTTTTCTCCAGCTCGTGCCATTTGCTTACCCTGGAACTCTTGTTATACAAATACTCATCCGTATCTGTAGCAGATCCCCCAGTAGCGATTATCACAGCACCGTGCTTAATAGTTTTGTTGTCTCCATCTGCTTGTACAGTGGTCTCAAAGTTGCCCACAAATCCGGAGGATTTTGTTATTTCAGCGTTCAGTAACAGTTCTATGTTCTCGTGTGCAGTGATTTCCTCTGTTAGTTGGCTCAAGTATTGCTGGACATCTTCACCAGACCAAGTCGTGCCTATATCCAGGGCGGCTCCACCCAAGGTGGAAGTATTTTCCACCAGGCTGACCTGGAAACCTTGATCAGCCAAGCTCAGTGCAGAATTCATGCCGGAGAGCCCACCTCCGATAACCAATGCGGATTTGTCTATATCCACTGACAATTCCGGGATCGGCTCTTGCCTGGAGGCTTTTGCTATAGCCATTCGAACCATTTCCTTGGATTTTTCAGTGGCAGTCTCTTTGTCATGGGAATGACACCAGGTGCACTGATTCCTTATATTCGCCATTTCGAATAAATAGGGATTTAGTCCTGCTTCCCTTATAGTGTCCTGGAACAATGGTTCGTGGGTCCTGGGAGTGCATGCTGCTACAACCACTCTGTTCAGGCCGTTGTCCTGGATGCTTTGCACCATTTTGTCCTGAGTATCTTGGCTGCAGGTGAATTGATTCTCCTCGACATAGACCACATTGGGAAGAGTCTTGGCATATTCGGCAATTGCAGGTACATCGGCATATCCTCCGATGTTTGAGCCGCAGTTGCATACAAAGACCCCGATTTTTACTTCCTCTCCCAGTGGCTTTTCTGCAGGGTAAGTCTTGGACTTGATCTGAGTGCCTCTTGCGGAACTGAGTTTGATACCCGCGTTGCAGGCAGCGGCACTGGCCTCGACAACAGATTGCGGAATGTCTTTGCAACCGTTTATCACTCCTGCAGCATATATCCCGGGTGTGGAAGTGTCTACAGGGCTTAGGTCACCTGTCTGGACAAAATTGTGTTTATTAAGTTCAATACCCATCTTATCGGCAGTTTCAATGGCACTGTCCGCTGGCTCCATCCCTACGGACAACACCACCAAGTCGAACTCTTCGCTTACCAGTTCTCCGTCTTCAGTGGCGTAGGATAGCTGCAAGGTTCCGCTCTCGTCCACCTGGGTTATAGTATGTACCCTGGATCTTATAAACCTGACACCTTGATCTTGTGCCTGGTTGTAGTATTTCTCAAAGTCCTTGCCAGAGGTGCGCATGTCCATATAGAAGATGGCGGTGTCAGCTTCAGAACCCAGGTGATCCTTAGCTATGACCGATTCCTTGATCGCGTACATGCAACAGACACCGGAACAGTACTCGTTGTCGCACTGGTTTATATCTCTGGAACCAACACATTGCAGCCAGGCAATTTTTTGGGCCGGCTCTTTGTCGGATAATCTAACTACTTCCCCGTTTGTAGGGCCACCTGCTGCTAGTATCCTCTCGAATTCCAAGCTGGTAACCACATTCTTGAATTTGGAATGTTGATAGGTATCCAGTCCAGAAGGATCAAAGGTCTTTAATCCGGCAGTATAGATAATTGAACCCACGTTCAGTTCAAGATTTTTTTCCTGATCGTTGAAATTAATTGCCCCTGCCGGACAATTGTTTTCACATTCTCCACATTTGCCTTTTTTTAGATAAATGCACCTGTTGGGATCTATAGTGTATTTCAGGGGCACTGCCTGGGGGTAGGGCAGGTAGATTGCCTTTCTTTTGTCCAGGCCTTCCTCGAATTCGTCAAAGGTCTTGCTTGGACAGTGTTCTGCGCAAATTCCGCATGCGATACATTTATCTGGATCTACGTATCTGGGTTTGGTATTTACATCTATGCTGAAATTTCCCTGTTCCCCTTGTACTTTTTCAACAGTGGACAAGGTGTGCAGTTCAATATTCTCGTGCCGGCCGACCTCGACCAGTTTCGGAGAGAGAATTCACATCGAACAATCGTTGGTGGGAAAAGTCTTGTCCAGTTGGGCCATGCTGCCACCAATTGCAGGGGACTTTTCCACCAGATGCACATAGTACCCGGATTCAGCAAGGTCCATGGCAGATTGTATTCCGGTTATGCCGCCCCCTATAACCGCTACTGAACCGATACATTGGCCTTCGGGTTTATTTAAAGACATTATTTTCTCCTTGTTAAATTTATCAGTTAAATCCCGGCCCTTAACCTGTATTTATTTTACAATTATTTCAGTAAGTATAAAAAATTGAAGGACCTATGTTTAACTTTCAGCTTGGGAAAAAACTTTGTTATAAGGTGTTTAACTGTTTTTAATGTTAGAATTAGATTATGTTGGCAATCTATGCAGGATTTGATCCTGTATTGTGGGTACTTTGGCTAATATTGATTGCAAGTTAAAATATATTTAAGGATTTTCTGGATCAAAATCCGGGTGAAGGAGTGAAATGGCACCGTAACATCCCTGGACTGTCTTGACATTCCTCTTCCCCATCAAGTTGAGGTACAATTGTGCTTCAAACGCCGTGGTTCCGGTATTGCAATATGTAAACACCTTTTTATTGTCCGGCACTTGGTGGTATTGTTCTGACAATTGACTAAATGGGATATTTATCCACCTGTCTTCACCATAGAGTTTTTGTCCGGATTTAGCCCTTTGGGGACTTCTTACATCTACAACTATACAATCTTGCCCAAAAAAATCATCCAAGAATTCTTGGGGTGATACACTTACATATATCCCGTCCAGTATATTTTGAAGCACGTTGCCCGCTGTATTGACTATATCCATAGCAGAGGAAAAAGGCGGGGCATAACAGACTTCCAAAGAAGATATCTCTTCCAGGTTCGGATTATGTGGAAGCAATGCAGCAACCGCATCCACCCTGGCTTTTACAGCGTCAATATTTTCTCCCATGGCCTGTATCCCCAAGACTCGCCTGGTATCTTTGTCAGCAACCAATTGGATGAACATGATCTTTGCAGT
>Ga0207414_1000176_pt1 | contig 31959 bp, 24 predicted proteins | sample PonA231FremontCA_2_FD_187269 | JGI IMG/M metagenome (GOLD analysis project Ga0207414, IMG submission 187269) | Marine sediment microbial community from Fremont, CA, USA - Pond A23 Sediment 1 (SPAdes) | ecosystem: Environmental > Aquatic > Marine > Unclassified | place: USA: Fremont, California...
GAGCGAGAAACGGGACTCGAACCCGCGACCCCAACCTTGGCAAGGTTGTGCTCTACCAACTGAGCTATTCTCGCTTATAATTTTAAGGAATTTATGTCATAATCAACTATATCTGAGTTGTTGACAAGTTTGCGCTCTTCTCTGTCCTGGAGACAGAAAAGAGGGCTTTCCTTTTAACCATTTTAAAGAACTTCAGTGCCTATCTTCTCTTGCGAATGCAAAGATATCTATTTTTTTTATTTTGCAAAAAGAAAAAAACTTTTTTTTGATTATTCCTTTAACGTTCTTTAAAATAGTTGTTTATAAAGTGTTTTTGTGTTTTCTCTGCAATCCAATTCAACTATTGTTAAGATACTCTAAGATAGTATTTACCTCTGTTATCTCTCATTCAGTGTTTATTCTGGGAATTTTAATGTGAAATTTCGTGCCTTTATTTAGTTCTGTTTCATACCAAATCTTTCCATTAAAATCTTCGATTATTCTTTTCGAAATAGCCAGTCCCATTCCAATACCAGTTGATTTTGTGGTGAAATTTGGATTGAAGAGTTTGTCTCTGATCTCCATTGGAATCCCCACTCCATTATCCTCTATTGAAATATAAACAGATGAATTATCACAGTTCGTGCTTAATTTGATTTCACCTTTCTTGTTTGAAGGAATGGACTGAATAGCATTCTTTATTAAATTATTAAATACCCGTGAAAGCTGATCTTTATCTGCTGAAACCTGACATAATTCGGGAATTTTTGATTCATACTCCAATACTACATCATGTGTATCCTCAAATAACGAGATTGATCCTTGTATTTCTTGTTCAATATCTACTGGCTCTTTTTTGGCTTTCGGCATTTTTGCGAAATTTGAAAATTCTGTTGCAATACCGGATAGCGTATCAATTTGACTTATCATCGACTTTGTAAATTGCTGGAGTCGTTCGTTAAAATTTGATACCTCATCATCCCAGGCGCGTTTTAAATACTGAACCTTTAGTTTCATTGGGGTTAAAGGATTTTTTATTTCATGGGCAATTTGTTTTGCCATCTCACGCCATGCAGATTCGCGTTCTGTTTGTGCTAATTGTAGAGCCTTATCATCGAGCTCATCAACCATGCGATTATATTCCGAAATTAATTCGCCTACTTCATCATGGCTCTCGTAATGGATTTTTTCGTTTCTTTTGTTCAAACCTATTTGCCTAAGTCGGTTCTGAATTAATCGCAGGGGTTTTGTTATATTATTTGAAACAATTACAGCTGTAACTGTGCCCAAAATAATGAGAAAGACATAAATATTAACCAATACCATGACCAGCGTATAAATTTCTTTTTTCAGAGCCTTTTGCTTAGTGAAATAAGGTAGGTTCAGGTAAGCGATTGGTTGATTGTTATCGTTGTATATTGGGACGTAAGCTGAGTGATATTCCAGTTCACCTATTTTTTCATTATGAATATATCGAGGTTGATTGTAGTACGCAAGTTGCTGATAAACTTTCGGATTCATTTTTTTTCCAAGCAAGTTACGTTCAAATACTTGTTCCCTGGATGATGCAAGTAGATTGCCATCTAGTCCGTAAAGATTTATGTCCACATAGAATATATTTGAGTATTTTCTCAACAGAGAGGAAAGGTAATTACTATAATCTTCATTCAGAGGAGCTTCAGTATTCAGCTCATTTTTGAAATCAACAATTATAGACTGGAGTTTTTCACTGATGGTCTCCTTTTGCTTTATACGAAACTGATCAATAGCATAATATACAGTAGCTGAACCGACAGATATCAGTGAAACTATTAATAATAAGATCATTGAAAGTTTAACCTTATTTTTAAAATTGTAATTGAATTTTTTAATGTTTGAAGGATAGTTATTCGCAAAGAAAAGAATAAGGAATAATAGATAGAAAAACACAAAAATATAGGATAGTTGGGCTATTATATCCAATATATCAATTCGTTGTTTGCTAATGATGATTGTTGTTCCCTGATTAGTGTTGTGAATCAGGTGGTTGTAGTTTTTATAATTAATAAAAGTTTCTTCTTCTTTTGTATCAAAAACATCGAGTAGTTTTAAAGGATATTCATAATCGCCGGAATTACGAATTAGCTTTTTATTACGGTATTTAGCATAAGCATATTCACTTAGAGGCCCTTTTTTTGTTATTTCTTCGTCCAGTAATAATTCCGGGTAACCTAATAAGGTTCTTTGAGGCTTAGATTCAAGTAGAATGAATAATGTTCGGGTCTTTGAAGTATCTTTGCTGAGATTTATAGCGCCTAAGTAGCTAATTTGGTTGTCTTTATTATCAAGGAAATAAAACTGGCTTCTATTTAAAGCTACACCGTCTTTCTGAAGTAATTTGCGAAATTTTTGACACTTCCTGTAATTTGCAATACTTACATCATATATCTGTATTACATCTTCTTCTGAATAACAGATAGATGCTTGTGTGTCATATTTTCTGAAAAAGCCGCCAAAATAGTTGGCTGTTATATATTTTTCGAGTCTTTTTTTGTTCTCTTCTTCTACAAAATCCTTTATTGTGGTATCTTTTGTAATTTCTTTTTCTATTCGCCTGAGAAGATATTCACCAACTCTGTCCCGCTCATTTTCCAAATTTGCCACTAACACTTTACGCTTTTGGGTTTCTTTTTCATTCGAATGATAATCAATGAAATATGTAGCAAATATAGTGGACAATAATACTATTAATACATAATGGACATATCGGTAGTGTAAGGATTTCTTCTTTATATAAAAGATGAGGGCATTGCTCAGTAAAAAGAAAATGGTTGAAAAAAAATGAATGTCATAATTGAGGGTAGAGATATAAATTGCAGCTATAGCTAAGCCCCCCATAGTCATCCATAATGCCTTTTCCCCGGGAAATAATCTTTGTATGTTAAGCATTGTCAGATCGACTATCATAAGATAAAAGAACAGAATCAAAAAGATAGCAAGGATGCCTAAAAGACTGTATATTGTAAAATCCAGGAAGTTGTAAAGGGTGAGGGAAAAGCTGGAATTATAAATAATAGACTGAAAAATATTATGTGCTACCAGGAAGATAAAAATATTGGAAATTAAAAATATAAGCCCATAGAGTATGCGTATACCTTTTGGTAAGGTTTCGCGAAAGCTTGTTTCTTTTAAATATATATTCGCTGAATAGGCGATGACTCCGGCAAAAGACAGATGCAGAATAAGATCGCCAAGGCTCGGAATAAAATATGATGAAGCATAATAGGTAGGGTCAAAGATATTTAGAGTGTAAAGAGCTACAGGTATTTGAAATGAAATCATCAAATACCTCAGGCAAACGATTAGGAAAGTTAAAACAAATAACCAAAGGTAAAAATATTTTTTTCGAGCTAAACTACTGATTCGTTTGTAGATAAATATCAATAAAAACAGCAAACTCAATAAATAGAGAATACCAGGCAGTTTATGGAAAGAATCTTTATTCGTATTTATATCATTATTTGCAAGTGAAAACAAGTAATTACCGTCACTATCTGAAACAGGAACTCCTTTATTTTGATCTTTTACTATTGCCAGATTGCCAGGCAGGTTGAAATCTTCCTGAAAATGACTTTTTATGAAACGATTCTCATAAGCATATTCTTTCTTTATTAAGGCCAAACCGTAGATTTCACATTCTCCTTGGCAGGTTTCTTCTTTTCTGTACCAACCGTTCCCTAATTTAATAATTTCACTTGAGTTTGTTTTATCAAAATTTTCATAAGGCAGGGTATTGTCACTCCAGTATTGAAGCTTGTTGTTTTTATAGACAAATATCACAAATTCATTATTGTTAAACAGATGAGAGAAATGTTCAAAAAAATTTTTTCTTGTCAGGTCTTTTTTTTCTAATGAATCAGCAATCTGGTTTATCAATTTTTGCGTATGAGAAGCTTTGTGTTCTAATTTATTTTGAAAAATACGGGTTTCATTTTTGGAGATGTTGTCACTTGTATGCATTGTTTCAACCAGAAAACTAACAAGGAAAATCCCAAGGAAGATATATAGATATGTTAGGTGTTTTTTCATTATTATTGTTTTTCACCATGGTGATAAGGTTCGCCGTGAATGATTGTAAAAGCTCTGTATAGCTGTTCCATAAACATTAGTCTGATTACCTGGTGTGAAAAAGTCATCGATGATAAAGATAATTTAGCTGATGCTGCCTTATAAACTGTTTCTGAAAAACCATAAGCACCTCCGACAACAAAAATTAGATGCTGAGTGCTTTGAACCATTGATTTTTTGAGCCACCCGGCAAAATTTTCAGAGTTCATTTGCTTGCCTCTTTCGTCAAGTAAAACCATGTAGCCATTTGCAGGGATTTGTTTTAGTAAAGCCTCACCTTCTCTTTGTTTAATTTCTTCTTTGGAATATTTTTTTGTGGATTTTACACCGGAAATTTCTCTGAATTCAAAAGAAATATACTTTCTCATTCGTTTTACATATTCATTTATTCCTTCTGTCAAGTAAGAATCTTTGTTTTTTCCTGTTACCAGAAATGTTATTTTCATTATTATTGTATTATTTGTTTATGAAATACTCTTTTTTATCTTTTAAAAAAAGACCGGTGAATAAAGCAGGAGTCATCATTGAATGTCAATAATTTTTAATGTAAAACAAACTATAAACTAAACTTTTTCCAAAAGCTAAACTCTAAAATTAAAAAATTATAGTAACTCATATATGGTCAAATGGATTTTTTTATTTTTAGAAGTATTTTGGTTCAATTTTTGCTTTTTTAAATGATAAATATATTGCATTTTATAAAATTTGATATAATGAGAATTACAGCAAAAATAATACCTTTTCTACTATTCTTTGTCTTTATACTTAATACCGGAGCAAAATACCCGGTAGATGAAATTCCGAGGGATATTGCAATTGCTTTTAAAGTAGGTACGGCAAAAGAGTTAGCACGGTTTTTTAATGATAATTTAGAGCTATCGATAACCGGCAAAGAGGATATTTACAGTAAATCACAAGCGGAGCGAATTATAGATGATTTTTTCACCAAGTATCCACCGAAAAGCTTTGAGTTTATTCATGAAGGGGGAAAATCAGATGCACAATATGCCATCGGAAAACTTGTTACTTTTAACGGGAATTTTAGAGTTTATATGCTTTTGAAAAAAGGAAAAGGAAAATTATTAATTCACCAGCTAAGAATTGAAGAAGAAAATGATTGACGAAAACATTCAATATTTTATAGATAATGCAATAAAAGAAGACATTGGCGAGGGAGATCACTCAACTCTTGCCTGCATTCCCAAAAATAAAAAAGGTAAATATCGTTTATTAATCAAAGAACCAGGCATTCTTGCAGGTATGGAGGTTGCTAAGCAGGTTTACTATCAGATTGATAAGAATATTAAAATTACCATTCATATACCTGATGGCATGAAAGTTAATGAAGGTGATACCGTTTTTATTGCCGAAGGTAAAATTCATTCTTTATTGAAGTCAGAACGCCTGGTGCTTAATATACTGCAAAGAATGAGTGGCATAGCCACACAAACCGCTCAGTATGTCAGAAGAATAGAAGGATTGAAAACCCATGTGCTTGACACCCGTAAAACAACTCCGGGATTGCGTATTCTGGAAAAAGAGGCTGTTAGATTAGGAGGTGGAGGAAACCATCGTATGGGGCTTTACGATATGATTATGCTGAAAGATAACCATATTGATTTTGCAGGAGGAATTGAACAAGCTATCCGTAAAACGCACAAATATCTCAGGAAAAAAGATAAAATCTTGCCTATTGAAGTTGAAGCAAGAAATATTGAAGAAGTCGAGAGAATCCTTAATGTCGAAGGAATCGACCGAATAATGCTCGATAATTTTTCAATTGATGATACCAAGAAAGCTGTGGAAATGATTGACGGGAAGTTTGAAATTGAATCTTCTGGTGGTATAGATCTTGAAACTATTCGTGATTATGCGGAGTGTGGAGTCGATTATATATCAGTGGGTGCACTTACACACCAAATTAAAAGTCTGGATATGAGTCTTAAAGCTATTGATTTTTAGCATCCTTTTTATGTTTTTATTTTCTTTATTTATTTCTGTGACTTAACTTTTCTCAGGAAACAGCCAATATTGTTTCTTTAGTTAGGAAAAAACTTTTATTTTTAGCTTCTGATTGCAACATTAAGAATTAGTAACCAGATAATAATTATAGAATAACTTGATGGATAGCAGATTAGAGAACATTGGCGAAAAACTAAAAGAACGGGGCAAACATATTAGTTTGCCAGGTTTTTATGGACGTTCCATTTATGAAGTAGTTAAGTTTTTTATTGATGGCGTAAAAAAAGGGTCTTTGACCACACGAGCCTCTTCTGTAGCCTTTAATTTCGTACTGGCTATGTTCCCGGGAATTATTTTTCTTTTCACTCTTATACCATATATCCCCATAGAAAATTTTCAGAGTGAGGTGCTCAATTTGTTTGAAAATATTTTACCACATAATGCTTATAGTTTTCTTGAATCTACATTAAAGGATATCGTGCTAAAAAAGAACTGGGGGTTTTTATCATTTGGTGCCCTTGCTAGTTTATTCTTTTCCATGAACGGAATACACGCACTTATTGAGGCTTTTAATAATACCTATCACGAAATGGATACGCGAAGCTGGTTCACTCAAAGATTAATATCTATTGCTTTGGTGTTCATATTAGTATCTTTGATCACAATTGCTACTATGTTGATTATATCCAGTAAGAGCATTCTCAATACGCTGGTTGAACAAAATATCCTTGAAATAGGACTGACATATTATTTGATAATTGCTGGAAAATGGGTGATTACCATTCTTTTTCATCTTCTGGCAATATCGTTTCTTTATTATTTTGCGCCTGCAAAAACGAGGCACTGGAGATTTCTTTCTCCCGGCTCCATAATGGCTACGTTTCTTTCTATTATGGCTTCCATCATTTTTTCATTGTTTATCAACCAATTTGGGCAACTTAATAAGCTTTACGGCTCAATGGGAACAATGATGGTTGTTCTGATTTGGACTTATTTTAACTCTCTGGCGTTGATTATTGGATTCGAACTCAATGCAAGTATTAGCAATGCTCAGCTCAAACGCAAAGAATTATGATTTATGGAATATAGCTTATCTGAAATAAGAAGGGAGTATGCCCGACATTCATTGTCTGAACATGAAGTAAACGCGAATCCAATTCATCAATTTAAGCAGTGGCTGGAAGAAGCTATTAAGTCGCAAGTCCCGGATCCCGGTGCTATGGTTTTATCCACGGCAAATAAGGGAAACAGGGTGAGTTCAAGAGTGGTTTTGTTGAAGGACGTTCAGGAAGAAGGTTTCATTTTTTATACTAATTACAATAGCAAAAAGGCAGCTGATCTGAAAGAAAATGCACAGGCCGGTATCCTTTTTTACTGGCCGGAACTGGAAAGACAGGTTCGTGTTGAAGGTAATGTAAAAGTGGTTTCTTCCAGTGTTTCGGATGAATATTTCGCTTCTCGTCCGGAAAAAAGCAAAATTGGAGCATGGGCTTCTGAACAAAGCAGGGAAATTCCGGGTCGTAAATACCTTGAAGAACAAGTGGAGAAATATAAAAATGAATTTAAAGACAGGGAAATTAAACGCCCAGAATATTGGGGCGGATACATTTTGAAACCAGATATTATTGAATTCTGGCAGGGCCGCCCTAATCGCCTGCATGACCGGATTCAATTCTCTTTTGAGGCTAATAGGTGGGAAGTTCGAAGATTGGCACCATAGGTGTATTCAGAAGTGGAGGTGTATATTTAAAATCAATTTGCCTTTTGCTTTTAGCCTTTAGCTTTTGGCAGGAAATTTTCTGATATTTCGTCTTGGTGCTTATATATTTACACACTGCCTACCGCCGCTTTCTGCGACTGCGACTGCCACTGCCAACTGCAACCCTATTTCCTGCATATTTCCTTATATGGACAATTGCGGCAAATACTCTCATCCTCTGTTTGATAAAAATCTTCTTTCGGATCAAACAATCTTTGGAGAGCAACTTTCAATTGGTCATTCAATTCATTAGCCACTTGCTGATAAGTCACTTTTTCTTTTCCCGATTTTAAGGCATAATGGAATCCCTGTGCAAATAAGTCCCGGATAAAATACAAACCTGGTATGATTTCTTTTTGCGGCTGTGCTGTTTCATTATACATCTTACAATAAAGCAATGCCTGCAGAGCTTTATGGTTCCCTTTTGTTTCAAACAATTGGGGCACTCCACTCATTTTTTGCTCTGGTGTACCGGTTTTATAATCTATCACCCGAATTCCTTCTCCGTTAATATCCAGCCGGTCAATGATGCCTTTAAAAGTTACACGCTTTTTTTCGCTATTTACTTCAAAGTCGATACTCGCTTTGTAGTTTTGCTCCAGTGAGTAAATTGTAAATGGAGCAAACTTTTGATCTACGCGTAAAAATTGTTTAATATACTTTTGCAGAATTTCTTTAATTAATATGTTCTTGCCGGATAATTTCACCGGTTTTTCCTTTGGAATATCTGTGAAATATTCTTCGCGAAAGGCATCCATTAGAGCCTTTTCAATCCGGGAATCGTTTTTTTCCAGTTTTTGCAATTCTGCTCCGGTCATTTCTTTGCCGATATAATCTTCATAAAGCAATTCCAAAGCTTTGTGCAATATGGAGCCAAATAAGGGCAGATCCACATCTTCTGTTATTTCTTCTGGTTCTTTCAGTCCGGCTATATATCGAAAATAAAATTGTAAAGGACAGGCTAAGAATTTATTTAAAGCACTGGGGGATAGGGTTCTGCTTTGTTCGTTCAACGAATTGAATCGTTCCAGCTTTTTAAGTACTTCCGGGCTTTTGGGAATATTCAATTCCGAAATTTTAGGCGTGCTGATACCGGAAACAACTGTATTTTCTTCTATATGAAAGTTGGATTCGTATTTTAACTGTTGCATGAAACGGCTCATTTCTCCTGTCTGAATTCCATCGGAACCGGAATTGTACACCAGGGTTACGTCTTTGGCACGCTGTAGCATCCTGTAGAAATAATACGCGTAAATGGCATCGTTGTGCTCGTATGTTGGCAATCCAAATCCCTTTCGCAGGCTATAGGGAATAAAAGAAGGTGTGGAGTCTGCTTTCGGGAAAATGCCCTCATTCATAGAAAGCACGATCAGGTGGTCAAAATCCAGTGTTCGTGTTTCCAGAATTCCCATAACCTGAAGTCCTGAAAGCGGTTCGCCTTCATATGGAATGCTCTGTGTCTGAACGATTTTTTCCAGTATACGCAGATAGGTCTCCACCTTTAGATCAACATCTCTGTCATTGAATATTTCTTTTAATCGCTTTACTGTTAGATAGACATTGTAAATGCATTCAAGTTCAAGATTGACTGATATATCCTCATTGCCTCTTTCCTTTAAAATTTGATAAAAGTGGTGATAATTATTCAGTAAATAATCGCTAAGTGATTGGTAATCCGGTGGAAGAACGAAAATATTCCGCATAAACTGTTCGGTGTTCAGTTCTTCAGCATTTATAAGAACTTTGTTGTGCTTCTTTATTTGTTGAATAAGCATTTCCGTGCTTTCGTCCCTGATTAATCCGATGTATTGGTGATTCAGAATTGAAAGTACATCTTTGTGATAAAATAAGGTTTCGTTCTCATTTGTTTTTGCATTTTTCTGAAGTTGAATCATAGCCAATAAAAGGCTGTATGCCGGAGTTACTGAAACCGGATATCCCATGGTCACATTGATTCCTTCTATGTTTTCGGGCAATGAATTCAATACAGGAAGCAACAAGTGTTCATCAGGCAGTACAATGGCTGTGTGGTTGGGATTGTTTGCAGGGATTTTTTGATCTTTAAGCAATTCTGGAAGAACTTTTGTCTGAGCAATGTCATAAGAGGTGTTCAGGAATCGAATCTGTTTTTCGGAATTCATATTGGAAGGTACATTGCTTAACATGTTGGGGAATTCTTTCAGATTTTCCCGGATGAATTGACCTGCTTCATGGTTTTTGATATAGTATTCGTCGTAGTCCCAATAAAATTCAGCTTTGTTTTGGTTCTTTAAAAAACGGAACAATTTCTTTTCACAGGGAGTCAAAGCATTGAATCCTACGAAAATGTATTTTTTCTCTTCTGCGTTTAATTTATTTGAACGGATCAGATCACTTACAGCGCGATAGATTTTTCCTTCATAGGCATACTTTTTTTCATCAAGCAATTGATTAAGCTGGATATAGACATTGTATAGAATTTCCCATATACTTAAAAAATCTCTCTGTTCGTCAGATAAGTTGCTTATTTGAAAAGTATCCCAAAAACGGCGTATTGCTTTAATTTGTTCCTGTGTCAGATATGTGAACTGGTCTTCAATGGATTTTATCGAAGCCAGATTTTGAAAGAGATCTCCCGGATTGATCAGGTATTTGTCGATATCGTCAAAGTCGTGCAGTAGCATTTCGCCCCAGAAATAGAACTCATCAAACGGTTCGTTATAGCCTTTTTCCTTGTTGAAAAGCTGATGCATATCAAAAATAAGCATCATACTATCTGCTAGTTGCAGACCTGAAAGCTGCTGCATCAAATCGTTGATTGTATATATCTGCGGCGACCAAATCGGCTGATCGAGATTTTCCGATAAATACTGACGAAAATATAAACCTGCCCTGCGATTGGGGAATACTAAAGAAATATTTTTAAGCTCCTCTGCATTTCGATTATAGATATTTTTTGCTACTTCCTGAAGAAAATATGTCATTCGAGTATTGATTTATAATTCTATTGTTTTATTGTTGCATTGTTCAATTGTTCTGTTGTCGAATAGTTGATGAGAGTTTCATATGAAAGCTCCGTCAGGAGCAGAATTATGGTAGAAAAGAATTGCAAACCACCTCTCGAGCACCGTAGGTGCGAAATTATTAGCGACTTTAATCATAATGTAAATACAAATTTTCCACATATCTCTATTTTCTCTATAATACTGAGCATTAAAGCTTTTTGATTCTTATTGTTATAATTCTATTGTTTTTTTGGTTTAAAATTATCAGGATGTCCGTAGTGATGGACAATGCGAATAACAGGCGAACGCGATATACTTCCGGGGTTCAGCCCGGGTTCTCCCTCAGGAATCGGTTTATTTAATTCTTCGAAATAATCGACCCAGGCCGGGAAGGTTTCTCCGGTATCCGGATCAATAAAAGTCATTGGGTATAATTTAAATACAGGTTTTTCGCTATTGGCTTTTTTAAAAATTTCGTAGATCAATTCGGAGCAATAATAGCGGTCGTCCCCAATCCGATAAATATCATCATACGGATTTCCAATCAATGTTTCTGCCTCTTTCAGAGCATCAGGAATAAGCGATTGATATTTTTGTTCAAATCTTCCGACAATTACCTTAGGATTTCCCTCAGCGTCATGGCTCCGGTTTAAGAATTCATTTAGCGGTGTTTTTACGACACCTTCTGAGATAGCTTCAATTACAATCCATTGTCCATTACTATCTTTTTCTGCAATTCCTATGTGAGACAAGGAAGATCCACGATAACCGGTTGTGACTTTTTCTATAGCATCACAAGGCGCTCCACAGTCACTGTCCTGAAAAAGCAGATCACCACGTTTAATTTGAAAAGATTCTTGTGCAAAACTCATTTCACAAATGATTATTAGAATAAAAACTGCGATTTTTTTCATAGATTATTATATGTCTGATAAATTTACTGGTTCATAATATTTTCCTTGCCATGTATCGAGCTCTTCCATACGTTTTTCTATTTTATCTCTGACTTCGAAGGTTCTGATCAGTCCCCATCCCGGTCCGGCTAAAAACCACGGTGGCACTTCCCCGGAGAGCCGTTCAATCACGAAATCCGGATGTAATTTTTCAATGAACTGAATAATAAATTCAATATATTCATCAAGTCCAAACATGGTGAACTCTTTAGGATGATTCTGATAGTCATCTGCCAACTGCGTATCACGGATGATCTGCAACTGATGAAATTTAACTGTATCCAGGGGCAGCTGTGATAAAGTAAGTGCTTCTGCTAGCATGTCTTCTTTTGTTTCCCCGGGTAATCCAAAAATTATGTGCGCACCTGTTCTTATTCCTTTAGCTGCAGTTTTTTCAATAGCCAGAACTGAGTCTTCTACTGTGTGTCCTCTGTTAATTCGTTCAAGCGTAGAGTTATAAAAAGACTCCACGCCATATTCAAGCATTATGTAATAGTCTTTTGCCAGGGATGCGAAGTAATCCAGCTTTTCATCATCAATGCAATCGGGGCGGGTTCCGATAACCAGTCCCGTTATTTCAGGAAACTTTAACGCCTGGTTGTATATTTCACGCAGGTCATTGAGTGAAGCATAAGTATTGGAATAGGCCTGAAAATAAGCAAGGTACTTGTTGGCTTTTCGGTAACGTGTTTTATGAAACTCTATTCCCTCTTCAATTTGCTGCTCCACCGATTTTTGTGGATTGCAATAAGAAGGATTAAATGCATCGTTATTGCAGTATGTGCAGCCGCCCCAACCTTTAGTTCCATCACGGTTCGGACAGGTAAAATCTGCATCGATCGTTACTTTCTGAACCCGTTCACCAAATATCTTTTTAAAATAGTTACTGTACGCGTTAAATCGCTTGTTGTCTCCCCACTGATAGCTCATAGTTTTTCTTTAGATTGATACATCTACAATTTCCATTTGATTTACATACCAGATTATTCCCTTTGGATTGGGATATTCCATCTGTTTAATTTGTTTCAGGTAATCTTTTATCTTGTTGGTGTATTTTTTTTGCTTTTTCTCCCCAAATTTGTAATCCATTACAATAGTCTCATTGGTGTTCATCATTACCCGGTCAGGGCGCTGCCACTTACCTGAAGGCAGAAGAATATCACGTTCTGTATACACTTCCCATTTATCTGTAAAAAATCTACTTACTCTTTCATCTTCCATAAGATTTCGAATTCGCTCCTCAAGGTCAGCTTTTTCATTGTTGTTAATTTTTCCCTCCAGATAAACTTTTTCAATTGCTGAAGATATATCCTTTGGCTGATGAATATGTTCAAATACCTGGTGCATAAGTTTCCCTTTATCTATCTTTCCATCAAACAAATCCGGTGAATCATTAAAATATTCCTCATGGTTGTAATTCAGTTTAAGTTTAGGAATTTTTTCATATACCGGATAGTTCTCTAGCAATAAATGGTCCTCCTGAAAATCAGTTTTTTCAGAAACACGTTTTAATTCGCCCCATTCAAAAATGAGTTCTTCACTTTTCCAGAAGCTATCAATATTATCAATTTTAGGTTTTTCTTCATTATTTTGAATATGCATTTGTTTATAACTCTCCATAATAAAGTGCATAAGTTCTCCAACAGTAGATACTCCATTTTTTTTCTTATAATCAAACTCACCTTCTTTATTTGTCAGAATGGGGACGTAGCAAATTAAAACCTCTTCTGCCCGTGTGGTTGCTACGTATAGCAAATTTAAGTTGTCCACATAATTGTGGAACTGCTCCGTGTAGTAATCTTCTGCAAAAATGGTGTCGGCAAGGTCTTTCTTGTAATTGACAGGAACATATTGCAGTTGGTCAAGGCCCTCTTCCTTAGGCTGTGGCCATAAATAATTTTTCTTTAATCCCGAAGATGAAGCATCAATTTCCCAATTGCAGAAGGGTAGAAGAACTGCTTTGAATTCGAGGCCTTTGGCCTTATGGATAGTGACAATCCGGATGGCATTATAATTCTCCGGCAGTTGAAGTTTTTCCTTGTAGCCCTTCTCGTCCCACCAGTCAAGAAATGTATTTAAATCGGCCGCATATCTCCTGGAAAAATTCAGTACCATGTTTTGAAATGCCTGCAGATAGGTGACCTCACCCTTTAAAGCATCAATGCTAAAGATAAATATCAGTTGTTCAGTCAGTTCATAGAGGGGCATTTTTTTCAATTCAGCTTCATGCTTATAAAATGCCTCTGGCAGGAATTGGTGAAATTCCTCTTCCGACTGGTTTTTGAATAAATAATGCACTTCATCTGCTTCAATATCCTTTTGTAAGATTTGCTTTTGATAGGTTTCTACCAAAAATGCTTTATTTATTGGATCTTCAGGCGTTGTGAAATAGCGGAAGACTGCAAGCAGAAATTTCACGCTCTCAGCACTGGCTACAAACAACGAATCGTTAGATATCACATCGTATTTATATTTAGATGAAGGATTGTTATTTTTATGTTCCAGAAGCGCGTTAGCAAGCTCTTGTCCCTCATTATTTTTTCTGACAATTATTGCAATGTCATTCAGGTCATACCCTTTATCCTGCAACAACTCAATATCCCGGATAACCTTTTGTTTTATCTGATCCCTTATTTCATTTTTTTCTTCTCTTTTTTGAGGAAGAAATTTTGTAAAAACGTATCCACCTTGCTTTTGAAATGGAATTCCTTGTTTAACATCACTGTATGCATGAATAAGTTTATTTTCCCATGGATTATTCAGCCCTTTTTCATTGATGTTTCCGTTGAATTGATTTTGTAGAGCTAAAGGGGCATAGGAAAATATTGTGTTGTTAAAGGCAATGATGTTTTCCGTGCTGCGGTAATTGTAATCAAGATGCATAACATCAGGTTCGTAGGAGTAAAAATCTTTAGTAACCTCGTCAGACAGAATTTTCCAGTCGCTATTTCTCCACCGGTAAATGGATTGTTTAACATCGCCCACAAGTAGATTTTTTCCGTTTTCTGCTAAACTGTTTGTGATAAGCGGTTTGAAATTTTCCCATTGAAATCGTGAAGTGTCCTGAAACTCATCGATAAGGAAATGATTAAAGATACTTCCGGTTTTTTCGTAGACAAAGGGCGTTTCGTTTTTATCGATAATCTTTCTCAGCAGATCTGAAGCATCCGAAATGAGGAACAGGTTTTTTTCTCTGCAATACTCGTCCATTCTTTTTTGGATATCTACCAGAATCCCGAGAACGTAGACATTGCTGTAGATTTCTTTCACCGATTTGTAGCGCGGATAATGTGTTTCATAAAATGTAACAGCTTCTTTTAAAATTTTTGATAATTCGCCAGCAATGCCTGAAACCTGTTGTTTCGTATTTTTATCAGCAGAAGAAGCCGGCCATTTGTCTATGTCATCCAGCACTTTGTAGCAATAAGAATTCGGTGCAAACTTTGTTTTTTTTACCAGCTGGTAGAAATGGTTTGCCGGGCCTTTTTTCTTTTGATAGAAGTCATTTAATGACAGTTGGTTTTTTTCAATGAGCTGTGTGCCTTTTTTACCAATGGCCGCCAACGAATTTTCAAAATAACTGATTTCTTTTGTCAGGAGTTTAACATAGTCTTTTAATTTATCTTTATCGTTTACGTTTTCCCTCAAATCGAGGCTCAGATCTTTAACATGCTCTTTCGAGAGCTCATCCGCCAGCGCTTTAATTGAATCTCTGAAATTCCAGCTTTTTCCTTCCTGCATTCGCGAGTAGGCAAAATCTACCAGCCAGTTCTTTAGTTGATTATCCTCTTCAGTAGCCAACAGGAGCTGATCGATTACATAGTTTAAAATCTCCGTATTATCCGTTTCCAGTGTATAACCAGATTGTAAACCCATTTCCCTTGCAAAAGTCCGTATAACCCGCTGAAAAAAGTGGTCGATGGTGTTTACCGAGAAACGCGAATAATCGTGTAGTATATATCGCAGAGCTTTTTGAGCTATAGCATGGATTTGCTGATCTTTCAACCCGAAGGTTTCTTTAATGGAAACATAATATTTTGAGGATTGATCTTTTGAAAGGCTATATAATTCCTTTATAATACGATCTTTCATTTCCCCGGTTGCCTTGTTAGTAAAGGTAACAGCTAAAATATTTTTATATCCGGCAGGATTGCTAAAAAGCATGAAAAGATATTGCTCTGTAAGTTTAAATGTTTTTCCAGACCCGGCTGAAGCTTTGTATATAGATAACTCCGACATATTCTTTTATTTAGTATGTAAAAATATAACAAAATTGTTGACATAAAAAAAGCCGGACCCTTATTGGCCCGACTTAATTGTGATCTACCTGAAAAATTGTAACCTAAATCTTTCTTTAATATAATTTGGCTATTTTTAAATTGTAAAAGAATTCTTACTTAGCATCCAGTCTTTAATTGAACTAAAATCTCTTATTTCTTCAGTTTTGAAACATTTCCGTTTCATCATCCAGTCTTCTAATTCATTGTTATCTTCAATTTGAAAATTGGATTGATTTAACATCCAACTTTCCAGAGGATTACCTTCATTTTTTTCTGAGTCGTTTTTTATTTCAAAATCTCCATTGATCATCCAGCTTTCTAAGGGATGCTCCTCAGTTGTTTTATTTTTTTTGTTGGTTTCAGATACAGAGAAGTTCTCTGTTTCTAACATCCATTGCTCTAGTTCAATGCGTTCTTCCTGAGTTGACTTTTCTCCTTCTCCTTCGCCGGAAAATAGTGCACTGTCTGTTTTATTATTAGCAGTTGCAGAATATGCAAACAAGCTAATGAGTATAGTATAGGTTAATAAGCGGATTGTGTTTAATAAATTTTGTGTTCTCATATTATTACTCCTTTTTTTGTTTGTTTTGATTAATATTTAGCAAAATTAATAAATTATATTTATTTAGACTAATTATAAATAATGTTTATTTGTTATTGACAACAATCGAAGCATATTTTTGTTCACTATAAAATTTGAGTGCACAGAAAACAATTATTCAAGCTTAAATCATTAAATTTGTAAAACATTCACTTCTAAAAAGGAATAAAAAATGAGAAATATTGCATTCGTTATCTTGATTACATTATTGACCTTGCCTTATATAAGCACGAGCAGTACATTTAAAACTAAAGAAATTAAAAAAGAGGGCCATAAAATTGAAGTTACCATAAATGGTCTTAAGAATACCGATTTATATCTTGGTTTTCATTATGGAAACAAGCAATTTTTGAAAGATACTGTTCGATTAGACGAAAATGGAAAAGGAGTTTTTCAGGGCAATAAAAAACTTGATCAGGGAATTTACCTGATTATTACTCCTTCAAAAAAGTATTTTGAAATTCTTGTCGGCAAAGATCAGCATTTCAGCCTTGAGACGAATAAAAGTAATTTCATGGAGAATCTGAAATTTGAAGGGTCAAGAATTAATGATGCATTTAATGAGTATCAGAAATTCATGAAAGCACAGAATCAGCTTTCCCGAAAATATCAGAAAAGACTAAAAGCGAATAAAGAAAATAATGATTCAACGGAGTTATTAGAACAAAAACTTGATGAGCTTGATAAAGAGGTAAAAGCAAAATGGGATGATTTCATCGAGGAAAATCCAAACAGCATGCTTTCTGTAATTATTAAAGCAATGAAAAATCCAGAAACACCGGAATTTAAAGTTCCGGAGGATGCTGAAAATAAAGATTCTATTAGATGGGCAAAACGATATAATTATAATAAGAAGCACTATTTTGATAATATTGATTTGGCAGATGAGCGTCTTGTCAGAACACCAATTTTACACAATAAAGTAAAGCACTATTTTGACAACATACTTATTCAGCAGCCGGACTCTATCATACCTGAAGTTGACAAGGTATTAAACAAGGCCAAAGAAAATGATGAAACTTTTGAATACATTGGTCGTTTTTTAATTAATCATTACCAGAAAAGTGATATCATGGGGATGGATAAAGTATTTGTTCATATTGCAGAGAATTATTATCTTTCCGGAGATGCTCATTGGATAGATTCTTCATCGCTGAAAAAACTTAAAGAACGGGTGCAGAAAATCAAACCAAATCTTATTGGTAAAACTGCTCCTGATTTGAAACTTCCTCAGATGTCAGGAGGCCATGCAAAGCTTCATGATATTGAAAGCGATTATACGATTCTGTATTTCTGGGAGCCCGGATGTAGCCATTGTAAAAAAGTAACTCCAAAAATTTATGATATTTATAATTCCTATGATCGCAGTACTCTTGAAGTATTTGCTGTATATACTCAAGTTGACAAGCAAGCATGGGAAAAATACATCAATAAAAAGGAGTTTGACTGGATAAATGTTTATGATCCTTACAATACGAGCAATTTTAGACAGAAATATGATATCTACAGTACGCCGACAATCTACCTGTTGAATAAGGATAAAGAAATTGTAGCCAAAAGGATTAGTCATCAGGCATTGAAAAAGATGTTGGAGCAGAAGGTTGGAGAAAATTAGTTGTGGAATCAGGTGTAGTGTAGGCAAATTCCTTATAATTCTGTGTTGTTAAAGTTGATTAATTTAAGTAAGTTGAATAAGTTAGACGTATTTAGGCAAATATAGGAGTAGAGGCAAATATTAAAATAGGAGTCATTTTGCTAAAGAGGAAGCAGTAGGCAGAAAGTATGGGGCCATGCATTATATCAGGGTTTAAAAAAATACATTTCGTGATACGTTTTAGAATGATGGAGCGCAATTTGTTTTTTCCATTATGTGCTGCATATTCACTGCCTTCAGATTGCATACTGCTTACTTACTCATTAGCTAATTGATGCTCATTTTAATTATTTGTCCCTACTTTTGAATGTGCCTATTCAATTGCCTCATAAATAGCCTTCTGAATGTTAGTTCGTACATCGTTTTTGATTAGTTTCAGATTGTCCTGATCGGGATGAATTCGATTTGACAGAAAAATATAAATCAGGTCTTCCTCTGGATCAGCCCAGGCGATCGTGCCGGTAAAACCAGTATGACCGAAACTTTTAAATGAAATCCCATTATACGTAGGTCCGGGTTCATCTTCCTCAGTCACCGGTTTGTCAAATCCAATCGCACGCCTGTTGTCATTTTCTTCCTTAAATGGTGCTTCTGTAAATGTTTCAATGGTTTCTTCTGCGAAATATTTTTTTCCGCCATAGCTCCCTTCGTTTAAGAATAGCTGCATCATTTTTGCCAAATCATTCGCATTTGAAAACAATCCGGCGTGTCCGCAAACTCCTCCCAGCATTGCCGCTCCAGGGTCATGGACATAACCTTGTAATAGTTGTTTTCTAAAAACCATATCATTTTCTGTCGGTACGATTTCGTTTTCCGGGAACAGGTTCAAGGGGAGAAAACCCGTTCGATTCATTCCTATAGATTTATAAAACTCTTTATTAACCAGTTCTTCAAAAGGCTGATTATTCATTCGTTCAATCAATCTATAAAAATAGTAATATCCAAGGTCACTGTATTGGTATTCTTTCTTTTCTCGTAATTCTGATTCATCAATCTTTTTATAGAGGGTATCTACATAAGAATGGTTCATAAAAAGGCCTTTAGCAACCTCAATATCGAAATTTCTATGGTCTTTGTGAGAAAAAATTCCATCTTTAAACTTGAAATTCTTAATCATGTATGAGCCATTACCTAGTCTATAAGGGTAGTCTTGATTAAAGTTATTGTTCAGTAAATTTTTATCTGGTGTCAGGGGTTCCATTGTAGATCGATAGAAAGGTATCCAGCTCTTCAGTCGTGCCTGATGAGTTAAAATATCTTTCAGGATAATATCTCCTTTATTTGTTGTATCTAAATAGGGCAGATATTTTTTTAGACTGCTATCTATGCTGATTTTTTCTGTTTCAGAATATTTCATTAAAGTTGGTAAAGTAGCGAATATCTTGGTTAATGAAGCAACATCATAAACGTTCGACCATTTTACACGTTTATGTTTTAAGTAGGTATGATGACCAAAAGCTTTATCGTATACTACTTTTCCATTACGAGCAATCACAATTTGACCGCCTGGTGTCGCCATTGAATCAACTGCTGCCTGTAAAAGCGAATCAACTTTTTTAAGTTTCCTGGAGGACATTCCAACAGACTCAGGTAATCCATAATTTAAGCGGATTTTATTGTTTACATTTATTCCTTCATTTTCCTGATATTGATTTTCTACGCTAACAGGTAGTTTACCATTTATTGTATTCCCCCCGAAAAGTGACTGTGCAGCAACATGCTGTGTTAAAGAGTCATCGTTAAATCCGACAACCAAACCGGCAAAATTGTTTTTCTTTGGGAGTAATGACAGTCCATAAGGGTTTGCAAAATGCATTAAAGCGACATCTGTGTGAGAAGCAAGACTATCCAAAAAACTATAGTATCCAGGCTTTAGTCCGTAGTTGTTTGACCTGCTTTGGTGAGTGCCTGTGATTCCTGCCAGAACCAGATCATATTGGGATAACGTATCAATCATAACCTGATTGTAAGTTTCATTTGTCTTGACAAAATGATCCACTTTTTTGTACCGGTCTAAGGTTTCTAAAAATGAACTTTTACCGTTACTTCCAAGAACCAATCCTGCAATATGTGTGTCTTCAATATTCTTTACAGGTAGAATGTCTTTTTCATTTTTGAGTATCACTAGCGACGATTCTCTAAGTTGTTGTTTTAAAGCATGATATTCGGGTTTATTAATGTCTTCCATAAGACTGTCGGAAGGCACAACCTCTTTCTGTTGTTTTATTTGCGAAGAATAACTATCCAGACCTGCCCAGTATTTAAACGCAAGCACCCTTCGACAGCTTTCATTAATGGTTTCTTCACTTAAATTACCTTTCCTGACTTGTTTTTTTATGTAAGAAACCGCTGTTGGAATATCACGAGGATATAATAGGACATCATTTCCGGCTTTTAGAGCTTCATACTCAATTTCGCCGGGGTCAAAATGATTTGTAACTCCGTGCATATTCAGAGCATCAGTGAAAACCAACCCGTTGAATGAAAAGGATTCGCGTAGTAAATTGGTTACTACATTCCCTGATAATGTTGCAGGCCTGTTATTTTCCTTAATTAGAGAAGGGATATTCAGGTGAGCTGTCATTATTCCGCCCACGCCATTATTTATTAATCGTTTAAAAGGGAACATTTCAACGGAATCCATCCTGAGTGAATCGTGTTCAATCACAGGTAAGGCTTTATGAGAATCCGTATCAGTATCGCCATGTCCGGGAAAATGTTTGGCTACTGCAAGAACTCTTTTGTCTTGTAAACCGTTCATGTATGCAATACCTTTGTGGGCAACGTTTTTCTTATTTTCTCCAAATGATCTGCTTCCGATGACAGGATTAGCCGGATTATTATTAACGTCCACCACCGGTGCAAAATTTATGTGAACCCCTATTCTCCTTAGTTGTTCGGCAATATCTAATCCCATTTTGTAAATTAGGGAATCGTTTTGTATTGCCCCGAGGGCCATTTGTCTGGGGTAGCTAATCGAGCTGTCTAACCGCATTCCAAGGCCCCATTCAGCATCCATCCCAATCATTAAAGGAACTTCAGAATAGTTTTGGTAAATATTTGTATGTTTTACCTGTTTATCCGGAGTTCCCTGAAAGAATATCAATCCTCCGATATTATAGTCTTTAATTAATTGCATTATTTTTTGATGGTGTTCATGTCCTTTGTTAGAATAGGCAGAAACCATAAATAGCTGACCGATTCGTTCTTGTAGGCTTAATGTGTTAAAAACGCTATCTACCCAGGTCGATTCAACCGGCAGCATCATTCCGATCTGCTCCTTTTCATTGTGAAGGGGATTTTTATTTGATGTTGGAGTTGTAAAACTTCCAAATAAGATTATAATAAAAAGACTCAATAGTGCAGTAGTAAAAATTTTCTTCATAAATTCTGTTATCTTTGAATTACAAATATACTATATTTCTATACTTTAGATATGTTATAACTTTCCTTACAAAAATATTTTATAACATCTATCATAACACCAAAAGATTATACGAATCATTTACCAAAAAGGTAGGATAAATTTTCAGAAATGTATGTTGTTTTTTATAATGCCTGAATATCAGTTATAAAGGTATGTTTTGGTTTGTTGAATTATGGTATATCAAATTTAAATATATATATTTGTACTTATTTAAACATTTTGGTATGTTCATTGTTAACATAAATTGAATAAACAGATATGAAAAAGTTTGTAAAGAAACACAAATGGAGCTTAATATTCATACTCCCCGGTATTATCGGCGGGTATCTGTATTGGAGTTATATTGGCTGTAATTCAGGTTCCTGCCCGATAACATCTGTATGGTATAATTCATCGATATATGGAGGCGTTCTGGGTTTTGCCCTGGGAAGTTTGATTGATGATCAAAAAAGGAAAAAAGAACTTAAGACAGCAAACAACGAAACAAATTAAATTAAAAACAATAAAACAGTTAAAAATCATGAAAAGAATTATTTTAGTTATAATGTTGCTTTCACCCGTTTTTATGTATGCTTGTCAGAATTCGGGAAGTAAGGAGGCAGGAGAGACAAAGGAAGTAAAAGAGCGTGTTGTAGAAAAACAAATAGCTCCCAAAGAAGAGGGTGACGATGATAAAGCAGCCATAACCATTAATGAGCAGGAGTTTAAAGAGAAGATAATGAACTATGAAAAGAACGACACATGGAATTTCAAAGGTGATAAGCCATGTATCGTAGATTTCTATGCAGACTGGTGTGCACCATGTAGGGTTACATCTCCGATATTGGAAGATTTGGCTAAAGAATATGAAGGACAGATAAATGTTTATAAAGTTGATATCGAAAAGGATAAGAAACTTGCTTCTGTATTTGGAGTCAGAAGTATTCCGACATTTCTTTATTGCCCTGAAGATGGTAAACCAAGTAAAACCACAGGGATAGGAAACTCAAAAGAAGAAACACGGCAAATGTTCAAAAAGAATATCGAAGAAATCTTGTTGGAAAATTAATTTTAATGTCTTCAACTCATAGAATTGAAGTTAAATTTTAATCAGGTTGGATTTATCGATGATTAGTTAAAAAAAACCGGGAAGATGTCCCGGTTTTTTTGTGATTTTGATTTGTGTAATCATTCTTAATTAACAAAAGGTTATTTTATCTCTTTCTCTATCCATTCTGAGCGGTCAGGATTTTCAGGCGGAGTAACCTTTTCAGGCGGATTTTCTTCTAGTTGTTTTAATAATACTTCCACAGCTTTCTCCAGCGATGGATCTTGCCCTTTTGTAACAAGATGAGGTTTGTCGACAACTTTGATATCCGGATATACGCCTTCTCCTTCGATAATCCATTCTCCCTCTTTATTATATATTCCGAATCTTGGAACAGCGATATAGCCGCCATCAACCAGGGATGCATTGCCGGAAATACCTACTAATCCACCCCATGTGCGTGTGCCGATAATTTTTCCGAGTCCTTTTTTTCTGAAGAAATAGGGGAAAGCATCTCCACCGGAAGAAGAATAATGGTTAATAAGCATAGCTTTGGGTCCATCATGAGCTACTGCCGGAGTTTTCATAGGATCTAATCCTTTTCTGTGCCAGTAGGCCAACGTTTCACGATCCAGAAGCTCTGTCATAACATCCGGAATAAAACCACCGCCATTGTATCGGTCGTCAATGATCAATGCCTCTTTGTTGTGGTAGGCATACATTCCTTTGAATAATTCACGGTTACCTTCTATTGATGTGTTAGGTACGTGGATGTAACCAATCTTGCCGTCAGACATTTTTTCGACTTTTTCCCTGCGGGATTGTACCCAGTCAAGATACAACAGCGACAATTCGCTCTTCAGGGGTTTTATCGTATAAGTTCTGGCGCCTTTTTTTGTGGGCTCATTATTCACTGTTAATTCAACAAGTTCTTCTGCTTCATTTTCCAGGTATTTATAAGGATTTTCACCTGTGGTAACTTCTTCGCCGTTAATGCTAATAAGGTAATCTCCCTCATTAACATCAACGCCTTGAACAGTTAGAGGAGAACGTCGCTCTTTGTTCCAGTTTTCTCCTTCAAAAATTTTGGAAATGATAAAACGGCCTGATTCAGTGTCTGCCTTTAATCTTGCTCCTAATAATCCATTATCCACCCGGTCGACACGGTCAAAATCCCCATAATTCACATAGGAGTGTCCAGCATTTGATTCTGCAACCATCTCGCTCAATAGATAATCCAGGTCAGCACGATGACTTACATGAGGCAATAGTTCTTTATACTTATCATGAATAGCTTTCCAGTCAACACCATGCATATTTTCTACGTAAAAATAGTCTCTGAAAATTCTCCATCCGTCTGTGAAAATCTGATTCCATTCTTTGCGCGGCTGAATTTTCATCTCCATTTTTTCCAGATTTAATTCCCCGTCGCCCGCTTTCTGTTTTGGGGCTATATCAACGATGCCGTATTTTTTACCTGCTTTATACAGAACTTTATTGCCCTCGGCAGAAATTTTAGCTTGAGATGCGTCGGAGAGAATAACCTGATCTTTTTCTTTTTCAATATTATATTCATGCAGTCCATCTTTAGTTATGTAGAGCAAACTACCTTCGATGGGGACTAAATTTCTATAATTACCTGTATTTAAAGGAAAAGCCATCACGCGATTTGTTATGCCTTCGGGATTAATCGAAACGGTTACTTCATCTTTGTTTTTTTTATTTTCCTCTTTACCGCCATTTTTATTCTCACCGATATTTTCTTTGAAGAGGGCAGGAGCTTCCTTGTTTAATGCCATAGCGTATATTCGCGTAGCATCATTGTAAAGATAGCTAAATTCGAAATCAGAAAATTCCAGATTGAAATCCCGGTTTGAGAGGAAAAATATGTAATTGCCGTCTTTCGAAAATACGGGCGACATATCATTGAATTTATCGCTGCTCAATTTGTGCTTGTTGCCATTTTCAACATTATACACCCATACAGCACTTTGGTTATTCCCGCTGTTTTTTGTATATGTGATCCATTTTGAATCGGGTGAAAATCGGTAATGTCTAATTTCCTGCGTATTAGCGCTTGTTATTATTTTTTCCTCCTTCGTATCTACATTTAATACTTTGAGGTTTAAAGAACGATCAGAATACACCAGGTATTTACTGTTTGGAGACCAAACCGGCTGGTATTTCCAAGCTGATGAGTTTTTAGTTAGCTGTACAGGTTCTGCGTCATCTTTATTCGGTTTGAGGTACAATTCATATTCACCTGAAACATCTGAACTATAAGCTACCCACTTGTCATCGGGAGACCATGCAGGATAAATTTCCCTTACTCCCTGAGATTTGGTTAAATTTTCAATTCTCCCTTTTTCGGCAGGAACAGAAAATATGTCTCCGCGTGCGTCAAAAAGTGCTCGCTTACCGGCTGGTGATATAGCAAAACTGTGAATATCTTCTTTTACATTCTTGTAATAAGGTAAAGTGTTCGGATTATCAAAATTTATATCTACGGAAACCTTCTCTGTAGTTTCATCTGAGAGATCGAGCTTGTAAATATAGCCACCGTTTTCATAAACGATTTGGCCATTATGACCTGAAGGCCACATTACATCGTATTCAGAATGATTTGTGACTTGTTCAGTTTCTTCTGTTTCGGTATCGTAGCTAAAAATATTTAATGTAAGTTCCCTGTCAGAAGCAAAGTAGATTTTATCACCATCCCACACAGGAATTTGATCCGTACCTTCAAAGTCGGTTATTTTCCAGGAATCAATATTTTCTAGGTCATATATCCAGATGTCTGAAGCGCGTCCACCTTTGTAGCGCTTCCATGACCTGAATTCTCTACTGATAGGAGCAAAGGCCATTTTGCTTGCATCTGGAGAAAACACGCCAAATCCCCCCTCAGGTATAGGCAGGGGTTTTTCTTTGCCTCCTTTAATATTCACTTTAAAATATTTTCCGTTTCTTTGGCCGTATGGCGTGCGGTTAGCTCGAAAAAGTACGTTTTTACTGTCAGGGGTCCAGTCTAAAACAACATAATCCCAACCCCCACGAGGAGGCATCGATCCGACATCATTGTAATAAGTTAATTGTTTGGGTTTTCCTCCTTTGGCAGGCATGACATAAACCTGTCTGGAGCCTGAATACTCGGCAGAAAAGGCTATCCATTTGCCGTCCGGGGAAATCTTAGGAAACAGTTCTAATCCTTTATGCGAGGTTAGACGGCGAGCTTCACCACCGTCTGCGTCTACAGTCCAGATATCTCCGGCATAGACGAATGCTATGAGGTCGTCATTGATATCCGGGAATCTTAGTAAGCGCGCATCATCTTTAGCCTTCAATGCAGTAACTGCAAACAGGCTGAGTAAAAACACCGTTAATACTGATTTTTTGAGATTATTCTTCATGTTTTTTAAGTTTTTGTTTGAAATCTTAGACAAAGATATGATTTAAACGATTAAACACTATAAAACAATATATCTAAATTTAAATTGATTCTACAGTGTTTGTAAAATCCGCAAACCTTTTAAATACTTATTTTATGATAATTCTGAATACATCTTATTTGTTAAGAATTAGGTTGGTGGGTTTATTGCTATGATTCTAAATGATTTGTTCCATTTAAAGGTCTTTTAACTTAAAATTAAAGTTGTATTTTTGAAAGCGGGTAATATTTGCATTAAATTGCAATAATTAATGATAGAAAACCAGGAAATTATGAGCAATATAGCGTTAATCGCACACGACGGCAAAAAAGCCGATATGGTAAAGTTTGTGATGGATAACCATGATTTATTAGGTAGCCATAGTTTACATGCTACAGGAACAACCGGCAAGAAAGTTATGGAAACAGGATTATCTAATGTTACGCGATATAATTCCGGTCCAATGGGAGGCGATGCAGAAATCGGTACCATGGTCGCAAATGGAAAGATCGATATGGTGTTTTTCTTCAGAGATCCATTGGGAAAACATCCACATGATCCCGATATAGCAACACTTATGAGACTTTGTGATGTATGGAACATTCCGCTTGCAACCAACAAAGCCACTGCTGAATTGTTGTTAAAACATTATAAGTAGGTATTAGATAGTAGATGTTTGATGTTCGATTGATGATTGTAGCTTTTTTTCTAAGTTAATAGTTCTTCCATTTGAATAAATTGTGTTTACTGTGCTTATTTTGAGTAAGTTACAAAACGAATCTTAAGGGAATTATTAATTCTGAAAAAAACCGTGTTTACTGTGTCCGGCTTTTGTCGGATCCGTTCAATTCACGTCATCCCTGCCTGCAGGCAGACGCGTTTTATTCATTCTCTTTTGTCTACATGTTGTGGATGAGGGTTTCGTTTAGGAGAAGTCTATATATTCTCCTGAAACCCATCCTTCAATTTGTGTTTCTACTCTGTACCATCCGTTATGCTTTTCGTGTATTTTCAGTTGTGTGCCCCTGGGTAACGGAGAACTTACTAAGGGAGCTTTCCTGCCTGGTAGTTCGCGGATATTCAGGTAATCTACCATGACTTCTCCTGTTTGATCATCTATTGGTGCTTTATCTTCATCCCGGTCGTTTAAAAGCCGCTTTCTGAGTTGATCCAAAGGAAAAGCCGGGCCGGGATCCTGCTTGCGTCCCGGGGCAATTTCTTCATGGCCCAGAATATGCTGAATGCCTGTATACCTATTCAGAAGCAACTCGCAAATTTGTTCTACAACGTCAATTTGTTTCTCAGTATAAAGGTGCCAGTATTTTGGTTGAGATTCGTTGCGGTGGGTAGTCTCAATCACATCCTCTTCATCGTATTTTTTCCCAAACCACGCAACGTATTTATTTCCACTTTTGGATAACACCCCGGCGTTGTCTATTTCTATACCAATAGAATATTTGTTCAACCCGCTGCGTCCTTTCCATGAACTTCGTCCGGCGTGCCAGGCGATTGTATCAAAAGGAACCAACTGAAAAACTGTGCCGTCACGATCGACGACCAGATGAGCAGAGGCTTTTATGTTGTCTTTAGCCAGATAGTTTGCAGCAGACCTGGCATTGCGCCCTGCAGTATAATGCAGTACTATAGTATCAGGCATCTCACGGCTGAATTTCTCTGAGTTTTTCGGGCAGTCAATGTATTCTATATCATGCCCTTCGATATAATGTTTTTCGGAGAGGTGAATTTTTGAATTATCCATAGATATTTTTTCTGTCTTTTTTACGTAAAAATGGCATATCAATTCGATTTGTCACCGTTCCGGCAACCTTTTCAGTTGAACGGCCAATTATATATCCACCTATTCCCAATTTTAATAAACCCCAGAAATTATCGTTCAGGGATTCTGCAACTCCGGTTTCATCAGAACCAAGAATAAATGCAGGTTCAATAAAATAGGCATAGATAACAATAAAACCAAAAGCCAGCATAAGGATAGGGCGCCAGCTACGTTGCAGCCAATTGCCCCGGGTTTCTGAAAGAAGAATATCTCGTTGCCCTTCCTGAATTTTGCCCAAAGCATCAAACACATGTTTAGACAATTCATTCTTGGCTCTCATTTTTTCTTCATCGCTTGTGGCAAGTTGATCAATTACATTGCCACTGCTTTTAATCAGGTCGTTAGCCCCTTTTGAAAACAATTTTGACAGAAATGACATAAGCTATTTTTTAAGTTTGAAGAGAAATTAGCCAAAGATAAAAAAAATTGGGGTAAATGTAAATCAATATTTCTTTCTTGAAGATTATACAGTTGTCATTCGGTTGTTACGGAGGTTTTACAGAAATTTTTACTGTTGTCCATGCTTTATCTCTTAAAATTTTGAAATGGAAAGAATAGATAAATTTAAAATCATTGTAAATAGTCCTTCCAAAAAAACATCCATTTAACGGTTAAATATTTAGAATGGTTTTAAATAAAATGGCAAGTGCCACCAAACTACTCAGTATACAAACATTCTAAACAGTAAATAATAAATTACAATCAAAAATTTGAAAAATAGCATTTTGTATTCTCATTTTTTTTTGATTTGTTGCATCGAACACATTATGAGTTGATCGGGTAATTGGGATATAATCAAAAAAATTGTTCAGCACAGAAACGTAGAAACACACGGCCGTGCGTCTTTTCAGAAATTAACGAAAAATGTAATTGCAGGCTATATGCAACAGTCGAATTTATCTTTTAAAGATGAAAAAATAGAACAACAATCCAACAACAATCCAATGACAATTGAATGACAACAGAATGACTACTGAATGACTTTTGAATATACAATCGAAAAAAGAAAGGAGGTGCAATCTTCCCCGCATAACGAGCCAAGTCTTTTACTGCCGAAGGAAGTAGGCTGAAAAAGAGTGCCCCAACATCTTATCGATGGGCTATTACCGGGCATTAAACTGGTAAAATTAAAAAGACACAATGCAAATGGTAACATGAAACATTAAACGTGAAACATGAAACCAAAATGTATTGTGCCTAATGTAAAATCAAGTAAATTTACGAAAAATGAAAAAGAAAGTTTTAATTTCAATTGTAGGAATTGCCCTTTTTGCTGTGGCAATTGGATTTGGGTTCCATGAAAATCAACAAGAAGATAATTTAAAAGTTAAGAATATCGAAGCGTTGGCACACAACGAGGATTGTTTAATGGATGCTTCGGACGGTGGCGGGGGAGTAGACACAGACTGCACTTGTTCAGGAGGTAAAGGTGCAGAATCTTGCTCCTGTAGTTCATCGTTGGCTTCTGTGTCTAGCTCGTGTTCAGTAAGTTGTAGTACAGGTTATTATGCTTGTTGTTCATCTGGCGGCCCACAATGCAGGTGTAAACCAATTTTATAGGGTGATTTATAAATGCCTCTTTATACGAGGCATTTATTAAAATTTAACAAAAAATGAAAAAAATGAAAAAATTAACTTTAGTAATTATTGTTTTATCAATCGCCTTTCTTTTGAGTTGTAGAAATAAAGAGAATAATTCTTTAGAAAATTCGATTGAAAAGATAAAAATTAAAGTAGATTCTCTCAAGGAAATAAAGTTGAGTAAAATTTCAAAGGAATTATCCTACGTTAAGCTTGAAACTAATAATAATTGTCTAATAGGAAATATAGATAAAATTTTCTTTCATAATGACAATATTTTTATAGTGGACAAATCCATTACTAATTCAATTTACAAATTTAAGCGAAATGGAGAGTTTATTTTTAAAGTAAGCTCTGAAGGGAAAGGAAAAGGTGGATTTATAAATATAAATGATGTAGTCTTTGATTATCAGAATAATAAAATATTGATATATGATAATAAGCAAAAGAAGATATTATGCTTTAATTCAGAAGATGGAGGGTTTATTGGAGATTTTTCTTTTGAGAGGTTATTTTTATCTTTTAGAAAATTAGATACAAATAGATATCTTCTTCATACCAATAAAATGAATAATTTTAACCAAGATAATGAACTTATTGAATATGATATACTTTTATGTAATGGGGAAGGTGAAGTATTAAACAAATATTTTAAATATAATCCGGAGCTGAAGACAGATAATGCAAGTTATGATCTAACAAAAGTTTTTAGCACTTATAGGAATCAAACATTTATTACAAAATTATTATACAATAAAATTTATAAAATGGAGCAAGATTATAAACTAACTCCTAGATATAAAGTAGTTTATACCGGACATGAAGTTCCGGGTTCTTATCAAGAACTCCCTTCTGATAAATTAATCAACAAATTAACCACAAAGAGTGATTATGCCTTTGCTCATACTATAAGAAGCATTACAGATAAATATTTACTGTTTACATTTTCATATAAAAATTTAAAGAATGAAAAATGGGGGTTATATAATAAAGAAAAAAAGGAGACCAAAGTTTATTCTAATGTGATAAACGATATTGACGGAGGAGTTTTTCCTTCTCCCGTGTACTTAACAGATTCAAATAAACTAATCAGTATTATTGAACCTCATAAAGAATTCAAAAAAATAAAAAATAATAAAGTTAACCTTTCTGATAATCATCCTTTAAATCCAAATAAGACAAAAAAAGCAGATAATCCGATTATAATGTTTGCAAAATTGAAATAACTATGAAAACAAAAACAATGTTAGTTCTTATTATAGCTGGCTTGATAATATTAAATGTTTCATTATTATTCCACCTAAAACATAAAAACGAGTCAATAAAACAGTCTAATGATGAAATAAGTTTATATAAAACACTTAAAGATAAATTGAAGTATGAGTATCAATTTAATGGTAGTGTAATACAAGATACTGTCTATAATAAAAAACTTAATAGGATTAGACTATCTAAATCAAATATTGATGGTATTTGTATTTATGTTAATGGACAAAAGTGTAATAGTTGTATTAAAAGTCAAATACAAAAATTAATGGATAGAGAATCTTTGAAAGAGGAGAATTGTTTAATATTTAGTGATTTTTCAAATCTTAGAAAATTTAAAGCTTTTGTAAAAGAAAGCATGTAAAGGAAGAAAACATATACAATTTTAAAAAACCATTTAGTTTAAAAAAATCAATAAATAGTAATTACTTTATCTTTACTTTAGATAATAATCTTATTATAAGGAATTTATTTATTCCTAAAAATTTTTTTCCAGAATTAACAAATAAATATATACAAAACAGGATTGCTCAATAAAAACATAAAATAATACAGCTTATGATGAAGAACAAAAATTCCTTAGTAACAAGCTTATTGATACTATTTAATTTGATAGTTATTTGCTTTATAACAGGTGCAATTCTGAAGTTAAATCATTTGCAATTTGGCACCCCCTGGATTCTTTCAGGATTAGGATTGTTCGTTTTCGTATTTATTCCTTTACTAATACGACTCAATAAAAAAGCAATTATAAGAATTCATAAAAAAAATTTAATGCTTATAATCTTTTCGTTTATAACAGTCTTTATAGTATTTAGTGTTTTAAAAGTACATCATGTCACAATTTTATCAGACAAAGCAGGTATATCTTTACTATTAATTCCTGTTATTTGTTTGCTTTTTCTACATAAAGTGGGATCAGTTTCAGAGAAAAATGAAAACAATTTCTACCTAAATTGAGCGATTTTGTTAAAAAAAAGTAAAAGATAGCTTGCATATCTTCCTGGAAATGTGTAATTTAGAGTCGACAAACAAAAAAATAACACTTCACCATTCAGGTGCACAAGACTATCTTTTATGAGTACTAAGATAACAAAAATAGGCATAACAAACGATA
>Ga0207414_1000177_pt1 | contig 31929 bp, 27 predicted proteins | sample PonA231FremontCA_2_FD_187269 | JGI IMG/M metagenome (GOLD analysis project Ga0207414, IMG submission 187269) | Marine sediment microbial community from Fremont, CA, USA - Pond A23 Sediment 1 (SPAdes) | ecosystem: Environmental > Aquatic > Marine > Unclassified | place: USA: Fremont, California...
CGGCCTCAATCCCCGTAGTATCCGTGGAAAAACTGCGTAGTCGTTGCCCGAGCTCGTAGAGAACCAGATCCTTCTCCTCGCCCATCAGGTCCCCTTCGCTTCCGGCCCAGACCGATTCTCCATTTGCTAAAAGGGCTGTTACCTTTTCCCTTCCGTAGCTTACGCCCGACTTTACCCGGGCAAAGCCAGCGTCGGTACCGAACCAGATCTCCTTTCCCCGAACTGAGAGTGCGTTTACTGGCTTATTACCGACCAATTCCGAAACATCTCCATCCTTACCGACTTCGTAGATCCCCGCTTCGGTTCCAGCTAAAAATACGTTTTCCCGTATGGCAACGTCATTTACGCTAACCCCGTTCAATTCGCCTTCCTCGACGAGAGTCAACTCTTTAGTGGAGATATCATAGAGATAGAACCCATCTCCCGTCCCAACCCCGAGCAATCCATCCAGATAAGCTACAGAAGTTACTGATAAATCCTTTGACTTCTCGATTTTTTTCCAGGGGTCGGGTTCCGCAAGCGAGTCAAGGTCGACACTAAGCAAGCCCGAGCTCGTTCCAATCCAAAGAGTCTCTCTTTCATCCGTCAATGCTGTTAGTTCCGCCTCCGGTAACCCGTCGGACTCGCGGTAACTTTTCCAGTTGACGGACTGGCCAAAGGGGGCGGACCCGGTCAGAGTTACTGTCGTCAAGCCGTTCTCGGTTGCAAGGTAAAGCTTATCTTCGACCACAAGACCGTCTTTAACTTCCTTTCCCGCCAGCCCGTCCGCGGGTCCGTAGTTCTCCCACTCCAGAGCTCTGTTAACACTTCCCCCCAAACGTGCCACAGTAAAACCGTTCTGGTCCAGGAAGAGGTTCATATCGTAATTTTCAAGCATAACGATTTGGTTAATCCTATTCGGCAAGTTAACCCTGCTGTTGTCGTCAAAAGGGAAGCGGTTGATGTTCCCCCCGAACTTCAACCCCGCCTGCCAACCGTTCTCCTTATAACTTGCATTGAGTCCCGCCACTGTATGAACGTTGGGCATGGTAGGTACTTCCGGAGGCAACTCGGCAGGTGCACTATCCCGCGCCTGAAAGAGGTTCAGGTCGATATTCAAGCCATAATCGGATTCCATGCTGGTACTGAAACCGTAAAGGTTCCGACCAAACTGGGCAAAACCTCCAAGTCCGCCCCGGGCTCGCTCGAAGTCAACCTTGATCTTATCGTCCGGGCCGACTTCGGTAAATATTATTAGAGCCCCCGTCTCGTAATCTATCGAGTAGTCCGTGTTACGCTTCAGCAGTTCCCCGTTAAGATAGACCTTCTCGCTTTCAGGAGCAACTGAAAAACCAAGCATGTAAGTTTTGCCCGATATCTCGTACTTAAAGCTGGCCCTTATCCCTTTTTTTTCGAGATTGGTGAAGAACTCCTTAGGCGCGTCAAGGTCAAGAATCCCCCTGTCCGGAAAGAGTTCGTAATCGTATCCAGTTAGGTCTTCTACGGGAGACCATCCACCATTCGGCTTTACTTCCAGCTGAAACCCTTCACGCTTTATTCCTGTTCGACCGAGGGAGTAAAACCTTCTTCTCTCGTAACTATCAAGTTCCAGTGTTTCCGATTTCCCGAGAGCCAGACGGATGTAAGTCTCCAGCTTTTCCAAAAATTCGGTTTCGTACTTCGTTCCGGGGTTAAAAGGGTAGTCCTTCCTCTGATCTTCTGGCAACTCCTTGTTATAAGCGGATATGTAGTTCTGGACACGGTTTCGAACTAAACTCTTAACTTTCTGTAACAGTATCAAGTAATCCGCACTTAGCGAAACTACGTCAAACTGGCCAGCGGACAGCTTCTTTTTGGGCTGATCTCCAATTACTTCAACCAAACCCTCGACGTACTTTGGGGCCCATTGCTTAGGAAGATATTCCTCCAGAAGGTCCTGCAAACCTTCGTCTGGAAGAAATTCGATCTCCGGATCGGTAAAACCCTCCACGTATTCGACATCCAGTTCGTAGTACTGCAGCCCGCGGATATTTTTTTCGTAACCGGCCTCTTCCAAGCCGGCCCCCGTCCTGTAGAGGGAAAACTCCACTTCGGTTTCGGCGGTATCACCGTAAAACACTTTCGTTTCGGATATCCCCTGAAGTCGACCACCGATGAGCTCGACCCCGGCACCACTTACGGTACCATTGAGCCTTAGACCAAGTATCTTCTTGTTGTAAACGGAAAAATTTTTCCCTTCGCCTGCTACTATATCACCGGCCAACCCATCCCAATTCTCGGTGTCCATCCTTAACTCAAATTTCTGTAAGTAACCAGGCTTGGTATCATCCAGATTAGCTGAGACGGAAAATGTTTTACCAATTTCTCCGTTTAAATCCACCTTTAAAGTTTGAGCAAGAGAGTACGAATTCTTTGGAAAGCCAACACTGGAAAGGCTATTCCCCTCACCAATTCCTGCTTTCACGGACCAAGTTTTTTTACCGCCCAGATCTATCTTAAAGGAACCAGTTTGAACCGTTAGAGCAAAACTTTCCATACTAGTCGAGCCTAAAAGCACGAAAAGGATCAACAGTAATACAACTATACTAAATTTATTGTTAAGTGAATTCATGAGGACCTCTCGGTTTCACTGTAAGAACTCTCACGTTACTATGCTAGCCGATCAAAAAGCTTCAAAAAAATCAAACCAACCCAGGGCCATATTATCTTAAAAGGGCAACAAAAAACGAAACATCGAATTAAATTATCAAATCAGGATTTAAGATCTAATGCACTTTCAATCCTAAACCACGGGCTAACTCAGGTGCAAACAAAAGGATCAGGAATACGGATTTAATCTAATCATGTCTCTGTTTTCCTCGCTCACCACTGAATGGAACTTCTCGAGAAAACCGGCTAGATCGTCAGTCTTTACCATCAGCTTGAACCGCGAACCGGTTTTACCCCGACCAGGAGTACTTTCTCGCATCGGTCCGAGCACCCCCTCTTCCAGACCAAGCTCACCTAACTGCTCCTTCAAAAACCTGGCGGCTTCCTCCAGGGAGTCCATTTCCCCGCCCTGAAGACTAACTTCTACCAGTTCGCCATGGGGCGGATAGTGCATCCGGCGACGTGATTCCAGTTCGTTTTCGTACAGTTCCTGCCACTTGCCGGAAGCTATCGCTCCCAGGGGAAGTTGTTCGGACCGCAAGCCCTGGAGGAACACCTTACCGCCCGACCCGACGATATTCGCCCCTTTGAGAATCCTCCTGAATAAGAATTCCGTAGAACGGTAAGTCGGGCGATTGAGAAGTATATCCAGGTCAAGTAACCCCAGCAACGGGACTTTTCCGGCCAGAAAAGGGGTAAGGAGACTTCTTGTACCCAGAAGGACGTCCAGGTCCCCTCCAAGCAAACCCTGGAATAGCCCCGAAAGCTCCTGATCGGACTCGGCCCGGGCGTTAAATACCCGGATATGGCCGTTCGGCAGCAAGGTCGCGAGTTCTTTTTCAATTGCTTCCAGGCCGCCACCGATAAACCTGATCGCCTCGCTTCCGCAATTATTACAGACGAGCATTTCCTGCCTGAAACCACAGTAGGGACATACGCCGTAACGCCCCGAACTGCTGTACGCCAGAGGAATTCTACATTCCGGGCAGCGGAGGACGGCACCGCATTCGTCGCAGATAGCAGCACTGGACGGACCGGACCTTTCGCCAATGATCATGGCGGGCTCTCCTTTTTCGTAATTATCCCGGAGCTCTCGCTTGAACTCTTCGGAGATCGAATTGCCCGAGGAACCGGAACTCTGGACTCTAATTTCTACGCCCTTTGCGGGACCTGCAATCAATTTATCCCTTTCACCGCCCGGTCGGGTCAGGGAACCGGTTTTAATTTGGTGATAGGAACGTACCGAAGGCGCCACTCCGGAATAGACGACGGGTCGTCCCTCAAGCTCCCCTCGCTTTAAAGCAATTTCCCCAAGGTTACCTTTTGGGTCCTGCTCTTTGAGCTCGAAGTTCCGGTCACCTTCGTCGTCGATAACAAGCCCGCTCAGATCGGGAACGGGGAGGTAGACTGCATTCAGTACACCGACGAAGACGTCTACGCTACCGGTTAGAGCCGTATTCCAGCGGTAAGATTGTTCTCCCCGGGTTAAACCGCTGTGGTAAGTCAGCGCCCTCACACCCAACTTTCTCCTGAAAAGTTCGGAAAACCACCGGGCTCTCCCTACGTCCGATGTGAGGAAAAGGGCCGTTCCCCTCTCCCGGAACAGCTCAACTGCTCTGACGTACGCAGTCAGAAGCCCCTGGCCGGAACCGTGGAGGGCGAGCCTCTCAAACGAATTCGGAAGACCCTCTAGGTCTTCCAGAACCCCCGATGACGACTCAGTTAAATCAAACTCAGAGGGAAACTGCTGAGCCTCGTTCCTTATTTCGGGCAACGAGACCTCTTCAAGCAGGCCGCGCTTCAGTAAACCTTTCAGGGGGGAGCGGGAGGAGTCGGCCTTTTCCAGCAGATAGTTTTTTTCAACCGTGTCGTCGGAAGTCAGCAAGCACTCGAGGATCTCCACCTGTTTCGGGGCTCGGCTCCGCTTCGCCTCGATAAACTGCCGAATGTCTTCAAACGAACCGGTTAATTTTATGACTTTTTTTTCTCTCGGACTTACTGTCAGGTCGGCGGGGACCATTCTATGGAAAACCTGACCAAGCGGAGTAAGAGTTCGGTGACTGATCCACCGGGCAAGTTCCATCAAGGATCGGCTCAGCGGCCGATCCGATATTGCTTTGCTGACCTGCTTTTTTTTACCGGAGAATGTCGGTTTTGCGGAAAGTTCTACAACTACGCCGCGGGCCTTTTCGCCACGAAAGGGTACAGAACAAATTGAACCGACTTTTAATTTATCCTGTAAATCCCCGGGAACCGAATACTCAAACCGTTTCGGGATCGGTCGAAAGACAGCTATTCTGGCGTAGCTATCCAAGCTCATCCTCACGCCAGTCCAGGTATCTCACAACCCCCTTTACGTTCATCTCAAGTTCCTCCGGGGAAAAGCCGTCGACAAACCATTCCCTCCTGGCCTTAGTTACTCGATCCGTTATCTCGCTCGGCGATAGGCCTTTGCTGTACAGGTTATCAACTTGACTAACCCAGTTTTTGAGAACCGAACCGTAGTCATCAAGTAAACTGGTCGCAGTTTCCCCAGCGCCAAAATGAGCAAACAAGAGAGTGGCCGGCTCCAGTTCTTTCATTTTATTCAGACTTTCCCGGCATTGTTCCAGATTAAAGGTCGGAGGTGGTGTTGCGGGTATTAATTGACCATTCAGGTATAAACCGGCAGAATCACCGGTAAATAATCCGGCAGAATTTCTGTCAAAGTAGGAAATATGGTGAGGCGCATGACCAGGTGTCGGCAGAGCATGGATTTCCCTACCGGCAACCTTCAAATCACGTTCTTCCCCTATCGGGAAAATATTGGTTTCCGGTACCGGCTTCAGATCTCCGTACTGTTCGAACCTTTCCCCTGTAGCCCTTTTCACGCTGGCAAGTAGGTCAGAAGGATCCTCCAGGTGGCGAGCTCCGCTCTCGTGTACGTAAATTGTTATATCAGGTACCCTTTCGACGAGGTGTCCCGTGCCCCCGCAGTGATCCAGGTGTACGTGAGTCAGTAGAATCGAGTCCAGTTCGGAAAGGCTGTACTCGCTGTTATCGAACCAGGCCACCAGGTTGGATACCGACTTTGAAGTTCCCGGGTCGACCAGCGCCAGCTCTTCCTCGCCAAACAAATAAGCGGAACCGTAACGATCCTGGCCAAATACACCGTTACGTATTAGTGAAACCCCATCCGGTAGTTTAGTAGCCATGAGACTCCAATTTCTCTTCGGCTTTTTTCAGTATTTCTACGTCGTTATCGTAGGTGAGCTTATTAACGGCTTTGCCAAACGGAGTCCATTCGTAGTCGAGGTGTTCTTCGGATAGTGAAACCGAGGTAAATTGGTCGACGAAAGCAAGGAAGTAAACGACGGCCTTTTCTATTTTTGCGCCTTCCTCCCGATAACTGTAATGGACGCGTTTTCTAAAGTCGGCCAGTAATCGCTCGGGTCTCAGGCCCGTTTCCTCGGTTAATTCCCTAACAGCAGCATCCCTGGCCGACTCCCCTTCTTCTAGATGACCCTTGGAGAAACTCCAGTGCCCCCCATTTGCGTGCCGGAGGAGTAAATACTCCCTACTGTCCGTCACTTCCCTAAAAACTACTACTCCCCCGGAGATCTCTTTTCTATTCTCCCAGCAGTCACGAGAGATTAAGTTCATTGCCCTCGGCATCAATTGCTTTCGGGCTAAGACCAAGACTGCGTAACTCCCTTACCAACACCTTGAAGGATTCGGGAATTCCAGGTTTTGGCATTGGTTCGTCCTTGAGAATGGCCTTATATAATTTCGTCCTTCCCTGGATATCGTCCGACTTGAGGGTCAACATTTCCTGCAAGGTACTAGAAGCACCGTAAGCCTCCAGTGCCCAGACTTCCATCTCTCCAAACCTCTGGCCACCGAACTGTGCCTTTCCACCCAGAGGTTGCTGGGTTATAAGGGCATAAGGCCCGGTTGACCTGGCGTGAAGCTTTTCGTCCGCTATATGTTCCAGCTTCAGCAGATACATGTGTCCAACGGTAATCGGTCTATCGAACGGTTCGCCCGTTCTACCATCCCGCAGAATGACTTTACCATCCTCGTCGGCTCCTTCGTCGAGATCTTTCTTTTCCTGTTCCTCCTGTAAATCCTGCAGTATTTCCTCTTCTCCCGCTCCGTCAAAGACCGGGGTACTTGAGTGCTCTCCTTTTAGGGAAGAGAGCCAACCAAGGTGGGTTTCAAATACCTGTCCCAGGTTCATCCGAGAAGGTACTCCCAGTGGGTTAAGCAGCACGTCAATCGGCGTGCCATCGGGCATAAAGGGCATGTCTTCTTCCGGAAGTATTTTCGCAATAACACCTTTATTTCCGTGTCGCCCGGCAAGCTTATCCCCGATGGATATTTTCTTCCTCGTTGCTACGTAAACCTTGACCAACTCGTTAACCCCGGTATCAAGTTCGTGTCCTTCTTCCCGGGAGAACTTTTTAACCCGGATGACCTTGCCCTTACCCGCGGTCGGTGGTAACTTCAGCGAGGAGTCCTTTACGTTTCTTGCCTGCTCCCCGAATATGGAGCGGAATATTTTTTCCTCTGGACTGGGCTCGGACTCTCCTTTCGGGGTAATCTTGCCAACCAGAACGTCGCCCGTCTCTACTTCCGTCCCTTCTCTGATAATGCCCCGCGAATCAAGGTTTTTCAGGTCTTCCTTGCTGATGTTCGGTATATCAGCGGTTATCTCTTCCGGTCCGAGCTTGGTTTCTTCTGCTTTTACCTCGAACTCCTCGATATGGATGGAATCCAGCAGGTCGTCCTTCACCAGCCGCTCGGAAACCACGATTGCGTCCTCGTAATTGAAACCTTCAAAAGGCATAAAAGCAACTCTGAGGTTTCTACCCAGGGCAAGCTCCCCTTCGTCGCTGGAAGAACCATCGGCAAGGACGTCGCCGGCTTCCACTCGTTCCCCCTTTTCCACGAGCGGTCTCTGGTGCACCAGGGTATCCTGGTTTGACCGCGTAAAGGTCTTGAGGGAATATGTCTTCGTATCACCAGTGTCGGTATCTAGCTTTATCTCCTCGGCATCGACGTAACTTACCTCACCTGAATCCTGAGCAACTACGAGCATTCCGGAATCCTGGGCTGCCTTCTGCTCCATACCGGTACCGACCAGAGGCGCTTCGGGGTCAGCTATCGGTACTGCCTGTCGCTGCATATTCGCACCCATCAGCGCTCTATTGGCGTCGTCGTGCTCCAGAAACGGAATCAGGGAAGCGGAAGCACCGACAATGGCCTTGGGAGAAACCCCGACGTAATCGACTTCTTCCGGGGAACCAAGCCGTATGTTCTCCTTCCCGGTCCGAATCTCTACTCTATCCTCGACCAGGTTACCGTCCTCGTCGACCTCGGTGGTGGAAGGGGCGATTTTGAACTGTTCTTCCTCCCCTGCCATAAGGTATTCGATCTCACCGGTTATCTTCCCACCCTCGACTTTTCTGTACGGAGCCTCGAGGAAACCGTATTCATTTATCTTGGCGTAATTGGCCAGAGAGGTAATCAAACCAATATTTTGTCCCTCAGGAGTCTCAATGGGACAGATACGGGAATAATGTGAAGGATGAACGTCTCTTACCTCGAGCTTGGCCCTTCTCTGGCTCAGGCCACCACCAAGGGCGTTTAAACGCCTCTTGTGAGTCAGCTCGGCCAGCGCATTGGTTTCTTCCAGGAACTGAGAGAACCTGCCGGTGTAGAAAAACTGGTTCAAGGAGGATTGAATCGGTCGCGTCGGCATAAGATCACGCAACGTATCGTCATCGTCGAGGCTGAACTTAGAAAGTTTGTCTTCGGTGGTTCTGACGACTCGATTTAGCCCCCTCTCGAACGCGGACCGCGCTGCCTTACCGGGCAGGTTGACCACCTTGTTTGCAAGGTGGTCCTTCTCGTCCAGTATTTCCGGGTCCTCCGGGACCTCAAGCAATAGTTCCAGTGACTTAAATATGTCGTTCCGGGTCAATGCGAGCGTATCTTCATCCAGTCCGAGCTTGCTGTTTGCTTTAAACCGACCGACCTCTGAAAGCAGGTAATTTTCCTCGTCGAAAAAGAGATCCTTAATGTAGTTCTCCATCTTCGTGGTTGAAACCCTGCCGGTCGGGCGAAGCTTGCCGTAGATAAAGCGAACGGCTTCCTCCTTGGTCCGAAAATCGTCCCGATCCAGAGTATTGCCTATGTACTCGTTTAGCAGACTGATGGATTCTTCCGTGGCTTCGTTGAGAACCACTTCCACGTCCTCTTCTCTCAGCGTTTCGCCGGCCTCGAATATGACTTCGGAATCACGGTAGACGTCGTCACCGAACTTGTACCCCACGTAGGGCCTCAGGTTCCTCTCGGTTACCGAGTCAACTTCAAAGCTAAAGTTCGAATAAATGTCCTCCTGATCCATTCCCAGGACCCTGAGGAATACCGTCATCGGTACCTTTGCCTCTCTATCAAGGTTTGCGTGTAACCTCTTGCGGTTATCGTCAAGAATAAGCTCGAGCCAGGCACCGTAATCCGGCAGAATGTGAGCTCGGAACTGGTTGTTCCTCTCCGCCGTTATGTACACCCCAGGAGCACGGGCCAGTTCGTTGACCAGGACGTTTTCGGATCCGTTGATCAGAAAAGTCCCTTTCGGAGTCATGACAGGTATATCAGCTACGTAAAGTTCACTTTCCTGTACCTGATTGTCATCCTCATCGTAAAGCCGGGCGGTGATCCTCAAGGGCCTATCGTAGGTCAGATCCTTATCGGCACAGTCCTCCACGCTTCCACGCAGTTCTCCAAGCTTTGGCGACGTAAATTCGAGCTTAAAATCCGTCCTGCTCCCGGCCTCTACGGGAGATATCTCTTCGAAAACCTCTTCAAGGCCCTCGTTAAGGAACCGCTCGTAGGACTTTTTCTGGTCCTCCAGTAAGTAAGGAGGCTCAATTGCTTCACCGTAAGAGCTATAGTCCTGTCTTTCCCTCAAACTGTATCCCTCCTAGGGCAAGATGATCGGATTATGATCTCTTACCTGAGTTCTATTTCCGCTCCGAGTTCCTCCAGCTGCTGCTGAAGGTCCTTTGCTTCGTCTTCTTCTAACCCTTCCTGAATGGTAGCTGGTAACTCGTCCACTAGTGATTTGCATTCCTTCAGGCCCTTACCCGTTATATCCTTCAGTTCCTTAATTACTTTGATCTTTTTCTGACCGGGGTTCGTAAGGACCAGGTCGATCTTCTCTTCTTCCTCGGCTCCTTCCCCACCATCTCCGCCCTGCCCCTGCGGTGCGGCTGCTACCGGTGCAGCGGCTTCTGCGGAAACGTCAAACTCTTCCTCGATCGCCTCAACTAGCTCGGTCAGCTCCTTAATCGTCATGTCGCCTACTGATTCAACTATTTCTTCAGTGTCCATAACAGACCTCCTGTGTAACTTGTAAAGAATTGAATATATATACCTTAAAAGTGCTACTCTTCCTTCGCTTCCTTGACCTGGTCCAGCACAACCGCTAGGTCATTTACCTTGGCTTTTAGCACGTAAGCCAATTTTCGAACCGGGGACTTCAAACCCATGGCCAGACTGGCCATCAGTTCTTCTTTCGAAGATAGCTTCGATATCGATTCGATTTCTTCCGGTTCAACCAGGTCTCCTTCGATCATTCCACCCTGAGCGGTGAAATGGTCGTACTCTTCTTCCGTATCGGAAGATATCTTGAAGGGTAATACCGGGTCATCGTATCCGACGGCCATGGCAATTGGGCCTTCAAGGAACTTGGATACGTCCCCCATACCCGTTTCCTCCGCCGCTATAGCCGCCAGAGTATTCTTCACGACCCTGTATTCGAGACCTTCCTTGGTGAAAGCCTCACGAAGCTTGTTCAGGTCGTTAGCAGTTATTCCCCGGTAATCAGAAAACACCATACCCTCGGCTCTTTCGAACTTATCCTTCAGCTCCTCCACTTCTTCTTTCTTCGCTTCCGTGACCATTTTTCACTCCTTACTGAAAACCAGTACGAATTCACTCCGTCTTCGTAATTGACTTATAATCTATTCTCGTAAACCCTGTCCCGCAGTTCGTCGACGGAAACCTTAACGCCGGGCCCCATGGTCGGTGATAGCGTTACCTTGTGGACAAATCTTTCTTCTACACCTTCTTCCGGCCTCTGGTCGTAGACGGACGTCGCCAGCTCTATCAGGTTTTCCTTTAACTCCGGTACGGAGAAGGAAGATTTACCGATAGGCACGTGAACGACACCGTACTTATCCGTCCTAAATTCAACCTGACCTTTCTTCAACCTCGAGACTGCCTCACCGATATCCTGGGAAACGGTGTTGGACTTCGGGGAAGGCATCATACCTCTTGGACCAAGTATCCTGCCCAGCCGACCAATCGTGCTCATCATATCGGGTGTCGACACTACTTCGTCGAAGTCAAGCCAGCCGTCCTCGATCCGCTCGACGGTTTCGTCGTCTCCAAGGTAATCTGCTCCCGCCTCCTCGGCCTCACGTCTGGCTTCACCTTTGGCAAAGGCAAGAACTGTAACCTCTTTGCCCGTACCATTAGGCAGAACCGTACTGCCACGGACCATTGTCTGAGAGGGGTTTACTCCCAGATTTATCGCTAAATCGACTGTTTCGTCAAAATCCGCGGTTGACGATTCCTTAATCAGTTCCAGAGCCTCCTCCAGCCCGTAAAGCTGTTCGGGGTCAACTTTCTCCGCTACCGCCTGGTATCTCCTGTTCACGATTCAACCACCTCTACTCCCATGCTTCTGGCTGTCCCTTCGATAATGTTTTTGGCGGAATCCAATTTATATGTGTTCAGGTCGGGCAACTTCTTTTTTGCCACTCTTTCAAGCTGTTCTTCGGTGATTTTACCGACCTTTTCCATGTTTGGCTGCCCGGATCCACCTTCGATGCCGGCGGCTTTCTTAATTAGTTCGGATGCCGGGGGTTCTTTAACCTCGAAACTGAAGCTCTTATCCGTGTATATCGTAATGTCTACAGGTATCAGGACGCCTGGTTCCTTATCGCTGGTTTCCGCGTTAAACTGATCACAGAAATCCATTATGTTTACCTTGTGCTCACCAAGAGCAGGTCCGACCGGTGGAGACGGATCGGCCTGCCCGGCAGGTATCTGTAGCTTCAAGGTTGTCTCTACTCTTTTAGCCATAATTACTCAATTCCTCCCTATATTTTCTCTATTCCTTCGAAACCAATATCCACCGGAGTCTCTCGACCAAAAATCTTTACGTTCACCGTCACCTCTTCGGCCTCCTTGTCTATGGCGGTAATTTCGCCGGTAAAGTCGGCAAAAGGTCCTTCAATTATCTCTACTACTTCGCCGACGTCGAAGTCGACTTCTATCCTCGGAGTACTTGGTGCGGTGGGCGCTTCTATCAGGCCAGCAAGACGTTTTACCACCTTCATCTCTTTGCCTCTGATCGGTATCGGATGGTAACGCGAGCCGACGAACCTAACTGCACCCCTTATGTCATCAACCAGATCTATCATTTCCTCTTCGGGAAGGTCCATCTTCACAAAGACGTAACCGGGAAATAACCTGCGCTTTTCCACTGGCTGTACGGTGACCACCCGTTTATCCTTGTACTCCTTGACCTTAACCATGCCGGAAGAACGGGAGTCAATTACGTCCTCTCCCTCTATCCTGTCGCCCTCTGCAAACTCGTCCCCTTCCTTTAACCTCACCAGGTACCTTTCCGGTATAACCATGTTCTCTTCGGAACCGTCATTCAGGGTGAACTCAATCCGTTTGACCTTGTCCCGCAGGGCTATCTTCCCTTTCACGTTTACGACGAACTTCTCTTCCTTGTCGGAGGTAAGGGGAACTCCGGAACGGATCTTTTCTCCCTTCCGTATATCTCGCCTGATTCGCTTATCCGTCGGTATCAGGTAAGTTTCCTCCGTTCTGTTCGTCATTTCCACGATAACTCGCTGCAGAGTTTCTACGTCAGAAACCAGACAATCCCAATCAAGGTGCCTGGGAGGTTTTCTGGCTATCGGTTCCCCTCGGGAAAGCCGCTCGTTCGAATCCACGAGGAGGTCGTATTCGTAGGGAATTCGGTACTCGTTTGACTTGCCACGTCGGCTCCGGGAGGTTATGACTTCTTCTATCGGGACCACGCAGTACTCTCTTTGACCGTCTTCCTTGAAACTCTTAACCCTGCCCTCGAGTTCCCTTTCCTCTATCCTCCTTTCAATCTCCTTTTTTACTTTAAGTTCGGAACCGGCGTACGTTTGAATAGCGTACCATTTTTTCATAGTTCACCACTTGCTCCTCGTTTAACAGGTTTAACTCCGGTTAGTGTCAGAATGAGAAAGTTCAAGCGGCTGTTACAAGGATAAGATCTGCTGAATGATTTGCCTGTACACCAGATCGACACCGCCGATATAAGCTGACAACAGTATGACCATCCCGAGTATAAGAATGGTCATCGTTATCACTTCGGACTGGGAAGGCCAGCTCACCTTCTTAACTTCCGCCCTAACGTTTCGTAAAAAAGAACTAACCTTATTTAACCAATTCAAATTCAAAACACCTCATAGTGCATCTGGCAGGCCCGGGAGGAGTTGAACCCCCAACCTTCGGATTTGGAGTCCGGCGCTCTGCCAGTTGAGCTACGGGCCTGTAAAAACTAATACCGCTTATTTCTCCTTGTGAACAGTATGTTCTTCACACCATTTACAGTACTTTTTTAATTCCAGTTTGTCGCCGTCGTTCCTTGGATTCTTCACGGTATGGTAATTATGCCGTCCACATTCGCTGCAGACCAGGATGACCTGTTCCTTGTGCATCAGTAATATCAGTCTCCCTATTCGATTATTTCCGTTACAACTCCTGCCCCTACCGTTTTTCCTCCTTCACGAATTGCGAACCTGAGACCTTCTTCCATGGCTATGTGGTCTATCAAGCTACCTTCGAGAGTTACGTTATCTCCCGGCATAACCATCTCAACGTCATCAGGCAATTGGATTGTACCCGTGACGTCAGTGGTTCTAAAGTAGAACTGCGGTTTATAGCCATCGAAGAACGGGGTATGACGTCCACCTTCGTCCTTGCTTAAGACGTAAACTTCCGCCTTAAACTTGGTATGAGGTGTTATACTTCCCGGTTCGGCAAGAACCTGACCTCTCTCGATTTCTTCTTTGTCTATACCTCGCAGAAGCACACCCACGTTATCCCCGGCGATCGCTTCATCCATTGTCTTATTGAACATTTCGAGACTGGTAGCAACCGTCTCAACGATATCGCCATGCAGGCCAACTATTTCTATATCGGACTGAGGAGTAATTCTCCCTCTTTCTACCCGACCGGTCGCGACCGTACCTCGACCCTTAATCGAAAAGACGTCCTCGACGGGCATCAGGAAAGGTTGATCCTCGTCCCTATCCGGAAGCGGTATGTAATCGTCCAGCGCTTCGACGAGCTCCATTATTGGCTGGTTTACCTCGGACTCGGGATCTCCGTCACTTTCCATGGCCTCAAGAGCCGAACCCCTGATAATCGGTACCTCATCTCCCGGAAAGTCGTACTCGTTCAGCAATTCCCTGACTTCCATCTCGACAAGGTCTATAAGGTCGGGGTCGTCGACCATATCAGTCTTATTGAGGAACACTGTCATGGCCGGAACACCAACCTGACGAGCCAGCAACACGTGTTCTCGAGTCTGGGGCATCGGTCCATCTGCAGCCGAAACTACCAAAATCGCCCCATCCATCTGTGCTGCACCGGTAATCATGTTCTTAACGTAATCCGCGTGACCCGGCGCATCTATGTGAGCGTAGTGTCTATTGTCCGTCTCGTACTCCACGTGCCTGACAGCAATTGTGATCCCTCTTTCCTGCTCTTCCGGGGCGTTATCGATATCCTGAAACTCCTTGCTATCCGCCATTCCCTGATTGGCAAGAACCTTGGTCATGGCAGAAGTAAGAGTCGTCTTCCCGTGATCAATATGTCCAATCGTCCCAATATTCAGGTGCGGCTTATCCCGCTCGAAATGTTCTTTTGCCATCGTGTACCTCCTAAAATTTAATTATGATAGAACTTTACTGCTACCTTTAACTAAAACCTAATTAAAATATATTCAGGAACACTTTACTGGAGCCCGCGGCCGGAATCGAACCGGCGGCCTTCCCATTACCAACGGGATGTTCTTCCGACTGAACTACGCGGGCACCTTACGATAATTACAAAATATTATTACATAAGGCTGACCGTCTCAACTGGGGTTACGGCCAGCCAAAATAGGGTATGGTGGAGGGGGAGGGATTTGAACCCCCGAAGGCACCTGCCAACGGATTTACAGTCCGCTCCGTTTGGCCACTTCGGTACCCCTCCATATCGTCAAATACCGCTTGCTACTTCATTCGTAAATCTGCCTTCATGGAGCCGGCGGCCAGACTTGAACTGGCAACCTGTCGATTACAAGTCGACTGCTCTGCCGATTGAGCTACACCGGCTTTGAGCAGAGGAATTTTACCGAAACCCTATATAAATGTCAATGGGTGGGACTCCCTCAACTTAACTGGTTTTCAGCCAGACGTTTCTGGTCCTGGGGCCGTCAAACTCGGCAAAGAATATACCCTGCCAGGTTCCAAGCTGAATTCTACCGTCTTCTAGGAATACTCGCGTAGAGTTGCCCACCAGACTCGATTTTATGTGGGAGTCGGCGTTACCTTCCCTATGCCGGTATCCCCCTTCGGGAATAAGCTCGGACAGCTTTTCCTCGATGTCAACAGCCACGTCCGGATCGGCGGACTCGTTAATTGTAATTCCAGCTGTAGTGTGGGGAACGAAGAGGGTACACACCCCATTATCGGTAGAACCGCCCTCGATTGCTTTCTTTACGTCCGAAGTAATCTCCTTCAACTCTATCCTGGAAGAAGTACTTACCGTAATTTTTTCCACGCTACAACACCTCCGCCAGGGATTGTTTTAACTTTTGAGCGTCCTCTACCTCGCCCACTTTCATTATCAACTTTTTCTCCTCGGGGCCTCCCGCATTTAAGAGACTGAGCAGGGAAACTCCGTGGTTTTCTAAAACCCCAAGTACCTCCTTCAGCTCCCTTAGACCGTCCGGTGAAAGAGTTACCCAGAAGCCACCTTCGCCAAAGTTCAGCAGGTTCGAAAACTCTTCAAAGAGCTTTCCGGGCGTAAGGACTCCAACGAGCTTCCGGTTCGAGTCGACCACCGGCAGAACCATAAGGCTATATTCTTTAATAATGCTTACGGCCTTATCTATCGTATCGGTCTCTTCGGCGTGGAGTGTGGAACGGGAAACGTAGTTATCGATCGGCTCCTCCCCCGTTTTTTCCTTTATCGAGTCGTAAGTGAGGAAACCGACGAGCCTCTCCTCCTCATCGACCACGAATATAATCCGAAAGTTGTTGTCCTCCATCAACTCTTTTGTTTCCGAAACGGATTTACCCTCGAGTGCGGATGCAGGGTCCTTCTGAAGAAATTCCTTTACTAGCATCTAATTTCACCGATCCAGGATGTCCGAAGCTATATTACTCGGGACCTGCTTGTATTTGAGGAAATCCATCTGGAAGGAAGCCTTGGCCTGTGTCAGCGACTTGAGCCTGGTAGCATAGTTCATTACCTCGGCCTGCGGTACCTCCGCTTCGATTTCCGTGTAACCATCGGAAGTATCGGAGCCCAGAATCCTGCCCCGCCGACCGTTGAGGTCACTTATAATGTCACCCGTATAGTCGCCCGGAGTCGTAACTTTTACTGCCATAATCGGTTCCAGCAAAATGGCACCCGCTTGTTCCACTGCTTTGTTGCATGCTTCCCGGCCGGCGATCTTGAACGCCATTTCCGATGAGTCTACCGGGTGATGGTCTCCGTCGTAAACAGTGGCCCTGACGTCCGTAATCGGGTACTCATCGTCAAGAGCTTCCTTTATCCCTTTTTCAACACCGGGTATGAACTGGGTGGGAATGTTGCCGCCCTTGATCTCGTTGACGAACTCGAAGCCGGATCCGCGAGAAAGCGGCGTCAGCTTAAGATATACTTCACCGTACTGACCCCTGCCTCCGGACTGTTTTTTATGCCTATATTTCGTGTCTGCCTTCTTAGCTATGCTCTTTTTATAAGGTACCCGGGGTTCCCTTGTATCTATTTCGACGTTAAATCCGTTCTTTAACCTCTCCTTGAAGACGTTCAGGTGGTTGGCCCCCATACCGGAAAGTATCATTTCCTCAGTGACTTCGTCCCTGTAATAGTCGATGGAGGCTTTGTTGGCGACGAGTTCCTTCAGAGCAGTACTCATCTTGGTTTCATCTTCCCTGCTTTTCGGGTTAACGGCCCTGTGATAAACAGGACTGGGGAATTCCACGAATTCTATTTCTTCCTCGCCCGTATCGGTCAGCGTATCTCCCAGTGCGATATCCTCGAGCTTACCAAGAGCAACTATATCCCCGTATTCGGCGGAATGTATCTTCTCCTGATCCCCACCGTGGTACCTGTAAATGTCCGTTACTTCAACTTCCTGGCCGCTCCTCATGTTACGCAGAGTGTTCTCTTCTTCGAGCTCCTCTCCGTAAACTTTCACAAAAGCAAGTTTGCCGAGATAGGGATCAGAAAGCTTGTTGAAGACGAGCAAATCAGAGCGTCCACCGGATTCGCCTTTAAACTCTGGAACCAGATTGTTCAGTTTTTCCAGAAGCGGTTCCAGACCGAGACCCGCTTCGACGGAAGAAACAAATACCGGGGCAAATGCATCGGCTTCGAAACCCGCTTTCAGAGCACGGTCGGTATCCTCGGCCGTTATTTCTTCCTCTTCCAGATACTTCATCATTAAATCGTCGTCCTGTTCCGCCAGTGCTTCCAGCAGGTTTTCCCTTTCTTGAGCAAGTTCTTCCTCTAATTCCGCCGGTATCTCTTCATCGCGGTCGTCAAAATATACAGCTTCCTCTTCCAGAACGTCAACGTAACCGACGAACTCTCCGTCAGCTGTTATCGGTATCTGGAGAACGACGAAGTTCTTATCGAACTCCTCTCGCAATTCAGTGAGGGTACCGCCGAAATCCGCTTCCTCCTGATCCATCTTGTTGACCAGAACGGCCGTTGGCTTATCGTACTTCTCGGCTATATTCCAGACGTTCTCGGTATGAACCTGTGCTCCTTTCTCTGCGTCAACCAGAAGAAGCGAAGCCTCGGAGGCAAAAGTACCCTTATAAACTTCTTCGAGGAATTCTTCCGCACCGGGTGTATCGAGGACAGTCCAGTTTTGCCCTTTATGCTTAAAGGAGCCAATCCCCAGATCGATAGAGTAATCGTGTTCTTCTTCTTCCGGCGATGGATCGAAGTTTAAGTCCCCGTCAAGGCCGCTCATTCCAAGAAATTTTTCTGCCAGACTGGATTTCCCAGTACCCGAATGTCCAATCAAACTTAATGTCTTTGAGTTTGCCATGAACCAACCACCTCGTCTTACCTATGTGTTTTACTGAATCAACAATCGTATCGATACCCGTCAAATACTCCGTTTAATATAAAGTATAAAGCGGATCCAAACAACATACAGACCCCTCATCCGTGAAAAAATACTGAGGGCTTACCTGGGGGCCTTTTCGTAAATGTTTAACCTACCGCAGGAACGTAAAAACAAACACCCACTGCATTAACTCGGAGAAACGACTGGAGATTTCCAGAGGTCCCTACCGCTTAAACCCCGCCTCCCTGCATCTTCGGATCCATTATGTCCCGGAAGGCATCTCCGATTAAGTTCCAGGAGAGACAGAAAGTCGTGATGGCGGCACCCGGAATCAGTACGGTGTACCAGAACTTCAAGGTATCCCCCTGAGTTCCAAGTATCCAGTTTCTCGCAAAACTGATCATTTGACCCCAGTCCGCGTAACCTTCCTGAGCGCCAACTCCGAGGAAGCTAAGCGTCGCCGCAGTAATCACGATGGTACCCATATTCATCGATGCCTGAACCACGACGGGGAAGATCGAGTTCGGCAGTATGTGTCGGAACACGATCCTGAAGTCGGTTGCTCCGACCGCCTGCGCTGCTGATATATACTCTTCCTCTTTTACGGATAGTATGTTACCCCGAATAAGCCGGGCGTAACCCATCCAGCCAAACACAATCAACGCGATCAGTGCGTTGGTCAAGCTCCTCCCGAGTATCGTCGTCAGCACCATTGCAGCTACGAGGTACGGTATCGAATAAAACACGTCGACAACCCGCATCAAAACGCTATCCACTGCTCCCCCGTAGAACGCAGCCAGAGTACCGATCAAAACGCCGATGATCGCGGAAATACCCACAACCATCAATGAAACCCGGAACGCAGTTCTGGTTCCCCAGACGACGCCGTAAAATATGTCGTACTGCCCCTGAGTCGTACCGAATATATGACCTTCTCCCGGAGGCTGAGGCGTCGAACTCCAGCCATCCCGTGGTACCTTGTACGGTTCGCCCGGGTTCTCCGGCGGGGCAATCCACGGCGCGGCCACTGCAACCCCGATGTAAAAGAATATTATTATCAGCCCGATAACGGATAATGGGTTCGTCAGTAACTTCTTTATTTTCTTTTTCATATTAATCGTAAGTAACCCTCGGATCTAGATAAGCATACATAATGTCAACGGCTAAATTAGCAAAAACCAGCAAAACCCCGTTAAACAGAACGAAAAGCATCAATGAAGAAGTATCAAACTGCTGAGCAGCGTTTACAGCCCATCTACCCAGGCCGTGCCAGTCGAAGATCGTCTCCGTAACCACGAGTCCGTTTATGAGAAATGCGATGTAGATACCGGCAACTGTCACTACCGGAATGAGGGCGTTCCGTCTGGCGTGCTTCTTGATCACTACACCTTCCTTCTGCCCTTTGGCCCTCGCGGTCTGAACGTAATCCTTTCTCAGGGTTTCCAGCAGGCTTGAGCGCATGATACGCAGCAACATAGCCCAGCGCACGTAGGACATGACGATCGCCGGTAGTATTATGTGTCTTACCGCATTGACAAATACGAACCAGTTCCCATTCAATATCGCGTCGATGGTATTCATATGGGTATACCGAACGAACTGGGCTGAGTTAACTATCTGCTTCGCTTCGAATCCAAGCCTTCCCGGGGGAAACCACGATACAACCCCGCCGTAAAACACCATCAGAAGGAGCAAACCAGCTACAAAAGACGGCAAAGACCACCCTACAATCGCGAACAATCGTGCAATGTGATCAATCACGTTGTTATGGTTGACTGCCGCCAGCGTGCCCAGCCAAATCCCTCCGAGAACTATTGGCAGGGCGGACCAAATCGCCAGTTCAAGCGAAACGGGGAAAAAAGTGGTAAAAGCCTTTTTTGTAGGCATTTTAGCACTTTCGGACCAGCCAAAGTTGAACTGAACGACGTCACTGATCCAGCGGCCGAACCGGGTCCAGATCGGATCGTTCAATCCGTACTCCTCCGCCAGCACCTCCAGGTCGGTATTCTTAAGTTCCGCTGGGCTGGAAATATAGGTCGACAACCTCTGGTTAACGGACAAAAACTGAATCATCCCGAAGACGATCAACAGAACGCCCAGGATGACAAATGGTAAAACGAGCATTCTTCGGGTTATGTAAGATATCATTTATTTATCCCTCGACCGAGTATGAAATAAAATTAAAAAAGAGCACCAGGAGCGGCTTCTGCCGCCCCTGGTAGCTAGCTTATTCTCCGTCCAATTATTCGTAACCCTTGGAAATCGGATAGACGTAGGACCAGGAGTCAGAGTACATCGGGTTGAACGGTGCGTTTTGTACCCAGTTTCTCATAACCCTTATACCCTGTGCCTGCGGTAGCCAGACGTCTACGGCGTCTTCCTTTGCCAATCTCTGCAGTTCGTAGTAGATCTCCTTACGTTCCTGCTCATCAACTGTGGCCATGGCCTCTTCGATTAGCGGATCGTACTTCTCGGTAGCCAGTTCCTTCATCCCCTGGCCCTGCCAGCCGGAGAACGTCCCATCGGAGGCCATAAAGGGTGTAACGAAGTTGTGGGGGTCCGGGAAGTCGGCGATCCAGCCAATCAAGAAGAGCGGAGTCTTCTCCTGAACCATCATGTCCAGGTACGTGGACCAGTCCACGCTCCTGACGTTGATCTCAAATTTATCGTTAAGTTTCTCAATATTGGCCTCGAATATGTCAGCAGCGGTTTTACGGGACTCGTTGCCCGAGTTGTAAAGTATAGTGAATTCGAAGCCTTTGGCCCAGAGCTCTCCATCGTGGGCTTCCTTGAGCAGCTCTTCTGCCTTGTCCAGGTCGTAGCTGTACATTTCCAGCTCGTCATTGTAGTAGGGCTGCATGTTCTTCGGTACCGGACCGTTCGTCTTGTAGCCGTAGCCCTGAAGTACCTGCTCGATAAACGCGTCGTACTGGAAAGCGTAGTTGAAGGCCTTTCTGACTTTTACGTCATTAAAGAAATTCGAAGGGATGCCGTCGCCCCAGCTGCCGGAACCGACGTATTCGTTATTCTCGGTTTTAACGTCCTGCGTAAAGAAGGCAGCAGGGTTCATCTGGATCGTCGGCAGACCGGTCTGAACGGTTACTCCCTTTGCACCCTGGACCTGGTCGATGTACTGCAGCGGCATGTAAACGATATCCGCTTCACCGTTAACCAGAGACAGTCGCCTGGTTCCCCATTCCTGCGTCTTCTGGAGCACGAAACTTTCCAGTTCTGCCGGTTCTCGCCAGTAATCTTCGTACCGGGAGAAAACCGCTTCCTGTCCGGGCTCCCAGCGATCGAGCTTGAAGGGGCCGGTTCCGTTTGCTTTGTCGTAGAGCGGGGACTCTTCCGCCGCCGAGCCGCCACCGGGGTTGTGGTATTCCGGCCAGGTCTCCGCGGTGCCGGGCCAGCCACCCTGCTCTGCGACCCACTGTTTGTCCATGACGGAGGACCAGTAGGAGCTGTGAGCCAGAATATTCATGAGGGGCGGATACGGATCGTTGAGTTTTAGAATGACACTCTGCCCCTTAACTTCAACGGCCGGGTCGATAAACGCCTTAAAGGCGGCAGTACGGTCCGCTGAAGTTGTTTCGCTGTACTCTTCCACTCCCGCAACTGTCGTTACCAGGCTCGTGATACTTCCGTAACCCGTTAACGGTTCAAGCAACATCCAGGAGGGGCCACCGGACCTGTCCTGAATCATCGTCCGTTCCAGAGAGTACTCGACGTCTTCCGGAGTAAGTTCGTTGCCGTTATGGAAGGTAACCCCTTCCCTGATCGGAAACTCGTAGATTATTCCGCCGTCGGGCGTCTTCCGAATCAACCCGTTTTCCTGTGATGGGACCTTGCTCGCCAGCATCGGCTCGTACTTGCTTACGCTATAATCTCCCGGCTTCTTCTCGTCGCCATCGACTACTCCGTAAGGGTAGCGGATCAGGTTCTCGTACACGTTCGTTATAATATTTCCGCTAGCCGTGTCGTAGGCGTAGGAAGGATCAAGCGTGTTTGCAGTACCTGTAGCAACTGCAGTAAGAGTATTCGGATTTTGAATCTCGGGCTCATCCTGCCCCAGACCGACTACAACAAGGGACACAATCAGAGTTAAAGAAAGTGCAAAAATCAACCCGTTTTTCCATCGATAATTCATAAGTATACCTCCTTGATTTGGGAAAAACTTGAAAACTTAACTTCCGCCAGCTCAATCTCCCTTCACTGGCCTGTAAGATCACCCCCTCCTTACTCTTTATACTAACTTTGACAAGCGATTAATTTTATTGGGGAGAAAATCAATTTGCAACAAATCGAATTACTCCCTACCAAGGTGCGGGGCTTTTAACGACAACTACCATATTGCTTAAAACCTTTTATGAAAAGTCGAATATTTTCCGCCGGTGAGAAACTCGAAGCCTCCCCGAAAAATTTCGATTGAGGCGTAACTCCCCCATATCCACTGGCAATCGTAACTCCAGAACCGCAACGGTTGAAAAGACTCCCGGGCACTTGTACTATTTTAGCAGTCTTAGGGTGTGAGTGCTAATTAATGAAAAACAGGAAAGAGCTAATTCTGAAAGAGATAGTTGACGGATACATTGACACCGGCGAACCCGTGTCGTCTCGACTCATTCTCGACGAGTACGACCTGGACTATTCGTCGGCAACGGTACGTAACGACATGCACGAGCTAGAGGAAGAAGGCTACCTGAAGAAACCATATACTTCGGGCGGTAGAGTTCCAACGATCGAGGGGTATCGATACTTCGTTAGCTGGTTGCTCGAGTTATCCGGGCTTTCCGGAGAGGAACAGCGCGCGATCGTCGAAGCTTACGAGTTCGAACAACAGAACACGGAGAGGTTACTGAGAAATACAGCTTCCTTGCTCGCCAATATTACGGGATACGCCGGATTCGTCCTCGGGCCAGACCTCGAGGACAGAAGCGTAAAGTATTTTACGATGACCCAGCTGGACAGAAGACACTTGATGGCGATTCTGGTAACGGATATTGGGCTCGTCGAAAACAAAGTAATCGAGTCCGAAAGGGATATAACGGAAGAAGAGCTCGACCAGATAGTTTCTCTCCTTTCCGACCGGCTGGAGGGAATGCAGCTGAAGGAATTAAAGGAGCTGCGGGATCTAAATCTGAACGAAGAAGGCTGGTACGACAAACTTACCAGGGATTCCTTCATGTTGATTCGGAACTTTCTGAAGGAAAGGACCGATCGGAGGCTATACCTCGAGGGCTCACTAAACATCATTGGAAACGACTCCGAGGGTAATCAGGATAACGACAAGCTGAAGCGCGTATTCGAATACCTGAACGAAGACAAGCTGGCAAAGATAACTGAAACCTGCAAGGACAAGGACAACCAGATAAATGCCCTGGTCGGGATCAACGACCGCTCCGAACTGCTTCCCTACAGTTTAATAGTAAAAAGGCTGGCAAACTGTTCCAGCTCGCTTGGAGTGCTGGGCCCCGTAAATATGGATTACAGTAAATCTTTCTCTACCGTCCAGTACATCGGAAGCAGACTCGACACTCTACTTACCGCAGGCAGCAAGAACTAACGGTATCGAGGTGATATAGATGACGGAGGAGACCAAAGAGGAAGGAGAAATTAAAGAAAACGATTACCAGGATCTCGAAGAACAAGCAGCGGAGACGGAAGAGGGGAAGAAAGAAGAGGCCCAGGGAAAAAGAGTAGAGGCACTGGAAAAGGAACTAGCCGAAAAAGAAGAGACAATCCGTGACCTCAAGGATAGACTACGCCACCTGAAAGCGGACTTCGAGAATTACAAGAAGAGACAGGGGAACAAAACGGAAGAAAAAGTCGACAAGGAAAAAGGCAACCTCATAATGGACCTGGTGCCAATTTACGACAACCTGGACAGGGCCTTCAAGAGCTTCGAGAAAAACGACGATAAGGAATCCTTCATAGAAGGGGTAGAAAGAATCTACGCCCAGTTTGACGAATTCCTTGACAAAAAGGACGTCGAACTGATAGGAGCAGAAGGAAAACAGTTCGACCCAAACAAGCACGAAGCACTGATGAGAATCGAGTCGAAGGAATACAAAAACAACGAAATAGTTGAAGAATTTGAGAGAGGTTACAGGTACAAGGAACAGGTACTCAAACCAAGTAAAGTTAAGGTAAATATAAGACCCTCTCCCGAAGAGGGTGAAGACGATAACGAGTCTTCAAAAGCCAATTAAGGGAGGTAGAAAAAATGGCTAAAGAAAAAATTATAGGAATAGATCTTGGGACGACCAATTCGTGTGTGGCAGTTTTGGAGGGTGGAGACCCGGAGGTAATTACAAATTCCGACGGAAACAGAACGACTCCATCAGTAGTAGCTTTTTCCGACGAAAACGAGCGGCTCGTGGGTGAGACCGCAAAGAGACAGGCAATAACGAACCCGGAAAGGACGGTTGCTTCGATAAAAAGGAAGATGGGCGAGAACTACGAAGTCAATATTGCAGCGGACGGAGAGGAGAAGACGTACAATCCGGAACAGATTTCGTCCATGATACTCCGGAAAATCAAGGAAGACGCCGAAGAGAGGATTGGGCGCGACGTCAATAAAGCAGTCATCACCGTGCCGGCGTACTTCAACGACAGCCAGCGTCAGGCAACCAAGGACGCAGGTAAACTGGCTGACCTCGAGGTAGAACGGATAATCAATGAACCAACGGCCGCATCGCTGGCCTACGGCCTCAAGGACGAGTCCGATCAAACCATCCTTGTCTACGACCTCGGCGGCGGAACCTTCGACGTCTCTATTCTGGAACTTGGAGACGGAGTATTCGAAGTAGTGGCTACCGACGGGGATACGAAGCTCGGCGGAGATGACTTCGACCAGGAAATCATAGACTGGCTCGTGGAGAAGTTCAAAAGCCAGGAAGGAATAGATCTCTCCGACGACCCCAGCGCCCTGCAGCGACTGAAAACCTCCGCGGAAGAAGCAAAGAAGGAACTATCGAACAGGAAAGAAACTACAATTAACTTGCCCTACATCACGGCGGATCAGAACGGACCCAAGCACCTGGAAGAAAAGTTGACCAGGGCCAAGTTTGAGAGCATGATCGACGATAAGCTCTCCCGGACGATGGACATACTGGAATCCGTGCTCTCCGAGGCAAGCATGACGAAAAAGGACATAGACCAGGTAGTACTCGTCGGCGGTTCGACGAGAATACCCAAAGTACAGGAACTGATCGAGGAACACGTTCCCGGCAAGGTCAACAAAGAAATCAACCCGGACGAGGTAGTCGCACGGGGTGCGGCAATTCAGGGCGGCGTTCTCGCAGGGGAAGTTGACGACCTCGTGCTGCTGGACGTTACCCCGCTCACTCTGGGTATTGAGACTCTGGGCGGTGTCACAACCCCGCTAATCGACAAAAATACCACCATCCCGACCGAAAAGTCGAAGACTTTCTCCACAGCGGAAGACAACCAGACGACGGTAGATATCCACGTCGTCCAGGGTGAAAGAAAAATGGCCAACGATAATAAGAGCATCGGCAGGTTCCAGCTGACCGGCATACCGCCGGCGCCGCGTGGAACGCCTCAGATCGACGTGAACTTTGAAATAGACGCCGACGGAATTCTACACGTGTCGGCAGAGGACAAGGGTACAGGGAAATCGGAGTCGATTACGATCGAGGAACCATCTCGTTTATCCGAGGAAGAGATCGAACAGATGAAGGAAGAGGCCGAAAAACATGAAGAAGAGGACAAACGGAAGGCCGAAAAGGTTGAGACGAAAAACAAAGCGGACCAGCTCGTATATTCTACCAGACAAAGCCTGGAAGAGTTCGGTGACCAGATTGACGAAAGCACTAAAGACGAAATCGAGGAAAAGATAGAGAACCTTCAGGAATTAGTTGACGAGGATGCTCCAAAGGAAGAAATCGAAGAAGGCATCGAGGAATTAAACGAGGCAGCCCAGGAAATCGGTGAGACCGCATACGACGGAGCAGAGGGAGCACAGGGCGCCGCAGGTCCCGGAGGAGCTGCCGGACCTGGTGCCGGTGGACCTGGAGGACCGGGCGGAGCAGCTGGTCCAGGAGGCCCCGGAGGGCCAGGCGGAACCACTGGAACAGCTGGCGAAGAAGACGACGAATACGTTGACGCCGAGTACGAAGAACCAGAGGATGAAGATTAATCAACTGGAGCTTAAGATAAATTGATCTCAAATAAATAAAAGGGCCGGTAATTATGGCAAAAGACTACTATGACGTTCTGGGTGTCGACGAAGACGCCTCGGAAGACGAAATAAAGACAGCCTACAGAAAAAAGGCCAAAAAGTACCATCCGGATATGAATCCGGATCTGGACAAGGAAGAAGCGGAAGAGAAGTTCAAGGAAGTCACGGAAGCATACGAGGTACTGTCGGATCCGGACAAACGGGCCCAGTACGATCGTTTCGGACATACCGGCCCTTCTCAGGGATTCGACTTCAACGATCAGGACTACGAACGAGCTCGCAGTGCCTTCTCGGATAGTTCATTTGACGACATATTTGACATGTTCTTCGGACAGGGCGGCAGACGTGGCAGGTCTTCAAAAACCGCCGCTCAGCAAGGCGAGAGCCTGGAAAGAAAGCTCAGGATTTCGCTTGAGGACGCTGCAAAAGGGACCCAGGTTAAATTTACAATACCAAGATTCGTTGAATGCGACAGATGTGATGGATCAGGCGTAAAGCCGGGCTCCTCCAAACGAACCTGCTCGCACTGTAACGGTCGAGGAGAAATCAGGCAAAAACAGCAGACCATGCTTGGTAGTTTCGTTAACGTACAAACATGCCCCAAGTGTGGAGGAAGTGGAGAAATAATTGACGACCCCTGTCCGAAGTGCCGGGGAGAAGGAAGAGTGAAGGAGAAGTCCGAGATTTCCGTAAAAGTACCACCGGGGATTCAGGACGGATCCCGGTTAAGGTTAAAAGGGAAGGGTAACGTCGGCAGAAGGGGTGCTCCCTCCGGAGACCTCTTCATCACGGTCGAAATCAAGGAACACGAAACCTTCATCAGAAAAGGGGACGACATTTTAACCACCGTCCCGGTGCAATTCACCCAGCTGATTCTTGGTGATACGATCTCAGTTCCGACGCTCGATGGAGTCGAGGAAATCGAGGTTGAACCGGGAACTCAGTCCGGCGAGAAGATCAAGCTGCGAAAAAGAGGGATACCTCATTTGAATAAACCGGGAAAGGGCGATCAGATCGTCCGATTAAAGGCCCTAACGCCGACGGACTTAAACGGGGAGGAAAGAGAACTCGTAGAAAAATTAAACGAAAGCCTGGAAAGCCCGGTCGGCAACAACTCGGACGAGCGGGAATCCTTCTTCGAGAAGCTGAAACACTTCCGGGAGGAGTTTAGGAAGTAGGCACCGGCTAACTCCAGAGGCAGAGCTTGCGAGACTTTAACTGACCTGAAACATATACCGACGGGGCAAAATTTGTCTTTTGCCCCGTCGGTTATCTTTTTCTCGCTACAACCTATTCAACGATATTTACCGCAAGGCTTATGAGTTCTTCCCGCTCAACTCCCTGGCCGAGCAGATAGTAAAAACCGCCTTCTTCCTGCCAGCCAATTTCGAATATTTCTCTCTCGAGTTCCTCCGGCAACCTATCCTTGACCTTTTCTCCTCTGTTGACGATTTTACCTTTTAAGCCTTTACCCTGAAGCTGTTCCCCGTTCTCAGCAACAAAGGACCTGTGCCGGCTCATCTCACGGGAAAAGTAATTTCCCGCCAGCAGCTGAATCGAGGCCGTAGCCCTACCTTCTTCACCATCGGATTTGACAAATACGAGCGAGCTGAACCCTTTGTCCCCATTCCCGTCCAGGTTCACCGAAATCTCGTCCTGAGCCAGCTCGTAACCCCTATCTTCAAGCCCTGCCAGAGAAATTGACAAGGGAAACTTTTCGGAAAATTCTTCCTGCCCAACGAGGTCCTCTGTAAAGACTTTGTCGATACCCGAAGGATCGAACTCAAAATCCTGACCGCCGAGTTCGTCGACTTCGTAATTGGAGTACTCGACGTAAACCGGGCCACCCTGACTGGCCGGAAACCTGATTTGCTCTTCCTGCCCGGGATAGTAAGTAATCTTCAGGGGCAAGCCGATCTCCTTGTCGATCGCCAGCTCGGCCCTGTCCAGGTTAAAGACTTCGTCCTTCAGGAAGAGGGAGCGCCGGGACTCCTTCGGCTTGATTCCGAACCTATCAACCGGGCGCCCGTTGACCTCCCCTTCCCCTTCGTCCTTCAAAAGGAAGTCACTAACCAGGTCAGGCAAAAAGCCCAGCTGGCCAAATACGTCCACGCCGGTGAACGGTGATCCCAGTCGCTTCCCCTCTTTTTTATAAACAACGTCCTTGTTTATCAGGTGGATCCAGGTAAACCTACCGTCGTAAACCAGGCGGGCTTCGGAGAGATCGTCCCCGGAAAATTCCGGTCCACCAGAAACCTGAATTTCGAAGTCTTCAAAGGGGTTCCGGTACTGATCGTATTCGACCACGAGGTTCTTCGGCTTCTTGAACTTTACGTGACTCTTTATGCTCAGCCCTCCAGTATTTATCTCCTGGTCGGCTGCAAAACCCTTCAGTTCATCGTACCTGTTTCCGGCTTGCTCAGCCCTCTCTTTTAAACTAGTCATCTTTGATCACCCAATCTCTTGTCCTTATCGGTTAAAAGGGTTCGTACTCCTCGCCTGCAACTCCATCGACCGTAAGGGCCAGCAAATCTATGATGTTCTCCATATCGGAGAGACTCACTATCTCACACGGGCTATGCATATACCTGTTTGGAATGGAAACCAGGCCGGTAGCGACTCCGCCCCGCGTCAGCTGAATCGCGTTCGCGTCAGTACCAGTACCACCCGGTGCTCCGGTTACCTGATAGGGCATATCGTTCTCTTTTGCCACGTCGACCATCTGTTCGAAGAGCACGGGATTGATATTTGGCCCGCGGGAGATCAGAGGCCCGCCATTCATCTCGGCTTCCCCCACCTTCCTTTTCTCCTGGTCCATCGACGGAGTATCAGTGGCGAAGCTTACGTCTACGGCTATCCCGATATCGGGGTCGATCCCAAAAGCCGAAGTCTGAGCCCCTCTGAGCCCGATTTCTTCCTGAACTGTGGCAACGGCGTGGATCTCCGCTTCGGGATTCATTTCAGCCAGCTTCCTGGCGGCTTCCAGTACGACGAAGCCTCCGCTCTTGTCGTCAAAGCCCCTGGCGGCAACCAGCTCACCCTGAAGCCTTTCGAAGTCGTAATCCAGCACTCCGGCCGAACCGACTTCAACCAGTTCTTCTGCTTCTTCACGGTCCTCGGCACCGATGTCGATCCAGAGGTCCTCCGTCTTCACTACCTTTTTTCGCTCTTCCTCTTCTAAAAGGTGGATCGGTTTCCGACCGACGACTCCGATCAAATCATCTTTCTTGCCGCGAAGTTTTACCCGCTGCCCCGGTAATACCTGCTGGTCCCAGCCACCTATAGTGTTAAAGAAGAGGTATCCGTCATCCGTAATCTGGCTGACCATCAAACCTATTTCGTCCGTATGTCCGGCCAGCATTACTCTAGGGCTGCCACCCTTGTTTACAACCGCAAAAGAGTTTCCATGCAGATCACCTTTTACCTCGTCCGCAAACCCCTCGGCTTCCTGCTTCCACCTCCTGGCGGCGCGGTCCTCGTACCCGGACGGACTGATAGTGTTGACGTAACTTTCCAGAAAATCGATAGTTTCCTGCTTCATTATTTCGTTACCTCCCTATTAAATTAGTCATCCAACCTCGCTTCCAGTTAAATAATACCGACAAAGATTTTTTCTTCGAACGACTTTTGATTATCGGAAATAAACGGCCTGCCTTCAAATTGAGGCAAATCGGCTACCGGCTGAGAAGCGGCAAGAGAAAGGTGTCAATCTTGCAAAGTGAGTCCTGCTGGTTCATCCTTTTATGAAATGAAATTAATGAAAATAGTACAACGACAGTCGGGCTTATCGCGCCGCAAGTCTCGGGACCTGATCGAAGCCGGTGAGGTCATTCTAAACGAAGAAACCGAAACCAACCCGTTCGCAGACTATACTCTGGAAGGGATTGAGAAACTTTACCTCAGAGGCCATCCATTACCAACCTATCCGGCGAAAAAAAGGGCTTACAAGTTCTTTAAACCTCAGGGGATGCTATGCAGTCACGACGACCCCCATTACGGCAGAACGCTGGGCCGGAAGCTCAGATCGGAAGGGTTCATCGGTTTTCGCTGGGCCGGCAGGCTCGATCAGGACGCGGAAGGTCTACTATTACTCAGCAACGACGGACAGCTCGTCCACGCCCTGACCCATCCGAGATACGAGGTCGAAAAAAAGTACCACTTATGGATATCGGGGCGACTGGGTCACGGGGAAATAGGAGGGATCATTGACAGGTTCATGGAAGGAATCGAGGACGACGGCGATCTGCTTCAGATAAAGGAGGGCGGGGTCATCAACAGAGGAGAGGAGCATACTGAGCTCGAACTCGTCCTGACCGAAGGCAAGAAGAACGAGATAAAGAGACTGTTCGAGGCAGTTGACCTGACTATAGTCAGGCTGCGGCGGCTCGCTATCGGACCGATCGAAGTCGGGGACTTATCTTCCGAAGAATTCGAACAAGTTACCCCTGAAGAATGGGAAGCGCTGATGGAATACAAGGAGGACGCCATCGCCCAGCGCGAGGAGGAAAATTGACGTGGAGCTAGTAGAGGTTCATAGGACGTGGAACGAACAGAAGGCCGAGTTGATCAAATCGTTGCTCGGTGATTATGGAATAAGCTGTTACCTTTCCTCACATATAACTCACTCCGTATACCCGATCCCGGTCGACGGTTTGGGTGAGATCCGTGTCATGGTACCGGAAGAAGATAAGGATCGAGCAACCGATCTAGTAAAAAGCTACTTTTCTCCGGAAGAATCCGAACAGGAAGATGATGAGCGAGAATAGTTACTTGCCGTTGCTGGAGGAAATGATCTCGGATCAGCTCGTTGATCGGGGAATTACCAGAGAGAGAATCCTTGAAGCCTTCCGGTCCAACCCGCGCCACCTGTTCGTACCGGGCAGAAGCCGCCAGGAAGCCTATGCGGATAGACCATTACCGATAGGAAGCGGCCAAACGATATCGCAACCTTACATAGTTGCCCTGATGACCGACACTTTGGACCCTGCCCCGGATGATTCCGTCCTGGAAATCGGGACCGGCTCCGGTTTTCAGACCGCGATCCTCGCAGCGCTTGCCGGGAGAGTATTTACGGTCGAGAGAAAAGGTGGGTTGCTGGAGGAGGCAAAGAAGATTCACAAAAAGCTCGGACTGAATAACGTACGTTACCGGGAAGGTGACGGAACTAAGGGCTGGAAAGAATTTTCCCCGTTTGACGGGATACTCGGTACCGGCTCGGTACCGGAAGTTCCCGAACCTTTTATCGAGCAACTTGCCGAGGGAGGCAGGATGGTTCTACCCGTCGGCGACCGCAGACAGCAAAGGTTGACGCTGCTGGAGAAAACGGACGGAGACATTACGAGACGAGAAAGCTCTTACTGTAGTTTCCTCCCTCTAATCGGAAAAAACGGGTGGGACGAATAGATCAGGTTGTCCAATAGAATTCCCCATACCCATAACCGTCAAATTTTCCACATATAAGTAGGTTTAACTCAATTCTTCCACCTTTATAAACGCAACATGATTTTTATCGGTCGGTTTGTTGCAGGTAACCCCTCGGCCAGGCACGGGGGCTCCGCCCCCTATAAGAAATACAAAAGGTACGATATTCGGGGGTTTCTACCCCCGATGTCGACGGAGGTAGAAGTGTTGGTCTATTTTCTTTGGTAAAAAAAACGGAATATTGACCAAAGAACAG
>Ga0207414_1000178_pt1 | contig 31747 bp, 36 predicted proteins | sample PonA231FremontCA_2_FD_187269 | JGI IMG/M metagenome (GOLD analysis project Ga0207414, IMG submission 187269) | Marine sediment microbial community from Fremont, CA, USA - Pond A23 Sediment 1 (SPAdes) | ecosystem: Environmental > Aquatic > Marine > Unclassified | place: USA: Fremont, California...
AGAGCGGTGACGCCCAGGTGGTGCGGCCGGTGGCCGAGCCCTTTGATGGCGACGGCGGGCTGCGGGTGCTCGACGGCAATCTGGGGCGGGCGGTCATGAAAACCTCGGCGGTGCATCCGGATCATCGCCGCATCGAGGGCCCGGCGCGGGTCTTCGATGATCAGCAGGCGGTGCTGGCCGCGTTCCGGGCCGGAGCGCTCGAGGGGGATTTTGTCTGTGTCGTGCGAGGGCAGGGTCCGCGCGCCAACGGCATGCCCGAGCTGCACAAGCTCACCCCCGAGCTGGGGGTGCTGCAGTCGCGCGGTCAGCGCGTGGCGCTGGTCACCGATGGGCGCATGTCGGGCGCCTCGGGCAAGGTCCCCGCCGCCATTCATCTGCATCCGGAATGGGTGCGCGGTGGGGCGATCGGCCGCATCCGCGAGGGCGACTGGATCACGCTGGACGCCGAGGCGGGTCGGCTTGATGTCGACGTGCCCGCGGCCGAATGGGCTGCCCGGGCGTCGGCCCCGCCGGATACCACGGTCCAGCACGGCATTGGTCGGGATATGTTTGCCGGTTTCCGGTCGATGGCAAGCAGTGCGGAGACCGGCGCCATCAGCTTTGCCCCGGGCGCCGATAACGAGGGATCGTGATGTCCATGAAGTCATTGATGGCGCGCTCGCCGGTGATTCCGGTCGTGAAAATCAACACACCATCCCGGGCGCCCGCACTGGCGCGGGCCCTGCTCGCCGGTGGCGTATCCGTCATCGAGGTTACCCTGCGAACCGCCGGCGCGCTCGAGGCGGTGGCGGCCATTGCCCGCGATGTCCCCGACATGGCGGTCGGCGCAGGCACGGTGACCGCATCAGCTCAGGTGCGGCAGGCCGCCGATGCCGGCGCGCAGTTTCTGGTGAGCCCCGGCTATGCGGACGCCGTTAACGCCGCGGCCGAGCGCACCGCGCTGCCGCTGCTACCGGGGGTGGCGACGGCCACGGAGGTGATGCGCGCCCAGGCCGATGGCTTTGAGCAGCTGAAGTTCTTTCCCGCGGTACCCAGTGGGGGAATCGCCGCGCTGCAGGCGTTTGCCGGTCCCTTTCCGGCATTGCGGTTCTGTCCCACGGGGGGTGTGCACTCCGGCAATTACCTGGATTTTCTGCAGCTCGCCAATGTCCCCTGCGTGGGTGGTAGCTGGCTGACGCCGGTCGAGGCGATCGAGTCCGATGACTGGTCGCACATCGAGGCGCTCGCCGCCAGTGCGGTGGCGGCGCGGCGTCGCGAGACCGCCGGCGGCCGGCCGCTGACGGCGGAGGAGGGGTGGCAGTCCTGGGCCGGTGAGGAAGACCCGGGCAGCGCCGATGAGGAACTGCGGTAATTTTTCCAGTTTAAAATGTACCAAAGCAGTCCTGTTTCAGTTACAATCCCAACCCATGATCAAGCTGAACCGCGAAACCGACTACGGCGTGGGTATCCTGGCGCTGATGGCGAAGGACCCTCAGGCGCGCCACAGCGCGGCGTCCCTGGCTGAAGTGCGGGGGCTGCCACAGCCCATTGTCAGCAAGATCCTCAAGCACCTTGCCCGCAGCGACCTGGTGGTCTCCTATCGAGGCGCCAAGGGTGGCTATGGGCTGGCCCGGCCGGCCGATGAGATCTCCGTTGCCGAGATCATTACCGTGCTGGAAGGGCCGATTGCACTGACCGACTGCATCGAGGACGGGCGCGGCGCCTGTCAGTACGGCAGTCAGTGCAACATCAGCAATGTCTGGGGTCGCATCAACGATGTGGTCCTGCGGGCGTTGTCTGAGATCACGTTGGCGGAGACCGCAACCGAACAGAACGGGGGCGGTCAAAACCCCATTCATACGCTTGAATTTACCGGAGTGCGTCATGTCCGCGAGCACTGAGACGATTGAACGGTTTACCCAGAAGGGCTACGAGGCCGGGTTTGTTACCGATGTCGAGGAAGACCGGGTTCCGCCGGGCCTGAACGAGGATGTCATCCGGCAGATCTCGGCCAAAAAGAACGAGCCGGAGTGGATGCTCGAATGGCGGCTCAAGGCCTATCGCAATTGGCTGACCATGCGCGAGCCGGACTGGCAGTACGTCCACTATGATCCCATCGACTTCCAGGCGATTTCCTACTACGCCGCGCCCAAGCGCGACGAGGACCGCCCGGAAAGCCTTGACGACATCGACCCCGAGATCAAGGCGACCTACGACAAGCTCGGCATCCCGCTGCACGAGCAGGAGCAGCTCGCCGGTGTCTCGAATGTCGCAGTCGATGCGGTGTTCGATTCGGTCTCGGTGGCGACCTCGTACAAGGAGAAGCTGGCCGAGCAGGGCATCATCTTCTGCTCGATGTCCGAGGCCGTACAGAATCACCCCGAGCTGGTGCACAAGTACCTCGGCACGGTGATTCCGTACAACGACAATTACTTTGCCGGCCTGAACTCGGCGGTGTTTACCGATGGATCGTTTGTCTACATTCCGAAGGGCGTGCGCTGCCCGATGGAACTGTCGACCTATTTCCGCATCAATGCGGCCAACACCGGGCAGTTCGAGCGCACGCTGATCATCGCCGAGGACAGCAGCTACGTGTCGTATCTCGAAGGCTGCACGGCGCCCATGCGCGACGAAAACCAGCTGCATGCCGCCGTGGTCGAATTGGTGGCGCTGGACGATGCCGAGATCAAGTACTCGACGGTCCAGAACTGGTATCCCGGCGACAAGGAAGGCAAGGGCGGCGTCTACAACTTCGTCACCAAGCGCGGTCTCTGCGCCGGCGACAACTCGAAGATCTCCTGGACCCAGGTCGAGACCGGTTCGGCGATCACCTGGAAGTATCCCAGTGTGGTCATGCGCGGTGACAATTCGGTGGGTGAGTTCTACAGCGTGGCGGTAACCCGCCTGCGTCAGCAGGCCGATACCGGCACCAAGATGACCCACATCGGCAAGAACACGAAGAGCACCATCGTCTCGAAGGGCATTTCCGCCCAGGAAGGCGAGCAGGTCTATCGTGGGCTGGTGCGGATCACGCCCACCGCGGAAAACGCCCGCAACTACTCGCAGTGTGACTCGATGCTGATGGGCTCGGAGTGCGGCGCGCACACGTTCCCTTATCTCGACGTCAACAACTCGACGGCTCAGCTCGAGCACGAGGCGACCACCTCGAAGATCGGCGAGGATCAGATCCTCTACTGCACGTCGCGGGGCATCTCCCCCGAGGATGCGGTGTCGCTGATCGTTAACGGCTTCTGCAAGGAGGTCTTCCGCGAGCTGCCGATGGAGTTTGCCGTCGAGGCCCAGAAGCTGCTCGAGGTCACATTGGAGGATTCGGTCGGCTGATCGCCGGCCAATCCCCTGTCAACGCACACAAGGAATCTGTTTCAGGAGTCGCAACCAATGGCATTGCTGGAAATCCGCAATCTGCACGTCAACGTCGAGGGGACCGAAATCCTCAAGGGCGTCGATCTGACCATCGACACCGGCAAGGTGCACGCGATCATGGGCCCCAATGGCGGGGGCAAGAGCACCCTGGCCAAGGCGCTGGTGGGCGATGAGGCCTACGAGATCACCGAAGGCGAAGTCCTCTATGACGGCAAGGATCTGCTCGAGATGGATCCCGAGGAGCGGGCTCGTGAGGGGGTGTTCCTCGGCTTTCAGTACCCGGTGGAGATCCCCGGCGTCTCGAATACGTATTTCCTCAAGGCGGCGGTCAACGCCATGCGCAAGCATCGGGGCGAGGGCGAAATCGATGCGATGGAGTTTCTCGAGCTGGTGCGCGAGCGTGCCAAGCGCGTGAAGCTTGATGAGTCATTGCTCCAGCGCCCGGTCAACGAAGGCTTCTCCGGTGGCGAGAAAAAGCGCAACGAAATCTTCCATATGTCGGTCCTCGAGCCCAAGCTGGGGATTCTCGACGAGACCGACTCGGGCCTTGATATCGACGCCCTGCGCATTGTCAGCGAAGGCGTCAACGCGATGCGCGATGGCGAGCGCTCGTTCATGGTGATCACCCATTACCAGCGCCTGCTCGAGCATATCGTGCCCGATGTGGTGCATGTCCTGGTGAATGGCCGCATCGTCAAGACCGGTGGCAAGGAGCTTGCCCAGGAGCTTGAGGACAAGGGCTACGAGGGCTTTGACGAGGCTGCGGCCTGAATTCGCGAGGAGCATCAGTGATGGAAGCAGTAGCGCAGTCCAAGAGCGTTTATCTCGAAGCCTTCGAGCAGCTCACGCAGACCGGACCCGAGTGGCTCCGCCCGCTGCACGAGCGGGGCATTCACGCGTTCGAGGCCCGCGGCTTTCCGGGCTCGCGCGAGGAGGCCTGGCGCAAGACCAATCTGCGGCCGGTCACCCAGACGAACTTTCCGGTGGCCGACTCGCAGGGTGCGGCACCCCGGGAACTGGTGGAGCGGCTCGGCGAACTGGGCGAGAGCTATCGGCTGGTCTTTGTCGATGGTCGGCTTGCCGCCGATCTGTCGGATCTGGCCGATCTGGCGAAAGGCCTCACGGTGACGCCGTTCAGTGAATATGCCGATCACCCGCCCGAGCGCCTGAGCGCGGCACTCGGCCGGCGGGTGGACATTGACTGGCATCCGTTCGCGGCCCTCAACACCGCGTTCTTTGCCGACGGGGCCTATGTGCATGTGGCACGTGGCGCGATGATTGAAAAGCCGATCGCGATCACCCACATCATCACCGCCGAGGCCGATCAGCGGGCCGTGTATCCGCGGTTGGTGGTCGAAGCCGAGGATGGTGCCGAAGTGCGCGTGGTTGAGCGCTTTATCGGCGACGACGCCGCCAGTACGCTGGTCTGCCCGGTCAGCGAGCTGTCCGCGGGCGAGAATACGATCCTCGACTACAGCCGGCTGCAGGAAGATGGTGCCGGGGTGATGAACATTGGCACGGTCAATCTGGCCGCCCAGCGCAATGCCTCGTTGCGGGGCGCATTCGTTGCCGATGGTGGGCGACTGGGTCGTGTCGACCTGATCGCCGACCTGGAAGGTGAAGGCGGCGAGATCGACTGCAATGGCATCTATCTGACCGAACAGCGCCAGTTCGTGGACTTCCACACCTGGTTCAATCACCGCAGCGAGAACTGCTTCAGCCGGCAGCGCTTCAAGGGCATCCTCCAGGATCGCTCCGAGACGGTGTTTGACGGCCTGGTGAAGGTGTTCGAGGGGGCGCAGAAGACCGACGCGGTGCAGGAAAACCGCAACCTGGTGCTGGGCAAGCGGGCCCTGGCCCATTCCAACCCGCGGCTCGAGATCTTTGCCGACGACGTCAAGTGCACCCACGGCTCGACCGTGGGCGAGCTCGACGAGCAGGCGCTTTTCTACCTGCGGACCCGCGGGATCAGCGCGGAAGGCGCCAAGGGCATGTTGACTCTGGCGTTTGCGGGCGAGATCGTCGATATGTTCCGTGTCACTGGCGTCCGTGACCATGTCCGGCGGGTGCTGATGCGCCGGCTGAACGTGGAAGACGCGGACATTGGGGAGATTCTTTGAGCGCTCATCCCATGCACGAAGCCCGGCCCGGCGCTGATCTGGCGCCGTACCGGGCGGATTTCCCGGTGCTGCAGCGGCCCATGAACGACCGCCGCCTGGCGTTTCTGGACAGCGCGGCGAGCGCGCAGAAGCCGCAGTGCGTGATCGATGCCGAGCGCGACTGCTATGAGCGTTATTACGCGAACATCCATCGCGGCGTGTACCAGCTCTCGCAGCAGTCGACCCAGGCGTTCGAGAACGTCCGCGGCATTGTCCAGCGCTTTATCAACGCGCCGGACGAGCGGGAAGTGGTGTTTGTCCGCGGCGCGACCGAGGCGATCAATCTGGTCGCCCAGTCGTTCGTGCGCCCAATGCTGCAGCCCGGCGACGAGGTGCTGATCACCGGCATGGAGCACCATGCCAACATCGTGCCCTGGCAGCTTGTCACCGAGGCCACCGGTGCCCACCTGGTGGTGGCGCCGGTGCTCGATGACGGCTCGCTGGACATGGACGGACTGCGTGAGCGCATCAGTGAGCGCACCCGATTCATCAGCATCGTGCATGTCTCGAACACGCTCGGCACGATCAACCCGGTGGAAACCGTCACCGAGCTCGCCCACGCCCGGGGCATTCCGGTGTTGATCGACGGGGCCCAGTCGGCGCCGCACATGCCCGTGGACGTGCAGGCCCTGGGGGCGGATTTCTACACGTTTTCGGCCCACAAGACCTACGGGCCCAGTGGCTCGGGCATCCTCTGGGGCCGCCTGGCGCATCTGCAGTCGATGCCTCCCTACCAGGGCGGTGGCGACATGATTCGCACGGTGCGCTTTGAGGGCTCGGAGTACGCCGACCCGCCCCAGCGCTTCGAGGCGGGGACGCCGAACATTGCCGGCGTGATCGCCACCGGTGTCGGGCTCGAGTACATGGAGTCGGTCGGGCGTGATCGCATCCTCGCCCATGAACAGTCCCTGCTCGCCTACGCCAACGAGCGTCTGGCGGCATGGGATGATCTGCGCGTGATCGGCACGGCACCGGGCAAGGCGGGTGTGATTTCGTTCGTCATCGACGGGATTCATCCCCACGACATGGGGACCATCCTCGACATGGAGGGCGTTGCCGTTCGGGTCGGCCATCACTGCACCCAGCCGCTGATGGAGCGCTTTAATGTGCCGGCCACCGTGCGGGCATCGTTTGGCCTCTACAACGATCGCGAGGATGTCGATGCCCTGGTGGAGGGTCTGACCAAGGTGAAGTCGCTGCTCGGCTGACCATGACCGACCTATCGGCGCTCTACCAGGCCGTGGTGCTTGACCACAACCGCGCCCCACGCAACTGTCATGCGGTCTCACCCCATGACTACGAAGGCGATGGCAACAATCCATTGTGTGGCGACTGGGTGCATGTCGAGCTTCGACTGGACTCGGCGGGTCGTATCGAGGATGTCGGTTTCAGCGGAGAGGGTTGTGCCATCTCGACGGCATCGGCGTCGATCATGACCGAAGTGTTGATGGGGCGCACACTTGATGAGGCGCGTCGGATCGGCGAACGCTTCCAGCACCTGGTGACCGATCGGGACGCGCCGCTGCCGGCGGAAGATGACCCCGAGCTCGAAAAACTCCTGGCATTGGCCGGCGTGCGTGACTACCCCATGCGGGTGAAGTGCGCCACCCTTGCCTGGCATACCCTGCAGGCGGCGATCGAGCCGACTGCCTCGGCGGATTCGGAGTAGCGCATGGTGGAACGCCCCCCGGTCGATACACTGCGCGAAGGCGTGGTCAGCGCCCTTCGCAGTGTCTATGACCCTGAAATCCCTGTGGATGTCTACGAGCTGGGCCTGATCTACGAGATCGAAGTGGATGCGGACGGCTTCGTCGACGTGCTGATGACGCTGACTTCGCCCGCCTGCCCGGTGGCCGGTCAGATGCCGATCATGATCAAGGCCGCGGTGGAACAGGTCCAGGGCGTTGAGGCCGCCGAGGTGGAGCTGACCTGGGATCCGCCGTGGACGCAGGACCGGATGTCCGAAAGCGCGCGCCTGCAGCTGGGGTTCATGTAGGCCCGTCGGCCGGCTGAAAAAGGCCTGGATCCACTGGCGGCTCGAGGGTCGATCCCTGTTCGATGAATGCCGGCCGCTGCCCGGTGGCGGTAAAGCCGTTGTCATAGCGGTACAGATCGGTCAGCAGGATCCGCTCGCCTTCCATACCCGCGACTTCGGTGATCGCCGTGATCCGTCGTGCCCCATCGCCAAAGCGCGTCAGCTGCACAATGATATCGATGGCCGCTGCGATCTGGTCACGAATCGCCCGCGCCGGCAGGTCCATTCCCGCCATCAATGTCATCACCTCGAGTCGGGCGAGGGCATCGCGGGGTGTATTGGCGTGGGCCGTGGTCAGGGATCCGTCATGCCCGGTATTCATCGCCTGGAGCATATCCAGCGCTTCGCCGCCGCGGCATTCCCCCACAAGGATGCGATCGGGGCGCATGCGCAGTGCATTGCGAACCAGTTCGCGAATGCTGATCGCACCACTGCCCTCAACGTTGGCCGGACGCGACTCCAGGGCCACCACGTGATCCTGCTGCAGACGCAGCTCGGCGGAGTCTTCAATGGTAACGATCCGCTCGGACTCGTCGATTTCCTCCGACAGGGCATTCAGGACCGTTGTCTTGCCCGTGCCGGTGCCGCCGGCGATGAGGATATTACGACGGCGATGGATGCACAGGCGCAGGAACGCGGCCATGGGGGCATCCAGGGCCCCGAACCCGATCAGATCGCCAAGCCCGATGCGTGTGTCACTGAATCGCCGGATGGTGAGCGTGGCGCCATTGAGCGCCAGCGGCGGGATGATCGCGTTGACCCGTGAGCCGTCGGGCAGCCGTGCGTCCACGAGCGGCGAGCCTTCATCAAGGCGCCGGCCGAGGGGCGAGACGATCCGGTCAAGCACGCTATCCAGGGACGCCGCCGAGCTGAATGCCAGTGCGGTCTTCTCCAATCGTCCCTGGCGCTCGACATAGATGCTTGACGGGCCGTTGACCATGATTTCGCTGACCGCGGCGTCTTCCATGAGCGACTCGATGGGCCCGAGGCCCACGGTTTCAGCGACCACGGCAGCCACCACGGTATTGCCGTCAAGGTCCTCGGGGATCGACAGCTCGCCTTCCTCGATCAGCTGCCAGGCCGTGGTGCGGGCTTCTTCGCGCAGTCGCTGGGGCGAGAGGGTCTGGAGGATATCCCGCCGATACAGATCCAGACGCTGGCTGATGCATTCCTGAAACCGACGTACCAGTTCCGGGGCAATGCGCGGCGTGGCCGCCGGGATCGGTGGCTCCGCCGGCGCGGCCGGTGCGACAGGTGTGACAGGGTCGGGATCGGGCGCCGAGGGGACGGGCGTCTCGGCCGTGTCGACCGGCCGGACCTGCCAGCAGGTGTCGCCCAGGCGCAGCGCATCGCCGGCGGCGAGGGGGCCGGCCTGGCGGACCGGCTCGCCGTTGAAGTCGATTTCGCGCCGACCGGTCAGCAGGCGGATGTGCAGCCCATCGGTGTCCACGCGGAACTCGGCATGGCGCCGGGCGATTCCCTCACCGGCAATCCGCAGATCACAGCGACGCCCGCCACCAATGGTGTATCGACGCCCCGGATCCAGGGCAATGGGGATCGGGCGCTCATGACCACGGTGCTGGAGGAGTTCGAGCTTATTCATAACGGATCTCCCGAAGCGGCAAGCGCGGGACGGGGGCTGAGCGGGTCGGATCGGCCCGTTCCGGGGTGGTGGCCGCCGGATCGTCCTGCAGTGTGGGGGTGATGAGCACCACGAGCTCGGTCTGTTCGTTCTGGAACCGCTCGGAGCGAAAAAGCCGACCGATCACCGGCAGCTCGCCGAGGCCGGGCACCCGACTGACCGCACGGGATTGCTGCTCGTCGATGAGTCCGGCAATCAGCAGCGTCTGCCCGCTCGGTCCGCTCATTTCGGTGATGGCGTTGCGGACCGAAAAACCGGGTACGCCGAGTACCGTGACAGACTCGTCGACATCGCTGACTTCCACCTCGATACGGGTGCGGATATGGGCATCATCGCCCACCACCGGCGCCACCTTGAGCAGTATCCCGTAGTCCTTGAAGGTCACCGTCGGGTCGCCCTCGCCGTTCTGTATGGGGATCGGGACTTCACCGCCGGCCTGGAACTCGGCGGCAGTCCCGCTCAGGGCCGAGAGCATGGGCTCAGCGATCACCCGGGCCTCGCCGGACTGGCCAAGCAGGTCGATCATCGCGGTCAGGCTGAGGCCCACGCCCAGATAGCCATTGCCCTTGCCGATATCCAGGGGCAACGACTGATTGGGCAGAAAATCGCCAAGCGCGCCGCGAAAGACATCGTTGGTCTCGAGATCGGCAGCGTAGGCAAAGCTGATCGCGGGGGACTGCGTCGTCCAGTCAAGACCGATCTCGCGCAGGGTCGAGGTGCGCAGTTCCACGAACCGGGCCTTGACCTGAACGCTTGGCGTGTCGCGGGCGGTTGCCGGATCGGTGAAGTCGCCCAGCTCCGGATAGGCTTCCACCAGGCGCTCGAAGCGAGCCTGATCACGATCCGTTGTGGGGTGCCCGGTGACGAAGTACTCGGCGTTGATGCGCTCGAGACGAATCCCGTCAACGCGCCTGGCCAATTGCTCGAGCTGGCGGTCGCGCGGCGTGTCCGCAGAGGGCTGGACCGTAACGGCGAGATGCCTGGGGCTGGCGCCTTCGGACCAGATGCGCAGATCGGTCTGCCCGGCGGCCCGGCCCATTAAGAGGATGCCATCGTCGTTGTCGAGCACCTCGACTTCGGCCAGTTCGCCGTCGCCGAGCGCGACGCGGACCACATTGCTTGCATCGATGATCTGCGAGTGTCCGACATCCACCGTGACGGCGGCGGCGGGCAGCCCGAGCATCAGCCCAAGCGCCGCGCCCATTGGTTGGTACCAGTGCCCGGTGCGGCGCCCAGTCATGGCTCACCCCCGATAATCAGCTCGACCGCGGGTGGCGTGTCACCGGATGGAGCATGGGTGATTGCCGCGGTGTCGATGCGATAGCCATCCACCGGTGCATTATCCCGGTCAGCGCGCAGGACGACGTGGATGCTGCCAATGGCAACGGCCTGGGTGATCCGCGCGGCCTCCACCGGTGAGACGGCCAGAGTCAGGTCGTCATAGCCGGGTTGTCGGGTATTGTCCCGCGGGACGGCAAGTCGCGCGCCGGTGGCGAGGATGGGTATATCCGCCAGCAACGGCAGCGTGGTGCGTTCGCCGTCGTCGCGGTGGGTGAGCAGCAGATCCACACGGTCCCCGGGACTCAGCAGCCCGGCAATCTCGGCGCCGCCGGACACCGGAATGGTGATGGCCCGGTCGCCGGGCGTGATCTGATCGGCAAGCCGCGCGCGGTCCGAATCGGTGACATGCACCGGCAGGATTGCGCGACCCGCGCTCAGATCGTGGGTCAGGGTCCGCCCCGCGATGCGCGCCCAGGCGCTGTCGGCAAAGGCATGCTCATGGACAAAACGCACGGGCATCTCACGCACGGCGACGCGATCCGGTGTCAGGCGGCTGCCTTTGGGCAGATCGGCGCCGGCAACGATCACTGCACGGGTGGCGTGCGTCGAGCGCAGTTCCGCTTCGACAGCCCGGGCGCGTTGCTCGAGATGCCGATCGCCAAACCAGACACCGGCGCCACCGGCCAGCAATGCCCCGGTGACCAGCAATACACCGCGTTTCAGGGGAGTCATCATCATCGCCTTCTCCGGGGGCAGTTCATAACGGGATGGCAAGGCTCCAAAGCGTCTGGTCGGTGTGGCTGGCGAAGGCCGTGATCAGCCGATCGATGCCGGACCAGACCCCCATCAGCCCCGCAATCACCGCCAGGTACTCGGCGCTGCTCATCGCCTGCCCCCTGGTATGACGCGCTGCGCGAGTAGCAGAGTCCTGCCGGAGTGGCGCAGCAGTTCCGCTTCGAGGGCCTCGCCGTCGCGATGCAGCAGCAGGCGTTGACGGTCGGCGGTGCTCGGGCGGTCGATAGCCGCGGATTGCCAGCCAGCGGCTTCGAGCGTTTGAGTCAGGGCCCTGGCGGCCGCCGCGAGGGCCAGCGGGGTGTGGGCGTGGACGGAAGCGCCGGCGGCATTGCGACTCTGGAACTCGATCTCGAACCCGGCCGGCAGGGGCAGATAGGGTTCGGGAGGTGGCGAGTCGGCGGTATCGAGCGGCATCAGGCTGATCATCACGGCATGCCCCGCGCCAGTGGGCTTGACGGCCAGGCGCCGTGAGAAGCGGTCGCTGGCCTGCCAGAGCGTGTCGTCGCGTCCGTCACCGTCGGAGTCCTCGGCCTGCAGGACGCCGGGATGAGCCTGCCACTGCCGACTGTAGAGGGTGAGCAGGGCCGCGAGGTCGGCGCCGCTGCGGTAGGCGAGGGTGCACATCGGCAGTCCGCCGATCATGACGCGTGCATCGCGCAGTACCTCGATGGCATCAGCGGGGGTACCCAGACTGTCCAGCTCGTCGCCGCAGGCATTGCGGGCGTTCACCGCCGGCGTCAGCAGCAGGCTGGAAAGCACGCTGACCCAGAGCCAACGGGGTCGCCAGCGCCGGTCAGCGACGCCGGGGCAAACGTGCCGAGGGGGGAACGAAATCGGTGGCTTTGGCATCGCGTCCTTCCTTGAAGACAAAAAATCGGCCGAGGATCTGAGCCGGTGTCGAGAGCGCATCAACGGGTTCACTGGCAACGATCTGCTGCATACGCCGCTCATACTCGGCGTCTGTGGTGGCTTGCCAGGTGCGCGTCGAGAGGCCGCCCGCGGCAGTCAGTGTCAGCGGCGGACGGTTCTCGCCCGCCTCCAGACGCGGTTGTGCCCGAACGCGGATGCGATCACCGCGCAGACCGCTGCGCTTGAGGTCGAGCATGGCTTTGGAGAGTCCGACAAAAGACGCAATCGATGGCATTGAGTCGCCATGGGCAAGGCCTCGCACGGCGCGACCGGCTGTCGGCAGGCGGGCGAGATCTCCGTCGGGGGGTGTCGACCGCTGCCGGTTGTCGGCGACGCGTAGTGCACCCGTCGGATCCTGCCACAGCGGATTGCGGCTCGGCCCCGCGCGCCTGAGCTGGTCCACAGCCACCAGAGGCGCGTGGTCATTGCCGAACACGCGATCCTCGATCGCCAGCTGGCGTCTGGCGTCGCTGGTGTTGCCGGCAAGGCTCTGCCAGGCGGCATAGCGGGCGGCGGCCGTGGTGCTGCGGTCCATGTCGGCAAGCCGCCCCAGATAGTCCATTGCCACAAACGCCGGGATCAGCGCCAGCAGGCCGACCAGCGACTCGGTGATGGCGCTTCCCGCCTGCCGGTTCATGGCAGTCCCGGTGCCTCGAGACCGCTCAACGAGGCCTCCCAGTAGGGGTTGAAAAGCGTGGCGGGGTCCTGCCGGCTGGGGCAGTGCCGACCGCAGTCGTCGGGGACGCGGTAGCGCACCTCGCCGATGCTTAGGTGTGCATTGATCGCTTCGCGGTCGTTTCGTCCGGGCAGCGCGGCGGTCACCAGCGCGGGAATGCGGATCAGGCTTTTGTCCCGCGGCGGCTGACGAAGCCGTGTGTAGCGGGCGACGCCGACGTAGTTGCCGGCCAGCCGATCGGCATCGGCATCGCCACGGGCCAGGGTCGACCATGACTCCCAGCTCATTTTGCGCCAGTCGAAAAAGCTGACCTGCAGACGATCCCCCGAGCGCCAGCCACCGGCATCGGTGCGGGGTGGCTGCTGGGTCACGCCCTGCTTGCGAAAGCGCACGATCCTGAAAAGTGAACGGTCCCAGTCCCGGGCCCCCCGACCGAAGCGCGGTCGCCCGGACTGGGCGGGCCCCCGAAGCCAGCGGCTCAAGCGTCGGTCGTGATTGATGGTGGATCGCAGTACCCGCTGAAAGTAGCCACCGTCCCGTCCCGGCGTGACGCCCTCGAGTTTGAAGAATGCCGAGACCTGTCGGCTGAGCAGGCGCGCTTCCATCGCGGTGGCATAGGGGTCGGGCATGGCCTCGATGGCGCGGCGCTCGTTGACCTTGAAATCGTCTCCGTAGCGCAGCGCGACACGTTGCATGACCGCGTCGACCCGCGCCGGCCGCAGCGCATTGCGCGCGCCGTACTGAGCCAGTGAGAGCAGATCCATGTAGCGGTCGGCGCTGACGATGTAACCGCGGGCGGCCGTTGATGCGGTCTTGATCGCGGCATCGACGAGTCGTTGGGCCTCGCGGGTGGCCACACCGACGTAGGGCAGAAACTGAGCGTAACGGGCGATCTGGCGGGCTGCCTCGCCGGTGTAGCGCAACCAGCTGATGGTGGCCACCAGATGACCGACGGCGATATGGCTCGCGATCAGGCTGCGATTGGTATAAGCGATCAGATTGAGTCGTCGAGCGGTCCAGCTGGCACCGCTGTAGGCAGCGGCATCGGCGGCATTGACCACCGCCGATTCCTGCCCGATGCCGCGGATCGACCGGTGCGTGAGCACGATCGCCGCGGCGGCCAGCGCCAGAGTGGCCAGAACCACCGGCAGGATCTGGCCGCATTGCCGATCAGTTCTGCTCATTGAAATTCTGCAGTGTGTCTTCCTGGCCGGCCCGATCTGCGGCGCGTTGCGAATTGTTGTCGGCCTGATCGACCTGGTCACTGCCGTCCTGACCGGCCATTTCCCGGGCCATGGCGGCGGCCTGGCTGGAAATGGTGTCGCCGAATGCCGAGAAAATGCCGATACCGGCCACGGCGATGAGCGCGGTGATGATGATGTACTCCGACATCCCCTGACCGCGTTGGCGGTGAGTGGGGCGGGTGAGATGCGGGGCTTTCGGATGCGGGCGTTGGATGAGCATGGCGCCTCCTTGACTGGGCGTTGAACAGGCCGTGTGGAGATCAGCCTAGGAACAATCAGTCATGCCGCGAAGTACCGCCGGTCGGGGGGAGTCGCTGGGCGGCCGAGCGGCAGCGTTGCGGGCGTCGAACGGTGGCAAGCCAGTGGATCCCGGGTGCATCCACAGCGACGCGGGCGTCGCCCGCGTCGCTGCCAGGGAAGGCGAGGGGTGGCTCACCCGGCAACCACCGGATCGCGCGAAGGCCCTGGGCGGTGCGCTGCAAACCATAGGCCGGCGGCTGCATGGCGCTTACCGGCCCGTCCATTGCCATTAGCCCGGTCTGCTCGCAGAGCCAGACCAGCGCCTCGTCGCGGCCTGCCGGGACGGCATTGGCACCGTAGGCCAGACCGTAGGCCTCGCTGAGCCGGGCAATGGCCACACGGTGTGGGGCATCCCGCTCGAGTGCTCTGTCGAAGGCAGGATCGGGCGGCGTTGACTCAGGCCTCGGCGACGGGGCGTTGAGTCCGACGATGAGGGCGCCGGTGGCCAGCGCGATCACAATTGCGCTGGCAGCGGAGTGACCGGTGGCCGGTTGCACCCGCCGGCGCCCGAGTGTGATCAGTGCCAGCCAACCGCCACCAAGCCCCGCGGCGATCAGCCCCGGGGCTGCCTCGCTGGCTGCTGGCCGGACCGGCAGAGGCAGCGTGACCACCGCTTGAACGCCCGCCGGCGCAAGGCGGCGTTGGCGGCCGTCCGGATGCAACAAAACGCTGGGTCCGCCGTGGGCAACGACCAGGACGGGGATGCCGGCGCGCGCGGCCTGTAGATGCACGCTGCGCCGATGCAGCCCTGGGAGCATTCCGGATCGCCACGCCGGCAGACGGGCGGGATTGACGATCAGTCGCGGGTCATGGACCGCAGCCCGGTCGACGGCCCGGGGGTGCGCAGCGTCCGAGCAGATCAGCACCTCGAGGGCTGCCAGCCCGTTTTCGCCAGGCTTGGCGCCGGCGCTGAGGGCGGATTCGGCGTACGGCAGGGGAAAGATCTTGGTCCAGCCCCCGCGTGCGTCGCTGCTCGCCTCCTTGCCGGGTCTGATCGGCACCTCGCTGCGAAGCCGCCCGGGTGCCTGATAGCGATAGCCATGCCGTAGGTGGATCATGCCGCCGGGCGGTCTTTGCCAGGGCGGAGGCAGCAGGACAGGGGAAGCCGCTTCGGGCCAGACCACCCAGCGTGCCTCCACATCGGCAAGCGCGGCATGGGCGAGCAGGGTCGATGTGGCGGCGCGTCGGTCAAGGGTCTGGACAACGGCAAGGCGCGGCGAGTCGGGCAGCGCTTTCGGCAGCGGGTTGGAAGCGATGAGCGAAAGCGGCACCACACTCAGCGCAATTCCCAGCGGCGCGATCCAGTCGCGATGCCGGAACGGGCGTGTTGCCGCCATCAATGCAACAGCGAGCCCCGTCTGCCACAAGCCAATGGCGCCATCCGCGGCGATGACGCCGGCGCCGTCGATCAGGCCGAACGGCACAACGGATGGCGGGACGAAAAGACTCAGCGAGGCGGGAATTCCCATGCTTCGCAGCCCCGCAAGCAGGCCGACCAACCCGATCATCGTGCCCGCGAGCCGTCTCGAACCGGTGCCGCCATGGCGATCCGCGGCGAGCCAGGCCGCCAGACCGAACACGCCGAGAACGGCCAGGATCACCAGCATCGCGAGGGCGGGTTCGCGGCCTGCAACGGGGCCCAAAGCCACCCCCAATGGCAGTCCCAGGGCAATCAGCGTATTGATCAATCGCGCGCGCTGCGCCTGGCGCATGCCCATCAGCCAGGGGACCAGCCAGAGTCCGCCGGCGGCTGCGAATCCCGCCGGTGGCAGTGCGGCCACTGCGAGCAGCCCGGCGAGCAGTCCGGTCATTATCGACTCATTCCCGGGGTGGCGATGCCTTGCCAAGCGCGTCAATTGCCCGGCGCAGATCAACCAGTCCCGGCTGGCCGGCGCTGACGGGGGCCAGTCGCTCGTGCTGATCGAGCAGAAGGCGGGCTTGCTGGAGGTGGACGATGGCCAGGTTGTAGGTGGCAAGGACATGACCCGGGTCACGGGCGAGGGCGGCCTCGAAGTGCTCGATGGCCGCGTTGGGATCGGCCGCGCCGTAGGCGATCAATCCAAGCTGGAAATAGGGTGATACAAGCTCTGGAGACTGCTCGATGACCGACTCGTAGCCACGCCGTGCCCGCTCGAGATCGCCGCGCTCAAGGGCGGTATCGGCCCGGGCGAGGCGCTCGATGACCGATGGCGCATTATGGGTCGGCATGGCCACACAGCCTTGAAGCATGGCGGCGAGTGCCACCAGTCGGACCGAAGCCGTAAAGCGACTCATGGGTAATCCTTGTTGCAGTAGAAACGCTGGCCGATCAGGTTGGGCGGCAGCGATTGCGCGGCCATCTCGAGGGTGGCACGGGTGCCTCTGGGGGCCGGTACCCAGCGCCCCGGTGGCACCCGCGAAGACACCTTCAATACGGTAAGCTCGCGATCGAGCTGGACAACATCGATGGCAAAGCGCATGCCAAGGGTGTGCACGCCGCCCCGTGCGATCAGCAGCAGGCCGCTGTCGGTGACGGGCGGATGCGATCGCCCCAGCAGGCCGATCAGGCGCGACATGAACCGGTCGGCGACATCGACACGAATGCGCAGCGGACCGCCCGGTTCAGGCATGAAAAGGCAGGTGGGCACGGTGCCGCCGCGGCTCATAACAGACCGCCGTCCATGAACTGCAGCACGATCGGGAAACCGATGATCAGAAACGTCACCGGGAAGAGCAGCCCCACCAGAGGGGCGAGCATTTTGACCGGCGCTTCGTTGGCCTTTTTCTCGGCGGCGGCAAATCGCTCGCGCCGGCGCTGCGCGGCCTGATCACTGAGCGTCTGGCTGATCGCAGCGCCGGTTTCCTCAGCCTGGGCGATGGCTGCCACAAACCCATGCACCGCGCTCAGGTCCACCCGTCGGGCCATGCGCTCGAGCGCCTCGAGGCGTGGGACACCGGTGCGTGTGTCGCGGTCGATGCGCTGCATTTCCGCTCGCAGCGGCCCCGGTTCAAGGTGTTGGGTGCATTGTGGCAGTGCCGCACTGAAACTCAGTCCGGCCCGCACCGAAAGCCCCAACAGCTCGAGCAGGGCAGGGAACTGCCGGGCGATCAGGCGTTGCCGACGCTGCCCATGATCGCGAAGCCAGATCGCCGGATACGCGTAGCCCAGCAGCAAACCGGCGAGCACCGCCCTTGCTCCGCCCGCGTCGATCGAACTGAGCACAGGCTGCAGAACGACCGCGGCGAATGCGGCGAGCAGGGCCGTGAGACCCCGCAGCACCATCCACTCGCCCGGCAGCACCGCATAACCCATGCCGGCGCGATCGAGCCGGGCCGCCAGGTCCCGGGGCGAGAACCACTGCGCCGGATCCACTTCGGCGTGAATCAGTCGGGCCAGCGGCAGCAGCAGCCGAAACAGCCGGGGTGAGGGATCACGCCAGCGATCAACCCGCGGCCCGCGGCGCACCCGGGCGAGCTCGGCGATGCCGACCGCGCCGCTTGCCGCGGTGAGTCCCAGCAGGCTGACCGACCAGAGCGCGCCTGCTTCAGACATCAATGGCGACCACCCGGCGGATCCAGACCACCGCCAGCGACATGGCCACCGCCACGATGGCGATCACCGCCCAGCCAAGGGGCTCGGTGAACAGTCGCGCCATCATTGCGGGCTGCTGGAGGTAGAGCATGCCACCAATGCCGAAGGGCAGTACCATCATCACTCGCCCCTGCATCCGCCCCATGGCGGTCAGTGCCGTGATGCGCTCTTCAACCTGAGCGCGCTCGCGCAGCGTTTCAGCCAGCGTATCGAGGGTATGCGCCAGATCGCCGCCCACCCGGTGCGAGATCATGATCGCGTTGCGGAAAAGCGCTGTCTCCTCGGACGGCACGCGCCCGGCAAATCCGCCCAGCACGGTCTCGAGTTCTTCGCCCAGGCGCTGGCGGCTTAGCATCAGGCCGAACTCCTGGCTGAGTGGCGCCGGTTGTCGGCGCGAGACAAGCTCCATGGCGCGACCGATGTTGGTGCCGGCCCGAAGCGAGCTGGCCAGGGTCTGCAGGGCATCGGGCAGTTGGCGGATAATGGCCTTGCGGCGGCGCTCGCGGATGGTGCGAACGCCAATCCGCGGCAGCGCCAGCCCGGTCAACCCGGCGGCCGCAGCCAATGGCCAGGGCAGCAGTAATCCGGTGATAGCGGCCAGTACCAGTCCCAGCCCCAGGGCGATCTGCAGGAGCCGTCGCGCGGGCAGATCGATGAACTGCGCGCGCAGGTCATCCTGCGCGGTGGTCCGGATATGCGATCGATAGCGCTGGATGGCGGGGCCAAGGCCGCCCACCACTGCCACAAAGGCAAGGCTCGCGGCCAGACAGAGTCCGATGAGAGCAGGCAGCGCGGAAGACATCATGGCCCCGACACTGCCGGGGCCTCAGGGCGGGTTCAACGACCGTTGGTCGATTCCTGGGCGAAATACTGGTCGACAAACGCCTCGAACGAGGGCTCGTCCATTGCCTCCATGCTCGCCTGCTCGGCCCGCGACCGGGTTGCCTCCGCGGCCAGGCGCGCGCGCACGGACTCATCCAGCGGCCAATCGCGGATGGTCTCAACATGTTCGGCCGAGGTGCGCAGGGCAAAGTCGACGAATTCCTCGTTGCGGGCGCGCATCGCGGCAAGCACCTGCGCCGACGGGGTGCGATCGGCGTCCTCAACCGATGCCCGGTAGTCGGCAAGGATGCGGCTGTAGCGGCCGTCCTGGTGCACCTCATCGAGCAGTTCGGCCGGGCCTGTCATTGCGCCCAGCAACTCGTCCGCCCAGTCCCGCAGGCCGACGCGCTCGCCGTCGCCGCGATGCAGGGTCAGGTCGGGGTCGCGCCCGTGCCGGGCGACGAGGCCCTGATTGGCGTTGATGTGATGCTGCTCGAGGGCGTTGATCGGCGGGCTGTCCTCGAGCAGGCAGAACACCAGCAGAGTCTCGAGAAACCCGATCTGGTCGGCATTGATGCCGATGGGATCGAATGGGTTGAGGTCGAGGGCGCGGATTTCGACATACTCGACGCCGGCGCGGTTGAGCGCGCAGGTCGGGGGTTCTCCGGACTGGGCCACGGCCTTGGGCCGGACGAAGCTGTAGTACTCGTTTTCAATCTGCAGCACGTTGGTGTTGAGCTGGCGCCAGACCCCGTCGACGCGAGTGCCGATGCGTGCATATTCCGGATCGGGGGTGCTGATCGCCGCGCGCAGGCTCGCCACGTAGGCGTCGAGGTTGTTGTAGTCGATCTCGAGGGCGGCCTGGGCGTTGTTCTTGTAGCCGATGTCGCTCATGCGCAGGGACGTCGCATGGGGGGTGTAGAAGGTATTCGCCGAGAACGACTCGAAATCGAGGTTGCGCCCGCCGGTAAACGACTTGCAGATCGCCGGCGAAGCGCCCATCAGATAGGGCACCAGCCAGCCATAGCGCTGAAAATTGCGGATCAGCCGAAAGTAGAAATCCGAGCGAAAGGTGGCAAATTCGCGGCGGTCGCCTTCGCGTGCCTGGACCGAGCGCAGAAACGCCTCGCTGAACGAGAAATTGAAATGGATGCCGGCGATTGCCTGCATGGTGCGTCCATAGCGCCAGTCAAGGCCGTGGCGGTAGACATGCTTCATTCGGCCGATGTTTGAGTGGCCGTAATCGGCGATGGGGATGCTCCGGTCGCCACCGACGATGCAGGGCATCGAGGTTGCCCACAGCAATTCGTCACCGATCTGATCGATGGTATAGCGGTGCAGATCGGCAAGATGCTGCAGCGCCGCCTCGCCATTGGTGTAGGCCGGCGTGACCAGCTCGAGCAGTGCCTCGGAGTAGTCGGTGGTGATTTCCGGGTGACAAAGCGGCGAGCCGAGTCCCGCGGGATGCGGCGTCTGTGCGATATGGCCGGCGGGCGTGACCCGCAGGCTTTCCTTTTCGAGGCCATGGCGGCTGCCGGCAAGCAGACCGCGCTCGCCATGGGCCTGCAATCGTTTCACCCGACGCTCGGCGCTACGGTTCATGGTATTGGCATATCCGATTCCGAAAGCCGCGATTGTGCCGATGTCGAACGCCATTTGGAATGGCATGTTGCGGTGCGTATGGCCACTGCGCGCAGGCGGCGGTTACCGTGCTGGTAATCACTGTGCGATCTCAGGAGGATCACGGCATGACGAGAACGGCACTGGTAACCGGAGGGACCCGGGGCATTGGCGCAGCCATTGCGCGGGCGTTGCGAGACTCGGGCCATCAGGTCATTGCGACCTATCAGGGCAATGATGAGGCCGCGGCGGCGTTCACGCGGGACACGGACATCCCGACGCGCAAGTGGGACGTCTCCGATTTTGACGCCTGTCAGCGCGGTGTTGCTGGCGTGGCCGAGGACTATGGATCGGTCGATGTGCTGGTCAATAACGCCGGGATTACACGGGATTCGACGCTGCACAAAATGGATGAAGCCGACTGGAGCGCCGTCATCACCACCAACCTGACCTCGGCATTCAACATGACTCGGGCGGTCATCAACGGGATGCGCGATGCCGGCTTCGGGCGGGTGATCTCGATTGCCTCGATCAACGGTCAGAAAGGTCAGATGGGGCAGGCCAACTACGCCGCCGCCAAGGCCGGGCTGATCGGGTTTACCAAGTCGGTGGCTCAGGAGAATGCCCGTCGTGGCGTAACGGCCAATGTCGTCTCGCCCGGTTATATCAGCACCGAGATGGTGGCCGCGGTGCCGGAGAACGTCCTTGAGAAGATTGTCGGCCAGATCCCGGTCAACCGCCTCGGCGAGGCCGAGGAGGTCGGCCAGGCGGTGGCCTATCTGGCGAGTGACGGGGCGGGGTTTGTCACCGGCTCGACGCTGAGCATCAATGGCGGGCAGTGGATGGCCTGATCGCCTCAGTGCGAGGCATTGAAAAGGCTCGGCCCCTGTTCGTCGATCAGGCGTCGGGCCTTTTCCAGAGTGACTTCCGCGGCCATCTCCTGGCTGCCATGGACGTCCGCGCGGACAAAGCTTGTCGTCCGCGTGGTGCCGTCGCGATCCATTGAAATCTGTCCGCTGACGCGCCACCCGCCGGGATCCTCGCGCGGCGTCGCGGTGATCGTGTAGCCCTGGTAGGTGGTCTCGGCGACCACCCGGGGGGGATTGTCGCTGCCGTTGCGACCCATCATGCTGCGCAGGAATCGTATGATCATGGCCTGACAATGCCCATGACGGCGCCGGCAATCAAGGGAGCGACGCGCGGATGACGACCATGGCGGACCGACTGACCTTTCTGAAGGGCTTTCTCCAGCGACCGCGCGAGGTGGGATCGGTAGTGCCCAGTTCGCGGTTTCTCGAGCAGCGCCTGCGCCGGGTGATTGATGCGGGACATGCAAGGACGCTGGTGGAGCTGGGGCCCGGCACCGGAGGCACGACCCGGGCCGTGCTCAAGGCTCTGCCCGCCGATGCCCAGCTGCTCGCCATCGATACCAACCCCGCCTTCGTTCGTGAACTGGCAGCGATTCGGGACCCGCGTCTGCATGTGGCCGAAGGCAGTGCCACCGACCTGGCCGCGCTGATCCGCCAGCACGGTCTGCCGGCCCCCGATATTGTGTTTTCGGGTATCCCGTTCTCGACCCTGCCCGAGGCGGTGGCGGACGGCATTCTCGAGGCGGTCTGGGCAGCCCTCGCCCCCGGGGGTCGGTTTACCGCGTATCAGTTCCGCGATGCCGTCTGTCGTCAAGGCAGCCGGGTGATGGGCGAGCCGCTGGTGGAGTGCGAATGGGTCAACCTCCCGCCCATGCACTTTTACTCATGGGACAAGCCCGAGCGCGCTGGCAGCCGCCGGGCGAGGGGCAGTGCCACCGCGCCGTAGATGAGGATGGGCACCACCGCGTAGCGGGCGGCCCCCAGCCAGTCACCGACCAGCCCGCCCAGCAGCGGCACAAAGAAATTGGTGATCGCGCCGACGGCAAACATGCCGGCGGCGAGCGCGGCGGTCGCATTGCCGCGGGTGTACAGCGGCGGCAGCGCGACCAGCAGGATCAATAGCAATCCCACCGACAATCCCGTGGGGATGAGCGCAAGCAGCGCCGGCCAGCCCGACAGAAACAGGAAGCCGCTCAGGCCGAGCAGACTGACCAGCATGAGCACCTGCAGCGGCCGTGGGCGGCCGATCCAGCGTCGGCCCACGGTGAACATGATCAACGAGGCCGCAATCTGCGTGGTGTTGAAAAGGGTCAGGGCCAGGGGCAGTAGCTCGGCCTCGTTACGCCCCTCGAGCACCGTGCCCATGTAGGCATTGACGCCAAAGAACACCGATCCACTCGCGCCCAGCAGCACGCCCAGCTTCCAGACCAGCGGCCGGCGCCAGTCCGGTAACCAGTGGCCGGTATCATTCTCAAAAGCCCGGGAGGGCCGGCTCAGCAGCCGGATGCTGAGCGCCGGGATCAGCGCCGGCAGTGACCAGAACAACAGCGTCAGGCGCCAGTCGCCGCCGGCGAGAGGCAGCATGACCGGCAGGGTCAGCGTCGACCCGATGACCTCACCGATCAACATGCCGTTCATGTAAATGGCGGTGCCCATGGCAATGCGTGATGGCCACCATTCGGTCAGCAGTGTCGGCAACGCGGGCTGGATACCGGCAATGGCGATGCCCATCACGGCGGTCGCGATGAAAAGGGTCGGCACGCCACCAAGCCCGCGGGCTGATGAGCTCAATACCACCAGCACCAGTGCGGTGATCAGGGTGCGCCGCGCGCCGATGCGGCTGATCAGCCAGGAAGCGCCCAGGCCCGCCACCGCGAGCATCAGAATCGGCAGGGTGGTGAGTGCGCCGGTGGCCGCCTGTCCCAGATTCAGGTCGTCCGCGATACGGGGCGCGAGGGGCGGGGCGACCAGCACGGTCAGGCGCAGATACAGGCCGGTCAGCCAGAGCAACAGCATCACAATCGGCGTTGATGGCGTTTTCGACGCGTCAGTATCCATGCATTCCCCAGGCGTTAAACGATAGACTCTAGCACCGAAGGAGGTCGTTTCATGCGGTGGTTGAGTGATTCCAACGGTATCCAGTGGAGTGTTGATGTGCTGTTCGGTTCCTACGGCACCTATTACCTCATGTTCAGCCCGGGACCGGGTGAGGCGACCGGCCAGGCCCGCAAGCTGGCCATTGCCGCCGACTCCCAGCGCGAGGCAGCGGCCGCGCTGGAGGCCATGGATGAGGCTGCGCTGGTTGCCGCGCTCGCCGACTCGACCGACTTCAACGAAACCTCACCGCTTGGATTCTAGCGCGATGCATGACGGCTACCCGGGTGGCGTTATCGACCTGCGGCTCCACCGACCGCAAACGCGGCTGATGCTGGTTGAACAGACACTGGCCGCATTGCAGCCCGGCGAAGATATCCTGCTGGTGTTCCGCGAGCGCCCCGCGCATCTGCCCGATTACATCCGCGCTCAGTACCCTGGCCGCTTTGAGGTGTCCAGCGTTGATACCGGCCCGGAAGTCTGGAGTCTGCGTGTCCACCCTCTGGATACCGACAACTGACATGCGAGAGCTCGAACACAGTCACCGCCCCGAGGATATTCGCCATCGCCTGGAGACGGGTCGAAGTGCCAGCTACCTACGGGACGCCATTCTGGGTGGCATCGACGGCTGTGTGACCACCTTTGCCGTGGTGGCCAGTGTTGCCGGTGCCGGTCTACCCGGCCTGATTGCGTTCAGCCTGGGTCTGTCCAGCCTGATTGCGGATGGCTTCAGCATGGGCGTGAGTAACTACCAGGGCGTTAAAAGTGATCGCGATGCCGTCGAGCAGGCGCGCGCCACCGAAAACAGTCACATCCGCGAGGTCCCTGACGGCGAGCGTGAAGAAATCCGCCAGATCTTTGCCCGCAAGGGCTTTCAGGGCGAAGTGCTCGAGGAGATCGTCGAGACCATTTCCGCGGACGAGTCGCTGTGGGTGGAAACCATGCTGCGCGAGGAACATGGCCTCGATCTTGAGGGGGCCGACCCGGTGCGGGCGGCGCTGTGGACGTTCGGCGCCTTCGTGATCGTGGGCGCCATTCCCCTGCTGCCTTTCATGCTGCCGCTGGTGGGCGTTGATGTGGCGTTTCTAGTAAGCAGTGCCCTGACGGCCATCACGTTTTTCGGCATCGGTTTCGTCAAAGGGGTTATTCTGGGCGACGGCCATTGGCGCGCCGGGATTGAAACGCTCCTCATGGGCGGCGGTGCGGCGGTGATTGCCTATCTGGTCGGCGGCGTTTTCGAGCCAATGATGACCGAGATGGGATTGGCCATATCGGGTTAAAGCAACAAGGAGAGCGCATTATGTCCCGTCAACCCAGCATCCTGATTGTGCCGGTGGATGGATCCAGGGGCGCCAGCGCGGCCGCCGAGTACGCGCTCGGCCTCGCGGAGGCACTCAATGTACCGGTCCGCCTGCTCTATGCCTTCCCCCGCGACCCCGTCGACATGTTCGGCATCCCCACTGAAGCCCCCGGGCCGGAGGAGCTCGAGTACTTCTCGCCACAGGCCTTCGAGCGCCTGCGCGATCAAAGTGCCGAGAAGGCGTTTGCCGCCACCCGAGAGGCAATCGGCGAGACCGCGGTGGAGATTCAGGAGCAGATCGTCTCGGGCCATCCCGCCGAGGCCATTGTCAGTCATGCGGCCGCAGAGGATGAGCCCCAGATAGTCATCGGCAGCCGTGGTCTGAGTGGCTTCAAGGAGTTTCTGCTGGGCAGCGTGAGTCAGCGTGTTCTGCATCACGCCGATTGTCCGGTCACCGTGGTGCGCTGAACCGGCGTGGCCGCAGCATCCGGTCACTCCCTGGCGGATCGAGTCACGGGTCTCGCCGCCCGTCTTGGTGATGCGGGTCAGCGTCTGGTGACCGCGGAGTCATGCACGGGCGGCTGGATTGCCAAGGTGTGTACCGATCAGCCCGGCAGCTCAGCCTGGTTCGAGGAAGGGGTTGTCACCTATAGCAATGCCGCCAAGCAGGCGCGTCTGGCGGTGCCGGCCGATACCCTTGCCCGCCACGGCGCGGTGAGTGGGGCGACGGCCGAGGCAATGGCGCGGGGTGCGCAGGCCGGTATCGGCGGGCGTGTTGCCATCGCCACTACCGGCGTCGCGGGTCCGGGTGGGGGCTCCGCTGACAAACCGGTTGGTCTTGTGTGGTTTGCCTGGGCGCTGCCCGCTGGCCAGGTGGTGAGCGAATCGGTGCGCTTCGAAGGCGATCGCGATGCCATTCGCCGCCAGAGTGTGGCGCATGCGCTCGATGGCCTGCTGATGCGTCTATCCACCGCCTGACGCGGCGGTTTGCCCGACCGCCGGGGTGGGCGGTTGGCCGGGACTATGGGACAATCCTCCCATTATCGATAGCTTGCAAACCCAGGGGTTGAGCATGGACGAAGATCGCAAGAAAGCATTGGGCGCGGCCCTCGGCCAGATCGAAAAGCAGTTTGGCAAAGGCGCGGTCATGCGCATGGGGGATGCCCGCGCCGTGGGCAACGTCCCGGTCATCTCCACTGGCTCGCTGGCCCTGGACGTGGCGCTTGGCATTGGGGGGATTCCGCGCGGCCGGGTGGTGGAAATCTACGGCCCGGAATCCTCCGGCAAGACCACGCTGACCCTGCAGGCCATTGCCGAGGCCCAGCGTGCCGGCGGCACGGCGGCGTTCGTCGACGCCGAACATGCCCTCGACCCGGAGTACGCCGGCAAGCTCGGCGTGGACGTCGATGAACTGCTGGTCTCACAGCCCGACACCGGCGAGCAGGCGCTCGAGATTGCCGACATGCTGGTGCGCTCGAGTGCCGTGGATGTCGTGGTGGTCGACTCGGTGGCGGCACTCACGCCCAAGGCCGAGATCGAGGGCGAGATGGGTGACTCGCACGTGGGCCTGCAGGCGCGGCTCATGTCTCAGGCGCTGCGCAAGCTCACCGCCAATATCAAGCGCTCCAACACCACGGTGATCTTCATCAACCAGATCCGCATGAAGATCGGCGTGATGTTTGGCAGTCCGGAGACCACCACGGGTGGCAATGCGCTCAAGTTCTACTCATCGGTGCGCATGGACATCCGCCGCATCGGCGCGATCAAGAAGGGCGACGAGGTGATCGGCAACGAGACCCGCGTCAAGGTGGTCAAGAACAAGATGGCGCCGCCTTTCCGGCAGGCCGAGTTCGAGATCCTCTACGGCGAGGGCATCTCGCGCGAGGGCGAGCTGATCGATCTGGGGGCCAAGAACGGCATCGTCGACAAGTCCGGCGCCTGGTACAGCTATAACGGTGATCGCATCGGCCAGGGCAAGGACAACGTGCGCAACTTCCTCAAGGAACATCCGGACATCACCGATTCCATTGAGCAGGCGCTGCGCCAGAAACTGCTCGACCTTCCGTCGGATAATGAGCCGTCGGAGACGACCGAAGAGGGCGGGGCGAACGCCTGAGCACCATGAGCGACGGCGCCGGCGACCCCGCCGAATCGATCCGCGAGTGCTGCATCCGGCTTCTGGCCCGTCGCGAGCACTCGCGGGCCGAGCTGCAACGAAAACTCGAGGCGCGTGACTTCGCACGCGCCGATATCTCCCCCGTTCTGGATGCCTTGATCGAGGATAATCTCCTGAGCGATCAACGCTTTGCCGAGATGTTCGCGAGAACGCGTTCGGAAAACGGCCAGGGTCCGCTCAAGATCCGTGCGGATCTGCAGGCGCGGGGTGTGGACGGGGCAGACATTGACCGCTCACTCGAACTTGTCGACGATACGTGGCTTGAATACTGTCGCGCTGCCTGGCAGCGGCGCTTCGGGCGGGCGCCGGCGGATCGGCGTGAATGGGCCCGGCAGGCACGGTTTCTGGCCGGCCGCGGGTTTGGGGGTGAACTCGTCCGTCGGGTACTCGACGCGGCGGCGAACGACGATGACCACACAGACATTTGAAAGCGAATCGGCATGAATAAAAGCAGTGCAGCCATCCGTCGGGCCTTCCACGAGTTCTTTGCCGAGCGCGGTCACGAAATCGTGCCCAGCGCCTCGCTGGTGCCTGCCAATGACCCCACCCTGCTGTTTACCAACGCCGGGATGGTGCCGTTCAAGGATGTCTTTCTCGGCCGTGAACAGCGTCCCTATAACCGCGCGGTCAGCGCCCAGCGCTGCGTACGCGCCGGTGGCAAGCACAACGATCTCGAGAATGTCGGCTATACCGCCCGGCACCACACCTTTTTCGAGATGCTCGGCAATTTCAGCTTCGGCGACTACTTCAAGCGCGATGCCATTCGCCATGCCTGGACGTTTCTGACCGAGACCCTCGAGCTGCCCGCCGAACGGCTATGGGTGACCGTCTATGCCGATGATGACGAGGCCGCGGGGATCTGGCTGGATGAGATTGGCGTGGATCCGGCGCGTTTTGTGCGTATCAGTTCGTCGGACAACTTCTGGTCCATGGGTGATACCGGGCCGTGCGGGCCGTGCTCGGAGATCTTCTATGATCACGGGCCTGAGGTCGCGGGTGGCCCGCCGGGCAGTCCGGACGAGGACGGGGATCGCTATGTCGAGATCTGGAACCTTGTGTTCATGCAGTACGACCGCGGCGCCAACGGGGCGCTCGCGCCGTTGCCCAAACCCTCCATCGATACCGGCATGGGCCTGGAGCGCATGGCCGCCGTCGCCCAGGGCGTGACCAACAACTACGACATTGATCTGTTTCGACGTCTGGTGGATGCCGCCGCCGAGCTTGTTGGCACCGATGATCGCGCGTCCAGTTCGCTGCGCGTCATCGCCGATCATATTCGCGCCTGCTCGTTTCTCGTCGTCGACGGTGTGCTGCCGAGCAACGAAGGCCGCGGCTATGTCCTGCGGCGGATCATTCGGCGCGCAGTTCGCCATGGCTACAAGCTGGGCGTCACTGATCCGTTCTTCTGGCGGCTGGTTGAGCCGCTGGTGGGTGAAATGGGCGAAGCCTATCCCGAGCTGACCGAACATCAGGCATTGGTCGAGCGGGTCCTGAGGCTCGAGGAAGAACGCTTTCGCGAGACCCTCGAGCAGGGTCTGCGGTTGCTCGAGACTGATCTCAAGGACCTCAGCGGCGATACCGTGCCGGGCGAGACGGTGTTCAAGCTCTACGATACCTTTGGTTTTCCGGTGGATCTGACCGCCGATGTGGCCCGGGAACAGGGCCTGCATCTGGATATGGAAGGCTTTGAAAAGGCGATGACCGCGCAGCGCGAGCGGGCCCGGGCGGCAAGCGTCTTCCGCGCCGAATACGGCGGCGCGGCCGATTTCGGCGGCACCACCGAGTTCAGCGGCCATGACGTGTACGAGGATGCCGCCGAGGTCATCGGACTCTACCGCGACGGCGGAGCGGTGAATGCCCTGGCCGCCGGCGATACCGGCATGGTCATCCTTGATCGCACGCCGTTCTACGCCGAGGCCGGCGGTCAGGTAGGCGACAGCGGCTATCTGCTCGCCAGCGGCGTCGAGTTCGCAGTCGAGGACACCCAGAAATACGCCCAGGCGCGCGGGCATATCGGCCGCATGGTCAATGGTGAGTTGCGGCTCGGGGATGCGGTGGATGCGCGCATCGACGCTGTCCGGCGCGATCGGACCACGCTCAACCACACGGCAACCCACCTACTGCATGCGGCACTGCGTGACGTGCTCGGCGAGCATATCCACCAGAAAGGATCGCTGGTGGCGCCGGATCGGCTGCGTTTTGATTTTGCCCACTTCGAGCCGATTACCGCCGAGCAGCGTCGCGAGATCGAGGCGCGCGTCAACGCCTGGATCCGGCGTGATCAGAGCGCAGAGATTTTCGAGACCGGATATGACGAGGCGATTGCCATGGGTGCAACCGCCCTGTTCGGCGAGAAGTATGGCGACCAGGTGCGAGTGGTGCGTTTTGGTGATGTCTCCATTGAGCTCTGTGGCGGCTCGCATGTGGCGGCCACGGGACGCATCGGGCTGTTTCGGCTGATTGGCGAAGGCGGTGTGTCCGCCGGCGTGCGCCGCATCGAGGCAATCACCGGCGCCGATGCCGTGGAACGCGTTCAGGCCGACGCGCAAACCCTCGATGCCGCCGCTGAGCGCTTGAAAGTAGCGCCGGATAACGTGCTGGTCAGGCTGGATCAGGACATGGAACGGCAGCGCTCGCTCGAGCGCGAGCTCAGTCGGCTCAAGCAAAAGCTCGCCAATCAGGCGGGCGACGAGCTGGCCGATACCGCGACTGACATTGAGGGCGTCAAGGTGCTCGCCGCACGGGTGGACAATGCCGGTGAGTCGCTCCGCGACACCGTCGATCAGCTCAAGAACAAGCTCGGTCGTGCCGTGATTGTGATGGCCGCCGAAGATGGCAACGGCAAGATCCGCCTGGTGGCCGGCGTCACCAATAATCTGACCGGGCAGATGCGTGCCGGCGATCTGGTCAATCACGTGGCCACTCAGGTTGGGGGCCGTGGCGGCGGGCGGCCCGATTTTGCCCAGGCGGGCGGGAGCGATGCGGCGGCCCTGCCGAGCGCCCTCGACTCGGTCACCGACTGGGTGCAGTCACAGCTTCAGTCATAACAAGGGAACGGAATGTCGCTAGTTGTCCAGAAATTCGGTGGCTCGTCGGTTGCAACAATCGAGCGCATCGAAAATGTCGCCCGCAAGGCCATTGCCTCGCGTGAGGCCGGCCATGACGTGGTCGTGGTGGTGTCCGCCATGAAAGGCGAGACGGACCGGCTCAACGAGCTGGCTCATGGTGCTTCGCAGAACACGACACCGCGTCCGCGTGAGCTCGATCTGCTGCTGTCCACCGGCGAGACGGTCACCATTGCGCTGCTGACCATGGTGCTCGAGCGCATGAATGCGCCGGCACGCTGCCTCACTGGCGCGCAGGTCCGTATTTTAACGGACAGCGCGTTCAGCAAGGCGCGCATTCAGGACATTGATGCCGAGTCGATCCGCGAGGATCTTGGTGCCGGACGCATCGTCGTCGTCGCGGGTTTTCAGGGCGTGGACGAAAACGGCTCTATTACCACCCTTGGCCGCGGCGGATCGGACACCACTGCCGTCGCGCTGGCCGCCGCGCTCGAAGCCGACGAGTGCCAGATTTATACGGACGTGGATGGCGTCTATACCACCGACCCGCGGGTGGTGCCCACCGCACGGCGGCTTGAACAGATCACTTTCGAGGAGATGCTTGAGCTCGCGAGTCTGGGCTCCAAGGTTCTCCAGATCCGGGCGGTGGAGTTCGCCGGCAAGTACCAGGTACCACTGCGGGTGCTGTCGTCTTTCGAGGATGGCCCCGGGACATTGATCACGATGGAGGGACAGAATATGCAGCAGGGCAGTATGGAAGAGCCCTTGATCGCCGGCATCGCCTTCAACCGCGATGAAGCCAAACTGACCATGATCGGCGTGCCGGATACCCCCGGGATCGCCACGCAGATCCTCGGGCCGGTGGCGGACGCCAACATTGAAGTGGACATGATCGTGCAGAACATCAGCAATGATGGACTGACCGATTTTACGTTCACCGTGAACAAGACCGAATATGACCGTGCCCTGGAGATTCTCCGCCGCCAGGCCGAGGTGCTGGGAGCCCGCGAGGTCTTCGGTGACAGCAGTATCGTCAAGCTGTCGCTGGTGGGCGTGGGCATGCGCTCACATGCCGGTGTTGCCAGCATGATGTTCAAGGCGCTGGCCGCCGAAGGCATCAACATTCAGATGATCTCGACCTCCGAGATCAAGATCTCGGTGGTCACCGACGAGAAGTATCTTGAGCTTGGCACCCGCGCACTCCACAAGGCCTTCGAGCTGGATGACCGAAGCGGCAAGACCGTGAGCGTCGAAGGCCAGTCCGACTGACTCCCTGCCGCCATCGATGACTGAATGCAGGGGAGACAGCCCCCGCCACAGAATATACAATTATGCTTTGGCCCGAGCAGTTCGACCCAAAGGGAATCATCGCAACGGAATGCGAGTCCGACGCATAGGTGGCCGCAATCACAACAAGGAGATGTCGGAATGCTTATTCTGACCCGCAGGGTCGGTGAAACCCTGATGATTGGCGACGATGTCGCGGTGACAGTGCTGGGTGTGAAGGGCAACCAGGTCCGGATCGGCGTAAAAGCCCCGAAGGATGTCACCGTCCACCGCGAAGAAATCTACGCGCGCATCCGCGAGGAAGACGAGGGCACGGACGCCGACGATGCGAGCACCGACGATCGCTGATCGCTGGGCAATGGTCGGTTTACGCCGGCAGTCCTGTTCCCGTATCCTACGCATTCAATTGGAGAGGTGGCCGAGCGGCTGAAGGCGCTCCCCTGCTAAGGGAGTAAGGGCTTGATCGCCCTTCGTGGGTTCGAATCCCACCCTCTCCGCCAGACAGAAAAATGGCCCCACAGGGGCCTTTTTTATGTCTG
>Ga0207414_1000180_pt1 | contig 31544 bp, 26 predicted proteins | sample PonA231FremontCA_2_FD_187269 | JGI IMG/M metagenome (GOLD analysis project Ga0207414, IMG submission 187269) | Marine sediment microbial community from Fremont, CA, USA - Pond A23 Sediment 1 (SPAdes) | ecosystem: Environmental > Aquatic > Marine > Unclassified | place: USA: Fremont, California...
TTAGATAAAGCCCTTGAAAAAAGTGAAAAATTAAAAAAAGAAGTAGAAAAAGATGAAGATACAGCTAATTTGATAAAATTTGCTAAAGGTCTTGAGGGGATGCCCAGACATATTTCTACCCATGCAGCTGGTGTTATTATTGGGCCAGAAGATTTGATTAATTTAGTACCATTACAATTACAGGATGAAAGTGTTATAACCCAACTTCCAATGGATGAATTAGAAGATATGGGTTTGCTTAAGATGGACTTTTTAGGATTAAGAAACCTTACCGTAATTGAAAATACCCTTAGTCTTATAGAAAAAAGATTTAATAAAAAAATAAATATTGATGATATACCTTTAGATGATCAGGAAGTTTATAATATGCTCAGCAAGGGAGAAACCCTTGGAGTTTTTCAAATGGAATCTTATTTGTTTCAGGATTTAAATAAAAGGCTTCAACCAGAAAATTTTTCTGATATTATTGCCCTTTTAGCTTTAGGAAGGCCAGGTCCCCTAAATAGTGGTTTGGTAGATGATTTTATAAAAGGTAGACATGGAGAAAAAGAAGTGGAATACCTTCATCCTAAACTTGAACCTATTTTAAAAGATACATTTGGCTTAATTTTATATCAGGAGCAGGTTATGGAGATTGCAAGTGAATTAGCAGGTTATACAATGGGAGAAGCCGATCTTTTAAGAAGAGGAATGGGCAAAAAAAAGAAAAAGTTGATAGCCAGAGAAAGAGAAAAATTTGTTAAAGGTTCAGCCCAAAATGGAATAGATAAAAAAACTGCTAATGAAATATTTGATCAGGTGGAATATTTTGCTGGTTATGGTTTTAATAAATCTCACAGTGCTGCTTATGCACTCCTAGCATATCAAACAGCATATTTAAAAGTAAAATATCCGGCAGAATTTATGGCAGCTCTTTTATCATCAGTTATGGGCAATTTAGATAAAGTGGCAATATATATAGATGAAGCAAAAAATATGGGGCTAAATGTTTTGGCTCCTGATGTAAATGAAAGTTATAATGATTTTACAACTACCTCAGAAAATAGTATTCGTTTTGGGTTAAAGGTTATTAAAAATTTAGGAAAAAAAGCTATTAAATCTATAATTGAAGATAGAAAAGATGATTCATATAAAAGTTTTCATGACTTTTTTAAAAAAGTTGATCTTTCTAATATCAATATTAATATGATTGAAGCTTTAATTAAAGCTGGTGCATTTGATAGTTTTGCTGTAAATCGTTCTCAAATGTTAATAAAATATGAGGAGCTATATAACAGATATTCTAAAATGCAAAAAGGTAGAAGTAATGGCCAAACTTCATTTTTTGATTTGACTGAAGATGATGATTTTTATAATGAGGAAATAGAATTTCCAGATGTTGACCATTTAAGTACTACTGACAAATTAAGCTGGGAAAAAGAGTATTTAGGTGTTTATCTTTCCGGTCATCCTCTTGATCCTTATCAAGAAAAAATTGATTTATTAACTAATTTTACCAGTGATGATTTAGAAGAAGGTAAAGATTTTAGATATTTTAAAGCTAATACAGCAGGTCTTATATTAGAAAAGAAAAACCATGTTACTAAAAGAAATAATCAGATGGCTTTTTTAACAATTGAAGATTGGAATGGAAAAATAAATATAGTTGTATTTCCAGATTTGTATAAAAGTTTAGACTTTAATTTAGAAGAAGGAAAAATTGTCTTTATTAATGGTTATTTTAAAGATGGAGATAGTTTAATAGCCAACCAAATAATTTCTCTTAAAAGAAAATTTGTAGTGATGAATTTAAGAGATGCTAAATTGGATAAAAAAGAACTATCCAAAGCAAAATTTATTATAGGGAAAAATAGTGGAAAATCACCGGTATTTTTTAAAATTAATAATAAAATAATTTTGAGTGATAAATCTTACTGGTTGAATTTAGAAAATGAAAATGTTAAAAATAAATTGATAAGTATTTTTAGAAAAGAAAATTTAAAAGTATTATAACTTTGGGTTGATTTGTAAAATTTTATTTACTTGACATTAAATAAAAAAAAGGATATGATAAATTAAACAGGAGGTCTGGTAATGAATATTGAGGCTGATTTTGTAACAATAAAAGCTCTGGAAGATGGAGTCACAATAATAGGTTTAACGCGAGGAAAAAGTACTACATTTAATCATACAGAAAAGCTTGACAAAGGAGAGGTATTGCTAGCTCAATTTACCGAACATACTTCTGCTATAAAAATTAGAGGTGAAGCAGAAATAGTTTCCAAGCATGGAAGTATAAAGTCAGGTGAATAGATTTTTGATATTAACCAGTCCCTCATAAAACAGGAACTGGTTTTTGTTTTTTAAAGATCAGGAATTAAATAGGAGTGATTAATAATGTTTAAAGATTTTTTCAGTAAAAAGAATAATTATGTAACTGTAAAAAATCGTAGTAAAAAAAGTAAGAAAAGTGAAAAAAGAGATGTGCGTGAAAAAAATAATGATAAGCTCTGGACAAAATGTAAAAAATGCAATGAAATAGTATTTAATAAAAAACTTGCTGAAAATTCAATGGTCTGTCCCAAATGTGATTATCATTTAAGATTATCTGCTGAAGATCGTTTGGCCCTTACTATAGATGAAGATAGTTTTATAGAATTTGCTGCCGATATAAGCAGCAAAAATCCTCTTGATTTTCCAGAATATGATAAAAAAATGGAAGAAGCCAAAAATAAAACTGGGAAAAATGAAGCTGTTGTAACTGGTGAAGCAAAAATTAACAGTCATGAGGTAATTATTGCTGTAATGGATTTTAATTTTATGGGAGCCAGTATGGGTTCAGTAGTTGGTGAAAAAATTACTATTGCTATTGAAAAAGCAATAGAGAAAAATAAACCACTTATAATTTTTAGTGCAGCAGGTGGAGCCAGAATGCAGGAAGGTATGTTATCTTTAATGCAAATGGCTAAAACAAGTGCTGCTATAAAAAAACTGCACAAAAATGGTAACCTTTTTGTTTCAATTATAACTGATCCTACTTCAGGTGGAGTAACTGCTAGTTTTGCTCTTTTAGGTGATATTATTATATCCGAACCTGGTACACTTATAGCTTTTGCCGGTCCAAGAGTTATTAAGCAAACAATAAGCAAAAAATTACCTGATGATTTCCAGAGTGCTGAATTTTTACTTGAACATGGTATGATTGATAAAGTTGTTCATAGAAAGAAAATGAAAGCGACTTTAGGAGATATTTTAAAAATACATGAGGCTGGAGTGATTAATGATGCCCAGTAATTATTTTGAATTTGAAAAACCGTTAATTGAATTAAATAAAAAAATTAGTGATTTAAAGGATTTTATGGATGAAAAAGGTGTTGACTTAACTGATGAAATAATAACTTTAGAAAATAAAGCAGATAACTTAAGAGAAGAAATATATGAAAATTTGGAACCTGCTCAACTTTTAGAAATTGCCCGTCATCAAGAAAGACCAACAACCAGAGACTATATTAATAGAATTTCCAGTACTTTTGTAGAATTACATGGTGATAGGAGATTTGGAGATGATCTTGCTTTAATAGGTGGTATAGCAATTGTTGAGGAACAACCTATTACTATTATTGGGCATCAAAAGGGTCAGACTACTAATGAAAATTTAGAAAGAAATTTTGGGATGGCCCATCCTGAAGGTTATCGCAAAGCAATGCGTTTAATGAAAGAGGCAGAAAAATTTAATAGACCTGTAATATCTTTAATTAATACTCCTGGAGCTTATCCAGGAATAGGGGCTGAAGAAAGAGGTCAGGCTGAAGCAATTGCTACTAATTTAATGGAAATGTCTGATTTAAAAGTTCCTATTATTACTATTGTAATTGGTGAAGGTGGTAGTGGTGGAGCTTTAGGTATTGGACTTGGAGATAAAATTATGATGTTTGAATATAGTTATTATTCGGTTTGTTCTCCTGAAGCCTGTGCTGCTATACTCTGGAAAGATTCTGATGAAGCTTCTGAAGCTGCTAAAGCTCTTTCTTTAACTTCTAAAGACCTATTTGATTTAAATATTATAGACAAAATAATTAAGGAACCTATTGGAGGAGCTCATAAAGATCCAGATCAAGCAGCAAAAATATTAAAAGATGAAATTTTAGCTGCAATTAATGAACTAAAAAATATTGATAAAGATAAATTGATTGAAAAAAGGTATAATAAATTTAGAAAAATTGGTGAATATCAGAGAAATAAAGAAAAAAATTAAATTATAATTATTTCAACAGGAGGTAAAAGCAATGAATAAAATTGGCGTATTGACTAGTGGAGGAGATGCTCCTGGAATGAACCCTGCTATAAGAGCAGTAGTTAGGACTGCAATTTATTATGATATAGAGGTAGCAGGAATTCAGCGCGGATATGCAGGATTAATAGATGGAGATATTTATAGTATGAATAGGAGTTCAGTAGCTGATATTATTCATCGAGGAGGAACAATACTTCATTCAGCTCGTTGTGAAGAATTTAAAACAGAAGAAGGACAGAAAAAAGCTGTAAAAAGTTTAAAAGAAAATGAAATTGAGGGTTTGGTAGTAATCGGAGGAGATGGAAGTTTTAGAGGGGCATTAGCTCTTTCTAAAAACTTTGGTTTCCCTACAATTGGAATCCCGGGAACTATCGATAATGATCTGGCCTGTACAGATTATACCCTGGGTTTTGATACAGCTATGAATACAATTTTAGATGCAATAAACAAAATTAGGGATACGGCCACTTCTCATGAAAGAACTTTTGTGGTTGAAACTATGGGAAGAAATTCAGGTTTTCTTACTTTAAGAACTGGACTTGCTGGTGGAGCTGAATCTATCTTAATTCCAGAAATTGATTTTACTATTGATGATGTTTGTAATAAAATTCAGCATGGTTATGATCGTGGTAAATTGCATAGTATTATTTTAGTTGCTGAAGGAATTGGAGAAGATTTTAAAACTAATAGAGATATTAATGAAAGTAAAGCTTTTTATATTGGAGAAAAAATAAAAGAAAAGACTGGTCTTGAGACAAGAGTAATTATTTTAGGTCATTTACAGCGTGGTGGTAGCCCTACTGCCATGGATAGAATTGTCGCCAGTCAAATGGGAGCAGAATCTGTTAAATTGCTTAAAAATGGTGAATCAAGTAAAATGGTTAGTTTTATAAATAATAGTATAGATACCTGTGGTTTAGAAGAGGCTTTATCTAAAGAAAAAACTATTGATCAAGATATCTTTGAATTGGCCCATATACTTTCTTTATAAAAATCTGAGGAGGCGATTAGATGAGAAAGACCAAAATTGTTTGTACTTTAGGTCCAGCTACTGATGATGAAGAAATTTTACGAGAGGTTATTGATTCTGGACTTGATGTAGCAAGATTTAATTTTTCCCATGGAAATCATGAAGAACAAAAGAAAAGAATTGATATGGTTAAAAAAATTTCAAAAGAAATTAATAAACCAATAGGCTTAATGCTTGATACTAAAGGTCCAGAAGTTCGAACAGGAGATTTAAAAGAAGGAAAAGTTCAATTAGAAAAGGGAGAAGAAACCATAATCACAACTGAAGAAATAAAAGGTGATGCAGATAGATTTTCTGTTCAGTATAAAAATCTTCCTTCTGATTTAGAAGAAGGATCACAAATTTTAATTGATGATGGCCTTATTGAATTAATTGTTAAAGAAATCAAAGGCAGTGAAATAAAATGTAAGATTCAAAATGGTGGAGAACTTGGTTCAAGGAAAGGTGTAAATTTACCAGGAGTAAAAGTTCAATTACCTCCTTTAACTGAAAAAGATATTTCGGATATTAAATTTGGTCTAAAACAGGATATTCATTTTATAGCAGCTTCTTTTACTAGAAAAGCTTCAGATGTAATTGAAATCAGAAAATTGCTTGAGGAAGAAAATGCAGAAGATGTAAAAATTATACCTAAAATTGAAAATCAAGAAGCAGTTGACAATATAGATGAAATTATAGAGGTATCTGATGGATTAATGGTTGCTAGAGGAGATTTAGGTGTTGAAATAGCAGCTGAAAAAATCCCTGTTATTCAGAAAAATTTAATCAAAAAATGTAATGAAAATGCCAAACCAGTTATTACTGCTACCCAAATGCTGGATTCTATGATAAGAAATCCAAGACCAACAAGAGCTGAGGCTTCTGATGTTGCTAATGCAATTTTTGATGGAACAGATGCTACAATGCTTTCTGGGGAAACAGCTGCAGGAGAATATCCAGTTGAGTCAGTGCAGATGATGGCTAAAATTGCAGAACAGGCTGAATTGTCCTTAGAATCAATACACAATTCTAATTCACCAGAACAAAAACCTGATACAGTAACAGGAGCAATAAGTCTTGCTTCCTGTGAAGCTTCAGAAGATTTAGGAGCTGAAGCTATAATAACTGCAACTGGTTCAGGGCTAACAGCTAGAATGGTGTCAAAATATAGACCTATGAATCGTATAGTAGCAGTTACTCCTGATGAAAGAGTTCAACATTTCTTAACTTTAAGTTGGGGAGTATATCCTTTACTTGTACCACAGAGTAATAATACTGATGATATGATTGATAATGCTGTATCTAAAGCTTTAGATCATGAGTTAGTAAAAAATGGAGATTTAGTTACTATAACTGCTGGAGCTCCAGTTGGAATTCCAGGTACAACTAATTTAATAAAAGTAGATGTTGTAGGTAAACCTGTTATTGAAGGTCAGGGAGTTGGCAAAACAACTGTAACAGGTAAGGTTAAGATAGCCAAAACTGCAGATGAAGCTAATGAAAAAGTAAAAGAAGGAGATATTTTAGTTACTACAATGACTGATAAAAACTTCATTCCAGCTATGAAAAAAGCAAATGCAGTTATTACTTCTGAAGGAGGACTTACTTCTCATCCTGCAATAGTAGGTTTGAATTTAGGGATGCCTGTAGTAGTAAATGCAGGAGATATTTTTGAATTATTAAATGAAGGAGAAATCGTAACAGTTGATGGTGTTAGAGGTTTAGTTTATCGTGGTAAAGCTCACATTAAATAATATAAAAAAATTCTCTAATAATGTATAAAAATAAATAGAAATTAGTAACTTATAAATTTAGGCGGCTGTTATAGCCGCCTTTAAGTGTGTTTAATTATAAATAAATTATTAAAATAAATGAAATAATAATAAAAATTGTCAAATTACAACAATATTTATTGACAAGGAATCCATTTATTGTTATAATTAAGAAAAAGGAGGTAAAGATTATGAAAGCAACAGGTATTGTAAGAAAAATTGACAATTTAGGTAGAATAGTTGTACCTAAAGAGTTAAGAGAAACAATGAATATTAATGTAAAAGACCCTATCGAAATATATGTAGATGATAATGATAAAATTATTTTGAAAAAATATGAACCAGCCTGTATTTTCTGTGGAAGTGCTGAAGATACTATCGAATATAAGGGAAAGATAATTTGTGAAGAATGCTTAGATGATATTTTAGATAAAACTGGTGATGAAGAAAGTGCTTAAGATATAAAAAAAGAAAATAAATGTTTTTAACAGCAGAAAAAATCTCTGCTGTTTTTTTTGTTTGAAAAAGTAAAAATATTCTGAAAAATAAAACCAAAAATAAATGGTGGGCCCACTAGGATTTGAACCTAGGACTAACCGGTTATGAGCCGGTTGCTCTGACCAGACTGAGCTATGGGCCCTCTCTCAATGCTGCACGAATTATTATAATATAAAATTTGGCTTTCGTCAAGGGAAAAAGCAAATAAATTCAAAAAAAGTTTAATTATCATTTGCATTTGCAATATTTTTTTACTATAATATTTATAATTGCTAAATATTTTATATTATAAATAATACTGAGGTGATAAAATGGATTTAAATAATGAAACAAAAGAATTGGATAAAATCATCAGAGATATAAATAAATGTTTGGTAGAATATACAAAAGATAGTTTGAAAGAAAATGGATTAACTATGCCCAGATTTTTAGTTTTATGGCATATTACCAAATATGAACCTGTAAATATGAGTGTTCTCCATGAAAAAATGTTTATGGCTAATAGTACTTTAACAGTTATAGTAGATAAATTGGTAAAAGAAGATTTAGTAAAGAGATATCGTAATCCTGAGGATAGAAGAGAAGTTTTATTGGAATTAACTAAAAAAGGTAATGATTTATTACTGAAAATGCTTAATATTAGACAAAGTTTTTTAGAAGATTCTCTTGATTACTTAGAATTAGATAAACAAAAAGAATTGATAAAATTACTTGAACCGGTTTTAAATAATTTAGAAAAAAATATAAAAAAAGGAGATGAAGATAGTGGGTAGGTCTTCAAATGCAGAAAAAATTGAATTAAAAAAATCTAAAATTATGAAAAAAGCGAGATTAGAAAATAGAGAAGAAATATTAAATGGTCCTATAGCTAAAACTCTTTTTAAACTTGCCTGGCCAGTTATGATCGGAAATACAATGCAGGTAGCCTACAATCTTGCTGACACATTCTGGTTAGGTAGAGTGGGAGCTGATGCTGTAGCTGCCTTATCTGTTGGTTTTCCTTTAGTATTTCTTATGGTTTCTATTGGGGCTGGTATAACTGTAGCTGGAACAACTCTTGTTGCTCAATATATGGGAATGGGTAATGAGGAAAAGGTTAACAAAATTACTGCTCAAATATTTGTCTTTGTTGGTTCTTTATCGATTATTCTTGGCTTAATCGGATTTTTATTTAATGAGCCAGTTTTAAATTTAATGGGAGCACCAGAAAATATAATAGGAGATGCTTCTGCTTATTTAGAAATAATATCACTAGGTGTTCCTTTTATGTTTGCATTTTTTATATTTTCTGCTTTACTTAGAGGTTATGGTGATACCAAAACTCCAATGAAAATGATGGTTTTTTCTACTTTATTAAATATTATATTAGATCCATTTTTGATTTTTGGTATAGCTTTTTTTCCAGAATTAGGAGTCAGAGGAGCTGCTTTTGCCACTATATTTTCCAGGGCAATTGCCGGTATAATTGGAATTTATATTTTATTTACAGGTAAAAAGGGTTTAAAATTGAAGATGAAATATTTAAAACCTGATTTCAAAGAAATTAAAAAAATACTTATTTTAGGAATACCTTCAGCTGGTGAACAATCAATTGTTGCTTTAGGTATGACCTTTTTGATGAGTATAGTCTCCCAGTTTGGTACTGTTGTAGTTGCAGCCTATGGTATTGGATCAAAAATACTATCAGCTGTAATGTTACCTTCCCGTGGATTTGCAACTGCAACTACCACAATGGTTGGACAAAATTTAGGAGCAGAAAATATTAATAGAGCTGAAAAAACTGCCTGGGTTAGTTCAGGACTAATTTTAGGAATTATGACCTTTTTAGCTTTTGTTTTTAATCTTTTTCCTGCTACAGTTATCTCAATTTTTAATACAAATCCTGAAGTTATAAAAATAGGAACTTCTTTTTTAAAAATTGTTGGATTTTCATTTGGTTTTTTAGGAGTAAGATTTATTATTGGTGGGTCTTTTCGAGGAGCAGGAAACACTTTTATTGCAATGATTATAGCAATAATTGCTCTCTGGGGACTGCGCTTACCTCTGGCTCAATATTTGGGTATTAACCTTGGCTGGGGTCCAAATGGAATATGGTGGGGAATGTTTTTATCTAATTTTGTTACTGCAATAATTGCTTCTCTCTGGTTTAAAAAAGGTGGTTGGAAAGAAAAGGCAATATAATTTAATAATTTTTAAGAATTCAGACTAGCCTTGACAGGCTAGTTTTTGCTTGCTATAATTAGACTGACTGGTAAGTCGAGTCTTTAAAATTGAAGGAGGTTTTATTTTGAAAGAAAAAAATTCAACTGGAGCAAAAATAATTGAAGCAGCTAAAGAACTTTTTTTAGAAAATGGTTATCATGAAACATCTATGTCTGCTATTGCCCAAAATGCAGATCTAGGAAAAGGAACTCTTTATTGGCATTTTGATAGTAAAGATGACTTATTTCAGTCAATAGTAACTAGAGAAGCAAAAAGTGTTCTTAGAGAACTTAATGAAATAAAGAAAAAAGATTTAAGTGCTGAAGAAATAATGAAAAAATTTATAAAGTTGAGATTAAAAAGAATTGATGAAAATAAAAAAACTACGCAAATGTTTATGGATGGAGAAAATTTTATTAATGAAGAATTGAAAAAAACTATGATTGATATTTTTCGTTCTTTTATTGATATTTTGGAAGACATTATAAAACGAGGTATTAATGAAGGAATATTTCATACACCAGATCCAGAAAAAGCAGCCAGTGCTTTTCTGGGGATGATAAATGGTATTTGTTCTACAATTATTTTTGAAAATAGAGGAGATATTGATATAGAAAAAAATACTGAATTTATATATGAACTATTTTTAAATGGTTTGCAGAAACAAAAGGAGGAATGAAAAGATGTTGAATTTTATGAAAAATAATAAAAACCAGCTAATAACATTTTTAATTTTTATATTTATTATTTCATTTGTTAGTTTTAATTATTCAGTTAAAGCAGAAGAAGTAAAAGAATTAAACTTAAAAAAAGCTATTGAACTGGCATATGAAAATAATACAGAATTAAAAAAAGCTGAAAGAAATAAAGAAAAATCTGAACTTGACCTTGATTTAGCCTGGCGGGCACTTTTTCCTGATTTGAAATTAGAAACAAGTTATACCAGGATGAGTGAGGCACCTACTACCCCCAGTAAATATGCATTTTTGCCTGATCCAAGCGCTTTTTCAGATGAAAAAAAGCCAGTGATTCCTAAACCTGATACTGTTGATATTGATATTCCAGGGACCGATCAAACTATGGAAGTTAATGAATATACCATGATTCCTACGGAACAAAGGGAATTACCTAAAGACAATTATCAAACATCACTATCATTTACACAACCTATCTATATGGGTGGTAGGATAAGACTGGGTATTGAACAGGCCAAAAGAGGTCTTAAAATGGCTGAAGTCCAAAATGAGCAAAAAAAATCAGAAATTTTGAGTCAGATAATTAATTCTTATTATAATTTGATTATGGCCCAAGAAAGAGTAGAGATAGAAGAACAGGCTCTTTCATTGGTTAAAAAACATAAAAATATTGCTGAATCAAGTTATGATTCTGGAGTTGCCTTAAAAACTGATTTATTGCAGGCAGAAATTGAATTATCCAAAGCTCAAAACAGATTAAAAAATGCAAAAAATCAATTTGAATTAGCAAAAAAGAGTTTTAAAAATCAAATTGGTATAGATAAATCTCAGAAAATTACTATAAAAGATAGTTCACAATTAGTACCTGAAATTAATCTTGACCAGGAAAAACTATATGAAAAAGCTCTTGCAAATAAGCCTGAACTTAAAATGATGGAACTTAATCAAGACTTAACTAAAACAAATTTGAAATTAGAAGAAAAAAGCAATTTTCCTCAAATAATGCTTATAGGTAATTATAGCTGGCAGGGTAGTGAATTAGACTTTGAAAATGGTAGTGGTAATATTGTTTTATCAGCCTCGATGAATTTATTTGATAGTGGTAAATCAAATATCAAAGAAAATAAAATTGAGAAAGAGTTAGAAAATATTGAAGACTCAAAAGAAGATTTGAAAGATATGGTAGAGTTGGATATTGAAAAACAGTTAATAACAATTGAAGAAAAAAGAGATGATATTAAGTTACAGGAAATGAATCTAAAAAAAGCAGAAGAAAGTCTTACTATAGAAGAAAAAAGATTTAAAGAAGGTATGGGAAGAACAGTGGATGTAGTTCAGGCTCAGACTACATTAAAACAAATAAAATTGAGTAAAATGCAAGCCCAAAATGAATATGAAATTGCTTTATTTGAAATGCTAAATAAAACAGGAGATTTAGTTAATTATTGTGAGGAGGTCATAAATAATGAAGAATAAAATTTTTATAGTATTGATGTCATTACTTCTTATTACAGTATTTGCAGTTCCCAAAATTGATGCAGCTGTTTCTGTAGATGTTAAAAAAGCTGTAATTTCTGATATAAGTGAAAAAAGTGTTGTAAATGGAAGAATTGTTCCCGATAAAACTATTTCTATAATTTCTGAAATAAATGGAAAAATTGAAGAATTGAATGTTGAGATGGGTCAGTATGTTGAAAAAGGAGAAAAATTAATTGTTTTTGAAGATGATCAAATACAGGCTCAGTTCAAACAGGCTGAAGCTTCTTTGAAAGCAGCTAAAGCTAATCTTGCCCGTTTGAAAAAGGGAGCCAGTAAAAATGATATAGATGCGAGTTTAGCAAATATAAAAAGGGCAGAAGCTTCTCTGGAGATGGCTAAAGCTCAACACACCTTATTATTAGAAGGGGCAAGTGAAGAAGATATTAAAAGAGCAGAAGAATCATATAATCAGGCTGTTGCTTCTTATGAAGGAGCAAAAAAATCTCTGGAATCGATTAGAAAAATTGTTAATGACAAGACTTCACTTAAACAACAGTTAAATAATGCGGAAATGCAGAGAGAAACATCAAAAAAACAGTTGGAAAGTGCTGAAAAAAGATATGAACAAAGCGACTTAAGTCTTGAGCAGGCTGAAAATAATTTTGAACAGGCTAAAAAAGAATATGAAAGAACAAAAAATCTATATGAAGATGATGTAGTTACTGAAAAGCAATTTGAAGCAGTTGAAAGTCAGTATAAAAATGCCCAACTAGCAGTTAGAAATGCTAGATCTGCCAAAGAAAGTGCTGAAATTGCTTTAAAACAGGCCCAAATTAGTTATGAAGCAGCTAAAGAAAGTTATAGACTTACTAAAGAAAGTTTTGATGATCCTACTGAATTAAATCAACAATTAGATTCTGCCAAAACTCAGGTCGAAGTTTCAGAGTCAAATATGAAAATAGCTAAAGCTAATTTAGATAAAGCCCAAAAAGGTGCAAGAAAAGAAGAAATAAATAGAAGTCTGGCTCAGGTTAAACAGGCAGAAGCTGCCTTAGAGAGTTCCAAAGCCAATCATGAAAAACTTAAAGCTGGAGCCAGTGATGAAGAAATTAGAGCAAGTGAAGCTCAGGTTGAACAGGCTGAGGCAGCTCTTGAACAGGCAAGACTTAGATTAGAAGATGCAGTTATTAGCAGTCCTATATCTGGTTTTGTAACAAATGTAAACACAAGTGAGGGACAGCTTATAGGTCAGGGTAGTTCTCTTTTTAATATTGTTAAATTAAATCCAGCATATGTTAGAGTTGGAGTAAGTTCTGATGTATTAGTAAATATTGAAAAAGATGAAAAAGTTGAGGTAGAATTGTTGGATTATAAAAATGAAGGAAAAGAAGGAACAATTACCAATATAAGCCCAATGCGAGATCAACAGACCCAATTATATACAGTTATGGTTAAGATAAATAATGAAAACAATAAATTAAAAGCAGGTATGTTTGCCGATGTTAATTTTACTTTAAATACCAAAGAAAATGTTGTAGTTATTCCAGCTGATTCGGTTTTAGATCTTGATGGGGAGCCCTATGTATTTGTTATAGAAAATGGTAAATCAGTTAAAAAAGAGATTAAAGTTGGATTAATAAATAAAAACAAAGTAGAAGTGATAGAAGGTATTAATCAGGGTGAAGAGATTATAACCCAGGGCCATAAGTCTCTACAGGAAGGTGAAGAGGTAGAGGTGATTAGTAGATGAAGTTATCAAATTTAGCAATAAAACGTCCAGTAACAACTACTATGGTTGTTTTACTGGTTGTTTTACTGGGATTTATATCTTTTAACAGAACAAATTTAGATTTATTTCCGGATATAACCTATCCAGGTGCTGCAGTTATAACTTCCTATAGTGGAACTGGACCTGAAGAAGTGGAAACAATGGTTACAAAACCACTTGAAAGTTCTCTGGCAACTGTAACTAATATTCAAACTTTATCTTCGACATCAAGTAAAGGCCAATCAACGGTAGTAGCTGAATTTTCCTGGGGAACAGATATGGATACAGCCTCTATGGATATGCGTGAAAGTATTGATATGATTAGAGATGCTCTTCCTGATGAAGTAAATGACCCTTTTGTAATACAGTTTGATCCTTCGATGATGCCCATAATGCAAATGGGTGTAACAGCAAATATGGATTTAGCTGAATTAAAAGAGTTGATTGAAAATAAGGTTTCTCCAAACTTAGAAAGATTAGAAGGAGTTGCTGCAGTTAATTTAGTAGGTGGAAAAGAAAGAGAAATTCTAGTAGAAGTAAGTGAAAATAAATTAAATAATTATAATGTTTCATTTGAATCTATCCGCAACTCTTTAATGGTAAATAATCTGAACATGTCTGGGGGTAGTGTCCGCAGAGGAGATATAGAATATTTAGTTCGGGTAACAGGAAAATTTGAATCTTTAAATGAAATTAAAGAAATTAAAATTGCTACAGCAAGTGGTGGTATTGTATCTTTAGATGAACTGGCTACAGTTACTGATACTTATAAAGAAATGACTTCAAAATCTAAACTTAATGGAAGTCCAAGTATAGGTTTGACAGTGCAAAAAGCTACTGATGCTAATACTGTTGCTGTATCTAATCGAGTAAAAGAAGAAATTAATAAATTGCAAAATGATTATGATTCTAATGGTTTGCAATTATTGCCTATTATGGATCAGGCTGATTATATAGAACAATCAGTTGGTAATGTCGGGAGAAATGCAATATATGGAGCTATTTTAGCTGTTTTAGTACTCTGGTTTTTCTTAAGAAATATAAGGAGTACAATAATTATTGCTACAGCTATACCAGTTTCTGTTATTACTACCTTTATGCTCCTTTATTTTGGAAATTTAACTTTAAATTTAATGACTTTAGGTGGTTTAGCTCTTGGGGTTGGTATGCTTGTAGATAACTCGATTGTTGTTTTAGAAAACATATACAGATATCGCAAAGAAGGTTTAAGTAAGTTAGAGGCAGCCCATAAAGGAAGTAATGAAGTTGGTATGGCTATTGTAGCTTCTACTATTACCACTGCTATTGTATTTTTACCAGTAGTTTTTGTAGGAGGAATGGCTTCCCAAATATTTCAGGAATTAGCAATAACAGTTGCTTTTGCTCTGCTTGCTTCTTTAATTGTTTCTTTGACATTGATACCGGTTATGGCTTCTAAAATTCTTAAAACAAATGAAAAAGAAGAAAAAACTAATCAATGGTTTGAAAAATTAAAAGGAGGATATACCAGCAGTCTTAGCTGGGCTATAGACCATCACTGGTTGGTTTTAATAGTTGTAGTCGTATTTTTTGCAGGTAGTTTATTTTTATTCCCAACTATTGGCCAGGAATTTATTCCAGGAATGGACCAGGGCCAGTTTACAATAACTGCTAATATGCCTGTTGGAACTCCTCTGGAGACAACTGAAGAAACAGCAACTAAAATTGAGAATACTGTTCTTGATATTCCGGAAGTTGATACTATGCTTACCAATATAGGTTCTACCGGTCAGATGATGGGTGGTAGTCAAACTGGATCTGAAATTGCAAGTATTTCTGTTAATTTAGCTGATTTAGGTAATAGAGAACGGTCAACCCAGGAAGTTATGGAAGAAGTGAGAAATAAAATAAATATTCCAGGAGTTGAATTAAATATTGAAGCCCAGGATATGATGGGTGGAGGTGGAATAGCTGGAGGTAAACCAGTTGTAATTAGAATTCTTGGAAATAATCTCAATACTCTTGAAAACATTTCACAATCAATTAAAAATGAAATAACAAATATCGATGGAATAAGAGGAGTTGAAGATAGTATTTCTGAGGGTAGACCTGAGATGCAGGTTAAAGTTAATCGTAATTTAGCGGCCAACTATGGTTTGAGTATAGCTCAAATTGGTTCAACTATTGAAACATCTATTAGTGGAAATACTGCTACTCGCTATGAAGTTGGAGGAGAAGAATATGATGTAACAGTAACTTTACCTGATAATAAAATAAATTCTCCTGAAGATGTAAAAAATATGACTATCTCATCTCCCCAGGGCTCAAAAGTAAAATTATCCAGTATAGCAAATTTTGCAATTGAAACAGGACCAAGATCAATTACAAGAGAAAATCAGCAGCGTTATGTTACAGTAAGTGCTGATCTATTTGAAAGAGATCTGGGAGATACTATGGATGAAATTAGAAATAAATTGGATGAAAATCTAACTTTACCTGCTGGTTATGATCTTGAATATGGTGGAGAATATCAGGAAATGCAAAATGCCTTTAGTGATTTAGGTTTTGCCTTTATCCTGGCGATAGTCTTAGTTTATATGGTAATGGCTTCTCAATTTGAGTCATTAGTTGATCCATTTATTATAATGTTTACTGTACCGATGGCAATTATTGGAGTATTATTTGGACTGTTTATAACTGGATATACTCTTTCAGTAGTTTCCATTATAGGTCTGGTAATGCTGGCCGGAATAGTTGTAAATAATGCTATTGTTTTAGTTGACTATATAAATACTGTACGTATGAGAGGAAAAGAAATGAAGGAGGCAATAATTGAAGCGGCTCCTGTAAGATTAAGACCGGTAATGATGACTGCTTTAACTACAATCCTTGCTTTATTACCAATTGCTTTAGGATTTGGTGAAGGAGCAGAAATTCAGGCTCCAATGGCAGTTGTTGTTATTAGTGGATTAATTGTAGCTACCTTTTTAACACTTTATGTAGTTCCTGTTTTATATGCAATTTTTGAGAAATATGCTAAAAAAATTAAATAGATAACCTAATATAATCTAAGTAAAATAAAATGCTGTCAGTTAATAATTCGCTGACAGCATTTTTATAATAAGTTATTTTTTTGGTTTTGTACTATAATTAATTCTATTTTCTAACCAGGGACCAAGATAAGGAAAAAGTAATAATGTAGCAATAATAAGAGAAGTAAAATGTCTATTTTCTACTGTATCTTCCATTGCAATGACTAATAAAAGATGTTCAATTAATCCCCAGACTATAAGACCTAAAAAGGATCCTAAAATAACTACTGGAATTCTTAAGATCTTCCAAACTAAATCATTCATACTGTATTTTTGCTTTCTAAACCAGAGATTTGTATTATACCCACCCCAAAATCCAGTAATACCTACATATGATCCAAATAACATAAAAAATATAGTTCCAACTGTATTCCAGGAATTTAAAATCGCAAAAATAAAAGCAATTAACGTAAATATCAGTCCACTAGTTGTAGCCTTACGCCCTGTTTTGATAAGAAAATAATCTTCACTATTATTTTGATTATACTGCATAAAAAACCTCCTATAAATCTTTATCTAATATAAATATACCATATTTTTATTTTTCAAGCAAAAAATAATTAATAGGAGTGAGATATGAATTGTAATTTAATAATTGATAAATTCTGCTATATCTTCTTTTATTACAGCAAGAGATTTTTTCCAGAACTCTACAGACTGCACATCAATATCTAGCATTTTAGCCACATCTTCAATATTATTTTTACCTGTTTGAGCTAAAAGTTTATCATATTTTTTTCTGAATCCTTCAGGATTTTTTTCATATTCAGCATAAACACCTTTTCCAAAAAGAAGACCAAAGGCATATGGGAAATTATAATAATTTAAATCAGCTGAATAATAATGAGGTTTTGGGATCCACATATAAGGGTGGAGATAATCATGATCCAAGCCCTCACCATATGCTTTTTTCTGGGCTTTAAGCATTAATTCTTTTAATTCATCAACATTTAAAGATGAATTTTTTCTTTTTTCAAGTAGATTTTTTTCAAAAGTAAATCTACTATATATATCAACAATGACCTGACCGGCCTGAGAAATGGAATTTTCAAGAATAGCCAAAAATTCCTCTCCATCTGTTTTATTTAAAGCAGCTTTTGTAATTATTGTTTCATTAAAAATAGAAGCAGTTTCAGCTAAAGGCATTGGATAACTGGTATTTAGAATTTCTTCATCTTTTAAACAATTACCATGATAAGCATGACCCAATTCATGAGCTAAAGTTGTTAAATTACTGAAACTACCATTAAAATTAGCTAAAATTCTACTTTCACCAATTGCCTGGATATTAGAACAAAAAGCTCCTCCTCTTTTTCCTTCTCTTGGCTCAGCATCAATCCAGTTATTTTGAAAAGCATTATCAACAAAATTGGCTAATTTTTCATCAAAAGACTCAAAATTATCTATGATGAATTCAGCGGCTTCTTCATAACTATAATCTGATTTACTTTCTCCCATTGGGGCAAAAAGATCATAAAAAGGCAGTCCATTTTCATGATTTAGCATTTCAGCTTTTTTCTTATAATAATTATGGAAATCTTCAAGACTGTCCTCAATCGCTTCCATCATAGCATCTAAAGTTTCTTTTTCCATTCTTGAATCAATTAGGGTTTTTTCTAGAGGATTGTCATAACCTTTTAAATCAACTCTGGTTAAAACTTCACCTTTGATCCCATTTAATGCCTGAGCTACTGATTCGTCAATTTTTTTATATGCTTTTAACTCAGCATTATAAGCTTTTTTTCTTAATTTTGGATCAGGATTATAAGCCATATTTCTAACAACCGGTAAAGGTAATTCTTTAGTTTCTCCATCTTTTTCAATTTCTATAAGGAGAGTAGAAGTCAATTTTTGCTGTAATTTAGTCCAGGCTTTAGATCCAGTATTGGCCATTTTAGCAATAATATATTCTTCTTTATCACTTAAGAGATACTGACTTTTTTGAGCCATTTCTTCTAAGTAAAAACTATGCTCTTTTATAATAGATTTATCAGTAGATCCTATTAATTCATTGAGATTTTCAATATTGCCCAACCATTTTTGGAATTTAACATAAGAGACAGTTATTTCAGTATTTTTGTTTTCTAATCTTTCGATATATTCTCCGGCTTTCTTATTATTAGCATCAACACTTTGATTTAAACGAGCAAAAGTCATGAGTAAACTATAAGTTTTTTGAAATTCGGCAGCCATGTCGATAAATTCTGCAATTTTTTCTTCTTTTTGTTCATAATTTTCTAATGCCTCTTCAGTCCAGTTATTAATTGTAGAAATTAATTCTCCTAACTTATCATAATCCTTTTTAAATTTTTCTGACTCAAATGACGGATACAATTCCTTTAAACTCCATCTCATTTCCATTTTAATTTCCTCCCAGGTTATATTTAATTTAAAATTTAAAAATATTAAAATACTTTAAATAATCTTTTCTATAAAAAACAACTTTTTCCTTTATTATTTTAATTATTATTTTTATTAGTTAAAAAATGAGAAGGAATAAACAGTTATTTACAGAATTAATATACAGGGTTGGAATATAAAAATAATTAATAATTTTAATGGAGAGAGGTGAAAAAATGATAACTACTGTAACCCTAAATCCTTCAATAGATAGAGAATATTTTGTAGAAAATCATAAACCAGAAAATGATTGTTATGTTTATGATAATAAAAACCTTAAAGTTTCTCCTGGTGGAAAGGGTTTGATGGCTGCTATTAACTTAAAAAAATTAGGTTATCCAGATGTGCAAAATATGGGATTTGTTGGAGGGAGACAGGGTTTGTTTTTTGAGAAAATGGTTCAGGAATATAGAATTACAACCAATTATGTTTATACAGAAAATGAAATAAGAAATAATATAAAGATAATTGGGGAAGATCCTGTTACATATACTCAATTTAATGATTATACTTATAAGGTTAGTGAAGAGAATGTAGAAGAATTTATTAGGCGTTTTAAAAGAGGAATAAATGACAGTGATTTAATTTTAATGGCAGGTTCAATTCCAGAAGGAGTTGGCTTTGATATTTATAAGAGGCTTATTAGAGAATGCAATAAACAGGATAAAAATGTTTTTTTACAGGCAAGTGGAGAGGCATTAAAACAGGCTCTAGATGAGAAGCCCAAAATTGTATCAATTTATTTTAAACATACTCATAAAATATTGGATAAAGAAGTTAAAACTTTTGATGACTATGTTGAAATGGGTAAAGAAATAATTAGTAGAGGAGTAGATCATGTAATTATTCCCTTTCATAGTGATCGCCTTTTGTTTACTAAAGATGAGGTGTATTGTCTTTCACCATTGAATTTTTGTTTGAGAAATTGGCTTGGTGCTGGAGATGCCTATACTGCTGCCTTTTTTGATTATTATTATAAGTATGGATTTGAATTTGTAGAAGCAAATAGAAGAGGTGCAGCAGCAGCTTTATCAATAGCTGAAAATAATTTTCTATTTTTAAAAGATGAAGGAGAGATAGAGCAAAATATGGATAGGATTATTGTCAAACAGCTGGAGGGATATTAATGAGCATTGTAAGAGATTACATGATGAGGTCCTTAAATTCTGTAACTGTAGATGACACAATTGAGTATACTATTAAATTTATGTGTAAAAGAGAAATGGGAGTTCTACCGGTTGTTGATAAAGAAAATAAATTTTTAGGTACTATTTATGGTTTAAATATATTTAAGGATATTTTACCTGAACAATATGGTTTTATGGATGCAAATAAAATTTTTCATGAAATAAATAATGCAGCTGAAAATTTAGGTGAAATTAAAAACAGAAAAGTAAAAGATTATATGCATACTAAAACTGAAACTGTAAAAGAAAAAGATAATATGAATAAAGCTACAAATGTAATGCTTAATAATGAAGAATCATATTTATTTGTAACTAATGATAAAGGTTATCTTCGTGGTTTTATTTCCAGAGCAGATCTTTTATTATATCTACTAAATGTTTCAGAAGGTGAAGATGATATCGATTAACTAAATTAAATAAACTATAGAGGTGTAAGGTTTATGAATTTGGAAATAGTAAAAAGATTAGAAGAATTTCAGGAATGGCATATGTTACATCAAGTTGGAGATAAAGGTATATATGTAATAGCAATTTTGTTGGGATTGGCTTTAGTTTCAGTTTTGATAACCAAAAAAATGAAAACACCTATTGTTGTTGGTTACGTTTTTTTGGGAATATTATTAAGTGTTGATGTAATAAGAGCAATTCCATTTTTAACACAGACTCAGAAGGCATGGTATGAATTTAGCTTAGAATCATTTAATTATATAACTACTGTTGCTCTTGCTTTCATTGCCTTTACAATTGGTAGTGAATTATCAATTAAAATGATTCGGAAAATGGGAAAAAATATTTTAGTTATAGTAATTTTGCAATCTGTTGGAGGTTTTTTAATTGTAAGTTTATCTGTTTATTATCTTATAGGACAACCTGCCTATATAGCAATACTTTTGGGGGCTATTTCTTCTGCAACTGCTCCTGCTGCTACAGTGATGGTCTTACACGAGTATAATGCTGAAGGGCCTTTAACATCTATGATAATGGCAGTCGTTGGTATTGATGATGCTATAGCTTTAATTATCTTTAGTCTTATTAGACCTCTAGCTATGATACAATATAGAGGAACAGGTGGATTTTCTTTTTCAGAAGCTTTAGTTCATCCTTTAATAGAAGTTTTAGGTTCTATAGTGCTAGGAATAATAATTGGATATTTTTCTCAAAAGAGCATTTTAAGTTTTGAGGATAAAACTAAAAAAATCATGACCATTGTTGTGACAATACTGAGTGGCTCAGCAATTGCCTTAAATTTTAATTTATCGCCTTTAATAACTAATATGAGTGTTGGCTTTGCTTATAGAAACTTTGCTCATAGAAACCCGGGAATTGATAAATATCTCGACACAGTGACAACCCCCCTTTATGCCCTGTTTTTTATTCTGGCTGGAACAGAGATAAGGCTTAGTGGAGTTTTTAGCGGTGGTTTTTTACTTATAGCCCTTGTCTATTTTGTAGCAAGAATAGTAGGGAAAATTGGAGGTGCTTATTTTGCTGGAGTTATTACAGATGCTCCAGAAGTTATTAAAAAATATGTTGGTTTAGGACTTTTGCCTCAAAGTGGGGTAGCGATAGCTATGGCCTATACTGTTCAAAAACAATTTGCAGCTGATCCAAAAGTAGGCTTGCTTATCTTTAATACATTATTATTTACTGCAGCGATAACAGAAGTAGTTGGCCCATTTGCCACTAAATATGCAATTACAAAAGCAGGAGAAATTAATGAATATTAGAATTTAAAGATTATTTTTATTACTCTCAGGCTCACTAAAGATAATTTAGTGAGCTTTTTTAAATTGTTAAATATAATATTGATTAAATTTATAAACTTTGTTATAGTAAAATTAAGATAAATTAAAAGTTAAAATTTTTATTAAAATATAGAGAAAATTTAGTAAATAAAATTAATAATAATTAGCAATAAGGGGTGATTTTTTGAAAAAGAATATACTAATCGGTGGTGAAGCAGGACAGGGTTTACAGACAATTGCCAGTATTTTAGGTAAGACTTTATTTAGAGAAGGATATGAAGTTTTTACTACTAAAGATTATATGTCCAGAGTAAGAGGTGGACACAATTTTATTAAAATCAGGTTTGGTAATGAAGAAATAAGCTCTTCTGAAAAAGAACTTGATTTAATTGTAGCTTTAAATCAGGAAACCATTGATAAACATAAAGATGATCTAAAAAAAGAAGGGATAATTTTAGCTGAAAGCGAAGTAAAAAAAGCAAATAATATAAAAATTGATGCTACAGATATCGCAGCTGATATTAATCCTAAAGGAAAAAATACAGTTTTTATAGGAGCAGTTTTAAAGTACTTTGGACTTGAGCTTAATAAATGTAAAAATGTAATTAAAGAAAATTTTTCAAAAAAAGAAGAAGTAGTTGAAGATAATCATAAATTACTTAAAGCAGGATATGATGCTATTGAGACAAAAGAAAAATGTGTAGAAGTGGCAGAAAATGATAAAAGAATATATATCGACGGCAATACTGCAGTAGGTTATGGAGCAGTAAGTGCTGGTATTAAATATTATTCAGCTTATCCAATGTCCCCTTCTACCGGGATAATGAACTATATTGCCGGTAAACAGGATGAATTAGGGCTTGTGGTAGAACAGGCTGAAGATGAAATTGCAGCTATTAACATGGCCCTGGGGGCTTCTTATGGTGGGATCAGAGCTATGACTGGAACCTCTGGTGGTGGATTTGCCCTGATGGCTGAAGCAGTTGGTTTAGCAGGGATAACTGAAACACCACTGGTTATAGCTGAAGTACAAAGACCTGGACCGGCTACCGGTTTACCAACTAGAACTGAACAGGGAGATTTATTATTTGCTGTAAATGTATCTCAGGGTGAGTTTCCACTAATGGTAATGGCACCTAGAGATCATGAAGATGCATTTTATCAGACATTTAGAGCACATAATCTTGCTGAAAAATATCAGATTCCAGTAGTGATTTTAAGTGATCAATATTTAGCTGATTCTACTGTTAGTATTCCAGAGTATGATTTTTCTGATTTAGAAATAAATCGTCATTTAGTCCAAGAAAAAAGTGGAGAGTCAGAAGAATATAATCGTTATGAAGTAACTGAAGATGGGATTTCTCCTCGAGCCTATCCAGGTCTTCTGGAAGGTGAAGTAGTTTTAGCTGATAGTGATGAGCATGATAAACATGGTTATATAGTTGAAGATGGAAATAAACGTATTGAAATGGCAGATAAAAGAATGAAAAAGTTGGACAAATTAATTTCTGAAGATTTACTTGAACCTGAATATTATGGTGAAAAAGAAATAGATTATCTTTTCTTAAGCTGGGGTTCAACTTATGGTGTACTTAAAGAAACTATAGATTTACTTAATGAAGATGGAATTGATGCTGGAGTATTGAGTTTTAATGATATCTGGCCTTTACCACAAAAAGAATTAGAAAAGTGGGTTGATAAAGATATAGAGCTAATTGATGTAGAAAATAATTCAACTGCTCAGTTCGCAAAATTATTAAGATCTGAAACCAGTATTGAAGTAGACAATAAAATATTAAAATATGATGGTAGACCATTTACAGCTGATGAAGTTTATAATAGATTCAAAAGTGAGGTGAAATAATTATGTTTGAAGAAACTAATAATACTGCCTGGTGTCCAGGATGTGGTAATTTTCCACTCAGAACAGCTCTCAAAGATGCTCTAAATGAACTTGAATTAAAACCAGAAGAAGTAGCAATGTTTACAGGAATTGGACAGGCTGCAAAAATGCCTCATTATTTAAATATAAATGGTTTTAATGGTTTACATGGCCGGTCATTTCCTCCAGCTGTTGGCATGAGAATAGCTAATCATAAAATAAAGGTGATTGTTGAATCAGGTGATGGTTGTAGTTATGGAGAAGGTGGAAACCATATTCTGCATAATATTAGACGTAATCCTGATCTAGTACAATTAGTTCATGATAATCAAATATATGGTTTAACTAAAGGTCAGGCCTCACCAACAACTGAAGCAAATTTAAAAACTAAAGTACAGCCTAATGGTGTAAATGCTGAACCTCTTAATCCAATTAAATTTGCCTTAAGTATGGGAGCAAGTTTTGTGGCCCGGGGCTTTGTTGGAGATAGAGAACACTTAAGTAATCTTATCAAAGAAGCAATGAATCATCGTGGATATGCTTTGATAGATATTTTACAACCCTGTGTATCTTTTAATAAATTAAACACTTACAAGTGGTATAGTCAAAGAGTTAAAAAAATGGAGGACCATGATAGTTCTGATTACTATCAGGCTTTAAAGCTTTCAGAAAAATGGGGAGAAGAGATACCTATTGGTGTCTTCTATAAAGAAGAAAAACAGACTTTTAGAGACAGGTTATCACATTTAGATGATACTCCTTTAGTTGATAAGAGTACAGATCTTGAGGAAATGGAAGATTTAATGAAAGAATTTAAATAAAAAAAGGAGTGATATTTAATGGCTAAAAATGTTTATGATTTTGCTGTTGAGTTTGAAAGAGAACATCGAGATTTCTACAAAGAGATGATTGAAAAAACAGAAGAAAAAAGGCTCAAACAAGTATTTTCAATGTTGGTAGAACAGGAGGAAAAACACGAGAAAATAGTAGAACAATTACGCAATAAGGAAAGAGTGGAACATGTAGAATCTGATATTTTACCAGATGCCAAGAAAACGTTTGAAGATATTGCCAGTGATTTACCGAATAGTGTTTTACCTGATGATCAGGTAGAACTTTATAAAAAGGCACGAGAAATGGAAGAAAGAACCTATAATTTTTATAAAGAAAAAGCTGAAGAAGCTGAATTGGAAAAAATTAAAGAAGTATTTGAAAAATTAGCCGGAGAAGAAAAGAAACATGAAAATATTCTCAGTAACTTAATTGATTTTGTCAATAAACCTAATACCTGGCTTGAAGATGCAGAATGGTACCATCTTGAAGATTATTAATAATTGAATATCTATCAAAAGAGTGGGATTTATTTCCTGCTCTTTTTTTATGGCAAAATTATTATTTTAGAAATTAAATTTTACGAAGATTAACCTTAAAATTTTAATTAATTAAAAATATAATCAAAAATATTTAATTTTTGCTTGACAAAATTGAATTATGAATATATAATAGGAGTGCACTAATGATATGGTGCACTATAATTTATTTAAGAAGGGATGATTTATTTTGAAAAAGAAGATTTTGATTTTTGTATTTATTTTGATAATTATTGCTGGAGGTGTTTGGTTTGTTAGAGGTAGAATGGGGGCTGAGAGTGCTGACAAAGCAGCAGTAGCAGTTGATGTAATTGAGGCTTCACCTGGAAATATCACTACTACAGTTAGTGCTGATGGAAATATAAGGGCAGCAGATACCAAAGAGGTTAAAACAAAAGTTTCTTCTTTTATAGAAGAAATATATGTTGAAAGTGGTGATTTAGTTAAAGAAAATGAGAAAATAGCACGGGTAGAGGATTATGATTTTAAAAATAATTTAGAGGAATTAGAATTCAAATCACAGGAAGCCAATATAAATTACAAACAGCTTCATGAAAAATATACTAAACAGGATGAATTAAATAAACTCAGAATTGATGAAGCAGAAAAAAACTTAGAAATTGCTATTAGTTCTAAAGAAAAAGAAAAAATCAATTTAAATAACCAAAAACAGCAAATATTAAAAAGAATAGATGAAAATAAAGAATCTTTAAAAAATGCAAAACAAAAATTAGAAGATAATAAATATCTTTATAATAAAGGAGCTATTACTAAAAATAATTTAGAAGAAATCCAAAATAGTTATGATAAACAGCTTAAAAATATTAATAATCTAGAAAAAGAATTGAAAATTTTAAATGAAAAAACAATTCCTAATTCTTTAGAATTAGCAGATTTACAAATAGAAAATGCTAAAAATAATCTGAGGTTATTAAAATATAATATTGAAGAAGAAAAAATTGATGAAGAAGATCTTAAACTAGCTGAAATAGAAATTAAAAGGCTTGAAAATAGTATAGCCAAAGCAAAAAAAGATTTAGAAAACGTTATAATTAAGACTCCATATGAAGGAACTATCATAGAAAGTAAATTTAGTGAGGGAAGCAGAATAAATCAGGGAGATATAATAGTAACTTTAGCAAATATTAATGATTTAGAAGCAGAGATTTTTGTTGATGAAATAGATGTTAATCAAGTTAAAATTGGACAAAAAGTTATTTTGACTAGTGATTCTTTTCCCAAAAAAATAGAAGGTAAAGTTGATTTTGTGGCACCTATAAGTACTAAAGTGGGTAATATTAATAAATATAAAACCGAAATTAAATTAAATAAACCTGCTAAATTTTTAAAAGTAGGAATGTTTTTAAATGCAGAAATTACTACAAATCATAAGGAAAATGTAATTACTATTCCATCAATGTCTATTCTTGGAGAAGAAGAAAAATATGTATTTATATATGAAAATAATAAAGCAATAAAGAGAATAGTAGAAATAGGATTACAAAGTATAAGCGAAGTTGAAGTTAAAGGTGTTAAAGAAGGAGAAAAAATAATTTCCGGTCCTTTTAATATAATTCGTAACCTGGAAGATGGAGCTGAGGTAAGTAGTAGATAAATATTAAGTTTAGAGAATAAGTAGAGGTGATTAGATGATAAAAATTAATAATTTAAGTAAAATTTATGGGGAGGGAGAAATAGCAGTAAAGGCTCTGGATAATATTTCTTTTGAAGTTGATGAAGGAGAATTTATTGCAATTATGGGTCCTTCTGGTTCAGGCAAATCTACTTTAATGAATATATTAGGCTGTCTGGATACTCCTAATTTTGGAGATTATTTTTTGGATGAGATGAAAGTTAGTGAATTGAGTGATAAAAAATTAGCAAAAATCAGAAATAAAAAAATCGGTTTTATTTTTCAGACATTCAATCTTTTACCAAGACTTTCTGCCCAAAAAAATGTGGAACAACCTATGATTTATAAAGGTACTACTCGTAAAGAACGAGAAAAAATATCTAAAAAAGTTTTGGAGGAAGTTGGATTAGGGGATAGAATTGATCATAAACCTTCTGAATTATCAGGTGGGCAAAGGCAGAGAGTTGCTATAGCCCGTTCATTAGTTAATGATCCTCAGATAATTTTGGCAGATGAACCTACTGGTAATCTTGATTCTGAATCTGAAGAAGATATTCTTGAGATATTAACTGGATTAAATAATTCAGGTATTACAATTATAATGGTTACTCATGATAAAAAAGTAGCTCAACATGCTGAAAGAATTGTTTATTTTAGGGACGGGAAAATTATCAGAGAGGAAAATATCAAAAATGTCCAGCAATTTGAATTTGAGTTAGACAAAGCTGGAGGTGGCAGTGGTGAAATTTCTTGAATATATTAGACTTGCTTTGAGTGAAATTTTTCATAATAAAACCAGAACTTTTTTGACTTTGATTGGGATTATAATAGGTATTTCCGCTGTGATTATCATTATTTTTGTAATTCAGGGAGCAGAAACTTATGTAATGTCTGAATTAGAAAGAATTGCACCTGTAGATTTAATGCAGGTTTATAATAGATATGACTCAAAAACTCAGCGATTTTTAGGACAAATGACATTTGAAGATATAGATTATATTGAAGAAAAAGAAAAAAACAATATAAAAGCTATTGCTCCACGTTACAGTGGTGATGGTTCATTACGCTATGATGGTAAAGAAATAGATTTTAATCTTATTACAACAACACCTGCATTTAAAGAAATCTATGATTTAGAAATTGCTGAAGGTCGTTTTATAAATAAACTTGATATAGAAAATTTTAATCAGGTAATTATTTTAGGTCATGAAACAGCTGAAAATATTTTTGGCAATGATAAGGCAATAGGAGAAAAAGTTGTATTAGATGGGACTAGTTTTACTGTTGTTGGGATTCTTCCTAAAGATTATGAATCACCAATATTGCCTGTGTCTATAAATGATAATAGAGGTTTTATTCCAATCACAGTAATGGAAAGAATAACAGGAACTAAAAATAGATTTAGTATTTTGGTTAGAGCTAATGGAAGAGAAAAACTGCCTTATGTAAAAAATAAAGTTATGGAACATTTGAATACACGTCATGGATTGACAGTTGAAGGAAAATCAAAGTTTGCTACTTATAATATGGTTAGTGGACTTGAAATGGTTAATATAATAAAAATAGTCTTACTGATTTTGCTTGGAGGAGTAGCCAGTATTACTTTATTAGTTGCCGGGATAGGTGTAATGAATATAATGTTAGTTATTATTACAGAAAGAACCAGAGAAATAGGTTTAAGAAAAGCACTTGGAGCTAATAAAAAAGATATATTATCACAATTTATAATAGAATCAATTATTTTATGTTTTGTGGGAGGTATTTTAGGAATATTTTTAGGACATATAGCTAGTGATTTTATTGGGCAAATTGCAAAAAATTATATTCAATTAAATGCAACTGTACCTTTATGGGCTTCACTTGTGTCACTTATTTTCACATCTTTTGTTGGTTTGTTTTTCGGTATATATCCTGCTTTAAAAGCAGCTAGATTAAATCCAATAGAGGCTCTGCATTACGAGTAGGAAGGGGGATTTCATGAATATTTTAGATAGGATAAAAATGGCTATAACCGGTGTTACAAGTAATAAATTCAGATCATTTTTAACATTATTAGGGATTATAATTGGGGTTGGAGCGGTAATTTTAATGGTTTCTTTGGGATCAGGAACAAGAGCAGTTGTAAGTGGGCAATTTAGTGAAATGCAAACAAGACAGATTTATTTAAGTAGCAATTATAATTTGCCTTATTCGTTAAGAGCAAATCTTAATTTGGAAGATGAAGAATATTTAAAGAATTCTTCAGCAGATATCAAAACAGTTACACCATCTTATCGAAATTTTATTGAGATTGAATATAAATCCAGTGAAACCGATAGAATACAGATAGGTGGAGTTAGAGAAAATATAAATGATCTAACTAATATGGATATAAAATATGGAAGAAAATTAAAAAAAGATGATATAACTTCTAAAAAAAGAGTTGGATTAATTGGTGAGAGTGTTATAGAAAAAATTGATAGTAATTTAAATGCAAAAGAATTTGTAGGTGAAGAAATTAAAATTGATGGACATTCTGTTTTAATTATTGGGGTTTTAAAAAAATCAAATTCAACTATAGGATTTGGAAATGATGTTGTCTTTATACCCACTACAACCTTTAGAGATTTTTGGAGATATAGAGGAAGAAATGTTGATTTTTTCTTAATAGAATATGATCAAAATTCAACAGAAAAAAATATTATTTCTCAACTTAATTATTTGTTGGATCGAAAATATGGAACTGCTAATGGAGAAAGCCGTTTTAGTATTGAGGGTTTACAGGGAACAGTTGATATAGCAAATCAAGTATTCACTGTTTTAACCTATGTATTAGGAGGCATTGCAGCAATCTCTCTATTTGTAGGTGGAATAGGGGTCATGAATATTATGTTAGTTTCAATAAAAGAGAGAACAAAAGAGATTGGTTTAAGAATGGCCATTGGAGCTACTGCAGCAGATATAAGACAGCAGTTTCTTTTTGAAGCAATTATATTAACTATCAGTGGAGGAATTATTGGGATTTTGATAGGAAGTGGACTTTCTTTAATAGCTAATATTGTAATCAAAAACTTTTTTGAATGGTGGCAGGGAGTAATTCCTATCTGGATTATATTAATTTCTTTTGGGGTTACTGTAAGTATTGGACTATTATTTGGATTTTACCCGGCCTATAAAGCATCAAAACTTGATCCTATAAAAGCTTTAAGATATGAATAATCAAATATAAGAATATGGAGGAAAAAATATGTCTAAAAAAATATTAATTTTTATAACCTTAATATTTTTCTTGAGTTCTTTTAATAATTTTGCAGATAGTTCTGAAATAGAAAAAATTAATCTGGAAAAAACATTTAGATTAATGGAGAAAAATGATATTGATTTTAAAATAAGAAAAATTAAATTAGATAATCTGATTTTAGAAACAAAAGAAAAGAAAATTAATAATTCACTTATTAATTCAAAAACTAAAGAAAAGGAAATAAATTTAAATTTTAAAATAAGAAAAAATAATTATTTGAATGAAAAAAATCAAAGATTAATTTTTATTGCTGAAAAATATTTTAAAATACTTGAACTTAAAACCGAAAAGAATATAAAAGAGAGAGAAATTTTTTATGAAAGAAATTTATTAGAAACTATCAAAGCTGAAGAAAAAAAAGGATATAAAAATAAAATTGATGTATTTAATCAGGAAAATAACTTAAATAATAGCATTATTGATAGTGAAAATGTAAAAAGTGATTATAATCAGGAATTAAAGGAATTTAAATATATATTAGGAATAGCAGATGATAAAAATATTGAATTAAATACTGAAATTAACTATAAAATTAAAGAAAACTTAAATAAAATTGACTATGATGAAATTATTAATAAAAAAGTGGAAATTAAGTTAATGACTGAAGAAATTGAAATATTGAAAAATGAAATTAAGATGGCAGAGGTAAAAGAGATTGCTCAATTAAAAATCAATAAATTGGAAAATAATTTGGAGATAAAAAAACTGGAAAAAGAAAAGTTCACTATGGATTCAGTTGATAATTTAAGAAGACAGCATTATTTTTATAAAAAAGCAGTTAATAACTTAAAAATGAGGGAAAACAATCTAAAAGCTTTAGAAGAAAACCATTTTATATTAAGTGAACAATATAAAAAAGGAATGATCAAAATAACTATCGGCACCCCGAAAGTTATGATTTCCGCCTTTATTTTATCTCCATAAGAGAGTATGAGAGTTACCTCTAAATTGCCCTCTCTTTCTCTTTTCTTCTTTCTTTTTCTTTTAAAATGCATTCTGGCCACCCATAAAAAGCCGAATCCCGCTACTGGGATCAAGAATTTCAGTAGAGCCTGCAAAGAGGACAAGCCGCCCCAGAAGAGAAAATAAAAAATACATCCTATTATCATCGCAAGCAAGAAAACCAAGCTTAAAAAGTCCAAAAATAATTGTTTAGCGTTCATATTTTTTTATTTATAGATTTATCTCTAACCAATTTAGTAATATCTTTTTCTATTTTGGCCAATTTAATACGTATCCGGAAGACCAAATAAAAGAGTATGACCACCGCCAAGTAAAAA
>Ga0207414_1000181_pt1 | contig 31506 bp, 29 predicted proteins | sample PonA231FremontCA_2_FD_187269 | JGI IMG/M metagenome (GOLD analysis project Ga0207414, IMG submission 187269) | Marine sediment microbial community from Fremont, CA, USA - Pond A23 Sediment 1 (SPAdes) | ecosystem: Environmental > Aquatic > Marine > Unclassified | place: USA: Fremont, California...
GTATAGGTATAGAAAAAGAAAAACAGAAAAAAATATTTTCTAGCTTTTCTCAGGCTGATTCATCTAGTACTCGCAAATATGGTGGTACAGGTTTAGGTTTAAGCATTTCAAAACAATTAGTAGAAATGATGGGGGGAGATATAGAACTGGAAAGTTTTCCAGGTGAAGGAAGTACTTTTTCTTTTACCGCTCTTTTTCCTCTATCAGACAAAAAAATAAAAAATAATATTACAGAGAGTAAAGTTGAGATATTTGAAGATTTAAATATATTAGCTGTTGATGATAATGAAACTAATTTGTTTATTTTAGAAGAAATGTTTGCTGACAAAGGAGCTAAAATAACTAGTGCACAAACAGTTGAGACCGCAGATAAATTTATTGAAAAAAGTATAAGAAGTTCTTCTCCCTATGATTTAATTTTACTGGATAATTTTATGCCAGAAAAAGATGGCTATGAATTTGCAAGAGAAATAAATAAAAACCATGATTTAAATGAAACTATAATAATTATGCTTTCTTCTGATTTTAAAAACAAGAAATTAGAAGATGAAGCAATTGATTATTTTATGAGAAAACCAATCCGTAAGACTAAATTATTTTCACTCATTCATAAAATATTAGAAGAGAGAAAAGGTATAAAAACTAAAGAAAATAAAGATATAAATATATTAGAAAATGATAAAGAAATAAAAGTGCAAAACAAGAATAAGTCAAAATCTAATAAAATTTTAATTGTCGAAGATAATCAGGATAATCAGATTTTAATAAAATTGTATTTAAATAAAGAAGGATATGATTTTGATTTAGTTGAAAATGGTAAAAAAGCAGTAGATAGATATAAAGAGGGGAATTATAAATTAATTCTTATGGATATTCAAATGCCTAAAATGGATGGTTATGAAGCTACTTCAATTATCAGAAATTGGGAAAATGAAAAAGAAAAAAATGAAACTCCTATAATAGCTTTAACAGCTTATGCCTTAGATTCAGATAAAGAAAAGATATTAGATTCAGGTTTTAATGACCATCTAGGAAAACCAATTAAAAAAGATGACTTATTTGAGCTGATCGAAGAATATATTTAATTATTTATAACTGAATGAGGTGCTAATAATATGCCAGATAATAAAATAGCTATTGTGACAGAACATGCAAATACAGTGGATTTTTTATACAAAGATTTAAAAAATTTATTTAGTGATCATCTTCAGATAGAGGGTTACTGTTTTGAAAGAAATAATGTTCCTTCTTTAATAAGAGCAAGATTAGTTTTAATAGCTGATACTTCAAGTTTTGAAAGAGTAAACAATAATGTAGAAGAAGGAACAGAAATAATAGTCATTAATAGAACCCTGACTAAAAAAGGTCTTGATAAATTATTAGAGTTAGAAGATGGCACTAAGGCAATGTTAGTTAATCCTTCAATTAATACTGCTGTAAATACTGTTTCTACAATTTATAAGCTAGGAGTGCGTCACATTAATTTAACCCCTGTTTACCCAGAAATGAAAGAAAAGCCGGAATTAGATATAGCTATAACTCCTGGAGAAAGCGATATTGTACCTGATTGTGTAGAAAAAATAATCGATATTGGAGATAGAGTTCTTGATATTAGTACGCTAATGGATATAATAATCAGATTTGATTTAAATCATATTTTAGATACATCGTCTTTTAGACAATATATGGATAAAATTGTTCCTTCCAGTTTTGGTCTGGAACAATTAATGGGAAAAACTGATAGATTGGAAAGTCAATTAGAAATAGTTTTAAACTTACTTGATGTAGGTCTTATTAGTACTAATTCAGCTGGAGTGGTAAATGCTATTAATGAAAAAGCAGAAAGAATTTTGGGGTTTAATAAAAGTGATATCTTGGGTAAAAAAGCAGAAAAATATATAGAAGAAATTCCTTTTCAAGAAACATTAAAGGAAGGTAAAAAAATAAATAGTAAAATAGTGAAAATAAATGGCTGGGATGTAGTTTTGACTATGCAGCCCATAAGAAAATATAATACTACTTATGGTACAATTGCAATAGTAAAGAAATATATAAATACTGAGAAGAACCAACAAAAATTAAGAGCTCAATTAATTGATAAAGGGCATGTGGCTCAATACATGTTTGCTGATATTGTTGGAAACAGTAAAAAAATCAAAAATACTAAAAATATTGCCAGAAGAATGGCAAAATCTAATTCTACAATTTTATTAATCGGAGAGAGTGGTACTGGAAAGGAACTCTTTGCTCAGGCTATTCATAATGCTTCTCAAAGAAAAAATTATCAATTTGTAGCTGTAAATTGTGCTGCTCTTCCTGAAAACCTTCTAGAAAGTGAATTATTTGGATATGAAAAAGGTGCTTTTACAGGAGCTGATAGTTCTAAGCCCGGGCTTTTTGAACTTGCTCATAATGGAACTTTGTTTCTTGATGAAATTAGTGAGATATCTTCTAAACTGCAAACAAGACTACTTAGAGTTTTGGAAGAAAGAGAAGTAATGCGAGTTGGTGGGGAAAGAGTAATTAATGTAGATGTCAGAATAATTACTGCATCTAATAAAAATTTAAAAAAATTGGTAGAAGAAAATAATTTTAGAAGAGATCTTTACTATCGACTTAGTGTTTTACCTTTAAAAATACCTTCATTAAATAACCGTAAAGAAGATATTATTCCTCTTATTGAAAGTTTAAAAGAAGAATTTGAAGCCGAATTTAAATTGTCCGAAAAGGCCCTTGAGATTTTCTTTGAACATGACTGGGAAGGAAATGTTAGGGAACTCAGAAATTATATTGAGTATTTTTCTAATTTAGATAAAGATTTAATAGAAGTTGAGGATTTTCCTTTCACTTTAACCGAAAGTCATAATTTTAAAAAGGAATTATTAAGTAAGGAAGAGAAAGAAGCGATTGAAGAGTTCAGTAATGAAGTTGAAGATAAATTTAAGGATTATTATTTTATTTTAGAAGAATTAAAGAGATGTTATGAAAATGAAGAAAGAGCTGGCAGAAGAAGTCTGGCGGAGTCTGCCAAAAAGAATGATATTTATCTTTCAGAAATGGAAGTAAGGAGTATTTTACAAAAATTAGCTGATTATAATTTTGTGAAAATAGGGAGAGGTAGACAGGGAACTAAGATAACAGAGTCGGGAATCAAAGTGGTTGAATATTTTAAGAAAAATGATTAACTGTGTTAATGGTAACTTTAATTCATCCCGTTTAACCTATTAACTCTAAAAATTAACTTTAATATTGATGTTTCATTGTTAAGATACCCTTTAATTAGGGTATTTTTTTATTTTATTAACTTGGAATGGTTTATGCTTTATTATATTAGCAGAATGAATAAAAGGAAGGGGCGATAAAATGAGACCTTTGATTGGAATTACCAGTTATTTTGTTTCAGGTGAAGAATTAGGAGATTTTCATGAAAGACCCAGAGGAGCAACTGGTCAGGATATGGCTATGTCAACAATGGATTATGCAAGAGGTGTAGAAAAAGGGGGAGGAATTCCCGTAAATATTCCAGTTATTAATGAAGAAGATTATATAGATAAAATGGTAGAAAAGTGTGATGGTTTATTGTTTAGTGGAGGACCGGATATAAGTCCCTATCTTTATGGTGCTGATCCGGACAGCCAATGTGGAAAAGTTATACCTGCTAGAGATGAGTTTGAATTAAAACTTCTAGAAAAGGCAATAGAAAAAGAAAAACCGGTGTTAGGAATTTGTAGAGGAGCTCAATTAATAAATGTAAGTTATAATGGTACTTTAAAACAACATATTGATGATCATCGTGATGGATTAAAACATCATGCTTTAATTAAGTTTCCAAGATGGTATAAAGCTCATGATGTAGAGATAAAAAAAGAATCACATATCTTTAAAGCATATAAAAAAGAAAAAATGAAAACTAATAGTTTACACCATCAGGCAATTAAGGAGGTGGGAGATGGTTTAACAGTAACTGCAAAAGCATCAGATGGTATTGTTGAAGGAGTTGAAGATAAAGACAAAGATTTTTTAGTAGGAGTACAATGGCATCCAGAAATGATGTATTTTAAACATGAAGAGCAGGTGGAAATATTTAAATATTTTATTGAAAATGTAAAATAGGTAAAATTAAAATAGGTACCCGGTATGGTACTCGGTACCATACCGGGTACCTCCCGATATATGTCGGGATATGTAAAAATTATACAAAATAAGGAGGCGAGTATTATGGAAGAAGCAGTTCATTATGGAATTTTATCATTATTACCTGCTATTATAGCTCTTGGTCTTGCTATCTGGTCAAAAAGAGTTATTGAGTCATTACTTGCAGGTATTTTATCAGCATCACTAATTATTGATATTGCTACTGAAGGATTTACTCATGCAATTTTATATGCTATTCCTAATCTATTCAGTAAAATAGTAGGTCATCCTGCTGATTCTGAAGCGGGTCTCGAAGGAATAGGGATTTTGAGTGGCACAAGTTTACCCAAGATTTTTATAGTTGTCTTATTGCTTGGAGCATTTATTAAATTGCTTGATAAATCAGGTGGAGCAATGGCTTTTGGAGATTGGTTAACTAAAAAAGTAAAAGGAGAACAGGGTGCTCAAACAGCTACTGGTATTATGGGAAGTTTATTATTTACAAGTGCCTATTTTAGTTCTCTTGCAACAGGCGCTGTTTTTAGACCTATCTATGATAAACTAAAAATTTCAAGAGAAAAATTAGCATTTATACTTGATTCAACTTCTGCCCCAATTAATACTCTTGTACCTGTTTCAGGTTGGGTCGCTTATATGACAGTTCTTATGGAAGAAAATATCCCCAGTGTAGAAAACGGTATTGTTGGATTATTTAAAACTATTCCTTATAATTTTTATAATATCTTTATGCTTGTTTTTGTATTTTTGATAGCAAATAAAGTTATAAAAGATTATGGCCCTATGAAGAAAGCAGAGAAAAAAGCTAAAAAAGGAGAAGTTGATTATTCAGAATTTGAAACAGGATCTACTGAAGAGGCTAAAGATGGTACAGTAGCTGATATGCTCTGGCCACTTGGTGTTTCTATAGTAACCTTAGTTGTTCTTGGACTTTGGAATTTTACTTTAGCAAGTGTGCCCTTTTTCAAAGGGTTAGGTGTAAGTAGTATTCCTCTAGGTAGTAGAGATATTCTTATTTTAAGTTTTTCACTTGGTCTAATTGTAGCTTTTATAAAATTTGTTTCCAGTGGATTAATGGAAGCTGATGAGTTTTTAGATATTGCTGAAGATGGTACCAAATCAGCTATAATAGGTGGTATGATTATTGTTTTAGCTGTTACTCTTGGTGGTCTTTTACAGGCAGATGCTCCTGAAGGTCTTGGAGCAGCAAAATATGTTGAGAGTTTAGTTGCTGGTAATATTGCGCCAGCGATTTTACCAACAGCTGTCTTTATTATTGGAGCCTTCATGGGCTTTTCTATGGGGACTTCTTTTGGAGTTTGGGCTATTATGATGCCTATTGCTCTTCCTATAGTTCTAGCTACAGGTGGTAATCCATTCTTAGCTGCAGCAGCTGTTCTTTCTGGTGGTACTTTTGGTGACCACTGTTCACCTATTTCTGATACAACTATTATGTCTTCAATAGGTGCTGGCTGTGATCATATGAAACATGTAAATACACAGTTACCTTATGCTTTAACTGTGGCCAGTGTTTCAGCAGTAGCCTTCTTAATAGCTGGATTGTTGTAGTTAATAAAAATATTAAAATCCCCTTATAGTAGATAGGTTAAATAAATTCTACTCTACTAGAAAGGGGATTTTTTAATTTATTAATTTTCTTTTTCATATTATCTATAACATGAAAATTATTATTATGATGAATAGCAGGTGAAACACGATTTTTCTCTATTGCTTTAATAAAATCTTTTATATTAGTTATTTTATCTTCAAAATAACTGGCATATTTTCCTATTCTTTGAGAATTATGAGCATCACTTGCTCCTAAAGTTGGTAAATTTAATTTTTGAGCTAAATTATTAGCTTTAAAATTATTTTTATAACTTGTACTTCCGTTTAGTACTTCAACAGCAGTTAGACCAGGTAGATTATTTATTTTGCTACCAATTCCTCTATTATTATTTCTAAAGGGATGAGCACTAATGGTAATACCCCCTTTTTTATTTACATAATTAATTAACTGTTCTGCATGCATTTTCTTTTCTGGTAATTTATTTATTCCAAATACTAAAATATCTCCTTCATAGGTAAGTATTTCAGCTCCAACCAGGATTAATAAGTCAGTTTTTTTATTTAATCTATTAGCTGTTTTTTTTATTTTTTGATTTTCGTGGTTAGTAATACAGATACCATCAAGTCCAATTTTTTGAGCTTTAAAAATTACTGTTTCTAGTGAAACTTTACTATCTCCTGAATATCTATTTTCATGAATATGAGTATCTATTATCATTGCGATTTCCACCTTACCTTTTATATTATAGTTATTTATAAAGATTATAACTAAATTTTATATAAAAGTCAATTGTGAATTTTACATAATTGACAACATAAATAAATGATGTTAATATAAATATAACTTATATATTTTATAAAATAATTAAATAAATTGGTGATGATATGTTTTTGAAAATTAATAATTTGAGTAAATATTTTGCTGAACTTAAGGCAGTGGATAATTTTTCTGTTCAAATTGAAAAAGGTCAGCTTTTTTCTATTTTAGGGCCAAGTGGTTGTGGAAAAACTACAACTTTAAAAATGATAGGAGGTTTTTTAAAAGCAGATTCTGGGTCTATAATTCTTGATAATGATGATATAAGTAATAAAGAAGCTGAAACAAGACCTGTAGCAACTGTTTTTCAAAATTATGCCCTTTTTCCTCATATGAATGTAATAGAAAATATTACATATGGACTTAAATTTAAAGATATTTCTAAAACTAATGCTAGAAAAAAAGGATTAGAAATTTTAAATATGGTTGGCCTTAAAAATTATGATGAAAAAGGAATATCACAACTAAGTGGTGGTGAAAAACAAAGAGTAGCATTAGCAAGAGCTCTTATTATGAATCCTAAAGTTTTATTATTAGATGAGCCCTTAAGTAATCTTGATGCTAAGTTAAGAATTGAAATGAGAAAAAAAATTAAAGAATTACAAGAAGAGTTTGGAATAACAATGATTTATGTAACACATGACCAGGAAGAGGCCTTAAGTCTCTCTGATCAAATTATTGTCATGAACAAGGGAAAAATAGAACAAATAGGAAGTCCAAGAGAAATTTATAATGAGCCTCAAAATAAATTTGTAGCAGACTTTGTTGGTCGTGTGAATTTCATCACTATAAATGGTGAGAATGTTTTATGTAGACCAGAAAATATAGAATTAAAAAATAAGCATGGAGATATGAGGGGGGAAATAATACAAAAACAGTTTAGAGGATCTTTTACTACATATTTTATTAAGAGTGAGAAGCAATTAATTCAAGTTGATATCATGAATGATAATGATAATGACTGGCAAGTTGGGAAAAATATTTATTTAAAATTTTAAAATAAAAAGGAGAGTGAATTATGTTAAAAAATAATAAGATTATATTTGTTTTGGCATTAGGATTAATTTTATTTTTGGGGAATGTTGTTGAGGCAGAAACTTTGACTGTTGTAGGTTCTTTCAGTAATGAAGATAAGGTATTTGAAAAATTCACTGAAAAGACTGGAATTGAAATTGAATCATTAGATATGTCATCAGGTGAAGTTTTAGCAAGGCTTAAAGCTTCAGGAGGAAGACCGATGGCTGATCTTTGGTTTGGTGGTGGAGTGGATAGTTTTATTGCAGCTAAAAATGATGATTTGCTTGAAAAATATAAGTCAGCACATGATTCTTACATTCCTGCAAAATATAAAGATGAAAATCACCATTGGTATGGCCTTTATTTAGTAATAACAGGATTTATTACAAATGATCAAATTTTGGAAGAAGAAAATATTGATTTACCTACAAAATGGTCTGAACTAACTGAAAATCAATATAAAGATGAAGTATTAATGTCTAATCCAGCTATTTCAGGTACTAATTATGCTATTTTAAATTCTATTCTTCAATCTAAAGGTGAAAAAGAGGGATGGCAATATTTTGAAGATTTAAGTAAGAATATCCCTTATTTTTCTAAAAGAGGAAGTGAACCTCACAAAAAAGTATTATTAGGTGAAATTGGAGTTGGAATCACCTATATTAATGGAGGAATTATGGCTTTGCCTGAAGATAATCCTGTTTCTGTAGTCTTTCCTGAAGATGGAATTCCCTGGGTCCCAGGATGTATGGCTATATTTAAAGATGCAGAAAATGTGGATGCAGCACAAAAATTTGTTGATTGGACCCTATCTGAAGAGGGGCAAAAGTATATAAGAGATTTGAATTCTACTATAATGGTTAGAAAAGATATTTCAAAACCTGAAGTTTTAAAAGACTTTCCTTTAGATCAATTACTTGATGTTAATTTTAGTGAATTTGGAAGTAAAAGAGAAATGATAATTGAAAAATGGAATGAAAACATTGTTAAGTAAAACTAAGGTAAAAGAAATTTTTAAAGATAAGGTATCCAGATCATTGGATACCTTTTTTTATCATTTTATATTTTTTATTTTGATACTAGGAGTTTTATTATTTATTCTTTGGCCTAGTATTGCTGTTGTAAAGGAAAGTTTATATATTGATGGCAATCTTAGTTTTGAATTATATAAAAGCCTTTTTCAGGATAATGCTAAATTATTATCTAATAGTTTTTTGGTTGCAAGTTTAACTACGATATTAACAATATTTTTATCTTTGAATACAGCTTTGTATTTAAGTTATACAGGGGATAAAGTTAAAAAATTTATATTTATAATTTTACTTTTAACTATGATTTCACCACCATTTGTATCTTCATTAGCTTATATAAAGCTTTTTGGAAGAAGAGGTTTTATAACTCATAGTTTATTAGGACTTAATTTAAATACTTATGGCTGGCATGGGGTTGTTTTGATGCAGACTTTTAGTCATACCTCTTTAGCAACTTTAATTATTACAGGTGTTTTACAGGGTATTGATAATAATATTATTAATGCTGCTCAGGACTTGAAGGCAGATCTCTGGCATATTTTAAAAGATATAATAATTCCTCTTGCAAAGCCTGGAATTATAGTAGCAGCTCTATTGACTTTTGTAAAAAGTTTAGCTGACTTTGGTACACCTATAATTATTGGGGGAAGTTTTAATGTGTTAGCTACTGAAGCTTATCTTAATGTAATTGCTTATTTTAACTTACCTCGGGCTGCAGCCTTAAATGTACTTTTATTAATTCCAGCCTTATTAGCTTTTATTGTATATTGGTATTATATGAAAAATACTAAAATAGAAATTGGTAGGAATATTAAAACTGTTAATTTAGATACTAATAAATTTAAATTAACTGGATGGGTGAAAAAGGTTATAACTTTTATTACTTGGTTTTTTATAATATTTATTATCTTACAATATTTAACCATTTTCCTCTCTGCTATTACAAAATATACTAATGGAAATTTAGTTTTTACTTTAAAACATATTAAAGGCTTTAATTTAAGAGAATTAGAAAGTTTTTTTCGTAGTTTAAGATATGCTTTTATCACTGGAATAGTTGGTAGTATTATTGGTTTGCTTTTATCATATTTTATAGAAAAGTCTAAAATAAAAGGAATAAAAATAATTGATATGATAACTACTTTACCATATATTATGCCAGGTACTTTTTTTGGAATTGGATATCTTTTAGCATTTAATAATAAACCTCTTTTACTTGTGGGAACTACTTTAATTGTTCAGTTAAATTTTATTTATAGACAAATGCCTCTTGTAACTAAATCAGGAAGTGCAATATTAAGTAAAATTAATCCTAATATTGAAGAAGCTGCAAAGGATCTTGGAGCTACAAAAATGTCCATAATAAAAGATATTATAATGCCTTTATTAAAACCTGCTTTTTTGATAAGTTTTGTTAATAATTTTGCTGTAACTATGACTTCTATTGGGGCAGTTATATTTCTAATATATCCTGGTGAAAGTATTGCAACTGTAGAAATGTTTAACAATATTGAAAATGGTGATTATGGTGTTGGAGCTGTAATTGCATGTATGATTATTTTTTCTACCTTAGTAATTAATTTGATTTTTTCTAAATTTCTTTTAAAAGATGAGTAATTACTTGAAAAGAATTATTAGTTATGATAAATTTAGTAACAGAATAAATTGTAAAATAAAATAGATTAATTCAATAATGGTTTCAGATGAGTTTGATCTGAATTAAAAAGGAAAACGGTGAAAAACCGTTGCTGTAGTCGCAGCTGTAACCAGTATTATTGAATATCTTCACTGCCTTGAGTGGGAAGGAGATATTTGGATTTGCTGGGAGCCAGAAGACTTGCCATTATTGTTTGCCTCGTTATTCTCCGGCTTAGAGAAGCGAAGGTGAGCTGTGTATATTAGTTGGATAATTATATTATTTACTTTACCCAACTTGTATTATATTGAATTTAAAGCTGCCTTCCTTTGTCGGGAGGCAGCTTTTTTTAGTTTGAATTTAATTTTATTTCATAAAGGTAAAATTATAATCTTTAAAGAAATAGAGTATATAGTAAAAAGGGGAGGACATTCTAAATGCAAATAAAGTTTGCCAAAAAAAGGAATGGAGAAAAAGTTAAATTTAAAAAAGAAAAAATTGAAAAAGCTGTTTTAAAGGCAGCCAGAGCAGTCGATGTAGAAAGTGAAATTATAGAAAAAGAAATTACAAGAGAGGTTATTTCATATTTAGAAATATTTTACAAAAATGGTGGAATACCTGAAGTTGAACAAATACAGGATTTAGTTGAAAAAGTTTTAATAGAAAAGGGCTATGCAGAGGTGGCCAAAGCTTATATTTTATATCGTGAACAACATAAAAAAATAAGAGATACTAAAAATTTATTTGATGATGCAATAAATAAAATGGATGAATATCTTTCTAGAAGTAACTGGAAAGTTAATGAAAATAGTAATATGGGTTATTCTTTGCAGGGGTTAAATAACTTTATTTCTTCGGAGATAACATCTCAGTACTGGTTACAGGAAATTTATCCTAAAGAAATTCGTGAAAAACATAAAAATGGAGATTTTCACATTCATGATTTAGGTAATCTAAGTGTTTATTGCTGTGGCTGGGACTTACAAGATTTGCTTTTAAAAGGTTTTAGAGGTGTTAAAAGTAAGATTGAAAGTAAGCCTCCTAAGCATTTTAAGGCAGCTTTAGGACAAATAGTTAACTTTTTTTATACTCTCCAGGGAGAGGCTGCTGGTGCTCAGGCCTTTTCTAACTTTGATACATATTTAGCACCATTTATTAGATATGATGACCTTTCTTATAAAGAGGTTAAGCAGGCTGTTCAAGAATTTATGTTTAATATCAATGTTCCTACCAGGGTTGGATTTCAGACGCCTTTTACAAATATAACCATGGATTTAGAGGTGCCTAAATTTATGAAAGATGACCCTGTTATTATCGGTGGTGAATTTCAGGGAGAAAGTTATGGAGAGTTTCAAAAAGAAATGGATCTTTTAAATAAAGCTTTTGCAGAAGTCATGATTTCTGGAGATGCAAAAGGAAGGATGTTTTCTTTTCCAATTCCAACTTATAATATTACTGAAGAATTTGAGTGGGATAATCCAGACCTTGATCCTGTCTGGGAAATGACTGCTAAATATGGAATTCCGTATTTCTCGAATTTTGTTAATTCAGACATGGACCCTCACGATGTGAGGAGTATGTGTTGTAGATTGCGTCTTTCGAATGAAGAATTGAGAAAAAGAGGTGGCGGTCTTTTTGGGGCTAACCCTTTGACTGGATCAATTGGGGTAGTTACTATTAATATGCCTCGAATTGGATATTTAACTAGGAGTAAAGAAGATTATCTAAATAGAGTTTTTGAACTAATGGATTTGGCTAAAGAAAGTCTGGAGATAAAAAGAAAAGTATTAGAAGATTTAACAGAAAAAAATCTTTATCCTTATTCCAAGTTTTATTTAGAAGGGGTAAAAAAACGTTTTGATCAATACTGGAAAAATCATTTCAATACAATTGGAATTAATGGAATGAATGAGTCAGTGCAAAATTTTATGGGAAAAAGTATTGCTTCTGATGAAGGAAATGAATTTGCAGTTGAAGTGATGAAGGCCATGAAAGAAAAAATGATTGAATATCAAGAAGAAACTGATAACTTATATAATCTTGAAGCAACTCCTGCTGAATCTACAGCTTATAGATTGGCTAAGCTTGATAAAAAAGAACTAGGCGATGATATTATTTGTGCAAATCAGAAGAGATATGAAGATGAAAATGCTGATCCTTATTATACTAACTCTAGTCAGCTTCCTGTTGATTACACAGGTGATATTTTTGAGGCTTTAAGTTTACAAGATGAATTGCAATCAGAATATACGGGAGGTACTGTTTTCCATGGGTTTCTTGGAGAAAAAATGCCAGATATAGAAAGCACTAAATTGCTTGTAAAAAGGATTGCCGAGAATTTCAAACTACCTTATTATACAATTTCTCCTACCTTTAGCATTTGTCCTGTCCATGGATATTTACCTGGAGAACATGAATATTGTCCTAAGTGTGAAGCTGAAGCTGCTAGAGAAGATAATTAAGGAGGTAATTATGAAAATATCAGGGATTATTAAAACTACATTAATAGACTATCCAGGTCATATTGCTACCTCTATTTTCACTCAAGGTTGTAATTTTAAGTGTCCATATTGTCATAACCCAGATTTAATTCCTGCTGAATCAGGGGAAGAAGAGTATATGGATCTTGATTATTTCTGGGATTTTCTTGAAGATAGAAAGGATTTTTTAGATGGAGTTGCTATTACAGGTGGTGAACCTACTTTACAAAATGATTTAATAGAATTTATAGAAAAAATAAAGATGAAAAATTTTAAGGTAAAATTAGATACTAATGGAAGTAGGCCAGATATAATAAAAAATATTATAAATAATGAACTTATAGATTATATAGCTATGGATATAAAAAGCTCCATTAACAAATATATAGATTACTGTGATGACAATAATATAGAAGATAAAATAATAGAATCGATCAAGGTAATTAAAAATTCTGAGATAAATTATGAATTTAGAACAACTGTTGTTCCAGGATTGCATAATGAAAATGATATTGAAGAAATAACTAAAATCGTTGCTGGATCTAAGAATTTTACTATTCAAAATTTCAGAGGAGAAAGGACATATGATAAAGATTTTGAAAATAAATTACCCTTTACAGAAAAGGAATTAGAATCTTTTAAAGAGATTTTTGAGGATGAAGTCAATAATATAAAGATAAAAAGTTAATTTAAAAGTTTAAAAGTACCCGGTATGGTACCGGGTACCTTCCGAATTATGTCGAAACTTCAAAACTTATAAGGAGGCTATAAAAATGAGTGAAAAAGGAAAGCAAAAATGTGAGGTTTATTCGAGAGTTGTAGGGTATCTTTCACCAGTTTCTGAATGGAATAAAGGGAAAAAAGAGGAATATAAAGACCGCAAAACTTTTAAGAAGTGATAAAAATGAAATATATTAAATTAGTAATAGTTGTATTTCTATTGATTATTATTTCAACAAATTTGGTATTTGCTGAAATGAATGGAAAGCCTTTTCCGAATAGTGAATTTAAAATAATAGAAAATATAAAATTGCATTATAGAATTTTTCAAAAAAATAATAGTAAATCAAAAGCTAAAATAATGTTAATACATGGGATGGGAGGTTCTACTTTTTGTTGGCGTAATAATACTGATGTTTTAAGTAAGGCAGGTTATCAAGTTGTCGCAGTAGATTTACCAGGCTTTGGTTATAGTAGTAGACAGGTTGGGTTGGTTCATAGTAGTGAAAATAGAGCAATCTGGCTCATGAATTTATTAGATTTTTTAGATAAAGAGGTATTTAAAAACGATAAACCCTGGTTTTTAGTTGGACATTCTATGGGAGCAAAGCCTATTACAAAAATGGCTTTAAATAATTCAGAAAGATTTAAGGGACTTATCTATATTGGTGGGGCAGTTTATAATTCCCCACCTCAAGTTGCAGGAGAAATGATTGGAAGATGGCCCTTCAGACCTCTTGCTAAGTATATTTTAAAAACTTTTGTATTAAAAAGAGATCGTATAAAAAAATTATTAACCTCTGCTTATGGAAAAGAACTATCAAAAGAAGAAATAGATGCCTATCTCGCGCCTATGCAATTAGAAGGAACTACAGAAGTGTGGCTTGATTTAGTTAAAAGCTCTTCTCCGGCTTTAGAAAATATTTCTAAGATAAAATTATCTACCCTTTTAATATGGGGTGAAGATGATAGTTGGGTTCCTCTAGAAGAAGGAAAAAAATTAAAAAATGAATTAATTAATTCTGAATTGAAAATTATTGAAGAAAGCCATCATATGACTATGGTGACAGATTATGAAAAAGTAAACCTTTATATAAAGAATTTTATAGAACAAATAAATAGAAAAAAATAGAAATTATAGTTGTATTTTCCAACTAAATATATTATAATTATTAATATGAATTGTATCAGTTGAGAAAATTTGATAAAATTGACATAGAAGATCAAGAGGAGGTATAATTAATGGAAGATAGAGTAGAAGAAAAAATAGATAAACTCCTAACTGGATTTTATAATTTTGAGAAAAGAACAGGGGAAAACTTTAAAAAACTAAATAATAGAATGGATAAATTAGAGACTAGAATGGGTAGTTTAGAGAACAGAATGGATAATTTAGAGAACAGAATGGATAACTTAGAGCATAGAATGGATAGTTTAGAGGATAAAATAGATAGTTTAGAGGACAGAATGAGTAGTTTGGAAATGGATGTGGATAATTTAGATAAAAATATGAATAGCAGATTTGACACTCTTGAAAAAAGAATTAGATCTATTAAAGGAATCGTTGGAGAAAATATGGCTGATATTGCAGATATAAATAAAAGAATAGAAAAGCAAATTAGTTAAAGGGACTGATATATTATGGCTAAAAAAAGTGTGATTGTATCTAAAGCAGCTTTGAAAATGGCTATTTCTGATCGTGAAGAAGAAAGAAAGTTGAAAGATAAATTTAAAAAAGAAGATATTTTAACTGCAGCAGTTGACTTTGGAGGAGAATTTAATAAATCTATCAAAAAGATGATCGAAAATATAGTTATTGCTGCTAAAAGAGAAGGATTAATTGAGGAAACCCATGTCCACCAGGGTGCAGTTGCTGGTGCAGCCCATGATGCAATAACCCAAATTTCGGGTAGTGCTAATGGTTTAAACATTGGTGGGAAAATGGCAGTTGCCAGGTCTGGTGAACATATTGTTGTAGCTGTATTTTTTGGAGTAGGTATGCTTAATCTTAATGAAGTTACGGTTGGTTTGAGTCACCGAACAATATCTTAAGAAAATTTAGAATACTTTAGTTCTTTAATATATTGTTGACAAAGTGTTATTCAGGTTATATAATAAACTAAATTTAACATAGTAAAATGGTAATACGGTAGGAGTAAAAAAGTAATCTGGATAATTAAATAATATTGTTATTTTAAATTCCCACTATATCTATATCTATTTTTAAATTTCTGGGAAATAACTATATTAAAAAATAATTTATTCAGATTAAGCTTAATTTTACTGGGCTCCTATAGGGAGGCCTTATTTTTTTTACCTACTAAAAAAATTAAAAGGAGAAGTGGTAATATGGTAAAACACGGTAAAAATGTTTTATTGGTTATTGGCGTTGTTCTTATGGGATTGGTCTTATTAACAGGTACTACAAGTGCTGAAGAAGTTTTTGAAGTTGGGATAAGTCAACTTGTTGAACATCCAGCTTTAGATGGAGCTAGAGAAGGTTTTATTAAAGGATTAGAAGAATCAGGTTTTGTTGAAGGAGAAAATGTTAAATTTAAAGTAGAAAATGCTCAGGGAGATTTTGCAACTGCTCAGTCCATAGCAAAAAAATTCAAAAATGACAGAGTAGATTTAGTTTTAGCTATAGCAACTCCTTCTGCTCAGGCAGCAGCAAATGTTTTAACAGATATTCCTCTTTTGATTACAGCTGTTACTGATCCAGTGTCAGCAGGCTTAGTAGATAATATGGAAAAACCTGGTGGTAATATAACCGGTACAACTGATATGAATCCTATTCGAGATCAATTTGAACTTATAAAAGATTTTTTACCTGATGTAAAAACTGTTGGGGTTTTATATAATTCTGGAGAAGCAAATTCTAAGGTACAGGTTGATATTGCTAAAGAAGTAGCTGAAGATATGGGAATTGAAATAAAAGAAAGTACAGCTACTAATAGTAGTGAAGTTCAACTTGCTGCTTCTGCAGTTGTAGATAAAGTGGATGCTATTTATTTACCCACAGATAATGTAATGGCTTCTGCGATTTCAGCTATTTTAAAAGTAACAAATGAAAAAGGTATTCCTGTTTTTGGTTCTGAAAGTGGAATGGTTGAAGCAGGGGCAATTGCAACTAAAGGAATAAATTACTTTGAATTAGGGCGAAAAACTGGTCAGATGGCCGCTGAAGTTCTTAATGGTAAAGATCCAGGAGAAATGACTATTGAGGGCTCAGATAATTTAGATATTACAATTAATAAAAATGCCTGTGAAAAATTAGGTCTTAAAGTACCTTCTGAACTCTTAGATAAAGCGGACAAAGTTATAGAATAATGAGGTGAACTGAAAATGGGAATTAGTTTTTTAATAACAGCTCTAGAACAGGGTCTTGCTTTTTCAGTTATGGCTCTTGGGGTATATATGACATTTAGAATACTTGATTTTCCTGATCTTTCTGTAGACGGCAGCCTTCCTTTAGGGGCTGCTGTTTCTGCAAAGTTTATTATTGCAGGTGTTAATCCATTTTTATCACTTATTCCTGCTTTAATTGCAGGTGGATTAGCAGGAGCAATAACCGGTTTTTTAAATACTAGATTTAAAATAGCCCCTTTGCTTTCCGGAATATTAACTATGACTATGTTATATTCTATAAATTTAAGAATTATGGGAAGACCTAATATACCTTTATTAGGGGAAAATACAATTTTTAAAACAATTAGTGATTTAGGTATTCCTTCACCCTGGAATAATTTAATTATATTAATAATAATAGTTATATTGGTTAAATTTATCCTCGATTTATTTTTGAAAACTCAAATTGGTTTTGCTTTAAGAGCTGCAGGAGATAATCCGCAGATGATAAGGAGTATGGGAGTAAGTACTGATACTATGAAAATGATAGGAGTAATAATTGCTAATTCTCTTGTTGCCCTTTCAGGAGCACTTGTAACTCAATATCAGGGTTTTGCAGATGTAGGAATGGGGATAGGAACTATTGTAGCAGGACTTGCTTCAGTAATAGTCGGAGAAGTTGTTTTAGGTGAAAAAAGTATTTTTATTACAACTTTGAGTATAATAGTTGGTTCAATTCTTTATCGTTTAAGTATATCTATTGCTTTATATATTGGTTTTGCAGCTTCTGATTTGAAGTTGTTGACTGCTATTATTGTAATTATTTTTCTTTCAACTCCAAAATTAAAAAATATGATCGAGGTGAGTACTGATGATTAACTTAGAAAGATTAACAAAAGTTTTTTATAAAAATACATCTAATGAAAATAAAGCTCTATCGAAAATTGATTTACATGTAAATAATGGAGATTTTATTTCAATAATTGGTAGTAATGGAGCTGGTAAATCTACATTATTGAATTGTATTGCTGGAGTTCATCAAATTAATGGTGGTAATATTGTACTTGATGGGGAAGTGATTAATGATGTTTCTGAACATAAAAGGGCCAAATATATTGGAAGAGTATTTCAGGATCCATTACTGGGAACATCACCTGAGATGACAATAGAAGAAAATTTAGCTCTTGCATTTGATAAAAGTAATAATATGTCCTTAAGCTGGGGACTTAATGATAATAAAAGAGAATATATAAAAGAAAAATTAAAAGAAATTGATTTAGGATTGGAAAAGAGACTTACGACAAAGGTTAAACTATTATCAGGAGGACAAAGACAGGCTTTAACATTACTAATGGCTACAATGACAGAACCTAAACTTTTATTACTTGATGAACATACAGCTGCTTTAGATCCAAATACTGCTGTAAAAATAAAAGAATTAACAGAAAAATTAATTAAAGAAAATAATATTACTACCTTAATGGTTACCCATGATATGCACGATGCTATTAAAATGGGAAATCGTTTAATTATGATGAATAAAGGTAATATTATCTTAGATATAAAAGGAAAAAGAAAAGAAAAATTAACTGTAGAAAAGCTTTTGGATATATTTAAAAAGAAACAAGGTAGTGAATATTCTGACGATAGAACACTATTGAGTGTATAAATTTAATTAATGTGATGAAGCTCACTTCAATTATTTTATAAAGTGAACTATAATTTATTTAAAGATATAAGGAAGAGTTATTTATGAAGAAAATATTTGCACTAGTATTAATTGTATTATTCATAGTTTCTACTGTAAATGTCGGTTTTGCTGCAAGTGTTACTGATTTATCAAGAGAAATTAGTAATTTAGATAATTTGACTAATGAAGAAAGAAGTGAAGAAGTTTTAACTATTGAAGAGGCTATTAATGAGATTAAAGATACGTCTGTAAAAGATTTAGAATCTGGTGAAGAAGTTACAGTTCAAATATTAAGTAAAACAAAAAATATCAATCAAGAAAAAATAAATAATTTATTAAAAAGTTCAGAAGATAAGGAAGATCTTAGAGAAACATTAAAAGAAGCTTTTGAAAAAGGAATGACATCAGAAGAGATTAATGAAATTTTGGAAAACAAAACAGAAAACATGGAACAATTAAAAGAAAAAGTTGAAAAAAAGATTGAAGCAAAAGAAAAAGCTAGAGAAAGAGCTGAAGAAGAAAAGGATGAAGATGACGATGACGATGAATAAAAGGTATAATTTTTAGATAAATTTTAGGCCAGCAGATATTGCTGGCTTTTTTCTATTTTAATTGATGTTTTGCAATATTGTTAGTATAATTGTTTTGAATAAAGGTGAAATTATTTATAATTGGAGGGTTTAAATTGGATATAAAATTAGAAAATATTTTGGAAAAAGTTAAAAAGTGGGCTCAAGAAATTGGGAAATTACAATATGAAAAATCTAGAGAGAGCAGTTTTTCAATTGATAAAAAAACTTCAGATGTAGATTTAGTTACAGAAATTGATAAATTATCAGAAAAGAAAATCATAGCAAAAATAAATAACAATTTTCCAGGTCATTCTATATTAGCTGAAGAAGGCGGTTCAGTTAGTAAAGATTCTCCTTATACCTGGATAATAGATCCTCTTGATGGAACTAACAATTATGCTAATGGTTATCCTATGTATTGTGTATCTATTGCTTTAGAATATAAAAAAGAAATAGTGCTTGGAGTAGTTTTTGTCCCAGAATTAGATCAGTTATTTTGGGCAACAAAAGATAATGGTTCATATTTAAACGGTAAAAGACTAAAAGTTTCCCAAAAAGATGATTTAGATCAAGCATTATTGGCAACTGGTTTTCCTTATGACAAATTAACTTCAAAATATAATAATATGGATCATTTTCATAAAATGGTTATGAAAGCAAGAGGGATTAGACGTTCCGGGAGTGCTGCTTTTGATCTCAGCAGTGTGGCTGCAGGTAATCTGGATGGATTCTGGGAATTCAAATTAAAACCATGGGATGTAGCAGCAGCTAAGCTATTTATAAAAGAAGCAGGAGGAAAAGTAATTGAAGAGACATGGGAAGGAGCGCCTTTAATAGTAGCTGGCAATCCTAAAATATGTGATCAAATTTATAAAACACTTAAAAAAGTAAAAATTTAAATATTTATTTTTAAAATTCATATTTTCTTCAAAATTAGCTTCTATAATATACTTAAACAATAAAAAAAGGAGCTGATTTTTAATGAAGAAGATAATTTCAATGATTTTAGTATTAGGTCTGTTGGTAACTGGTTTTAGTCTTTCTATTGATGCGTTTGGAGGTCCTAAAGGTGGAAATAATGGAGTTCAAACAACTAAAGGTTATAATCAAAATGATGTACAGAGAAATTTTTATAATAATCCTTTAGATTTAGATGACTCTCAAATGGAAAAAATGAATGAAGCACGTAATGATTTTTTTGAAAAAAGAGAAGACTTACAATCTGAGTTACAGGGTCTAAATTCAGAATTAAAAGAATTGGTTATGGAAAATGCAGATGATGAAGAAATTGCTACAATTAGAACAAAGATTAATAATTTACAGTCAGAACTAGAAAATTCAAGAGTTAATTATTGGAATCAAGTAAAAAATATCTTAACTGAAGAACAAATAGCAGAAATGAATAATAATTTTAATAGAGGAAGACAAAATTTTGGGAAAAACCGATCAAATAGAAATAATTGTAACTGGTAATAAATTTAAAAATATATATGAAATTATAAAAATTCAAAATAGTAATAATATTTAAAAAGGAATTTAAATATTTTTGAAGAATTATAAATATAAGAAGTAAATAAAGAAGTTATTAAAAATCAAAAGGGGTGATTTGGTTTATGGCTAAAGTTTCTAGAGAGTTAGTTGAAAAGTCTGGTGTTGATATTGATAAACTATTGGATTTACTTGTAAAAAATGCTTCAGCTGAATTGACAACTTATTATTATTACACAAGTTTGAGAATGAATTTAACCGGTCTTGATGGTGAGGGTGTTAAGGAAATTGCAGAAGTAGCAAGAATAGAAGATAGGAATCACTTTGAAGCTCTTTTACCTAGAATTTATGAATTAGGTGGAGAAATCCCTAATGACATGAAGGAATTTCATGATATTTCTGCCTGTCCTCCTGCTAAGTTGCCTGATAATCCTGAAGATGCTAAGGAAATCATCAAAGTTTTATTAGAAGCTGAAAGATGTGCTGTGAGAGGATATACAGAGATATGTAATATGACTGCTGGAAAAGATCATAGAACTTATGATCTGGCTCTTTCTATTTTACATGAAGAAATCGAACATGAATCATGGTTTGCTGAATTCCTTGGTGAAGGACCTTCTGGTCACTTTATGCGTGAGGGTGAAACTTCTCCATTTGTTTCTAAATTTTTAAAGATTAAATAATTAATGATGTAGTAAAATATAATATTTAATAATTAGAGGGACTAGTAGATATTTGCTAGTCCCTTTTTTATTTGAAATCAGACTATAAATAAAGAATGATTTTTGTTATAATTCAATTAAAAGATTTAAATTATAAATAATGGAGGATAAAATATATGAGTAAAATAATTGCTGTTTTAAATAAAAGCAAAAAAACTAAAGAAATTTTTGAAAAACAGCTAAAAACATATTTTGAAGATGAAGTTAAAATAAAAAGTTATTCAGTTGAAGAAGGAATAGAGGAAAAAATTGATGCTGATCTGATTATTGCAGCTAAAATAATGAAAGATGATATAGATAAGTATGTCAAAGATGGAGTAGATTTAATTTATGCCCGAAGAAGTCTTTCTATTTCAGCTTTGCAAAAACTTATAGATATTCCAAAAGGAAAAAAGGTTTTATTTGTTAATAATGCCCGCATTACACTTGATGAGGCTGTTTCTTTTGTTAATGAAGTAGGAATTGATCATATAAATATTTTACCATATTGTCCAGGGATGAAGACCCCAGAAAATTTTGATTTAGTTGTAACAACTGATGAATTTGAATTCATACCGGTAGAAGTGAGTGAAGATGAAATTATAAATCTTGGTAGAAGACAAATTAGTTTAACTACAATAATCGAAATATTGACTAAACTAAACTTATTAAATAAAAATTCTAATATATTAATTGCTAAGTATATCAAAAGGTTGGTCCAGTTAATAAAACAGCTGAAAGAAAATAATACTGAAATTGTTAAACATAATAAAATGATGAATAGTATTGTTAATAATGTTTCTGACGGATTAGTTTTTATAAATGCTGAAGAAGAAATTGAATTTTATAATGAAGAAGTTAGTAATATTTTTAAAGATATTGATTATTTTGAAGAAAAAATTGAGGAAATTTATGATGATAATTTATCCAATATATTATATAATAGTCAGGATATAAAATATACTAAAATAAATGGTAAAGAAGTTGTTATTAGAATTGATAATTTAAAAATTGATGAAGAAGTAATTGGAGATATTTTTGTCTTTAAGGATGTTACTAAAATAAAAGAGTTGGAAAGAAATTTACGAAAAAGAACCAAACAAAAAGGATATATAGCCCAATACCATTTTTCAGATATATTGGGAAAAAGCAAAAAAATAAATAAAGTAATAAAAGAGGCTAAACATATAGCTCAAAGTGAATCTACAGTTTTAATAAGTGGAGAAAGTGGGGTGGGCAAAGAACTTTTTGCACAATCAATCCATAATTATTCTCAGAGATCAAATTATCCCTTTGTTGCAATTAATTGTTCGGCTCTTCCAAGTGAACTTTTAGAAAGTGAGCTTTTTGGTTATGAGGAAGGAGCTTTTACTGGTGCCCGCAAAGGAGGGAAAGCTGGTATATTTGAACAGGCTCATGAAGGTACAATATTTTTAGATGAGATTGGAAATGTAAGTTCTCGAGTACAGAGTAAATTGCTCAGAGTTATAGAAGAAAAAGAAGTAAGGCGGGTAGGTGGTTCTAAAGTATTGCCTGTAAATGTTAGAATTATAGCTGCAACTAATAAAGATTTACAGAAATTAATTAATAAAAATGAATTTAGAGAAGACCTTTATTATCGATTAAGTGTTTTACCATTACATGTCCCTCCAATCCGAGAAAGAAGAGAGGATATTCCTCAATTAATTTATCATTTTCTTGAACAGTATAATAGAAAAGAGCTTAAAGTTCCTCATGAAATTATGAGCAGATTTTATCATTATAATTGGCCTGGTAATATAAGAGAGTTGAAAAATTGTGTTGAGTATATTAGCCAGTTAGCTCAGGGAGATGAGGTAAAACTAGGAGATTTGCCATATTATTTTTTAAAAGATAGCATAACAGAGAATATTGATATTTTAAAAGAATATGAAAAAGAATTAGACAAACACGGGAATATAGATGAATATATTTTTATACTAAAAGAATTATATTTAGCTCAGGAACTTGATAAAAATATAGGGAGAAGAAAAATTGCAGAAAATGCAAAAATAAATAATCTTGATTTATCATCTCAAATGGTCAGGAGTAGAATAAATATTTTAGAAAAAATGGGTTTAGTAGATATTGGAACTGGAAGACAGGGGACAAATATTAGTGAAGATGGAAAAGATTTTTTACAAAAATATGATGACTATCATTCAAATAATTAATATGCAATGGGTTATAATAGGTTATTTAAATTATTGAGATTGGTTTTTAACCCGTTCTTTTTAATATATAATTTACAAACAAATAAATATTGACAGAAAAAGACGAATAAGCTTTCTTAATTAGGGCTGTTTCGTCTTTTTCTTATTTTAAATTAGTGTTGGAATGAATAATGCATAATTTTATTGTTGAAATGGTTACAAGTCTAAAATTAACACTTATAAGGAGGACAAAAAATGAAATTATCTGAAAGAAGTCAAAAAGTTAATGCTTCTATGACTCTTGCTCTTAGTGCTAAAGCCGGACAGATGAAAACAGATGGACATGATGTAGTAAGTTTTGGTGCTGGAGAGCCAGATTTTAATACACCTGAACATATTGCAAAAGCTGGTAAAGAAGCAATAGATGAAGGATTTACTAAGTATACAGCTGCAGCTGGTACAAAAGACTTAAAAAAAGCTGTACAGAAAAAATTTAAAAAAGATAATGGTTTGGATTATGATTTAGATCAAATTATTATTTCTAATGGTGCCAAACATTCTCTTTTTAATACTTTTCAAACAATCCTTAATCCTGGTGATGAAGTTATTATTTCTCGACCATATTGGGTTTCTTATCCAGAAACTGTTAAATTAGGTGGGGGAGTTCCTGTTTATGTTGACGCTGAAGAAGAAAATAATTTCAAAATGAAAATTGAAGATATTAAAAAGGCAGTAACTGAGAATACTAAAGCTCTTATTCTAAATAGCCCTAATAATCCTACGGGTTGTGTTTATAGTAGAGAAGAACTTAAAGAAATAGCTGATTTGGCTATTAAAGAAGACTTTTTTGTTGTTTCTGACGAAATTTATGAAGAGCTTATTTATGGAGATGCAGAACATATTAGTATAGCTTCTTTTGGGAAAGAAATAAAAGAAAGAACTATTGTGATTAATGGTATGTCTAAGGCCTATGCAATGACTGGCTGGAGAATTGGTTTTGCAGCTGCTTCTAAGGAAATTGTAGATATTATGTCTAATATTCAAAGTCATGCTACTTCAAATCCTAACTCAATTGCCCAATATGCGAGTACAGTGGGGCTAAATGAATCTAAGGCTGTAACTAGAGAAATGGTAAAAGCTTTTAAAGAACGCAGAAATTATATGGTGAAGACTATTAATGAGATGCCTAAAGTGAGTTGTAAAAAACCTGAAGGTGCCTTTTATGTTATGATGAATATTGAAAATTTAATAGGTAAAAAATATGAAGGTGAAGAAATAGATGGCTCAATGTCTTTTGCTGATATTCTTTTAGAAGAAAGTAAAGTAGCCGTTATTCCAGGTAAGGCTTTTGGAAATGATAAATTTGTTAGGTTATCATATGCAACTTCACTTGAAGATATTAAAAGAGGTTTAGAAAGAATAAAAGAATTTGTTAATAAAGTGAATTAATGGAGGTGGACCATGTTACTTGATGTTTTATTCATTAGTTTAACAGGAATTCTAGTGGTTTTTGGATTTTTAATTCTTCTATTTTTTGTTTTATCCAGTTTTAAATATTTAAATAAACCCCAAAAAGAAGTTGTGGAGACTGCTGGATCAAAAGAGAATGTAGATATCAGTAAATCTCAGGATAAAAATATTAAAATAGAAGGAGATGTTCCTGGAGAGGTAATTGCAGTTATTATGAGTACTTTGAATCATCATGATAAAAATATAAATGAAAAAGAGATTAGTATAAAAAAGAGGAGGTAATTGACTATGAAAACATATATAGTTGAAGTAAATAATAATGAATATGAAGTGAAAATCAGAGAAAAAAATGAAACCAATAATGCTGAAGTGAAGGAAACTGAAGTAAAAAAGCAAACCAATGAGAAAGTGGTAGAAGAAAATAATAAAAATAATGAAGCACAGGAAACTGTTTCAAAGCAAACAGAAACCGTTTCTGGTGAAGGTGAAGAAGTTATTTCTCCTATGTCCGGAAAAATACTTTCAATTAGTGCAAAAGAAGGAGACAATGTCAATAAAAATGAAGTAATTATGACCTTAGAAGCTATGAAAATGGAAACAGAGATTGTTTCACCTGTAAGTGGAAAAATTTCTAAAATATTAGTTTCTGAAGGCGACAAATGCAAACAGGGGGATAAACTAGCCTTGGTTGAGGCTGGTGGTAATTAATGTACTGGAACCTTTTACAGAGGCTAGTTACTGAATCGGGATTATATAATTTATCTATAAGAGAAATAGTAATGTTTATTATTGCAGGTGTTTTGATATATCTTGCTATTGAAAAAAAATATGAACCTTTATTGTTATTACCTATTGCTACTGGAATGATTCTTACTAATTTACCAATGGCAAATTTAATGGAAGAAGGGGGCCTGCTATATTATATTTATAAAGGTATAGATTTTGGAGTATATCCTCCTCTTATCTTTCTAGGAGTAGGTGCTATGACTGATTTTGGCCCTTTAATAGCTAATCCTAAAAGTATTTTGCTTGGAGCAAGTGCTCAGATAGGTATATTTACCACTTTTATTGGTGCTCATTTTATGAAATTTACATTACCTGAGGCTGCATCTACAGCGATTATTGGAGGGGCAGATGGTCCAACAGCAATTTTTCTTACTTCTCGTTTAGCTCCAGAGTTACTGGGAGCTGTAGCTATAGCAGCTTATTCTTATATGGCCTTGGTACCGATTATTCAGCCACCAATAATGAAATGGTTGACAACTCCTGAAGAAAGAAAAATAGAAATGGTGCAGTTACGTGAAGTAAGCAAATTAGAAAAAGTTCTTTTTGCCCTAACTGTCATGATTTTGGGAATATTGGTAATACCTTCTGCAGGTGCACTTTTAGGTTCTCTTATGTTTGGTAACCTTTTAAAAGAGAGTGGAGTTACTGAAAGATTAGCAGATACAGCACGAAATTCAATGACTAATATTGTTACCATCTTTTTAGGGATTAGTGTAGGTGCAAAAGCAAAAGGAGAACTCTTTTTAACCTGGCAGACTTTAATGATTATCGGTTTAGGCCTGGCAGCTTTTGCTGTAGGAACAATAACCGGTTTGCTTTTCGCTAAATTAATGAATAAATTTACTGATGAAAAAATTAACCCACTTATTGGCTCAGCAGGAGTTTCTGCTGTACCAATGGCTTCTAGAGTAAGTCAAAAGGTTGGACAGGAAGCTAATCCTGGTAATTATTTATTGATGCATGCAATGGGACCCAATGTTGCTGGAGTTCTTGGATCAGCAATAGCAGCTGGAGTCTTATTATCACTAGTTGGTTAACAAAATAAATTGAAAAGAATTTAAGGAGGGAATTTAATGTCTGTTAAAATAACTGAAACTATATTACGTGATGCCCAGCAGTCACTATTAGCTACAAGAATGAAAACTGAAGATATGCTGGAAGTGATTGAAGATCTTGATAAAGTTGGGTATCATTCACTGGAAATGTGGGGAGGAGCTACTTTTGATAGTGCTATGCGCTATCTTGATGAAGATCCCTGGCTTCGTTTGCGTAAAATAAAGATGAGAGCCAAAAATACTAAATTACAAATGTTACTTAGAGGACAAAATATACTTGGTTATCGTCATTATCCAGATGATGTGTTAGAAAAATTTGTAGAAAAAGCTATTGAAAACGGAATAGATATAGTGAGAATTTTTGATGCTTTAAATGATGTAAGAAATATGAAAAAAGCTATTGAATTTACTAAAAAATATGGAGGTCATGCTCAGGGAACTATTGTTTATACTACAAGTCCAATTCATGATATAGATCAATATCTAAAAAAAGCTAAAGAATTAGAAGAAATCGGTTCAGATTCACTTTGTTTAAAAGATATGGCCGGTCTTTTGACCCCCTATCGTTCATATGAGTTAGTAAATAGATTAAAAGAGGAAATAGATATTCCTATTCAATTACACAGTCATAATACAAGTGGAATGGCGGCTATGACATATCTTAAAGGGGTTGAAGCAGATGTAGATGTTATTGATACTGCTTTATCAGCTCTTGCTTCTGGTACTTCACAACCAGCTACTGAATCCTTAGTTGCTACATTTAGAGATACTAAATATGATCCTGGTATTGATCTTGATACAGTGGTTAATATTGCTGGATATTTTAGAGATATCAGAGATAATTATAAGGAATTTCAGGGCTCATTTGCTACTGATCCAAGAGTAATTACAAATCAGATTCCTGGTGGAATGCTTTCTAATTTAAGAAGCCAGTTAAAAGAACAGGGTATGTTTGATCGCTATGATGAAGTTCTAGAAGAAGTACCAAGAGTTAGAGAAGATTTAGGTTATCCACCACTTGTTACCCCTACAAGTCAGATTGTAGGTACTCAGGCTGTATTTAATGTCTTAAAAGGCGAAAGATATGCTCTTGTTTCCAAAGAAACCAGAGATTATATAAAAGGAATGTATGGTCGTCCTCCAGGGGAAATAAATCCTGAACTAAAAGAACAACTACTGGATGGAGAAGAAGCAATTGACTGTCGTCCTGCAGAATTGCTTGATAACAAGTTTGAAGAAACTATGGATGAAATAAAGGATTTTATTACTAAAGAAGAAGATGTTTTATCTTATATTCTTTTCCCTGAAGTAGCAGAGGATTTTCTAAAAAGACATTATAGATAAAAGAAAAAATAATTTATGAAGGAGGTGATTTGACAAATCATCTAAGTTTAATATTATTATAATAGGAATTAATTTATTAATAACTTAATCAACTAAAGGATTATTATAATAATGGAGGGATAAGGAGATGAGAAATGAGAAGTCTTTATGGGCTAAATATCGTTCTATTCCATTGGTTTATAGAATTGGAGTAGCTTTTGTTCTTGGTTCTTTACTTGGTTTAATAATTGGAGAACCAATGACAGCGATTCAACCTTTAGGTGATATTTTTATTAAATTATTAAAAATGATTGTTATTCCTATTATCTTTTTTACATTAATTATGGGGATGAGAAAATTAACTCCTTCAAAATTAGGTAAAATAGGGGTTCAAACAGTATTATTTTATGTATTAACTACTGCAATAGCTATCTTTATAGGTTTATTTATGGCTAATATTATTGACCCAGGTGTGGGAATGGAATTGAGTACTGATGCTGAAATTGCAACAAAACAGGCACCAGGATTCATGGAAGTTATCATGAATATTTTCCCAGATAATGTAGTAAATGCTATGGCAGAAGGTAATGTTTTACAAACTATCTTTTTTGCAATAGTATTTGGAATAGGATTAGCTATAGTTAAAGAAAATGGAGAAGAGCATATTCAAAAAGGTGCTACAATGATCTTTGATTTTGTAGAGACTGTTGCTGAAGTTATGTTTAAAATTGTATGGGGAGTAATGGAATATGGAGTTATTGGTGTATTTGCATTAATGGCAGGAGTTTTTGCAGAATCGGGATTGGATGTTATTGTCCCCTTTTCTAAGTTGATTGGAGGTTTACTACTGGCTGTTATAGTTCATATTACAGTTGTTTATCTTCTTATAATTGTTGGTGGATTTTTGAAGAGATCTCCAATGTCCTTTTTAAGTGGGGCCAAAGATGCAATGTTAACAGCTTTGAGTATTAGATCCAGTAGTGGTACATTACCAGTTACTATGAGAAATGCAGAAGAAAACTTAAAAATTGATGAATCAATATATAGTTTTACTTTACCCTTAGGAGCTACAATTAATATGGATGGTACAGCTATGTATCAGGGAGTTGCAGCAATATTTGCAGCTAATTTGATTGGTCAGACTTTAACCATTGGTCAACAGATGACAGTGATTTTGACGGCTACTTTGGCCAGTGTTGGTACTGCTGGGGTACCTGGTAGTGGGCTCATTATGCTTACTATGGTTTTAACTCAATTAGGTTTACCTCTTGAAGTTGTAGGATTTGTAGCTGGTATTGATCCTATTTTAGATAGATTACGTACTATGAATAATGTTACTGGTGATTTAGCAGTAACCTCTCTAGTGGCTAAGTTTAATGATGGTATTGATTTAGATAATGGAGTTTGGAAAAAGAAATAATATATAAAAAAACAGGGCATCTAAAAAGATGCCCTGTTTTAAATTAGTGATTAGTGGAGAATAGAGGAGGAACTATGACTGATAAAAATAAAATTATAGGTGTACTTGGTGGAATGGGACCTGATGCTACTGTGGATTTATTCCAAAAAATAATAGAAAAAACTTCAGCAGAGAAAGATCAGGACCATCACAAATTATTAATTTATAATAATCCGAAGATTCCGGACAGGACCACAGCAATCTTAAAAGAAGGCAAAAGCCCATTACCGGCCTTAATTGGTAGTGCTGAAAAATTAGAAAAAGCAGGATCTTCTTTTATAGTAATGCCCTGTAATACAGCTCATTATTATTATGAAAAGTTAGCTAAAAGTATTAATATAGAAATTGTTAATATGATAGTAGAGACAGCCAAAAAAGTGAGTGAGCATTCTAAAAAAATAAAAAAAGTAGCTTTAATGGGAACTAAGGGTGTAATAAAAAGTAAGATTTATCATAAAGCTTTAAAAGATTTTGATATTGAAGTAATTGAACCATCAACTAAAAATATGGATAAAATAATGGAAATAATTTATGCAATTAAAGCTGGAAAACAGGACAAAAACAGACAGAGGGAATTAACTAAAATAGCAGTAAAATTGATGAAAAAAGGTGCAGAAGGTTTGATCTTAGGCTGCACAGAATTACCATTACTTTTTGATAAGGAAAGTTTTGATTATCCTTTATTTATTTCACAAGAAATATTAGCGGAAAAGGCTGTTGAAAAAATAGAGAATTAAGTTGGGGTTAATATAAAAAACCTGTCCTCATTAGGGGACAGGTTATATTTTTCTTATTTATTTTTTTTCTTTTTTGCTTTTTCTTCAAATTTTTCTTTGGCAAAATCACTTACACCTTCAGCTGCTTCAGCTGCTTTTTCCCAGTTTCCCATTTTTTCATGATAGTGCATTTCTTTATATTCATCTGGGTCTTCAGAAATTTGTTTATCCCATTTAGGATTTCCAGTACCTGTTGAAACAGCAGAGGCTGTAAATACTTTATTAGCAATTCCACCACATTCTGGACATTCTTCCTGTTTTTTTATATTATCCTGATTAAGATACAATTCTTCAAATTCATTACCACATTCTGTACATTTGAATTTATAAACTGGCATTTGTTTGTACCCCCTTTATCTTAACTTATATTATATCATTTTCCTTTTTAGAAAACAAAAAAATCTAAAACAAGCGAATATAATTTGCAGAAAAAAATATTCTTTCTTATAATAAGAGATAAATGAGGTGAATAAAATGAATTTAAGGAGTTTAAAAATTTTTAAAGAAGTTTGTGAAACTAAAAACATGACTAAAGCTGCAAAAAATCTATATATGACACAACCAGCAGTTAGTCAAACTATTAGTAATTTGGAAGATGAGTTAGGAGTAAAACTATTTGAAAGAATAAAAAATCATCTTGAATTAACTTATAGTGGGCGAGTATTAAGTAATTATAGTAAAAAAATAACTAGAATGGTTGATGAAAGTGAAGATATTTTAAATCAAATAGCAAATCTAAAAAAGGGTAAATTGAGAATAGGTGCCAGTATGACTATTGGAACATATTTAATGCCTAAATTAATAAATGAATTTAAAAATGAACATGCAGAATTAAAAATGCCACTTTTAATAAATAATACTGACCATATTGTAGATCATATTCTTAATAATGACTTAGATATTGGTTTTGTAGAAGGTCCATTTAATTCTACCGAAATTACTACAAACTTTTTTATGAAAGATGAATTGACACTTATAGCCAGTCCGGATTATTTTTCTAAACCCCCTAACAGCATTAAATTAGAAGATATAACTGGAGAAAAGTTCATATTAAGAGAAGAAGGTAGTGGAACAAGGGATATAGCAAAACAAAAACTAGATGAGAAAAAAATAAATTATAAAATAAAGCATGTATTAAATAATTTTGAAGCTATTAAGAAAGCAATCATTGCAAATATGGGAATATCTATTTTGCCTAAATTAGCTGTAAAGGAAGAAATAAAAAGAGGTAAATTAGTTGAAATA
>Ga0207414_1000182_pt1 | contig 31379 bp, 22 predicted proteins | sample PonA231FremontCA_2_FD_187269 | JGI IMG/M metagenome (GOLD analysis project Ga0207414, IMG submission 187269) | Marine sediment microbial community from Fremont, CA, USA - Pond A23 Sediment 1 (SPAdes) | ecosystem: Environmental > Aquatic > Marine > Unclassified | place: USA: Fremont, California...
ATAGAAAATCTATTTCACAATATAAATAAACTATGGAGTGATAAAGATGAGAATTTTTGGTCCTGTCCCTTCCCGGAGATTGGGAAAGAGTTTGGGGATTAATAATGTTCGACCTAAAACCTGTAGTTATTCCTGTGTTTACTGTCAACTTGGAATAACTGAAAAAATGCAAATTGAGAGAGAAGAGTTTTATGCTGTTGAAGATTTACAAAATGAATTAAAAGAAACACTGGCAAATTTAGATAAACGAAAAGAGAAACTTGATTATATTACTTTTGTGGCTGATGGAGAACCTACTCTTGATAAAAATTTGGGTAAGTCATTAAAAATGATTAAAGAATTAACAGGAATTAAAACTGCTGTTATCAGTAATGCTTCTTTAATTGCCAGAGAGGAAGTGCGAGAAGAGTTAAAAAATGCAGATTGGGTTTCTCTAAAATGTGATGCTTTTAGTGAAGAAATATGGCATAAGGTCGATAGACCTCAGGGAAAATTAAATCTATCAAAAATACAGGAAGGAATGAAAAAATTCAGTAAAGAATTTGAAGGGGAATTTTTAACTGAAACGATGTTAGTTAAAGGAATAAATGATAAAAGAGATGAATTAGAAAAAATAGCTAATTTTATAGCTGAATTAAATACAGACAGTTCCTATGTTGCCATACCTACTCGCCCTCCGGCTAAGCAAGGAATAGAAGGTCCTTCCCCTGAAAAAATAAATATGGCAGTCCAAATTTTTAAGGAAAAAGGAATTAAAACAGAGTATCTAATTGGGTATGAAGGTAATGAGTTTTCTAGCACTGGAGATCTCAGAAAAGATCTTTTGAATATTACTTCAGTTCATCCTTTAAAAGAAGAAGCAGTAGAAGAGTTGATCAAGAAATGTAGTAGTGATTGGGAAGAAGTTGAAAAACTTATAGATGAAGAAAAAATTGTTAGAACAAAATTTAAAGATGAAAATTATTATGTAAGAAAGTGATTTTTAAAAAATCAAGTTTTATATGTTATAATAATATAATAACTATGGTATATAAGAAAATGAAAGGTTGATAAAATGAATCTTTCTCAAATAGCTTCTTATTTAAAAGAAGAAAATAAATATAGTGGCCAAATAACTAACTGGGAGACAATTCCTGAAAAAGAAGCTGATTATGTACAATTTCCTTCTAAAATTTCTCCTGAATTAAAAGAAGTACTAAAAGAAAAAGGACTAAAAAAACTTTACTCTCATCAGGGGGAAGCTTATGAAATCGTTGATAATGGAGATAATTTAATAGTTGTTACTCCAACTGCTTCAGGAAAAACTCTCTGTTATAATATGCCAGTTCTTGATACTATTTTAAAAGATAATAATGCTCGTGCTCTTTATTTATTTCCTACCAAAGCTCTATCTCAGGATCAATTAACTGAGTTGTATGATCTTATTGAGAGACTGGATGAGGGAATAAAAACATACACTTATGATGGTGATACTCCAGTTAATGCTCGTAAAAGTATAAGAAGAGCAGGTCATATTGTAATTACCAATCCAGATATGCTTCATACCGGTATTTTACCTCATCACACAAAATGGATTAAATTATTTGAAAATCTGGAATATGTGGTTATTGATGAAATCCACAATTACCGAGGAGTTTTCGGCAGTCATGTTGCTAATGTAATCAGGAGATTAAAGAGGATCTGTAATTTTTATGGCTCTGATCCTCAATTTATAGCTTCATCTGCTACTATTGCCAATCCAGTAGAATTTGCGGAAAAAATGATTGGTGATCAGGTAAAATTAATAGATGAAAATGGTGCACCTCAGGGAAAAAAAGATATTGTTTTTTATAATCCACCAGTGGTAAATAGAGAATTAGGAATTAGAAGAAGTTATGTTCTTGAAGCTGAAAAAATTGCAAGGATTTTTTTAGAAAATGATATAAAATCAATAATTTTTGCCAGAAGTAGATTGAGAACAGAAATTTTACTTTCCTATTTGCAGGATAAATTTGGCACTCAGGATATTAGAGGTTATCGTGGTGGCTATTTACCCGGTGAAAGAAGAGAAATAGAAAAAGGACTTCGTAGTGGTGATATAACTGGTGTTGTTAGTACTAATGCTTTAGAACTTGGAATAGATATTGGCCAACTTGATGTCTGCATTATGGCCGGTTATCCTGGAACAATTGCCAGTACCTGGCAGCAAGCCGGGCGAGCTGGAAGAAGAAACAGCAGATCACTAGCAGTATTGGTAGCTTCCAGTAGTCCTTTAGATCAATATATTATTGAAAATCCTGATTTCTTTTTTAAGAAACCTGTAGAAAGTGCTTTAATTAATCCTAATAATCTTTTGATTTTAATGGCTCATATTAAATGTGCAGCTTTTGAACTTCCCTTTACTGACGGAGAGGATTTTGGAGTGGAGACTACTGAAGAAATACTATCCTATCTGGAAGATCAGCGTATTTTACGTCATAAAGGGGGAAGATGGCACTGGATGGCAGATCGTTATCCAGCTGAAGATATTAGTCTTCGTTCAGCAAGTTCAGATGATTTTGCAGTAGTGGATAGAACTTCTCCTGCCAATAGTAGAGTTATTGCTAAAGTTGATCATTTTGCTGCTTTGACAACTATTCACCCTCATGCTATCTATATTCATGAAGGTAATCAATATCAGGTCAAAGAACTTGATTATGAGGGTAAAAAAGCTTATGTAAAAAAAGTAGATGTTAATTATTATACAGATGCTAATCTGGCAGTAGATATGAGAGTTCTTGATCATTTTGATAAAAAAGAAATTGATAAGCTAGAGGTCGAATATGGTGAAGTTGTGGTTACTGCCAAAGCAACTATGTTTAAAAAAGTTAAATTTAAAACTCATGAAAATGTAGGTTATGGAGATATTAATTTACCGGAAATGGATATGCACACAACTGCTTATTGGTTTAGTTATCCGCTAGAAATGATTGAAAAATTAGGTCAGAAAGGTATTGAGAGTGGTCTTCAGGGAGTTGCAAATCTTTTAGAAAATATTGCTCCTTTACCTTTGATGTGTGATCCCCATGATATTCACTCAGCCACTCAGGTTAGATCACCTTATACAGCTAAACCTACAATTTTTATTTATGATTCTTATCCTGGAGGTTTGGGTTTAAGTGAAAAATTATATAGAATTCATTTTGATCTATTAAAAAGAGCAGAAAAACATCTGGATAATTGTGGTTGTGAAGATGGTTGTCCTGCCTGTGTTGGGCCAGTCAATGAAGTTGGTATGGATGGTAAAAATAATGCCCGAATTTTAATTGAGGAGGCTCTGCATGATGAAGCCCGGGAACATCAAAGAGAGATTGAAAAAACTCGATACAGATCAGAAATCAAAAAAATCTCAGGAGGAGAAGAATAATCAGGTAAGCTCCTCATTTATTAAAGAAAAATTGGCTGGAGAAATTATTGAAAATGAAGGTGGAGATTTTTATAAAAGAGAGGTTCACTATGATTTAGCCAGAAATCATGGTTTTTATCAAATTGGTGAAATTTTTGAGCATAAATTTACTGATTTAAAAGTGATTTTAAATAAAAAAGATAAAAATATATTTAAAGATAAATCGATTAATGATATTTTAAACAATTTTCTTTTTATTGATACTGAAACTACCGGTTTGATGGGGGGAACAGGTACTCTTCCCTTTATGATTGGTGCTGGGTATTTTAAAGATAATAAGTTTATAGTCAGACAATATTTTATGCGTGATTATGATGATGAATATGCCCTGCTATTGGATTTGAAAAAACTTATAAAAGCTAATGATTATTTAGTGAGTTTTAATGGTAAGACATTTGATCTTCCTTTATTAGAAACCAGATTTGTTCTTAATCGAATGAATAAACCTGAAGCTGATTTTCACTTTGATCTTTTGCATATTTCAAGAAGGGTCTGGAATCATCTGCCTTCCTGTTCACTGGGAAGTTTAGAAAACAAAATTTTGGATATATATAGACGTGATGATGTTCCAGGTAGTGAAATTCCTAAGATATATTTTAAGTATTTAAGAAAAAAAGATCCTCTGCTGGTGGCCCCTATTTTTAAACATAATCTAATTGATATTGTTTCATTAGTAATTCTTTTAAAACATCTTTTGGAAGTATATAATAATACTCGTAACTGTCAATTATCAGCTAATGAATTATATAACCTTGGACGTCACTGGGAAAAGAAAAAGGAATTGAAAAAAAGTATTGATTTTTTGGAAGAAGCAAGAGAAAAGTCTCAAAAATATAAATTAGATGAGGATATAGCTAAAAAGTTGAGCTGGCAGTATAAAAGAGAAGACAATTGGGAAAAGGCAGTTTTAATCTGGGATGAGATGGTTGAAAATAAACAGGGAAAACTTTTTCCCTATCGAGAATTGGCTAAATATTATGAGCATCAACTAAAAGATTATCAAAAAGCAAAATATTATGTACAGCAGGCTCTGGAAATTTTACTTGAAAAACGTGTTATTTTTAGTGATTTTGAAGAAGAAAAAGAAAAATTAGATCACCGGTTAAATAGACTTGTAAAAAAAATGGAGAAAGGAGTTTGATAAAATGGATAAAGTAACAAATATTGAAGATTATATGGATAAGAAAAATGAACAGGCTAAATCATATAAAATTGGGAGGAATGAGCCCTGTCCCTGTGGTAGTGGTAAAAAATATAAGAAGTGTTGTGCTCAGGTAACTCCAGAAAAATCTAAAGAGTATTATCGAGAAAAAATAAAAGAGGAAGATGATGCAGATGAAATTTTTAATCTTCTTTTAGAAGCAGATAAAGATTATCCGGTAGATCCTGATTTCACATTACCAATTGCTGTATATTCTCTGCAAAATAAGAAACCTGAACAGGCCAGAAATTACCTACATAAAGCCTGGAAAATAATGAAAGAAGATTTAGAAGATGTATTTATAATGCCTCTTGTTAATTTATTATTACAAAATGGTGAATTAGATGAAGCTTCTGATATAGTTGATAAAGCACTTGAGGAAAAAGGAGATTCCCCACAACTTCTTATTGCTCAGGGAGAAGTTATGAAAGCTAAGGGTAATTTTGAAGGAGCCTTTAATGTTATTGAAAGAGGGCTTGAGATTGAACCAAATAATTTTGAATTAATAATCTTTAAAATAGAAACTTTACTTGATGTAAATAATCTGGTTGCTGCTTTAGAAGTCTGGCGTAATAGTTTTGATGGGTTAATGCCTTTAGTCGAAACTGGAGAAGTATATGCTCTTCGATTTTTGAAACAACTATTAGTTGAAAACTTTTCGATGGCAGAAGATGCCGAAAAAGAAGAAATGAAAGCTGTTCTTGATCAGGCTATTGATGCTAATAAACTATGGAATGAGGCTTATGAAAAGATAGGTGACCAGAAAAAAGAAGAAGCTGTAGAAAAATTAGATAAAATAAGAGAGTTAGTTCCTGCAGATTCAGCTTTAGTAACTAATTTGGTTCATGATTATTATGTAGCTGGAAATTATGATAGAGTGCTTGAAACTGCCGGTAAATCAGAAGAATATTTTGAAGATAATCCTGATTTCAATCACATGATTGGCCTTGCTCTATTGGAAAAGGGTGAATTAAAAGAAGCTAAGCCTCGCCTTGATATAGCTCATGAAATGGCTCATGGTCCTAAATTTGAGACTCAGGCCGATAAGTGGAGTATAAGTGGTGATTATCTCAGATATTTTATAGAAAGTAATGATAATGAAGGTTTAATGGAAGTTATTGAAGATATTAATGGCCTTCTCTCAGATGAAGATACTTTAATCAGTAGTTTGATGAAATGTCTGGAAGGCTATCCTTTAGAAAAATTTCCTATGCAGCTTTTAGTTACCTTAAAGGATAAAACTGACCATCCTTTAATTAAATCTGATGAACTATATATAACTTATCTTGATACTCTACTTGCTATGTTACAAAAGGCTGAAAAACAAAATCCAGAAGCAGTAGAAGAAATGAAAAAATATCTTAAAAATGAACTTATAAACTTAGAATTAGGTGAAATTGACAGTCCTTTGATAGAATTGGCTTTATTGAGAGTCAAAGAGGATGAATTAAACGAAACTGAATTAAATAAAAGATTTGAGAGATTGATGTCTTATTCTGCTTCTTATCCAGAAGAAGTAGTAGCTAAATATGAGGCGATTATCCGGTATGGAGATCCTGCTCAAATTCTTGATAATCCTCCGGAAACTAATAATATGAATGAAGAGTACTTCAATTTTTATAAATTAGTTGCTGCTATAAAAATAGAAAGAATTGAAGAAGCTCAACAATATTTTCTCCAGGAAGGCTATTCTGAAATAAGAAAAGGGAATTCCAGTGGATTATTTTTACGCCTTCTTAATTATCTGGATAGTGAAAAACTTAAAAGAGTATTAAAAGAATTTGAGATGGGAGAACAGTTTATCCCCTTAGTAGATGAATTAGTTAATTACTTAAATTCAGCTCAAAATTAGGCATCGATTTTTGAAAAATAGGAGGGAAAAATGAGAAGTGAAGATAATAGAGTAGGCTATCTGCAAATAATTGTGGCCATGATTATCTGGGGGAGTGTAGGTATTGTAGCAAGGTTTATACCCTATTCTTCAAAAATAATTGTTTTTTATAGAGTATTATTTGCCTTTATTTCTCTAACAGTATATATATTTGCTACTGGAAATTTTAAAATGAATTTAGAGGGTAAAAAACTTTTTACTTTAGGGGCAGGTTTTTTTCTGGCCCTAAACTGGTTGTTTTTCTTTAGAGCTGTTAAAACAACTACTATTGCTAATGCAACTATAAGTTATTATACCTCCCCTATAATTTTGAATATACTTGCGGTTATTGTTTTAAAAGAAAAATTACTAAAAAAGACGATAATCTCATTAATAATTGCTTTTACTGGCCTTTTATTTATAATTTCAGATGGGAGCCAGGCAGCTTTAGTAAATAATAAACTGGGTATAATTTATGGTCTAACTGCAGCTTTCTTTTATGCATTATTTGCTATTACTAATAAAAAAATAACTGGATTAAGCTCACTTAAAACAACTTTTATTCAAAGTGGAGTGGCTGTTTTAAGTTTTATTCCATTTGTTGTCCCAATTACTATACCAAATTTAAAAAGTTTATTATTATTACTGATAATGGGAGTTTTTCATACTGCTCTGGCTTTAATTTTATATGTTAGTGGTTTAAAAAAGATTAAAGCACAGAGTGTAGGAGTTTTAAGTTACCTTGATCCAGTAAGTGCAGTTATTCTTGCTGCTCTTTTTTTAGGAGAAATTCCTTCAATATTAACCTTAATTGGAGCAGTATTGATTTTAGGTAGTGGCTATATTTTGATGAAAAAATAGGCAAATATAGAAAATTGATATTTTTTTAAAATTATAAAATTTGAATTAGCCGTTTAGAATGTAATATAATATAGTTAAGAAAGTACAAAATGAAATTATTTTCCCTGGAAGGAGGGAAATTTATGGATAAATCTCAAAAGATTAAAGAAGTACTTGAAGAGACTGAAATATTAAAAAAACCAGATAAATTGATTTCAAGCTCTGGTTCAACGAAAATGCACTATTATGTTTTAACTGAACCTGTTTATCTAGAGGCTTTTCCAGATGAAGGTCCGGAGACAAGGATTCGTGAAGGATGGATTAGTTGGGATAAACCAAAGTTGCTTACTCCAGACTATATAATGAATATGGAAGGTTTTAGTGAAAATTCCAAAAAAGCAATGAAAATAATGGCTCAAGAAAATCCTGATCTTGCAGGATTATTATATAAAATGAATTACAAAAAAGAAAAAGGAGAAACAAGAACAGTATCTCAAAATATAAAACAAACAGCAGAGCGAATTGAAAATGAACTTTCTGAGAGCTCAGAATTGATCAATGTAATTATTAAAGGGGTAGATGAATACTGGGATGTTTCTTTGATGAAGTTTGTTCAGGAATTTGTAATGAAGAGTGCTGCTGAAAATCAGATGCCAGATTATAAGTCAAAAGGACATGTTTCTCATAATGATAAAGGTCAACCGGTTGTTACTCGTAATCTTAAGGGACTTCCTCAGGCAGCTAATAAGGAAATTGAAGAAATGTTTCAGAAGGTTAAAAAGGGTGATCTTGATCCATCGAAATTAAAACAGGAACTTGATAGATGGGGAGTTTATAAACAGTATGAAGATAGATTTCTCGATTTATTTAAGTAATAAATTTTATTCAGGAGGGGTTTTTAATGGATAAAATTAAAAGTTCTTATGAGATTGCTATGGAAAGGGCTAAAAAGTTAAGTGAAGAAGATGAGATGAGTGAGGAAAAAAGCAAAAATATTGAGATTAGAGAAGAGCTAAAACCACTAATGAGTAAGTATTTTAGGGAAAAAATTGATGCTGAAGAATTATGGGAAAAATTAAAGGATAAAAGTGATGATTACCTGGCAAAAGCTCAGGAATTAATTATTGAATCATTAGGTCTGCGTACTTCTGATGAAATTTTTAGTAAAAGAAAAGAAGGTATACTTGCTATCGAAAATTTAAAAAACAGTCCAAGCAGTTCTATAATTGAACAGATATTATCGAAATTAAATCAGGTTGAAAATCAATATCAGCAAAAAAGAGAACAGATGGAAGAACAGTTTAAGGAAAGAATGGAACAACAGGCTGAAATGCAGATGAAACCTGTTCAAACTGAAGATGGACAAACTGTAATGAAACTTGATTCTGGAGTAGATAGAGAAACTCAACAGCAGATGAAACAACAATTAGCTCAATTAGAAGAACAATCAGAGCAGATGTTTAACAGTTTAGTGGAAGACCTAAAAAACAATTTATAAATTTAATAAATAAAAATAAAAGGCAGGGAATATTCCCTGCTTTTTTTAATGAAATAACTGTATAAATTTAAATATCTATGTCATTAAATAATTTGGCTGGAGGTAATGGTTTACTATAATAATAGCCCTGAATTATGTCACATTCTAATTTCTTTAATTTTTCAGCCTGTTCTTTTGTTTCCACTCCTTCAGCTACAACTTTAAGACCTAAATTATGGCCGATAGTTATGATTGTATTAACAATAGCATCATCATCTTCATTTTTTCTAAAATTATCAATAAAGGATTTATCTATTTTTAAAATATCTATGGCAAATTCTTTAAGATAACTTAAAGATGAATAACCAGTACCAAAGTCATCAATAGCTATCTTTACTCCAATTTCATGTAATTCTTTTAGAGATTGAATTGTATAATCAATATTTCCCATGGCAGTTCTTTCAGTTATTTCAAGTTCTAAATGTTCAGGTTCCAGCCCAGTCTCAAATAATATTTTTTTGATTTTTTGAACAAAATCTTTACTCAAAAATTGTTCAGGACTGACATTTACAGAAACAAAGAAATCATCTCCTATCTTATCATGAATTTCTTTTAGTTGTCTGCAGGATTCTTTAAGAACCCAATCACCTATTTCTTCAATAAAACCACTTTCTTCTGCAATTGGTATAAAAACTCCTGGAGATATCATTCCCTTTTCTGGATGTTGCCAGCGGATAAGAGCTTCTAAACCTACTGTTTTTTCATTATCAGTTGAAATAAAAGGTTGATAATGTAGGGTGAATTGCTCTTCTTTTAAAGCAGCTGATAATTGAGTTTCTAAGTTTTTTCTTTGTGATAGATTTTTCTCTACATTTTTAGCATAAAAATCTATTTTACCATTATTAGTTTTTTTGACAGCATGCATGGCCAGACTTGCATTTTTTATTAGTTTTGTAGCATCTTTACTATCATCAGGATAAACAGAGATCCCCATGCTATTGGTTAGATAAATAATATTATCATCTATTAAATAACTTTGATTGATATTATTTAGTATTTGAGAGAATCTTTCATAAATTTTATTGGTATTTTCATCTTCATCTGCCAGAAGATAAAAATAAAACTCATCTCCCATTCTGGCTACAGGCTGATTTTCATCAAAATATTGTGTTAATCTATTTGCTAACTTTTGTAAGATTTGATCCCCACCATTATGGCCAAAACGATCATTGATAGATTTGAAATCATCTACACCTATAGAACAGATATATGCTTTTTGATTTATATCATCTAAATGATTCAGAGTGTTTTTTAATTTTCTTTTAAAAAAATTTATATTTGGAAGTCCGGTTAAAGAATCATTATAGGTTAAATTTTTGATTACTTCCATCATTTTATTAAAATTATCAGCAGCTTCTCCAATTTCATCTTTACTATTAATATCAGCTCTGACATTAAGATTACCGGTAGCTCCTTTCTGAAAGGCATTTTTTAATTTTATAATAGGTTTTGAGATATTATTTGCTATATAAATACTTAAGATACTTCCCAGTAAAATAGCTACAAGTCCTATTGTAAATATTCTATTATTTAACTTATCTACTGATTTTTTCAAATAACTATTAGGTAAAACAGTAACCAGTTTCCAGTTATTTGTTTCCGGGATATTATGATAAAAGGCATATTTAGTAGTATTATCTATATTACATTTAAAATTACCCTCTTTGTTTGAACTGATAATATTGATAAATCTATCAGGAAAAGAAAAACTATTTAGCTGATTATTTTTAAAATAGTTCTGTAATTTTTCTGTATCTGGATGAGTAATTACTTTACCATTGTTATTTATAAGAAAGGAATAAACTCCTTTTTCATCATTTCGATATTTATTTATATAGCTGCCAAGTTCATCAAGTCTTATAACTGCTGCCAGCATGGATTTGTTTTCATTATTATGACCAATAGGAGTACCAATCACTATTATTGGTTTAGAAGTTGATCTAGAGATTACCGGTTCTGAGATTACAGTATTACCTGTCATTATTTTTGGAAAATAGTTTCTATCCTTAATATTTCCAGCATTATCTTCAAAAGTAGTACTATAATTACCATTTTCATCAGCAATAAAGAAAAAGTAATATTCTTTAACTCTTTTTGCTAACTCTGTTTGCAAATAATTTTTCTTTTCCTGCCAGCTTCCATTTTGCATGACTTCAGTATTTGCATATATTTTCAGGTCATGTTTTCTTTCGGCAAACCAGGAAGTTACCATTTCTGAGTTTTGTTTAATATTCTTTGTCTCACTTTGAAAGATAATATCTTCCAAAATATCATGAAAAGTATTGGTTATAGTAAAAATTATACTTAAAGTTAAGAGAGTTATAATTATTAAGGCCAATCCGAGTATTTTATATTTAAAACTTATATTTTTTATTTTCACATAAACACCTACCCAATTACTTATAATATTAGTACTTATATTAATTTATTTCGTAAAAATGTCGAAAATCCTCTTTTATTTTTTAAGTAATTCTTATAAAATAAATAATAGTAACTAACCTTGACTTTTAAGGATATGAAAGGAGGGATGATTATCAAAAAATATTTATTAATATCTGCTATTTTATTGGTTTTTTCCTTATTGATTTTTTATTATCCAGTAGAAATAGCTAAAGAAGATAACCCGGTTATTTTTGTGATAGATAGTGAAATAGATCAATCATTTTTAGAAAAGCCAATTGCCAGACTTAAAGCTGATAGTTCTCATGGTAATAAAGTAGTAGCTACTATTCGTTCTCAAACTCAGATTGATATCATCCCTTTATCTGCGGAAAATTTTTTAGGAGCAATAGATGAAGATAATTATATTTCTGCTCTGGAAAAAATAAAAAAATATAGTAATGATAATCCTAATAAAAAGATTCTAATTAATATTAGTCTTGGATTTTCAGATAAAGATTTTCAGGAAAAGGCGATTTCAGAACTTAATAAAGAAAATATAATTATAGTAGCGGCAGCAGGTAATAATAATAGTGAGCAAAAATTATACCCTGCTGGTTTTGAAAATGTTTTAGCAGTAGCTGCACTTGAAAAAAACAGGAAGATGCCTGGGTCTAATTATGGCCATTATATTGATATTTCAGCTTCTGGAATTATTAGATTAAATGAGACTTTGTATTTACCTTCTATCAATTTGATTCAAACAACTAAAATTACCGGTACTTCATTTGCTGCTCCTCAGGTTACAGGGCTTTTAGGGCAAATGTTAGCCTATGATAAGAATTTAAGCCCTAAAAAAGCTTTGCAAATTATAAGGGATACTGCCTCAAATATTAATGATCCTCTTTATAATAAAAGCAAATTAGGTGCAGGTAAGATTTCTAAATATAAAGCCTTAAGTAAGGCAAGTAAAATATATTTTTGGGGTCAGGCTCTGGTATTTATGTCTGCTTTAACTTTTTTTACCTTCTTATTTCTTTATCTCTGGGAAAAAGTTTCTTTTGGTGCTATTTTAGTTTTTGGCTTAGGATTAATGACTTTATTGATCTTACAACCGGTGATTTTTGCTTTATTTAGATATTTGGGTACTAGAAAAATTATTCTTATTTTTACGATTATAACTATTTTATATTATTTATTTAAAAAGACAGTATCTTATTTTATTAAAAAAATAAAAAATATTAAAGCCATATTATTTTTAAGTTATTTCTTGAATCAAGATATGAAACTTAAAGCTTTAAAAAAGATAGTATATTTAATTAATAAAAATGATAATTTAAAAGAAGATGTTATCAATAAATTGAATAATACTCTATCTCCTGTTAGAGCTAAATATTATCTTCGTATTTTGCTGAGAATAAATAATCCACCAATTTTTATTATTATTGATAAAGGAAATTATTATAATTTGAAAGGAAATTTTATAGCTGAAGAGATGAATTCAGTTAAAAGAAATAGTAAAGAAAAGAGTATAATTACAGGTGAATTAGTATATTATCTTTTTTCTGATAATTATCAAAAAGCAAGAATGGCAGCTGATATTGCCAGAAATTATACTAATCCATTAATTTTATACCCATTAAAAAATATTTTAAAAAAGAGAAATGTATTGATAAATAAAGAGAAGATTTTACACTTTATTTTAGAAATAGTAGAGAGTTTTGGAACTAAGGCAGCTGATTTTTCTGGTATTTTAAAGATAATGATTGTAAATAGTGAAAGTCAGTGGCTTAGATATTATTCCCTAAAGGCTTATTTAGCTGTTGGCAGAGAAGATGATGATTATGATCAATTTATAGCTTATATAAAAGAAAGAGAAGAAGAACCGGTTATTTTAGCATTTGAACAACTAGAATAAGTTATGTAGCATTTATAAAACTGTATGAAAAGTTTTCTTCGCATTCAAAGCTATTTTTTGAGTCATCTATAATTCATTCGATGATAAATAAATTTTACTTTGACTTTTTTTGACCTTTATTATATAATATTAAATGTAAAATATAAATAATGATTAAAAATATATATGGAGGTTGATATAATGCGAATGGATAATTTTACTCGAAAAGCCCAACAGGCTTTAGCTGAGGCTCAACATCAGGCTGAAGATTTAAATCATCAGGAAATTTTTCCTGCTCATCTTCTTTACTCATTGGTAGAAGAAGACACTGGAATTGTGAGACCTATTTTAGAAAAATTGGGTCTTAACTTAGAAAATTTAAAAAATGACTTAAAAGATATATTAGAAAGTCTACCAGAGGTTTATTCAGATGATAATCAATTATATATGTCACAACAATTAAGTAGAGTTTTAAATAAAGCAAAAAAACAGGCTCAGAAAATGGATGATGACTACATTTCTACCGAACATTTTTTATTAGGTTTAATGGCAGATGGCAATTCCAAAACAGCTGAGTTATTAAAGGAAAAAAATATTGATCTTGCTAAAATTAAAGATGTCATAGAAGATATTAGGGATGGGGCTAAAGTTAGAAGTGAAAATGCTGAAGAAGAATATCAGGTTTTGGAAAGATATACAATAGATATAACAGATCAGGCCAAACAGGGAGAGTTAGATCCTGTTATCGGTCGAGATGAGAGAATTAGAAGAGTTATGCAGGTTTTATCCAGAAGAAGAAAGAACAACCCGGTTTTAATTGGTGAACCGGGTGTTGGTAAAACAGCAGTAGTTGAAGGGTTGGCCCAGAGGATAGTTAATGGTGATGTACCAGAAACTTTAAAAGACAAAAGAGTTATTTCTCTTGATATGGGTACACTTGTTGCTGGAACTAAGTATCGAGGTGAATTTGAAGACAGATTAAAGTCTGTAATCAAAGAGATTAAAAAAGCTGAAGGACAGATTATACTCTTTATAGATGAAATGCATACTATTGTTGGGGCTGGTGCTTCAGAAGGTTCTACAGATGCCTCTAATCTACTTAAACCTGCACTTGCCAGAGGTGAACTTCACTGTGTAGGGGCAACTACTCTTGAAGAATACAAAAAACATATTGAAAAAGATGCCGCTTTAGAAAGAAGATTTCAACCTATTAAAATAAATGAACCAAGTATAGAAGATACTATATCTATTTTGCGAGGATTAAAAGAAAAATATGAAATTCATCATGGAGTAAGAATTCAGGATAAAGCGCTTGTAGCAGCAGCCAATCTTGCAGAAAGATATTTGACTGAGAGATTTCAACCGGATAAAGCTATTGATTTAATTGATGAAGCTGCTTCCAAATTGAGGATTGATATTGATTCTATGCCACTTGAAATAGATGAATTAAATCGTAAAATAAGAAGATTGGAAATAGAAAAAGAAAATTTAAAGCAGGAAGATGATCAAGAATCAAAAGAAAGATTAGAAGAATTAAAGAGAAGGATAAGTGAACTAAAAGAAAAAAGAGATCCTATTATGGCCCGCTGGAAAAATGAAAAAGATCTTATTCAAAAAAGACAAAAACTTAAAGAAGAAATTGATAAGATTAACTATAAGGCCGAAAATGCAGAAAGAGAAGCTGATTATGAAGAAGCAGCTCGCTTACGTTATGGTAAATTAAATGATCTTAAAAAAGAATTAGAAGAAACTAGAGAAAAAATTGAAGAATTAGATGATTATCACATTTTAAGAGAAGAGGTAACTGAAGATGATATTGCAGAAGTAGTATCCTCCTGGACTGATATTCCATTACAACAGATAATGGAAGATGAAAAGGAAAAATTAATTAAAATGGAAGAAGAATTATCAAAAAGAGTTGTGGGCCAGAATGAAGCAATCAAAGCTATAAGTAATGCCATTAGACGTTCCAGAACTGGCTTGCAGACTGAGGATAGACCATTAGGATCATTCATTTTTATGGGTCCTACCGGAGTTGGTAAAACAGAGCTTGCCAAAACACTTGCTGCTTCCTTATTTGATGATGAAAAATCATTGGTAAGACTTGATATGTCAGAATATATGGAAAGACATGCAGTAGCTAAATTGATTGGTTCACCTCCAGGATATGTAGGATTTGAAGAAGGGGGACAGTTGACTGAAAGGATAAGAAGACAGCCTTATTCTGTTATTCTTTTGGATGAAATTGAAAAAGCTCATCCTGATGTCTTTAATATCTTATTACAAATACTTGATGATGGTATTTTAACAGATAGTCAGGGTAATGAAGTTGATTTTAGAAATACAGTAATAATTATGACTTCAAACTTAGGTTCTGAGTATATTCAGGATATGGATGATGAAGAAAAGATGAGAGAGAAAGTTATGACTGCTCTTAAAAATAATTTCCGTCCTGAATTCATCAATAGAATTGATGAAAAGATTATATTCCACTCCTTAAGTAGAGAAGATATTTTAGAGATTGTAGAAATTAAGGTAAGAGACCTCAAACACAAAATGGCCAAAAGAAATTTGAAATTAAAAATTACAGATAAAGCAAAAAAAGAACTTGCTGAATTAGGATATGATCCAACTTATGGAGCCCGGCCACTTGATAGAGCAATTCAAAAATATATTAAAGATGAGTTAGCTATGAAACTTTTAGAAATTGATAATGATGAAATTGAAAAAGTGATAGTTGATTATAAGGAAAATGAATTCGAATTTGATTTTGTAAAATAAAATAAACTCAGGTAAAATTCCTCACTTTTTGTTGGGGAATTTTGTTTTTTATCAGTTTTAGTTATTTGATATTTTGGCTAAGTGATGATATAATTTGAGTTGATTTATAGTTGGAAATTTGCAATATTTTGAGGAATAATAGTATATTTTTTAATCATTTTATAATAAATTAATATAATTAAGTTAGGAAACAGGAGGGATTTTAATTGTCAATACTTTTAGTTGATGATGCAGCTTTTATGAGAATAAACTTAAAAAATATTCTTGAAAAAGCTGGTTATGAAGTTGTTGGACAGGCTGAAAATGGAAAAGAAGCTATTAAAAAATACAAAGATCTTGAACCAGATTTGGTTACAATGGATATTACCATGCCTGAAATGGATGGGATAGAAGCAGTAAAAAAGATCAGAGAAATTAATAGTGAGGCAAATATTATTATGTGTAGTGCAATGGGACAACAATCTATGGTGGTTGAAGCTATAGAGGCTGGAGCTAAAGATTTTATTGTTAAACCTTTTGATGATGACCGGGTTATTGAGGCAGTAGAAAAAGCTATGTAGGCAAATATAGAATATTTTCAATAAATTTCTTGACTTTGTTAAAATTTTAATATATAATCAAATCGTTGATTAAAAATATTAACCAAAAATTAATTAAAATAAATTAAAAAAGAAAAGGAGGTCGTGATAATGATGATTAATCTAATTAATATTCAGGAAGCAGTTAAAAATATTAGTGTTTCTCTACCGGTTATAACAAGTAGAGGCAAAGTGCGTCTTGCTACATCTGCGCCTGAAGCAGGTAAATTATGGAAAACAAAATATAAATATTCACGACCTACCGGTGAAAAATTTTAGTACATAAATGGAAGAATTATTTTAAATTTTATGCTGAGTAACTGAAATTTACCACAGGTTGTGAATCCTGTGGTTTTTTTAATGCTCTAAAAAAACTATATCTAAAAATACTTTAAAGAGACCACAGGTGTATTATAGCCTGTGGTTTTTTATTTTTGTAATAAAATGAAGATTGAAAAAATAAGGGGGATTACCATGAATAAAAATATAATAATATGTGAGTATGAAGATAAGTATGCCGAATCAATAGCGGAAATGTGGAATAAGAGTTCAGAAAATTGGGGAGGATATGACCATTTAATAACTACGGAGACTATAATAGATGAACATAAAAATATAGATTTTATCAATACATATTTAGCAGTAGATAAAGAAAAGGATTCTGTGGTTGGTTATTGTGGGTTTTCTGAATATAGAAATGATGAAGGGGCATTATATTTGCCGATTATTAATGTTAGACCTGATTATCAGGGGAAAAAGATTGGAAAAGCTCTTGTTTTAAAAACAGTAGAAAGAACTAATGAAATGGGATGGCCCAGATTGGATCTCTACTCCTGGGCGGGTAATACAAAAGCGGTCCCACTTTATAAAAAGTGTGGTTTTTTCTGGGAGAAAAGAGATGATAATGTCCATCTTATGAATTTTATACCTACTGTTTTACAAACTGAAGTTCTTGAAGAATATTTTGAAAAAATTGATTGGTATGAAGATAGTATGAGAGAAATTAAATTAGAAGAAGATGGAAAAGAAGAAAATAACTATAATCATTATGAATATATCTGGAAATTAGATGATAATCGTTTGGAAGTTGGATTTGAGAGGTTGGCCCGGGGGATGAGAAAGATTGAAACTCCTGAATATCTTATTGAAGCAAAGTTAGAAAATAATAGTCTGGTTTATGGTAGAAAATATAAGATAAGATATAAGGTTATAAATAAAAGTGATAAAGAACTTAATATTGAAATAAAAGGTGAAAATGATAAAAGCATTGATTTTAATTATACAGAAAAAGCCAGAGTAAAAGATCAAAAAATATTTAAAGGAGAGTTTTTCTTAAATAAAGTTGAAGATGCTATTTCTGGTGATAAAACTCATCCTGCTGTTAAAGCCAATTTTAAAATCAATGGTAAAAAAGCAGTATTTAAACAGGGGATAAAAATAAAATCACCTATAGAAGTTAATTTTAATGTTCCTGTTGGGCGTAAATTTGAAAAAACTAAAAATAAATTATATATAGAGATTAAAAATAACTATAATCAAAAAGTAGATTTTAACTTTAAATTACCTTCAAATTCGGATATTATTTTTAGTAAAAATTGCTTTGATTTTGAATTAGAGGCAGAGGAAAAGAAAGTAATTCCTCTAGATTACTATTTAGTAAAAAGTTGTTTTTACAAAAAGAAGATTGAAGGGAAAGTTGTTTTAAAGGGGAATGATAAAATGAGTAAAAATAAATTTGATTTTAAAGTTTCTGGTGTTTTTCGAGGAACAAAGAGTAAATTTGGTTTAAGAGTAGATGAGGGCTGGATTTTAGCGAATGGACCTCATGCAGTTTTATTTAAAAAAGAAAATAATTATTTAGGTTATCTGGATTTAAATGGAGAAGATCGTGAAATATCTTTTATTCATCCCAGAATAGGAATGCCTTTTAGTCATGAATTTTCTAAAAAAGAAGCAGACAAAGTAGAATTTTATGAAAGTGATGAAGCCTATTGTATGCGAGTTATTTTTGAATCTGAAGAATATAAAAATCTTCACCTTATCTCTGTTGTAAAATTAATGAGTGATGGTCTTGTAGAAAACTATTATGAAATCTATAATTTAGATAATAAAGTATATGAGGATTTAACATTAAGCCATAGTTTTTATTATGATCTAAGTAACACTTATTTACCATATAATGATAAGGTGGTAAAAAACAGTGGTTTTGATAGCAGAGATTTTGATTACTGGAATAACATAGATATTACTGAAAATTGGCTTTTAGCAGTTGATAAAGATGGTTCAAGTAGGGCAGTAATCTGGCCAGAAGGAAAAAAATTAAACTTTAATGGCTGGTATATGTCAATTGATTTTGAAGTAGGAGATCTAAAAAAAGATGAGTGTTATAAAAGTGAATCTCTATTTATTGTCATTGATAATTTTGATGATTGGACTGATCTCAGAAAATTTGCTTTAAAAGACAATAATCCTAAAAAGCTTAAAGAGGAAAATGATTTTTATTATGAAATAAATGAAAATAACCCTTTTGTGGAAAATAAATTTGAAGTTAAGTTTAAGGAAAACAAAAATAAAAATATGAAAGGGAATATTAGTCTGATATCTGAAAGTGAAAATATAGATAAAAAAGTGATTTTGGATAATGAAAAAGAGAAAAAAGTTGATTTGAAATTTAATAATGATTTTGGAAAAGATATTTTAGAGATTAATTTTGATTTTGAATCAGAACATTTTACAGAAAGACAGTTGATTTATAATAAAAATAAAAACAATAATTGTAATACTTCAAAATCAAAAGTAAATGGTAAAAAAGTGTATCAATTTGATAACGGAGAATTAAATTTTAAAATCGCTCCTGATTTTTCACCATTTGTGTATTCCCTGAATTATAAAGGAAAAGAATGGCTGGATAGTTCTTTTCCTAAAAAAGGTCCAAAATCCTGGTGGAGTCCCTGGGCAGGAGGTATAAATATAAGGCCTGAAAAACTAAAGGCTGCCTCTTTATTTGAAGAAAAATCTAAAATAGATTTTACAAAAATAAAAGATAAAAAAGGTAATCTCTGGCAGGGAATAAAGAGTGAAGTCAGAATTAAAAATAATGATGAATATAAAAATACCATTTTACTTCATTATTATTTAACAATGCCTGGGCTACCTCTATTATGTTCTGTGGCTCAAGTTAAACAAAATTCTAAAAGATATTTTAATAGGGAAAAATTTGTTAGAGAATTTTTTCTAAAATTGGCCAGTGATCTTAAAAATAGTTATTTTGAGGTTATAGATGATAATGGCAAAAGAGTTACTTATAAAGCTGGTCGCTCAGGTAGAAGAATATTTTCTAAAAAACCAGTAATTTATGGAAGTAAAGATCGTGATGAAAAATTAGAAATATATCAACCTTCTTATGATAACTATTTTGCCTATACTGGACTGGAAGTATTAACATCTCAAATTACAAATAATATTTCTTTAGAAAATGGACAAGGTATCTTTTTACCACCAATATTTATGATTTTTACTGACGAATACTTAGGGGTTGAGAAATTGAAGGCATTTTCTAATATTAAATTCTAATTAAATATAACTAAATTGTAGTTTAATTTATTGATTCAATTATCCACCTGTGTTAAAATTAAAATTGGTAATAAAGAAATACTATAAGTGAAATTAATTATTTAATTAGGAGGTTTAGAATATGGGAATTAGCACATATACAATTAATTCTGAATTGACAGATGGTATGAAAGTTAAAGTAAGTGATGGTCGAGGTCACAGTATTGTAATTGATGAACCGGAAAACTTTGGTGGAAGTGATGAAGGTATGACACCTGTTGAGATTACTCTTGCAAGTTTGGCAGGATGTCTTTCTATAACTACTGTATTTTTAGCTAAGAAGATGAGAATAGATGTTAACAGTATCGAAGTTGAAATAGAAGGAGATATTGATGATAAAGCAATGTCTTCAGCTGATGTTTATTCTGGTTTTCAGGAAGTAAGATTTAAATATAAAATTGATTCTGATGCAGATAAGGATAAGGTAGAAAAACTATATAAAAAAATCGAAGATTTTTGCCCTGTATCTGATACTCTAAGAGAAAAAGTTGAATTAAAAGGAGAGTATGAAATAAAATAGTATAAATAACTAAAGTATAAAAAGGCAGGGTGATTCCTGCCTTTTTAAATAATAAAAATTGTAAAAATATTAATTAAATTCAGGAGGAATGAAAATGGAAAAATTACAAATTAATAATTTAAAGGATTATAATTTTCTTTCAAATTTAGAATTTTCACCTAAAGGTGATAAGCTCTGTTTTATAAAAAAACAGGCTGATATGGAGGAAAACGATTATTCATCTAATTTATGGATTTATGAAATTAAAGATGATAAGCTCTGGAAATTAACTGGCGGTAAAAAAGATAGTAATTTCATCTGGCTTGATAATGAAAATATTTTATTTACATCTAAAAGAAAAGATGACAAAGAAGAAAGTTTAAAACCCAGTACTGAATTTTACACAATAAATGTTAATGGAGGAGAAGCAGAACTTTTTACTGAAATACCTTATGCAGTTCAGGATTTTAAGAAAAATTCCAATTTTTTATTGATAAATATTTTTGCAAATATTGAAGAAAAAACTGAAGAGGAACTTGAAGAAGAAAAAGATTATGAAGTATTAGAAGAAATACCTTTTTGGGGAAATGGACAGGGTTTTACTGACAAAAAGAGAAGTCATCTTTTAAAATTAGATTTAAAAGATAAAGAATATAAAAAGTTAATAGATGGAAATAATAATATATTAAATTTTGATCTCAAAGAAGATAAAGTAGTTCTCAATATGAAAGAATTTGATGATAAAATGGAACTTGAGAGTGAACTTTATTTATATGATCTCAAAAAAGATTACTTAGAAAAGCTGACAGAAGAAGAACTGGAAATAGGATTTGTGAAATTCAGGGATGAATCTACTATTTATTTTACTGCTACTGATATGGAAGCAATGGGTGTAAATACCAATCAGGAAATTTATGAATTTGACTTAGGAGCAAAAAAAGTTAATAAGTTAAGTGATAATTTGGATAAAAGTATAGGAACATCTGTAGGAAATGACTCCAGGATGGGTGGAGGAAAAGCCCTGGAATTTGAAGATGATGATTTTTATCTAATTACTACTGAGGGCTATAATTCCTATCTCAATAAATTTGAAGATGGTGAATTAGAAAAAATAGTTACTAAAGATGGTACAGTTGATATGTTTGATATTAAAGGTGAAAAAATTGCCTATATAGGTTTTAGAGGCAATAAATTACAGGAACTTTATTTATATAAAGGTGGAGAAGAAAAACAGGTTAGTGAATTTAATAAAGGTGTATTAAAAGATAAAATGATTTCTACTCCCGAACATTTTAAAGTTGAAGTTTCTGATGGAGAAGAAATCGATGCCTGGATTATGAAACCTATAGGATATACAGAAGGAGAAGAATACCCAACTATTTTAGAGATTCATGGTGGACCTAAAGGAGCCTATGGTGAAATATTTTTCCATGAATTTCAAATTTTAGCTAATGAAGGATATGCTGTGGTTTATTCTAATCCCCGTGGTAGTTCCGGTCGTGGAAATGAATTTGCTGACATTCGTGGTGATTATGGTGGAAGAGATTATAAAGATTTAATGGAAGTTATGGATAAAGCTTTAGAAAAATATGAGTTTATTGATGAGGATAAATTAGGAGTTGGTGGTGGTTCTTATGGTGGATTTATGACCAACTGGGTAATTGGTCATACTGACCGATTCAAAGCTGCAGTTTCACAAAGGAGTATATCTAATTGGATATCTAAGTTTTGTACAACTGATATCGGTTATTTCTTTGTTAAAGATCAATTTGCAGGAGCAACTCCCTGGAGTGATATGGAAAAATTATGGGATGGATCACCATTAAAATATGCTGATAAGGTAACTACTCCTACTTTATTTATCCATTCTGAAGAAGATTATAGGTGCTGGCTTCCAGAAGGAATACAAATGTTTACTGCTCTCAAATATCATGATGTTGATAGTAGACTATGTATGTTCAAAGGTGAAAACCATGAGCTTTCTCGCGGAGGTAAACCTGAACACAGGGTCCGTCGATTAGAAGAGATGGTAGATTGGTTTAATAAATATTTAAAAGAATAAATAAAATAAATAACCTTTGATAATTTTGACTGAGGAGAAAATTCATTTTTCTTCTCAGTTTTTTTATTTGACATAAAAAGATATTATAATTAAAATATTAATAACAGTTATTAATTAGCAAGAGGTGAATTGAATTTGAAGTTTAGAAAGCTTTCTATTGTTTCAATTTTTTCAGCTTTAGCTTTTATTATTATGATTTTTGAAATAAATATACCTATTTTCCCATTCTTTTTAAAGTTAGATTTTAGTGAAGTTCCAGCCATTATTTTAGCCTATTTATTAGGACCAATATATGGTGTAATGGTTGTTTTTTTGAAAAATTTATTACACTTATTTATCTCATCAAATATGGGTATTGGTGAGCTTGCCAATTTTTTGGTTGGTGCTTCCTTTGTAGCTTCATCTGCTTATTTTTATCAAAAAAGAAATTTATCTTATCTTTTTTCGTCTTTAATTGGCACTTTAACAATGGGGATTACATCAATTTTAGTAAATTTATTTGTAATTATTCCTCTTTATAAAAATGTGTTAAATTTACCCTTTGAAAAAATATTGGCATTAACTGAAAAAGTCAATCCTTATGTCAACAATTTATTTACTTATCTGACTTTAACAATTTTTCCTTTCAACATTTTAAAAGCAGCTCTTATTTTACTTATTAGCTATTTTATTTTTATTCGTATCAAAAAAATAAATTATTTAAAATAAGAGGAGGAATAAAACTTAAAAACATCCCTTAGTAAGAGAATGGTTTTGGGACTTATGAATAATAGATTTGTACAGGTGGTGAAAATTAGTGAATAGTTTATATGAAAATTTAAAAAATAAAAGTTCTGCTTTGGATACAAATATTTTCACAAAAGCTTCAATGGTTGCAATGTCTCATTCAATTGAAAATATAATAAGAGAATATAAGCTTTATGCTGATATTTATGTTATTTTTCAAGATTATCAATATTTTTTATATGAAAAAGATCGATATCTTGAATTTGATAAAATTTGTCGACAAATATATGTATTTGCTGAAAATGTACCGGAAAATGCTGATAAGGAATTTGAGAATACAACTTTTGTTGAAATAGATAATAATAGTCCCTTAAGAAAGGAATGGGCAGTAACTGTCTGTCATCCGGATTATAGTGCTGTATTATCTACAAAGGAAGAAAAAAATTTGCAAAGAATTAATAAAGATGATTATAGGATTTTTAGAGGATTTTTGAGTTTAGATGAAAAAACAGCTTTTAAATCAGCAAAATTTTATAAAAAGTTTATGGATAAACGAGGAATTGAAAGTACCTCTAGTGAATGGGATGAAAATAAATTAGCTAACAAAAAACCAGAAACTAAAAAATTGATTTCAATATTTGTAAATGATTCTTTATTTGAATTAGAAAATAAATTAAGAGATTTAGAAGAAAAAGAAATAGTGGTAGATGAATTAGTAGAAGATAATCAAGAATTAAATAGAGAAATAATGCAGAAGTTATGTGAGGCACCTGAATTTAGAGATGAAGATAGTATTTATCATGTATTAAGGATAGGTTTTACTTCATCTTTAATTTATAGAGAAATCGGAGCCAGTAAAGAAAAAATCGAAAAAATATTTTTTGCGGCATTACTTCATGATCTAGGTAAAATTGGAATACCTGATTCTATTTTACAAAAACCTGGAAAACTAACAGATAAAGAATATAAAATAATGCAAAATCATCCAGCAATAGGGGCCAAGATACTGGCAGGATCAAATTCAAATATTATGAAAATGGCCCATGATATAGCTTATTACCATCATGAAAAATGGGATGGCAGTGGATATCCCCAGGGAATTAAAGGTAAGGAGATTCCTATTGAAGCTAGGATTGTGGCCCTGGCTGATGTTTTTGATGCTTTATCTTCTAAAAGAGTATATAAAGAAGTTTTTCCCAGAGAAAAATGTGTGAATATAGTTAATTCTGAAAGAAATAAGCATTTTCAGGGAAAATTAGTAGACATATTGTTAAATAATCTTGATGCAGTTTATGATTTTAGAGAGGATTTAAAGGAATTTTCTAAAGGAAAAACAACTCGTGAAATATCCAATTATTTTTTCTCCACTGAATTCAGTATATTTGAATTTTTAAACAAAAGGGAAACTCCTTAAAAGAGGAGGGAGTTTCTCTATTTTTTATTTGACAAAGGTAATTTTTTTGTTATAATAAAACTGACTAGTCAGTACTGATGAAATTTGACCTTAGCAAAGGAGGAATCATTTATGAATAAACTAGCTAAATTTGTAAAAAATCATTCTTCTTTCATTATAGTAATGGTAGCTATCATCACAGTTATTATGGGATATTATGCTTTACAGATAGAAATAGAAGCTGGTATTAAAGATATGTTACCCGAAGATAATAAAGTGGTAGAAAAATATGAAGATGTTCAGGATACTTTTGGTGGGATGGCATTTGCTGTGATTATGCTTGAAGACGAAGAGATTATTGATTCTCCAACATTAAAAAAGATAGAGAATATGACTGCTGAATTAGAAGGAATAAAAGGGGTTAATGAAGTAAAAAGCCTTACAAATATAGAAAAGATAGAAGGGTCAGTAAGTGGAATAGAAGTTAATGAGTTTGTTAAGGATTTACCACAGAATAATGAAGAGTCACAAAAAATCAAAGAAGATCTTTTAAGTCGTGATCAATATTTAGGAAAAATAGTAACTAAAAATTTTAAGTCTACTGTTCTTTTAGCCGAAATTGAGGATGAAGATAAACCGGAAGCAGTTGTTAATAGAATACAGGATGCGGTAAAAAAATATGAAGGTCCTGAAAAGATACATATTACAGGAAGCCCGGTAATGGTAGCTGATGCAACTGACTATATGAAAGATGATTTAAAGAGATTACTACCTTTCGTAATAGGCGTTATTTTGATTATACTTTATTTATCATTTCGAAGTATACGGGGAGTTTTACTGCCAATTTCTACAGTTTTAATCAGTGTAATTTGGGCGGTTGGTCTTCAGTCACTTTTAGGAAAATCGCTTTCACTTGTAAGTACAGTTTTACCTGTTTTATTAGTTAGTGTAGGTAGTGCTTATGCTATTCATATAGTAGCTCGGTATTATGAAGAATTAAAAGATGGAAATGATATTGATAAAGCAGTGGAGAATACAATAAAAGAAGTTGGAATTGCTGTAATTATGGCCGGTGGAACTACAATGATTGGTTTTGCTTCACTGTTCTTTTCTGATTTAGTTATAATTCAGGATTTTGCTTTAGGCACAGCTTTCGGAGTAGGTATTGCACTCCTAGCAGCAATATTATTTATTCCAGCAGTTCTTTATAAAATGAAGGCACCTTCCCATCTTAAAGCTGCCGAAAAAAGAACTTTTTCTACAAATTTCTTTAAAGGAATTTATAAGATAGTGCGTTATAGGAGAAGAACTGTAATTATTTTAGTAATTATTTTAATAGCTTTATCAAGCTGGGTTTTACCAAAATTACAACCAAATACAAATTATATTAGTTATTTCAAAAAAGATTCACCTACTAGAATAGCAACTGAAAAAGTAGATAGCACATTTGGAGGATCCCAGCCCTTAAATGTAGTAGTGAATGGTAATATAAAAAATCCTGATCTTTTAAAAAGAATGAGAGATTTTCAGGATGATATTGAAAATGTAGAAGATGTTAATAATCCATTATCAATAGTTACTCTTTTTAGGCAGGAAAACAGAGCATTAACTGAAGATATAAAAGAAAATGAAGTAATTCCTGAATCTCGAAATAAAATTGCTCAATATTTACTTCTTTTAGAAATGTCAGATAAAGAAATGCTGGAAAGTTATTTAACCTTTGATTATGAAACTGCTAATATTCAAATGACTATGGAAACAATGTCATCTACAGAACAAAAAGAAAAGGTAGCAGAAGTTCGATCCCTTATTGACAAGCATTTTGGTGATGAGTATAAAGTAGAATTGACTGGTATTCCTGAACTTGGAAATGAGGTCACTGACCTTGTTGTTTCCGGCCAGATTAAAAGTCTTATTTCTGCAATTGCCTTTACCTTTTTAGTAACCAGTCTCTTATTAAAGTCTATTAAAAGAGGTTTTTTCTGTTCACTACCTATTGCTCTTACAGTATTGATTAACTTTGGAATTATGGGCTGGTTTGGAATTTCTTTAGATATAGCTACAGTTATGGTAGCGAGTATTGCTGTCGGTATTGGAGTGGACTATAGTATTCATATATTTACTAGATACTTAGAAGAAAAAGATAAAAAAGAAAATGAAGTAAAAGCACTTAAAGAAGCTATTTTTACAGTGGGTAGAGCAAATCTCTATAATGCAATTGCTGTTATTGCAGGTTTTTGTATAATCCTATTATCATCTTTTCCTCCTTTAATTACCTTTGGAGGCTTAACAGCAATAACAATGGTTGTTTCCTTTACTGGTGCTTTAATAATTCTGCCCAGTCTTATAATGTCAACTATAAAAATAATAAATGGTAATCTGGATGAAAATTAAAAAGTACAAAAATATCACAATAGGAGGAGATTAATATGAAAAAAATTAAATTAATGCTAACTTTTTTAGTTATTTCAACTTTTGTAATTGGTGGTCTGGGAACAGCTGTAATGGCAGAAGATATGACAGGTGAAGATATTTTAGAAAAAGTTGATGAAAAAATGGATTCTGAGACTAGAGATTTTGTTCTTGATATGACAATAGTTAATGAGAATGGCCAGGAAAGAGATCGTAAGATTACTATAAAAACTAAAGGTGAAAATAAAGGATTGGTTAAATTCTTAGAACCAGGAGATGTAAAAGATACAGCTCTGCTTACAGTAGAAGAAAATGATGAAGAGAATATGTGGCTTTATCTTCCTGCTCTTGGTAATGTTAAAAAGATAGCTTCTCATAATAAAAATGGTAATTTTATGGGTACTGACTTCACTTATAATGACATTGATATGGTAGGTGGAAGTAATTATGAAGATGACTATGATTCTAAGCTTGTTGGTGAAGAAGAAATAAGAGGAAATATGTGTTATAAACTTTCTACTACTCCAACAAAAGAAAGTATAAATTATAGTGAGATGAAGATGTGGGTTAGGAAAGATGATTACATGCCTTTAAAACTGGAATTTTATGATGAAGATGGTGAGCTTCACAAGATAATGACAAATAAAAATTATAGAGATATTGATTCTCATATAACACCTGAAGAAATTGTAATGGAGAATGTCCAAAAAGGAACTAAGACAGTTCTTAAATTAAGTGAAGTAAAATATAATATTGAATTAAATGATAAGATCTTTACTACAAGATATTTAACACGCAATTAAAATAGGGAGGGTTTAATAATGAAAAAAATTACTGTTTTAGTTATAGCATTAGTTATGATCTTTGCTTTGCCGGTATCTGCTCAGGAATATGATTTAGATGGTGAAGTTACGCAAAAATTAAATTATTTGGATAATAGTGAAACTATTGAAGGTTTAACAGAATTGAATCTGGAGTTTAGTAAAAACTTTGGTTTTGATAAGAGCATTTACCTAAATCCAGTATTTAAGTTAAATTATGATGAAAATAGTGAATATGATTTTCTAAAAGAAGTATATTTTGATTACTATTTAGAAAATACTGATTTGCGAGTAGGGAGACAAATTATAGACTGGGGAAGTGCTTATGAACTTAATCCAACTGATGTAGTAAATCCTAGAGATTTTACTGCTAAAGATCCTACATCTGCTGAGTTAGGGGTGACATCTCTTAAAGGAGATTATTACTTTGATTATCAAACTTCATTAACAGGAGTAGTTGTTGGTCAGCATCGTCCAAGTCCTATTCCCTCTGCACTGGAAGGTATGGTAGATAAGACTACTAAAGGAATGATTGCAAATAGTGTATATGATGGTATTTATAGTAAATTGATTGAAAAAGGTTCTAAAGAAATAAGTGCAGTTGAAACAGCAAATAATATAACTCCTCAAATAATGAATAATAACTTTACAATAAATGATCCTGAAAAAAGAGAAATGAATGATATTACCGATCCGGAAATATCATTAAAGTTTACAAGACGTAATTTTAAGGGATATGATCTTTCAGTTAATTATTTTAAGGGTTATGGAGATATTCCCCTTATAATAAGTGATTACAATCAGGTTCAAAAAGATTTAAAACCAATAATTGAATCATATTTATTAGCAGAAAAAGATCCAACAGCAAAAACAAGTAAAGAAACAATTTCTCTTGATTTTGGATATAAAGAAACACAATCAATAGGCTTTAGTGGACGCGGTTCTCTAGCTGACATTGGTGTCTGGACAGAAATTAACTATAATCAAAATGAAGATGATGAAAAGAAATTAGATCTTGTGATAGGAGGAGATTATACTTTTGAAAATAACTTCTATACAGTAGTTCAACTTTTTCACCGTAATTACAAAGACTATAAAATAAATGATATTCTAAAAAATAATGACAAAGATAAACTACTTACTGATGAAAATTATCTAATCCTTCATGGTGAATTACCTTTTAGAAGTATCCACACTCTAAAAACTGATTTAATAGCAGATGTTGAAGGAGAGGGCTATATGATTAATCCAGCCGCTGAATTCTCACTTGGTAATGACTATAATCTTAATGTAGGAGCGGTTGTAATGGATGATGAAAATAGTGAAGAGGATTTCTCTACCCTAAATATGTTAGCAGAAGAAAAAGCGTATTTTGAATTCACCTGGAACTTTTAAGCAGAAAATATAAGTTAATTGAAAAGGGGGCAGGTTTATCCCTGTCCCTCCTTGAATTGACTTATAATTACATATTTGCTATTATTAATTTGATAAGATAAATTTCGATATAGTTTGTTATTTAAAGTAGGAGGTGGCTTAATTGGATTCGAATAATAGTATATTTGAAGGTTTAGAAGAAAAGAGAAGAAGAATATGTGAAGCAGCCATCGAAACTTTTCAGGAAAAAAACTTTAGTCAGGCAACTGTTTCAGAAATAGCTTCAAAAGCAAAAGTTGGAAAAGGAACTTTTTATTTGTATTTTGATAATAAATTATCTCTTTTAGATTTTTTATTAGAATATGGTACCAAAAATCTAATTGAATATGTAAAAAACCATATAGATATTGAAAAATCTCCTGAAAAGAGATTAGAACAATTGATAGATGCTCAATTAGAATTTTTTAATAATTATCGTGATTTCTTTTCTTTTTTTGTAAGAGAAATGTGGGTTCATAGAGAAGGATTAGAAGAACAGATATATAAATTAAAAGATGAATACATAGTAGTAATTGAAGAAATTATAGAAGAAGGAAGTAAAAAGGGGATTTTTAAAAATATTAATAAAGAAACAATTAGTTCCGGTCTTTTCGGAATGCTAAGTATTTCTTCATTTCATTGGATAATATTTTTCGATAAATATCCTAAAGAAAAAATTAATAAAGATATAAAAAAGGTATTTTTAGATGGTTTATTGAAAAATTAATAAAATATATTTATTTTTTGGACCTGGTAGTTAATTTTACCAGGTCTTTTTGTTTATTATCCCCTTTTAAGGCAGGAAAAAATGTTATTTTATCGAATAATATTATATGAGTGAAGATTTAAGGAGGTTTGTTAAATTGAAAATTCAAACTGATGAACTTTCACATTCCAATCGTTCAAAATTAAAAAATATAAAAGGCAAATCTAGAAAAACAGAAATAAAAAGTAGTTTTAAAGATAAATTATCAGAAATAAAACATGGTGAGATAAAAGAACGTCTTGATAAATTAATGGATATAGTCAATAAACAGGGTAAAAAGTTAAAAAAATCATTGGATAAAAAGGATATGTTAGAATACAAAAAAAGAGTAAAAGATTTTTTGCGTCTTATCCAAAAAGAATTCGTCCAGGCCAAGCAATCTTTTAGCTGGGATGGATCAGGCAACTTAAAAACATATACAATAATTGAAAAAGTCGATAAAAATCTTGATCAACTTCATGATTTATTTTTAAAAGAACAGGCAGATGTACTGGAAGTTGTAAGAAAAATTGATGAAATAAGAGGACTATTAATAGATTTATATATTTGATTGAGGAGTGGTTGAGATGCAAAGAAAGATAGGCTTAATAGCCGTTTCTTTTTTTATTTTTATTTTACTTTCAAATATGATAGTATTTGCTAATGAGTATGGAAAAAATATATATTTTGATGGAGAAAAGATAAATAGTGATTCTAATATAAAAGATGTTAATGGAGAAATTTACATAAAAGCTCGTTTTCTTTCTGAATTATTGGAAGCTGATCTTGAATGGAGAAAATCTATTCAATTGTTAGAACTAGAAAAAGAAAATAATTATGCTAAAATGATGAAGGGTAATCCTTATTTAGAAATAAATAATACTACCCGAAAAGTGGCGAATGGCCTGGTAATAGATAATGATCAGGCTTATTTACCTTTTAAAAAAATTGTCGAAGGTTTTGGTTATATCTTTACCACTGATTCTAAAAGCATTTATGTTTTTAATGCTGAAATTATGGTAAATAAAATTTCCTATGATGAAAAATATAGAAGATTAAAAATAAATTTAAGTGAAGAAACTCAGGTTGAGATTAATAAAATGAAAGATAATCCTGAAAAATTAAAAATACTTTTACGTAGAGCGACTCTTTCAGGTGATTTTAGAGATGAATTGCCATCTGAAGAGTT
>Ga0207414_1000183_pt1 | contig 31130 bp, 3 predicted proteins | sample PonA231FremontCA_2_FD_187269 | JGI IMG/M metagenome (GOLD analysis project Ga0207414, IMG submission 187269) | Marine sediment microbial community from Fremont, CA, USA - Pond A23 Sediment 1 (SPAdes) | ecosystem: Environmental > Aquatic > Marine > Unclassified | place: USA: Fremont, California...
CGCTAAAGCGCCGCAGTTCCTGCAGGGATTGAATGATTTGATCGAACATGGATCGCGACTTTCTCGATAACCGTTTAAGGTTCTTAGTTCCTGGTTCCTTGTTGGTTGTTATTAGTTATTGGACAGTTGCTACTGCAAAAGCATTCGGCCTTTCACTCCTGGAATGATTTGATTATTCCCATTGTCAAACCTGGCCTTGAGTTTTACCAAACCGCTTGCTGAGTGCACCATTGGGGCCTTGTATACGATGGTACCTTTCTTGTCCAACCACTCACCTCCGGAGTATACCTGCAACTCGACATTATCACCCACCTGGACCTTTGCCGCCTTTGCTCCCTTGACATTACATACCAAAACGCACTTCTCCGGATTGAGCAAATGCAGCATGGCTTGATGGGGCTTGCAGTGCGCCCCGGTTTCAACGGCGATTTCGGAAACCACGCCGGAAAACGGTGCCCGGATCTTTTTTTTGTTCAATCTCTGCTCGGCAATATCGTACTCGATACGCTCTTTTCTTTCCTGAAGTTCGAGGCGTTTCAACTGGGATTTGGCCTTTTGGTACTGCAATTCCGACTTCCTCAATTCTTCTTCACTAATTGACCCGGATTGCTGATATAGGGACTTATTGTTCTTATACATCTCTTTTAAGATTTTCGCCCTCACCCTGGTGGAATTAACTCTGGTCTTGTCCTTCCACATCAACTTCTTACGCTCCAGATCCAACTTTTCCATTTCATTTTTCATACTTACCAATAACTGACCTTTTTTTACCGCGTCCCCTTCCTCTATAGGAATATTGTCCACCACACCCGAAACCGGGGCCCGAACCACCACTTTCCGAATCGGCTCGGTCATCCCTTTTTCCCATTGAGCAGGATCTGTATCCGCGACTGCAGCAGGTACTGGCATGACAACACAAATAATAATCATAGCCATGATATTAAACCGAACAATAGCTTGATGCATCAATTTCCTCCCTTTTACAGCGATTCTAATTTTAAAAATTTAACATTACAGCAAAAGTTTTGTATTAAGCTACTGGTATAACTTGGAGCTATTTAAGCCGCAGCCGGGTTGTCCACTGTGCGACTTGATTGGCTTGCAAAGCCAAGCACTTGGAGCAAAAGTGGACCACCCGGCAAGGCTTAAAGTTTAGCTGTAATGTTAATCCTTCAGAAGAAAATAGTCCACGATTGTACCTTCCGCTTTCTTGAGCTCGGCAATGGATTTCATATATTCCACCTTAGCCCGAAGCCTTTGTTTCAACGCCTGATTCAAGTCCTTTTCCCTCTGCAACAGACGCCGCACATAGCTCTTCCCAGCCTGCAATTTTTTGAGTTCGGAGTTCAAAAGCTTCCTTTTATACCGGACATTTTGTTTGTGGCCTTTCAATTGCTTCAAGCCGGATTGGACATTATTCAGATTTGAAGATATTTCATTGACTATATCCACCCTGACGGACTGGAGCTCAGATCGAGCCTGCTCTTTCTTTTTGCGTGCAATTAGCAATTTGCTCTGACTTTTTTCTCCGGTAATTGGAAAACTGAGACGCAATCCCACGCTCCAGGCAGGAAAATCTTGTTCAACACTATTGGAGAGTGCTTTACCCGGTTGTACTTCCAGGCTATTGGAGCCGTAACTCGCTTCCAGGTCCAAATTGGGCAGATTTTGGTTCTTGCGGTAATTCACGCGAACACCCGCCCTTTTGGCCTTCTTCTTGGCCCTGAGATATTCCGCCCGATTCTGATAGGCCCTGTTCAAGGCCCGGGTATAATCGAAACCGTTCTCTTCCGCCTGTGGCTCGATATTGGTAATATACATACGCTCATTCATGTTTGCCCGGGAAGAAAAAAAGGTCTGCAACTTGTTGGAGGTGCTAAACAAACGTTGTTTGGCCTTCTCCAGCTTGGTCTCCCGCAATGTCAGCCCGGAGCGAGCGTCGTAAATTTCAGAGGACGGCAATTTTCCTCCCTTGATCAAGTTCTGGACCTCTTTCACCAATTTGCGCGCCAACTCCAGGGATTGCCTGTGGAACAAATATCTCCTCTGGGCGGAATACAAATCCCAGTATGATAATACCGCCCTGTACAACTCGCGCTGTCTCTTCTGCCTAAAATTTTGCCTGGAAATCTTCTTGTTCATCTTGGCTATCTTGATCTGGGAACGGGTTACTTTGGATCCGGCATCCTTGAGCAAGGGCTGAGTAATAGTCACCCCCATATAAGCGGAATATTCGTTATCATCGATTTCATACCTGTCTTCCACCAAGTCGTTGTTATCCTTGTCAAAGGTATATTCCAGTTTCGCCTCTCCACCGGTAGGTAGCAACTGTGTAAGACTCGCGGAATATTTCTGCCCCTTTTTGTGATATATATTTTGACCCTTCCGATCGAAATATTGTTGTGCGGTATTGGGTATCTTTTCCTTTTGATAATCCCAGGAGAGTTCTTGTACCGGTTCAAATATCGCCTTTTCTTGTTGGATTTGTTTTCCGGCTATTTGCACGTCCAGTTTCTTTACGAATATTTGTTTGTTTTCATTCACCACCCGGTTCAGGAAATTCTGGAATCCCAATACCTGGATTTTCGTATCCCCTGAAATTTCAGTGTAGTCGTATTCCTGGACACTGGCATTTTCCGCAACCAGTCCCCTGGAGATCTCAAACGTAGAACCGGTTGTGGGATCCAAACCCAATACTATCGCCATCATGATTATCAACAGCAGAAAATCACGTAGCCCCCAGTATGTAGTCCCCTTACAACTTGTTCTTGCTCGGCCATATGTTTGTTTCATAATAACTCCCCTTCCCTGGCGGACACATCGAAGCATGAAAATTTTAGCTAAAACATCCTCTTACTTAAGTCATAACCACATAAACACTTAAAATGTTACCATATTAACCACCTACACTATTGCTCGAAACAAATTTCAGCACCATGAATAAATTTATTGGGCCCGACCCTCAAACCAAGAAACTTGCTCTGGGCCAAGGCCCCACTAACCGAAATTGTGTTTGAATATTATTACTATTCGCGCATATCCACCAGGGTGTTAATCTGGTGCAGGGATACAAGGTGGGCATATATTGCTGGCAAAAAATTCTGCTTCCTGAGTTCCAGGAAAAAATCATCCGAGACGTTTTGCAGCCTGTCCTCATTAATTACGTAGGCTCCGGTAATGTCACGAACGCCCTCGCCCTCGCGCAGGCGCATATTGTACTGGGTAAACAGATTGTTCTCCTTTAGCTTTTCGCAGAATTGTTGAGTGAGATCCTCCATTTGCTGAAGCTCGCTTAAATTCTGCTTCACTCTTTCCAGAACCTCACCAGCTTCTCCGTTTTCTGCAAAAAGTGGCTCACCTTCCTGTTCGTTCAACAACTCGCTGTTCTCATCCACGCAAACCGTATATCTGTCCTCCTCGTCTGTAGTGGCCAGTGTAAAGGGATAGCGCTGCAAAACCGCTGGCACGTAAGAGGCTTTCCAGTTGCCTTCGCTATCCACGAACAAGTTCTGGTTTTGTTCCAGCCCCAAAAGGGCAACCGGCTTGAACATATCCTCCTCCTGGTCCTCGATGAATACAATGGGAAAAACAGCAGCCGCCCTGAAAAACTCGTTTATCAGTATGGAAGCCACATGTATGTCCCGCGCAAAATCGAACTTCTCCAGGGGTCTTATCTTCTTGTTCCCGTGTCTCTCCTGTTGAATTGGCACTACTTCTTCCAGCATGATTACCTCCTCGTTTTTCGTTTTTTCGTTCCTTGTCCCTCGTTCTTCGTTCGATGTTCGAGCCTATGGGCTATAGGCTATGGGCGATTGGGCATTAATCGCGCCCAGCCCTGCGCACTCTCCCTGCAAAGGGTGCTGGCCAACCACTTAATCACGTAATCACGTAAACACATAACCACTAAACAACTAATGACCTGGTCCCTGATAACAGATAACTACCCTGCCGACAATCTACTGGACAATAAGCTCGCCTGTTTGGGATTTCACCGCTATGCCGGAGTTCATATTCCAGCCCTGCACCTGCCACTGATAACTGCCCGGAATCAAGTCCTGATCCAGGTTACATTTTGTTCCCTTTTCAACCCACTTGGTAGCCACCACCACGTTGTCGCGCATAATCAACACTTTGTATTTGTCAGCACTGCTGACTCCGGACCAGGACAAGGAGATGCGCTCTCCCTCGGAGAACTTCAGTTCCCGGGCTTCCAGACCGGGTATCTCTACCGCCTTGAAGGGCATCTCCCGGGGTTCGGCCCTAGCCTCTACCATTATTCCGGGTTCACTGAACATCCCGGATCCGAACAACTGGAAAGGACCCTCCCCGGCATATATATCCTCGGCATAGTAACTGGACTGGCCGAATCCACTGTCAAACACCCCAAGGGAAAGTTGGCCCAATTGCAAATCCTTGGAACCTTGCAGTCCATCCCCAAGGGTATATGCGCTGCCCGGTCCCTCTTGCCCTTCGCCTGCAAGGGTGAAGTATCTTTCTTGTACTCCGAGAAATTCCGCATATAGATTGTCCTCCCCGGACTGAAACTCCTGGGACTGCTCGGCACGTAGACCGCTGAGGAAGCTTGCCTCGGAGACATATTCGCTGCCCAAAAACACACCCTGCGATTTCGCGATATCCATGGTGGTTTGGAATCTGTTTTCCAGGACCTCCCCGTTCCAGGCATGAATGGTGTCCAAGGCGTTATAAAAGGGATTCTCCGGAAAAGGATCAACAGGTTCGGCAGGAGCCTCTGGAGTTTTGCCATCGTTATCTTTTGGGTCCTCGGAAGACCCCTTGTATACCAGCATATCCTTGCCGTAGATATGCTCTGCATTCAAGTCCAGCTGCCCGGTATACTCCACGCGGTCCTGGAATCTGATCACATCCGCTCCCTTAATGCTCAAGCTATTCAAATTCATGGTATTTTCAAAATCCACATCCCCCTGGGCAATAATATCCAGATTTCCCTGCAGATCGCTTTGATTTGCAAAAGTCACGTCCTCTGCCTGTTCGATCCTGAGGTCCCCGTCTATGTTCAAGATATTGTTAAAATCAATATCCTGGGACTCTTGAACCGTCATCCCCTCCAGGGGATCGGTTTTGCCTATTGCGCTGTTAACAACCAGGTGTTCGCCATGGTGGTTATTGATAATCAGGGTGTCCGCTCCGGTCTTACTATCCCCGTTTATGGAATGTTGCGGATCTTTTCCGAGTTCCAGGTGATCATCCGCAGTGATAATCACATCTCCGGTAACCTGCAAAGCATCGTGGTATTTTTGGTTGCCGCTCAAGCTGAGGTTATTGTTTACCAAGTGCGTGGTGTTTCCGGCACCTTGCACTTCTATCTCACCCTCACCTGTCAAATCGCCTTTTACAACAACCTGGCCGCTCTCCTGGTCCGCCAGCAGATTAACATTGCCCTGAGCATGGACGTCATCTCCCAGCCTAATCTTTTCAGCCCCCTCCACATGCAGGCGAGCATTGTTTTTGATCTTCATTTCATCCTCAAACAACACCTCGCCGCTTGCCTGTATGTGTACATCGCCATGTGCAGTAACCCCGTCCCGGAAAGTCACGTTCCGGGCCTGCTCTATATGCAGGCCACCGTCAAGGCTTACCCCGCTTTTAAAAATTATATCCCTGGCTTGGTGGATGGTCAGGTCTTCCAAGGGATCCTGGTCCCCGACCCGGGTATTAATGACAATGTCCTCGTCCTGGCCCGCCCTGAGGCTCAGCTTATCTTCTCCCTTTTGGGAATCCCCGTTCAGGTTGTGCTCTGCCTTACCTCCCAATTGGATGGAACCATGGGAGTGGATAGAAGACTCCCCGCTTACCTGCAGGGAATCATTGTATTCTTGATTTCCGGATATTTCGATCTCGCTATTGTCCAAGTTCGTAGTACTTCCTGAACCGTGCACGGCAAGAGAGGAACCGGAGCCGCCGGTCACGGTCCCGTGGATATAGATTTCCCCGCCCTGTTTGGGGTTTTTCAAGGTCAAGCCGTGGTTGAAATTGGTCTTGCTGGAACCATCATCAGAATCCCCGATATGGATCTCGTGACTGCCCTGATCGCTACCCACTACCAAATGGTCGGCACCTGTATGCAAACCGGAGAGTTCTTTCTTGTTCAGGTGAAAGGCATTGTTGCCAGCAGAACTGTTCTCTCCCAGGACAATCTTGCCCTTGGAATCAGGCGGTTGCACGTGGAAAGTGCTGCCCGCCCGGCGTAATTGGCCGGCGATATCCAAGTCATTAGCCATCAAGGCCAGTTTGGGCCCTGCAGAGACGTCGCTTCCCACCTTCAAGGTCCCTTTATCAACCTTGATTTTCACTGGAGAACTGGTGTGTTTTTGCTCCAAGTGGCTCAGGGTCATGCCGTCTGCCTCGGTTATATCCACTTTTCCATTGGCAGTGAGATTCAGGGTGTCTGCCTCGATTGACCCAGTTATTTTGCCTTCAGGCGCTTTCAATGTCACCGCCTGACTGTTGGGCAGGCTGTTGATATTGATATCCCCTTGATTGGAAATAATATTAATATCACCAACATCCCCTTTGACAGATCCTATATCCACATCCCCTTTGGCTGTGATAGTCAGGTCGCCACCGTTCATCTCCAAGGACTTGACATGGACATCATCCGACAATTCAACCTTATCAGGCACAGTATAATTGATTTTCGAACTTTTCGCGTAAATCTTCAAGCTCTTACCCAACCAGGTCGCCTGATATTTATTGCCGCTTTCAGATCGCATCTTATTGGTCAGTTTCTTTGCTATAGTCGCCAGGTCTTCTCCCCTGCTGGCCTGGTACTTGTACGGGCTATTCTTGTCACCTGGCATGTCAATTTTGTATTCATGATCAGCCACAGGAGTAGATTTACCAAGATCTACTTTTCCCTTGTACATTGGGGTATCCACTTTCCCTAATTTAGACAAGCTGGTCTTGGAGGTGGTACCCAAATCCATTGATGCTTCGCTCAATTTGCTACTATAATTATTATCAGTAGTTAATTCCAATTTACTTCCTGAAGTATTGATTTTCTTGATGTCAACTTTATCGCTATTTTTTAAACTATTAGACAACTTGGTGACAAATTCAGACTTGCTTTCTTCGGAACCAAACTTCTCAGTAAATTTATTATCTTTAAGATTGAAGATATATTTTTTGCCTTGAACCAAGGAGATGTCCTTGAAATCAATAGTTTTTGTACATTCTGATTGCCATTTTTCAGGGTTAAGAGTAGTATTATTCAACCCGAATTTGACCTTGAAAGAAGAAGCATCAGTGCTTATGTGGAAGTTATTATTATCTTGACCTGATAATTCTATGTCGAATTTATGACCAATTACGTTTTTGTCATTTATATCTTTCTTTAGCCCTTTTAAAAATTTTGCTTTAGCTTCTTGTTGGCTCAAAAAAGATAGATCTGGAACCTTTTCTGTAAACTTGCTATTGTCGATCCAAAAAGCGTATTCCTTACCTTTTGTCATTTTCTGGTCGCCAAAATCTTTACTGAGATGGTATTTCGCACTGCCCACCTCTTTGGGAATCTCGGCAAGACTGATACTATGATCGGAATAAGCAGAAAAGTATAACTTATTGTTTGTTTTCACCTTGGCCTTGTTAACAATTTTACTGTCGCTTACCTGCTCCGCTAGCTTGCTGAGAAACTCAGACTTGCTTTGATTGGAATTGTATTTGTGCTTATAATCATGGTTTCCTAATTTCAGAGCATATTCACGGCCTGCAGTTAGAGTGATCTTGTCGAAATCCAGAGTCTTTTCATACATATGGGGACCAAATTCAACATCCTGCTTAGACTTGGCAAATAGAGACAATACCTTTCCCTGGACATAAGTATCATCTACGGTATCGCTATGGCTCAAGCTTCCGGCTATTTCCCTGATGAATGCTTCGTTACTAAACTTGTTCGTGAATTTATCATCTCCCAGTTCAAGTGTATATCTATCACCCCTGGTCAAACTGATCTTACTGAAATCGATGGACTTTTTGTATACCTTTGACAAGTCCTGCTCGTACTTCTTGTATTTAATGCCGATTCCTGAACTCGGGTCGTGTATTGAAAGATCGCTGTTCTTGCCCATAGAGGCTGTCAACTTGTCTACTTTGGTCTTTAAATGTACATTTTCACCCTTGCCATTGTCCGTAACATGCAAGGCATTGGCGCGAACGACCTGGCCCAGGGAGATACCACCGCCAGACTTGAGATTGATAGTGCCTCCAGTCGGACCACGCCCCACATCCAGCTTGGGCAGCACATTCAAATTATCGTCGGCCTCCAGATCTATTTTTGAACTTTGTAATGAGGGCAAACGTACTACAGACAAGGAAGGATCTGAATCACCAGCAGTGGCCTTCAGGGTTAAATCCCCGCTGTAATCCGGTGCAGTCAGGACATAATCATGGTCCACTTGATTGTTTGCTGGCAAGGTGTGTTTGGCCTCCTTACTTATAGTCACCTGGCCATTATGAGCATCTATAACATCCTTGTTCACATCCCCCTGTTTAACAGCGTACAAGTCAATGTCCCCATTTTTCGCAGACACGCTATCATTTGCTTTTACCTGCATTTTTTCGCCAACATGGGCCTGTATACCCCCTTTTTGATTAACGATGTTCCGCAACCTTATGTCTGTACCCTCATGGATGGTAATCTTCCCACCAGAAGTCGAGTTGGCCCACAAATCATTGACCAGGGTATGCAGATCCAGATCACCCCGGGCCTCAACATCCAGATCCTCGGATATAAATACCGCTCCGGCATGGGTGTCAATTTTATTTGCATCCAAGAGGATTTGGTCTTCTGCCTCAACAATGCCTCCAGGTACAGTCAAATCGCCATTGGTGTTTATACCTAGGTTCCTTGCCGGTTCAAACCCGGACAATCCCCCAATAAAACCCTGCAAGGCCAGATCCTGTTGCAAATTCAACTTAATATCCTGCTCTGCACGCAATTCAAAATCACTTGCCTGCAATCCGTCAATATCAAGAATGACATCCCCTTTGGCTTTATTAAAGTAGTTTGTCCGGACTACGCCTTGTGTGTCACCATTATTGTCTAGATCAATATTTACTTCTTTTTCGTATAGCTTAAGGTTATTCGGGGCCCGGGCCTTATCCCAGATACGGACGTCGCTGATTCTACCGTTGAAGAAGTGCCCATCCGCATCTGCTCCAGGACCTGCCTCAGCCCCTATAAGCGTACTATTGCCCTTGTGGGTATAGGAGATTTTGTTTGCAGAGCCTTGCAAGGCTACAGTATCCTTAACTCCCCCGTCTACATACAGCTTCAAGGAGCGTTGGTTAAAGCTGGCAGCGATTTGGTGCCAGCCGTTCAGTCCTTGGGTAAAATCCTTTGAAGTCTTGGCGACCTGGTACTTATCCCCCACTTTTACCCGGAATTCAATCCGGTTGTCGTGAAGCTGCAGATCATAGCCACCATTTTGAGTATTGGAAAGGATTGTCTGAGTGCCCTTACTTAGACTCCAGTCCTCCGGGTTTACCTTGGTCTCAATAGTCAGGGCATCAGTGGGTTTTAACTTGTCCGAAGCCCCAAGATCCACATAGCCGTCCTGTCCCTTAAAATTGACAGAAGCCCCCTTGGTCCCTTTGAGCTTTCCAGGTATGGAATCCGGACTGGAATCTTTCAGGGTCTTGCCACTGATATTTTGCAGCTGATAATATCCCTTAAGGCTAGGAGAATTCTTGTCTCCCTGGGCTGTTATGTCCACCTTTTGTATTTTATTGTCAGGGGCGTCATCTGCTGCCTTGACATGTCCGCTGACTATCACCTTTGATCCGGAAATATCCAGAAGTTCCTTGGCAGTAAGGGTGCTGTGCAATTTCAATACAGAGTCTGTATTCAATATCACCCTGTCTGCAGAGATGTCCTTGTCTATCTTGAAGTCAAGGTGTTCTGCCTTGTACTCCAGTAGTTCGGACGCCTTATTGTAGAAAGTGTCCATATCGAGTATGCCGCCTGCTTTCAGGGACAGACCGGATTGGTATTGCAGTGCCCTATCACCGCCCGAAGGCTTGATCACGTTTATATTCCCGCTAGCACTGCTCAGACTGATGGTATCTCCCTGCACGGCAGTGGAGTCGTATTCAGAACTGGGGCTGTAAGCCTTGTCCTTATATGCATAGTATTTCTTTTGAGAACCATACTGCTCTTTAGAATTTTTTCCACTCCAATCCTCAGCCCCGATTTCCAGGAAGTTATCGGATTCAATGGAAACATCCCCGCTAGGGGCATGTGCCGAAAGCACCCTAAGCCCCTTTCTCACCTCGCCCGCTCCGTCTTTGTCCTTGAGTCGTATATCGCCGGTCTGGGTCTTTGCCTTGGCCAGTTTATTTACAGCCAGTTCCAGTCCGGTTATCCGGTTTTGGGCTTCAAGTTCCAGGGAATCCGCCACCAGGTCCACCGCGGGATCGATAAATTCCTCTGCGATTTTGCCCTGCTTGGAATGGAGATGGATATCTCCGTGGGAAGTTCTGTTTTTATCAGAAGAGCTCCCTTTCTTGTAACTGCCCGCAGTCAATTTGTGTACCAAGATATCCCCGGCTGCCATCACCTCGATGTCGTTGTCATTATTATTGGTAGACAGGGAGACATCTTCAAGCTCCACCCGGGCAGCAGTGTTCAGGGTCAAGCCACCGTTTTGTACCTGAACATTTTCCAACTCCAGATCCTTGTGAGCAAGATCAGCTCCCTTCTGGCTCAGCGTGACATCACCCTTCCCGTGGGTGATCAAGCCCAGGGTGTGCACATCTGTTGCCAAATCCAGCTTGCCATAAGTATCCACCTTGAGTTCGTCGGCAGAGAGTGTGCCGCTGCTACTTTGCTGGATTGAGCCGCGAATTTTCAGGTCAATATCCCCCTGGCCGCCAGCCTGGATGGTTCCCAGGGTCAACTTGGAGGAGTCCTGGTCTTCCTTGTTTTTATCATGGGTTAGCAGCCTAATGTCGTTGCGCTCTCCGCTACCCTGGGTGCGCACGTTGTTCGCTTCCATCTTGCCCAGGGAACTGATGTCAATATCCCCATGGGCAGCAACAACCTTTTGCAAAGTCAGCTTCCGGTCATTGCTCAAAACAATATCGCCTTTTCCGGAGAGCTCTACATTCAGCTTTTCCACGTGGGCATTGGACACGGTCTTGCTTGATTCCTTATGGGTATGAACAACACTAAATCCCTGTTTTGCCCGGCCATAGAGGGTCGAGGTGTCCAACTTGCCCATGCCGGAAAATTCCACCTTGCCACCTTGAGCCTTCAAGCCAACTTGCTTTTGGGCATTGATATAAGAACCCCTGAGATCTATGTGTCCAGCACTCTTGCCGGCAGCAAGGCTTATCTCACCCTGCTCTCCTTTAGCCAGCAGATGCGTATGCTTGTTCCCCCTGATACTGCCATCCTGCTCGGAACCCGAACCACCGTCCCCGGCATGGACATCGATATGGCCATCCTGGGCTTTAACTTCCATCCTGCCCTTGAGATCGACATCGTGTCCGGCATGAACAGTTATCTTCTCACTGGCCGTCACATCCGCATTTTGGGTGATATCCCCATCTGCCCGGAATTCTACCTTGTCTCCGGGTGCAGTGTCATTCTTGCCCTTCAGGCCCAATTTGACATTATCCTCCAGGTCCAACTGCGTGCCTGCATGCAGCTCCAGGGACTCACCTCCCTTGAGAAATATCCGGGCTGGGTGGTCAGTATCCGAATGTTTCGGTTTTTGCCACTCTACTGACAACTCCTTACCGCTTTGGATACTGAGTGTGCCCTCACCCTTGTCCTTCTTGTCTGCCACTATATTCCCGCTGATATCCGCCTTGCCTGAGACATCTATATCTACATCCGCCCCGTCGATGGAATCCCCGTGAAAACGGGCAAAATTGCCCTTTTCCTGGGAGGTGCTTCGTTTGCTAACCAGTTTGGTATCTGTATCATATTGCTGTTGGTGTTTTTGTTGTGTGACCTGTTCACCATTCGTTGTCTTGACCTGGGTTGACTTTCTATGATCAATAGACTCTTTACGGGTGATTTTTTCAGAGGCGCTTTTCACCCAGTTATAATTTAGCTGGTTGCGCTCCACGTGTATGTCTTCACTGCGCGAGGTCCAGTCGTAAGTGTAGTCCTTGAACTGTTCAGACAAAGGCTTCGACTTCTCCCACCACGGCTCATACTGGACAATATACCAATGTGTATTGGTCCTTTGTTCGTCGTTCCACCCCTCCCTGTAGGTATTTACACGCCCTCCGTCCCCACTTCCACTTGGCTCACCTTCCTTCCAAGGTATTTCAGAAAAATTAGACCAATCAGTAATATTGTGCCAGGGGGTTGTGTCATAAGCCCAGCTACCATCATCAAGCTGTACTATACCAATCCACGCCCGATCGCCATGTCCGTCACCTACTCGCATACGTACCTCATTGAATTGAGTTTCAGTCCTTGGCATGGCAAGAAAAGCGTCTCTATTGCTATCAGATTTACTTCTTGCATGTTTACTGGCTTTTGAATATGATACTGAATCCTCTATTTTATCATAGGCGCGCTCATGGTACTCAGTGTACTTCCAACCAACCGTTGGTTCATTTCCATCTTTCTCTACTTCTCCTGTTACACGGGCCGTGTCCTTGAGGTAACCCTGGGGCACGTAGACGTTTCGTCCTGTACCGAAAAAATCAGGCACATGCTTGGGGTTGTCTTTTATGTGTGTGTCATTTTGCTGGGGCTTATAGTTCTTCGGCGTGGGCTTATGGCTCATATCTTTTGCCCATTCCGGCTTTTTGTCCAAACTCACTTCACCGCCCTTTTCAGCCAGATTGAACTTGCGCTTGCCCTGACTGTCTAGCTCTATTTTCCACCTTCCGGGACCAGGTTCATAGGCGTGACGTTTAATTTTGGATGGATATTCTGGCTCGCCTGGATTAGGATAAGGTTCATATCCCACTATTTTCCCGCCTGATTGAAACCTGGATCTATCCTGGTGATACTTCACTTTGGCAGTGTCCTGATATCTGGCCACCAGCTCGCCATTCGCTTTATTCTTTTTCTCGATCCAAGCACTTTTATCCACTTTAGACCACACCTTTATGGAAGAGATGTCATCGCTATCCAAGGAGGAAGCAGCACTTGTCCAGTGAGTCTTGATACCGTGAAAATTCTCCTCACTCCACGCAGTTATCCACATATCATCTGGCACCTTGACCGAAGAGAACTTATTATCCAGTCCCTTGAGGATAGGATACTTGCCTGGGGAAAATTTATATTCTTTTCCCTTATGACCAGTCTCTTTATACAATTTGACCTTGCCCTGGGCATCTGGACTCAAACTCCATTGCTTCTTATCCAGATTTAGCTCCCCATCCAGTTTCTTGTCACCATGCAGATATTTAGTGTCCGATTGGGCAGAAGTATTAAAACACTTCTGCGCTCCCTTGGGCATACGAACATATGTATTTTTCAGGTTTTCGGCATCCGTCATGTGGTAGATCTTTTTCTCATTACCCTTCCAAGGATTCTTTTCCTTGTGAGTCGTTTGGCCATATGTTTTTGTAATCACGTGGGGGGTATACTTCGCAAGATCGTACAATGGCTGATAACCGAGGTGTTTCAGCACCGCCCTGCGCTGCTTGACAGTCAATCTTTCAAAAGTGATATTGTTGTTTTGCGGCTTATTAGCGTCACCCCAGTTAGTTATCTGCTCATTATGGTAATCCTCGCCCTCCACAAAATAGTCCCTGATCTTTTCACCATTGTAATAACCTGTCTGATTCAGGGCCACGTCCTCCAATCTGTAATGCTTGGTCCCCACCTGCACATCAGCACTGCCTGTTTTACGTTCAACCACAGTAGGCTCCCAATGTGTCTTGTTCACTTTTTTGGTGCCGCTTTTCGTTTTGTTGGTATTTCCAGGGACATGCACTTGCTTTCCCTGGGTAGTGTTGTTCGGTTTACGAACATGCCAGGTTTGTGCCCCGGGGGCATCAGCCTTGATCTCCAGGTCTCCGCCCGCGTTGAGAGTTACTTTACCCTGGGCATCCAGTTGACCCTTGCCTAGAATTGTGACATCGCCCTTGCTTGAAATGGACATATCCCCGGCTGAATGCAGTTTACCCTCAATGAGGACTTGCTGCGCATCGTTTTTTGAATCTATACTGATATTCTTGTCATGGCTGTATACATTTGCTTTGGCCGGCATCCTGAAGCCCATGCCGTCACTACTTTTACCTCCCTGGATATCGACCTTGGAATAAGCCATCAAGTCAGCGCCTACTGTTACCTCGCCTCCCTGTTCTGTCTTTGCCTTGCCACCCAGATGGACCTGTCCCCGGGAATCTAAAACTATCTCGGACTCGGAAGGCTTTTGGGTCCACTGGACATCTTGCGGGCTCCACGGGTAATCCCCCGAGTGCACCACGCCGCCGGAAACAATCGTGCCCAGTATCTGAACATCCCCTCGTGCATCCACCTTTACTCGACTCGTGCCGGAATCATTTGATTTGCCCCCGGAGTTAAGCATGGAATCGTCGTCCATGTACACGGAAACTGCGTCCTGTTTCCCTCCATATACCCGCACATTTTGGGAAGCTGCCAATTCCGCGTTATGCATGCTTACCCGGCCATTTATGCTCTTCACCTGCACGCTGGAGCCCGGGCCTGCAAAGCTAACCCCTTTGTTTCCCAGGCTCCCGCCTGCAATCAGATCACCCTTGATTATAGCCTTTTTAGAGGCGTGAACATCTATCCTGCTATCCGGATTCGAGGTGCTCAGCTCGGATTCCCGGGCCAGATAAACACTTACTCCATCTGTGTTTGCCCCGTTCTCATCCACGATTTCCAGGCCCTGTTTCTTTGTACCCCCGTACAACTCGATATCTCCGCCCACCTGGGTGTTGCCCTGCCAATAGGTCCATTCCCGGGACTCCAGGGTCAAGTCCGATCTATCCTGTTTTATGTCAATGTCGCCTTGCAGGATCAGGGCGTCTTTACTGCGAATATTTATGTCCGCGTTCCCGGATTGAGTTTCCAGGGTCCCTCCTTGCAGCAAGAACCCAAACTTGCCCTGATCATGGTTTGTCAGATATTTATCCATGTTTTTATCCAAATACTGGGCAAGTTCCTTGTTTCCAGTGCCCATTTCCAGGTCCATACCCTGGTGCGCAGTAACACTGCCCTGCACGAGCATCTGGTTTTGGGAGACAAGCTGCACACTGGAATATTTCTTCGCTGCCTCGACTTCAGAAGTTGATTTGATTCGCAATTTACCACCTGCCTCGAGATCTATATCCGAATGCTGGGCTGAGGAACGGACCTGTCCCTGCTTTTGCAGGAGCAGATCACCAGAGGAGAGTATTTGAACATCCCCGGCAGATTCGATGCTGTCCACGTCCAGATCGCCCTTGGCCTTGAGGGCAACCTTTTGTCCACCGGCACTTACCTGGCTCGTGGCTTTGATGTTCAAATCCTGGATATTTTGCAAGGTGATCCTCTGGACCTTGAACCTATTGCTTACATAGTCGTTTTCCTGCAGTTTGATAGTTCCGCCGGCACTGCTGTGAAAATCCGCATCTGCAGTGCTGTGCTTTTTCCAGAGAGCGGCGTCTGTAAACTCCTGCTCGGACAAATCCACATCCTGCTTGCCCTGCCCCAGGTATTCGTACAGACCGTAAATGGACTTGCTGTAGCGAACCTCCACCCAGTCGTGCTTGTCAAGGTCCACCTTTTGCTCCTGTTTCCTGCTGGTATGCGTGCTATGGGCAATCTCCCGCTTCTTCCACAAGTCTGCCTCGTTGTCGAACCGCTGTTTGTTAACGTAACTGGAAAAATAATGCCCCTTTGAAGGGTCCTGTGAAGAAAAATCCTTGTTGGACTTTTGCCACTCCGAGGATTGGGCATAGTCCACCTGGTCAAGATCAACATTCTTAGTTTGCTGGCCGGTGTAGCGATAAACCGTATTGTTATTGCCGTGCACATTTTTGACTAATGCGCCATTCTTTACCTCTACATCTGCCAAATCTATCTTCCGCTTATTACCCTGGTACTGGTAAATGGGATAATTCACCCCGATGATATCTGACTGGGCTGCATTGGCCAGGGCTTGCTGCTTAGTACCGGACAAGTCCTGGAAGTCTTTCAGGTTGGCCATATCGATAGTTAGCACATCCGAGAAAGCACCCAACGTTGCGCTGTCCGCATTCGCGTTCAGATTCAAGGCACTCCCGGAGACATTCAATCTTTCGCTACTGTCGGACCCGGAAAATTTCTGGGACATCTCGGGGCTATGGGGATACAAATGCTGCATAAGCCCAGGAGACAAATACGGGTCTTGGTTATTGGACCTACCCTTTTCGTAGACTGCATCCAGGATGGAACCACTGGACGCTTTCAAGTGCACCTGGTGTCCGGTAGAGATCACAGCCGCACCTGCTTGCTGGGAATTGCCTGTATCCCCTATTTCCCAGGCTTGGGGATCTGCTATCTTCAGATCGCCCTGCGTCTGCTGGATATAAACATTGTTCGTGGCCCAGGCTGCCACTCCCCCGTTGCCGGAAACATCGCTGTTCACCCTGAGGTAGTCATCGCCACTACCCTTGGCCTGTATACCACCTTCCCGTGCATCCAACTGGATCAAATCCCCCTTGACGTGCGCTCCGGATGACTCGCTGTGCCCGCCGATGCCTTCCTGGGCAGCAATATGTACATCCCCGTGTTCTGAATGGACCTTCTTCAGGACCAAGCTTGCCCTACTCCGGGAACTGGAGGAAGTACTACCAACTGCTTTTAGCTTGACATCCTGATCTGCCTGTACATTTAACGCACCCTGTTCGCCCTCCACCAGCAAGTCAACCTTTTCACCTGCTGTCACTTCCGGGCTTTTGCCGTATATGCCCGCACCTGAAGTGGTCTTTATCGAACCATTATTGCTGGTAAGGTGTATTGGCTTGTCAGGACTATTAGAAGATACGTGAATATCACCGTTTATGTGCAAATCATTCCGGGTATTAACAAATATGCCCGGATCATTGGCTATATGCCGGGGCTCGATTGTAATCTCGTTATCCGCTTTTATCCAATTGTGGTAATATTCTTTGTATCCTGCAGTTATGGTTTCCCGAAGATGCACGGTTTTCTCCAAATCCAGAAAACCGTGATGGGTAGTCCATTTATGATGCGTTACAGTCTTATTGTTATATGTGCTCTTATACTTGTTATTCCCGGGATCTGCAGACCAATTTTTCTTTTCTTGGCCGGTCAGATTCGCCTGCTTCCAGTTTGAAGAATTTGCATAATCGATCTTGCTCAGTGTCTTTTTTGCACCATCCTTACCCTGGTAGCTGTAAATCTTGTTTGAATCCACTTCCCGAACCTGGGTAATGTTTTTCTTTAACTCAACTGCAGTGTTTCTCTTCTGAAAATGATATACCTTGAATGCGGCATCCTCGTTGTTTTCGTTCACAACAGATTGCGACTCTAGCAAAGGCCTGGGATCATCAGGATGCGTACTCTTATTGACCAGGGTGCCGTTCTTGACCAAGGCATCAATCCCCAAAATAGAATTATCTTTATATGTTTTTTTAGTAACTTTGGTCACTTCTTGGCCGCTTACCCAGTGATAATAGCGACCCTCCTGGGGCTTGTATTTAAAATTCGCATCACTACCGGTGCTCTTTTGCGGTTGCGTTTTTTGTTTTTCATAATCAATAGTTGGATTGCCCTGATCATTCGTTGTTTCAGTGCCTTTGTAATGATTGTGCACAATTTCCTGCTTTCCTTTAGCATTTTGTTGGAATATATACTCGTCTTTTTGCAGGGTCTTGGTATCCTTGAGCACTATCTTGCCCCGGGAAGTGGAACGCGTATCAATACCCCTCAAGGTCAGGTCGTACTCGCTTTGGTTATTTATCTCGACACGAGGGGTTCCCTGGGCTACCTGGATGTTGCCCTGGCCGGTATTGATGATTTCCCCGGCCAGAGTTACCCGTCCGGCAGTTGGCTGCAGTTCATTGATCACGATCTGTTCTTTATTGGCATCGAAAAATCCGGTTATAGGAGTGGGGAACCCGCTTTCCGAACTATAATCGATTCCAGGCACCGAAGCCTGGGGTTGGGACATGTTCTCCAATTGCTTAATGGTTTCATTGTTCTTGCCCTGGGGACGTATGCGCACATTTTGATCAGGTGAAAAAGATTCCTTTATATTGACAACCATATCACTAACACCGCTTTTGATGCTTCCGTTGATATTTATTGCCTTGGCGTTTATATCCACATGTCCCCTGGCATGGATCTGGCTTTCATCCTGATCGTTACTGGAAAGTTTATCCTTGTACTTGGTGGAATCTTTGTCCACCTCCCCTTGCAACTTGTCTATTGCGCTCTTGTATACCTGCCTGGGATCAGCCAGTTGCTCCAAACCGGAAGTATTCAGGTCAAAATTCCCATTGGCCTTAACATTGACATTCTTACCCTTTAATTTACCGGTGACGTTGATTGAGCCATCTTGGTTAGTTACTTCCACATCCCCGACATGATTGTAAACAGTGCCCCGCAAATAAAGATGTTTCCCCGAGGATTCGAATCTATTTTTCTGTTCGTCACTAAGATTGCTCCAGGATTTGCCCAAGTAGGTTTCGGCATCTCCGGTATCCTGGGTTATATTGATCTTGTTGTCCTTTTGTGCATCACTGCCTGAGACGCTCTTCTTATTGAAAAACACGTGTCCAGGTTTAAATGCCTTGGAGGTATTCCCAGCAGGGAACCTGACATTGGTGTCGTGGATAACCGCATTTTCCACTAGCATACTGAAAGGGCTCTGGTTTGCTATGTTTATTTCCGCTCCGCTGCTGCCCTGGAGTATATTTTGGCCAGTCCAGTTTTCCACCTTGGATTTCCCGGTACTGGAAGCGTTTACAAAAACAGAGCCCGGGGCTGCGTAACTGTCCGGCAACTTTAACATGATACGGTCATACTGTTTGTTGACCATCTTATGAGTTTTGCCATCCTTGGAGAGTTCTTCAGTTAATCCCAATTTTTCAAGGGCTTTTTTAACCTCCTTTTTCTCGCTCTGATACCGGGCCACAGCCTGTGTATCGCTGGCATGATTGGTTATCCATTTCTGGAGATTTTCGTATCTCTTTAAAAGCATATTCGCAACATTCACGCTCTGCAGTTCTGCAGTAGGCATATGCTGGGGTTTATAAATGGCCAGGTTCTTCTTCAAGTCCTTGAACATCTTTTGGTCATTGTCAGTGTCTGTGGATCCCAGTGTATATTCTGGCTTGGCATACTCATAAGTAATACCGGAATCAACCTGCACTGTATCGCCAAAGTCTTTGTCCGAGGGAAGTTTTTTCACATGAAGCTTCAAATTACTGTGCACGCCAGCCTGAACCTTGACATTATCTCCCGCATTCACTTTATTGGTACTGCTTACATCCTTATCCCCGTCACCGGAGCCGCCGTAAGGCGGAATACCGATATTTATCATATGAGTACTTACATTGCCGCGCTTATCCCCCCCCATGCCTTCCCGGGCACTCAAGAATACATTGCCCAGGGAATACACCTTGGTTCCATCCTTTAAATAAATTTGATTATCTTCATTAATGCTCAAATGGGCCTTGGGATCATCGATATTAAACAAACCGGCAGTCTTTATGGTGCTCCTTGAATCGCCTCCCAGGTTATTGGTTACCCCCTTTGTATTTTGTCCAGCCCGCATATAGACAGTATTGGCCTGGATATAGGCATCATCCGCCTTGATATGGTTATTTGCATCTACCACGCCCCTGGCTTGGGCACCGGCTCCACCAATTAAATCCACCATCTTAACACTTACGTCCGGACTGGTCTGGGAGTAGGTCCGAGTAGTAATGTACAGGTCCCCGGTCTTGTTCTTCAACGTGGCAGCGTTTAGCTCCACCTCGGATCCTGTATAGGCCTTGATCTCGGACTTGGCCAGAGCAACATCAAGGCCGCCGGCAGCCTTTAATTTGACCTTGTCTTGGGCATCGACGTGTGTGCGCGCCCTTACATGGAATATGCCCTTGTCCTGCAAACTGCCCTTGATAAGCAACTTGGCCCCGTCCTGAACCTCGACCTTGGCCAAGAAGCGCTCGTCTTGTTTACCTATGTGGGTGACACTGGAAAGTGAACTCAGACTCTCGGCTGCTGCGGCACCTGAATTGATATTCAGATCATACTTGTTCTTGGTTAACTTATTGTCAGCATGGATAACCGCATCGTCCTGGACGGTAACCCGGGCGTTTTTGCCAATATTTACCCGGGAGGAACTAAGTATGGTATTTTCAGCAACGGCGCCGGCACCGGATTTTGCTCCAGCCACAGATATGGCATCCGCCCGGGAATCCACGTCCTGATGGTAATTGGAGACAATATTCAATGATTGTACATTGCCCTGGTCTTTAGTGCCGATCCGGGCATTTTTGCCGATTACGGCCCGTACTCTTGTATTTTCCCTGGTTTTGGATTGGGCCCCTGCTGCGCTATACCCCAGAGCCCCGCTGCCAGCCACGCTCTCTGCCCGCAGTGTACTCTCACCCAAGGCCTGTACCGAGAGCAAACTGGCCTTGTCGATCCGCACATCCTCTCCTGCCCGGGCAATGACCTGACTGGATTTATTCTTTTGCACCGTGGCCTCGGACACCCCCACAGCAGCACCCGTCCCCACGGAAAAACCCTTGGCCGTGGCCGTGGCGCTGACAGAGGCCTGATCCGCCTCAATCCTGACATCATCCGCAGACTTGATCCTGCTATTGTCCACATAAGCCTCGGTGACGGGATTCAACTCCACCTTCACTTTTGACCCCTCTCCCGCTACACCGATTGCACTCAGGGCCTGGGATTGGCCGTCCACCTCGGCGTCAACATCCACCTTGGTCTGGGCATACACATTCAGGTCATTAGCCAAGTCGATGCTTGGGCTGTCCTTTATATAGGCCTTGGTGGTCGTATCTACTACAGCTTTGGTGCTTCCCCCTGCCCCGGACAAAGCAAAACCCAAACTTGCAGAACCTGCCGAGGAAAACACTAATGAACTGGAATCCACCTTGGCATTTTCACTAGCCTGCACAACTAAACCGCCTGCATCTATCTTAGCATTATCATCCACATAAGCCTGAACATCGTTTTTAACCTCGTTTTTGGCCAACGCAACTGACACAGACACAGAGCCCCCAACTGTACCTATAGACTCCGCTACAGAGATCGCCTGGGTATGAGCCTTTATTGTTGACTCATCTTGGGACTTGACCTTGATTTCCAGGTCTTTGTACTGTTTCCATTGATCGGACTGTGTATAGTCTACTTGGCTGAGACTGATCTCTCTTTTTTTCTTGCCGGTATAGCGATAAACCGCATTGTTATCGCTGTGCCCATCCTGGACCAATGTTTTGCCAGGCATCACCTTTACCTTTTTGTCATGACTGGACACATAGTGCTCCTGGGAGGGATCCTGGGAAAAGAAGGAATAAGTCTCCACGATAGAAGAGTTTTTACTATACGCCCGGACCTCAGTGGCTGTAATATTCTTGGTATGCGTACCTGAAGCGCTGATAGCGCCTCCCAGCAGGCCTCCCCCGCCCAGTGCCACGGATCCTGAGCTTACCCGGGCATCAATTGTGGATTCATTTTGAGCACGTATCTCCAGCTTTTTACTTGGCTTGAAAGTGGAGTCTTTTGCATAGGCCAGGACTTTACTATCCCCTGTATGGCCTATAAAATTCTCTGCTTTGGCCCCGCCTACAGCTGCACCGACGCCACCTACCCCACCTATACCAACGCCCGCGGCCCACGACCAGGTCTTGGACTTGATGGTTGCCGTATTCTCTGCCCGGATGCCAACCTCTTCAGCCTGGATTTGGGAATTATTCGCTATATAGGCCTTGGTCTGGTTGTTTATGCTGTTTTGGGCATGCGCCCCAGCTCCGGCTGCCCCGACTCCGGCTATACCGCCGCCGCCAACTGCTGCTGCGGCTGCCCAGCTGTGGGCATATATCTCCGACTTGTCCCGGGCTTTCATATCCAGGTCTGTTACATGGATTTCTGCATTGCCTATTGAGGCTATCGCGCTGTTACTTATTGCATTGTGGGCCAGACTGACCCCTATGGAGGCGGATATTCCCAAGTCCCCGCCCATGGCAACACCCAGAGAGGCAGTGCCCAGGTGGGCGTGGATTCGGGATTTATCGACAGCCCGGACAGTAAGATCATTAGCCCGGACTTCCCGGGTATCTTGTTTTCCGTCTCCCTTGACTCCCGCCTGAACATCAGTGGAGATACGATTAACCGCATTCGCCCCGGAACCGCTCAGGGCCACCCCGGCAGAACCGGCAACAGATATCGCCCCGGAAAAGGCATACACATGTGCATCTATCTGTGAGTTGGATTTGGCCTCAATCTTAACCTCATCCCGGGCCTGGAGTGTGGTATCCCGGGCATAAGCCTTGACCGTGCTCTCGCTTGCCTTGCGGTTGACCAGTTCCCATGCTTCTTTGTTGGCATAATCCATATTGCTCAACCAGCCGGAAGCACCCTTCTTATCTGGCCTGGTCAAATTATCCTGAGCAATATATTTGTATACATCCCCTTTGCGCACACCTTGGGCAATCTTTACTTTATCTCCGTTTTTTATCTTCTCCGGATTATCCTTAGTGGTATAATCCGCATCCACATCTTCTTCCTCCCAACCTATCCTGTTCCTGGCCAGGGAGACACCGATAGATAATCCGGCGGCACTACCTCCGGAACCGCTAACTGCCAGCGAGGCCCCTAGGATAAAGGCATCTATGGAAGAGGCATCGTTGGCTGTTAAATCCAGATTTTTGGAACTGTCCAGCTTACTGTCCTCAGTATAGGCCTTGGTGCCGCTGTTAATAACGTTCTCCGCCTGGGCCCCGGCACCGCTAACGCTCAGACTGTCCCCTCCGCTAAAACCTGCTGCCAAGGAGGCGGCCCAGGCAATGGACTTGATCCGTGCAGAGTTTTCAGCCTTTATGGAAATATCCCCGGAGGTGGTCTTGAATTTTTGTTCAGCCCCTTTTACATCTGCCCGGACATCGTTGTCTATCCGGTTTCTGGCCAGGCTCACTCCCAGGGACAGGTCTGCGCTGTCTCCGCCGGTAAAACTTGCAGCTATCGAGGCAGAACCTGCATGGGCAAAGACCGAGGACTTGTCTGCAGCCTCCAGACTCGCCTTGCTTACTTCGATATTGGAGTTCCCGCCCTGGTGCACATAAGCATTGGTATCCACAGCAATCCTGTTCTGGGCCCAGACACCGGAACCACTCGCTCCCAGAGCATCGCCCTCCCCCGCAGTCACAGCTACTGAACCGGAAATAACCACTGTACTGATCTTTTGCCCGGCAATGGCCCGCGGGTTCAGGCTTCCATCGGCTTGAACACTGGAGGAATCTATATAGGCCTGGACTTCACGGCTGTCTTTGTCTCCTGTGGCGCTATAACCTATGAAATTACGGGCTACCGCACTACCCAGGGAAACACCGGCTCCGGAATCACCCACTGAAACAGATCCGGAGAGGGCCACCACGGTAGAGGCAATGCCAGAGCTGTTTTCCGCACTCAGCTGCACATCCTGTGCATTTGTAATCTCACTGTCCCGGATAGAGGCACTGGTCTTTCCCCTGATGCTGTTTATAGCCACTGCACCTGCCCCGCTGACCGATATACCCGAGTCACCACTCAGGCTCGCAGATAAAGAGGCAGCGGCTGACACGGAATTTATATTCTTGTCAAAGACTTCGAACTTCAACTTGTCATTTGTATCCCCGGTGGTTTGCAAACTGTAAGCATCCCCGTCAGGAGTGAGCAAAGACCAGGTCTGGTTCTTGTCTACTTGCACAGAAGTCCAGTTATCGGATTGTAAATATTCCTGTTCGCCCAAATCCAGCTTCTGGGAATCACCGGTATATTTAAAGAGTTGATCCCCGGCTAGTACCCGGTCGCCCTGATGCACTTTCTGCTTGCCGTCATGTTTGGTATATTTCCAATACTTCCCCTTAGTTGTCAGTTTGGATTTCTTGCTGAATATCTTGTCCTGGTCCGCAATCCCGAGCAGATTTTCCAACTCCTTCAAAGTGGACTGTGCTTCGTCTTGATAGGCAGAACCATCCTTGTCTGCATAGGCAGCAGCGATATCCAGATCCAGGGCTGAAAACTGCAGATCCGAAGAATCCCTGGAAAGGAGCTGCTTGCCGGCGGAGTTGGCCTGTATCTGCACATCCGAATCTTTTACATCAACTGATGGGGCGTTTTTCACAAAGCTTTGCACATCATTGTCTATCTTGTTCTTGGACACAGTAGCCCCAAGTGAGATGTTGAGGCTGTCCTCGGAACTAAAATCCGCTCCTATCTGGGCACCAATGGCCCGGACATGTATATTGGCCCCACTTGTAGCCCTGGAAAGTATACCCGGAACATCCTCGTTACCCTGCTTGTCCGTAACCTCCCCGGTAATATCCCTCCATTGGTCAGTATCGGAAAAATCATCGACATTCATTAATTTGGGTAAATCCATCTCATAGCGAAAATGAATATCTCCGTATGAGGATTTTAAATCTTGATCTATTCCAATATAGCGGTAATAACGGTCTTGATTTTGATCATGGACTATCTCGCCGCCTGCAAGTCGTGTATCTTTCCCGGTGCTGGAAATGATGTTCTTGCCAGCATTTTCCGTGGTTTTTAGCTCCAGATTGCGCACAAAACTCTTCGCCGTGTTGGTAACATTGTTCAGCGCTGTGGTTTCCCCAATACTAAAGCTGTCTCCGGAACCACTAGTGCTAATGGCAGAGTTCAATACCGCGCCCATGGCCTTGGCTTGGATCTTGGAATTGTCTCTGGAACTCAAACTTATACCGCGATCGCTGTTGATTGCATGTCCCTTGTTCTGGGCGGACAAACTGGCCCGGACAGTATTGTGGACTGTATTCTTGGAGGTTGCGCCTACTCCGGATATGGAGACGGCGTCTCCATCTTCATTATAACCCCCTGCTACTGAGCCGGCCACACTCAGATTCTTTATCCGGGAGTCGGAACTGGCATCCACAAAAGTGGATTCCTGGATATCAATATCCTTGTCCGGATTTTCAACTCCGGCAGTAACATCGTTATCCACTTTATTAAGGGCCAGGGAAAAGCCTACAGAGAGGCTATTACCACTGCCCTCGCCTTGTAATTTCAGGTTCAGGGCTAGGCTGCCCGCCCCGGCGTCTACCTTTATCAAGGAATCATCGCGGGCAATAATGTTCATGTTTTGGACATCAATTCCTTGGGAACCGCTTATAAGCGCATTTGTGTCCCCTTTCACGTCATTTTTGGACACAGTACCTGCTGCCGCAACCGCAGTACTGGAACCTGAGGCCTGGAGTGAAGTGGTTGTGGAACCCTCAGAGGACTGCCCGTCACTTTCCCCCGCGTGCCAAGGAGTTTGCTTGGTGGGATCCAATCTCTTGAAACCATCCTGATGCCAGTTTTCGTATTTATTCACCCCTGTGGAGACCTCGCTCTCCCGGCTTTTCATCTGGGTCTCCGGATCCTGGTACTGACCTGAACCGCTCTTCTGCACCGTACCCGCACCAGAGGCGGAAAACCCTTTTATCTGTGCCGCGTCCAGGGAACTCAAAACCACATCTTGTGCCCCAGTCACTTTACTGTCTGTCAGCCTGGCTTTGGTATCCGTATGTATATTATTTTTCTGCACTGACAGGCCCACGCTCACACTGCTGCCACCGCCTTTGTCAGCCATCAGGGCCACCCCGCCTGCATCTGCGTAGATGTCGGAACGATCCCAGGCAGTAACTAAAAGGTTTTTGCTTGGATCAATATGGCTGTTGTCAACTTGTGAACCAACATCGTGGTTAACAGTATTGAACGACACTGCGCCTGCAATACTCCCCGCATCTTTACTGCTGTTGGCCATCCCCCCGGACCCACCTGCGGTTATGGACCGGATCTTGCCGCCTATCCTGGATCTGACACCAATTTGCTTTCTATTTTTCAGTTCTGTATCCTCTACCCGGGACCTGGTGTATCCACTCAACTTGTTCATGGAAAAGGCCCCTGCCAAGCCGGTGGAGGTTTTGGACTCGGTGGGAAAGGCAAATGCCACTGCCCCGGCCAGGGCAAACATAGAGGTCTGGTCAGAGGAGAGCACCAGCATATTGCCCGAGGACTCGCTCCCTGCACCCTGGGTATCTCCCCCTTGCTTGAGTGGGCTCAACCCCCTTATCGCTGCCTGGGTTTTGGTGTCCATGAGGTTTAAACTAACCGCACCAGAAGCCCCAATACCAAAGTCCTGATCAGTATTTTTCAAAGAATTTTTGGACTGCTCTGACCCGGCAACACTAAAAGCGTGCACTGCACCGGTCGATTTTGCAGCCACGTGCTTTACGGCATTGGCCCGGACCTTTGGGGCATCCTCCTGTCCGGATTTTTTCCCCAAACGGGCCTCAGTCTCCCTGGAAATATTGTTTACCCCCACTGAGGCACCTATTCCTTTGGAACCACCGGCAGCTATCCCCCCGGCCCAGGTAATCTGGTGGGTTGAATCATAGGCATTCAGCATTATGCCTCCGCTATTAACAGTGGCTCCCGGTTTGATCAGGGCCTGGGTAGAATTCTGGATGTTGTTGATTAGTGTACTGCCCCCCACGCCCCAATTACCGCCAGAAGAGCCAGACTGGGCCAAGGCAAAATTGAGCACCCTGGTCTCTGCCCTGACTACAAAGGGGCTCTCCTGTGAGGTGTAGATATTACAATTGTCATTTATAACCGTACTGGAGGTGTTATGCATATCCATGAGCAAAAAGGATACCCCGGCAGCATCGCCGCTGGCCTTGACCGGGGCAGGATCAAAGATATTTTTCAAGTGCTTGAAACCTTTCTTATTTAAATTGAACTTAAAGATCCCGCTCATGTTAAACTGCTGCACCAAGACTTCCGAAGAAGTGATCACCAATTGGGGATTTTCCTCACCCTTTCGTGCTTGGTCTTGATTTATATCCACACCCGGCTCCAGGGTGGTCTTTGCACGGTTATCAAAATTCAAATAGGTAAAAGTCCCGGAAATGGCATCATCACTTGAAGCAGTACTGGTGGTCCAGGAATTGAACAGATTGCTCTTGATCCCCAGGGTACCATCCAAAAAGTGCATGATTTTCTTGGGTTTTTTGCCTTCCAGGTTCCCGTTGGCACCCAAAAGGTGTTTTGCCAGTTCCACTGGTGCGGTTTTCCAGGGATAACTCACTTCGGAAGTGACATTGGTGGCTTCCGAGGCATCAAGGTTTGCCCCTTTCTTAATAGTAGTCTGCCCCTGACTGGAAAAGCTTCCCACGGCTATACCCCCGGCCAAGGCAGAGCTACTTCCGCTTTTCTCCCCTGCAGTACTTTTCTTGGCACTACCTTTGGCCTTTACAGTGTAGGTCTCCTTTACCTGGGAAGTGACTTCTGCAACCTTGGAGGAACTTATATCACCGCTGACAACACTCTGGGCGTGGTTTTTAACCTTGGAATCCTCTGGACCCAGGGCCAGACTGATTGCTGCAGCAGCACCAAGATCACCTCCGGTTTTGGTCTCCACATTTGAAGTATCCTCAGAGTATGTGGAGAGCTTGTCTACTCCGCTTTGAATCTGGGAGCCAACATCCTGGCCACTCAAATCGACCTTGGATTGCCCTTTGGCTGCCCCCTTTATACCTGCTGAACTGCTTACCTTGTCCTCTGAGTCCAAACTGGACGATACTCCCACACCAGGGGTCAGGCCAGTATGAAAATTCTGCAGGGCCTTGATGGTACCGGAAAATGCCTTACTGAGATCGATACCCTTTTCTGCATTAGCGTCCTCAGGGGTTTCACACAAAAGCAAATCATCATATCCTGCAGTTGCCTGGCCCTTTTGCACATCAAAACTAGTGCCCACATAGTAGGTCTTGCCTTTTTCAATACCCACATCCGAGTAATTACCTTGATCCAGTTCAACCTGCACAGGCTGCCCGTCCACCAGACCGTGAGCCTTTTTATGGATCATGTTGTCCTGCACGTTGACATTTTCCTTTTTAAGATCCACTTCATAAATCCCACCCGGACCGGTAATATCCAAATGATCCCCACCCAGGGCCTTTTTCCTCGTCTCTGCCAAACGGATACTATAAGGGTCCTTTGCAATGGCATGATAGGTCTTGCCGTTTTCCAGCCTGGCCCCTGTACCTTCCAAAGAGATGCTGTGTTCATGCTTAAATCCGAATTTCTGCTCCCCAACACTTGCCTCTTTTAAGGTCACCGCCATATGCCCGTTGGAATAGGTGATGGGATGCCCGGTGCTGATACCGTGATTATAACCCAGGTTAATAGTATCCTTTTGTTCGTTTATAGCTTGTTCCGGTTTAAATGCCGGCAGGGTATTGGAATTGTACTTCTCAGCCTCACTGGTTATATCCCCGTGCACCTGGCTTTCCACATCTGCATCTGTCCAGCTGACAGCTATGCCCAAATCGGACTTGCCGTCTTTATAATTTCCGCCTTTTGCCTTGTTCTTGGTACTCTTGTTACCCTTGGACATTACATTGGCTTTTCTGCCCGCCCACACGGAAGTACCTTCCGCCAGCGTGGAGTTGGAGCTGACTTGATTATAGGCAAATCCCCCACTAATCCCGTACTTACTTTGGAAATTGGAATCAGGGTCCTTGTCTTGCTCAGTTGCGGCCTCTGCACTCACGTGGGAATCGCTTTTGGACAAAATGGTGGCATTGTCCTCTGCGCGTATAGTCGTCCCTTGGCTAATATCCACATTAGCCGTACTTTCACTCAGGCCTACACCTATGGACAAATTTTTACCCGAGGCCTTGGCCTTGACCTCTGCTATGCTTTTGGAGCTCAGGTCTACATCGCCGGACGCTATGAGCTTGGAATCTGATTGAATTTCGGTGGCTGCTGTGGATTTACGCGCAAAGACCCCAACCGGCAGGGACAAGAAGTCCTTGATGTGATCATAGAACTCCTTAGGGATCATGTCGTTATATATCTGCTCAAACTTGGAAGTCTGTTTCAATTGCTTAATCGGATTCGTATCCTTGGCCATGGAATTCAGATTGATGTTTCCCGCCTTTATTAGCGCCTTTTTGCCTACTGTTACGGAACTGTGCTTTTCCTGGTAGTTCTCTGGCAGGACCTGTGTCAGGTCAGTTACCTTGGTTTGTGAGCTCATTTTTACACTGCCCGCTCTATAACTGAGGCTTTGGGCGCGGCTTAGTTCGTACTGGGTATCAGAAGAGCCTGCTTGAAGATCGACAATATTTTTTCCAGCAAGGGCATCCGGCTTGCTCTTGCTCAGTTGTATGCTTTTGGAGGAAACCACTACTGCATAATAGGCTTCATCCTTTGCAAGATTGGTTGTATTCCCTGCTGAACCTGGTACTGAAAAGATCAGGGGATCACCGGTCCCGAGCTCATGGGGGTTTTTAAAATCTATCTTATTTCCGTCTACGTCGCTGGCCTTGAACTTTCTACTTGCCTGTTCATCTGCCTGGATATTTAACTTGCCCGCGCTCTTGCTATTTGCCAATGCCCAGGCAGAATTGTCCTTTTTAATCCTGTAGGGATCACCGGATAAAAGCCCCCGATCACTCATCAGGGGATGGCTTTTTCCGTTAAGATTATACTCCAAATCCTTTGCAGTACCGCTATCATAGATAACCGGCTCATTGTTGGAAAAATTATCCTTCCCCTTGAGCTCAATCCTGCCATCTTGCAGTTTACCTGGATCAAAATAATGCGGCGTGGTCTGGGTCAAAATCTGGACATTCTGTTTGATATTTATATCTGTGCTAAGCTTTTTATCTGTATTGTTCTTTATACCGGCACTAAAAGCAATATCCCCGGAAGGACCTTTTTCAACCCCGGTCTTGTGATCCTGCACTTCTTTACTGCTTATATCCCTGGTGGATAGGGTTACCCCTTGTTCAACCGTAATATTTTCCGCATCTACGCTTAGATCGTTCCCATGGGTAAATAGATTGTTCTTAAAATTCACCGTATCTGAACCCTTGCCACCATCTGCCTTCAAATCTGCGGCAAAATCGGTGAACTTTTGTACGTTGAGGGTGTCATCCCCACCTTGCATACTGATGGTCAAAGAGTTTTCAGGTATGTCATGACTGTGCTTAGAAAAGCTACCGTTGACTGGCTCCAGGACAAAGCCCTTATCATTGCCTGGCTTGAACAGGGCAGTATTTTTCTTGTTATTCAATTCGATATGTAAATTTTTGCTATTACTGTCATTGGTATTATGCTCCAAACCCCTATAGTTTAGACTATTTCCATCCAGAACCACCCTGCCGGATTGCGGGCCATTAGACTCATAAGTCCTCTGCTGGTAATTGCCCAGAACCTTAAGGGTGTCCCAACCAGCCTCTCCAGCAGTGATTGTTCCCTGCAGATTGCCGCCTGGATGCACCACAAAGGTGTCCCGATTGTCTGCCCCGCCTGTCAGATTCTCTATCTGGCCAAACCGGACATCTCCCACGCTTCCGGAACCTTTTCCGGTAATATCCCAGGTACTGTCCCCGCCCAGCACCTGGAGTTCGTCGGTTCCGGCGCCGCCGCGTATATCCGCGTGTTTGCCGCTGTCCCCGGAAAGGACCATCCGGTCCGCACCGCTGCCTCCAGAGAGACTCTGGAAATTCATGGCCTTGAGCACGGGTCCGCTGCTGAATTCCGGGCCGTCACTGGAGACGCTGTAATCACCGCTGCCTATCCGCACCTGGCCATTGTCTCCGGCCAAATAGGTCATACCCCGGGAACTGGAGGACAGGTCCAATTTGCCGGATTTCAGGTCCTGGTCGAACATATCTTGGTAGGTCCCCAGGTCCATATCCCACAGGGAATGCCCGGACTTGTCCCCGGACTGCTGGTCCCAGTTCAAGCTCAGGTCCCCTGGCATATCCCGGACTTTTAGCTGCAGACTCTCCGGGCCCTTGTTCAAATCGAAATAGCGATCCCCCTGGCCAAATCCGAACATCCCGGACACCTGGTCAAAATTTCCCTCGACCTGATCATAGGTCATTATATCGAA